>OEIU01001609.1_pt1 | contig 14076 bp, 11 predicted proteins | sample 1539221 | NCBI WGS metagenome assembly OEIU01 (sample SAMN03792071, study PRJEB22550) | activated sludge metagenome | feature: wastewater treatment plant; material: activated sludge; isolation source: Wastewater treatment plant of a petroleum refinery complex | place: Argentina: Zarate | collected...
GCATGGACCTCGCGATCTTCGCGGTCCACATCATGGGCGCGAGCTCGATCATGGGCTCGATCAACATCATCACGACCATCCTGAACATGCGCGCGCCGGGCATGTCGCTGATGAAGATGCCGATGTTCGTCTGGACCTGGCTGATCACCGCCTACCTGCTGATCGCGGTGATGCCGGTGCTGGCCGGCGCGATCACGATGATCCTGACCGACCGCCACTTCGGCACCTCGTTCTTCAACGCCGCCGGCGGCGGCGACCCGGTGATGTACCAGCACATCTTCTGGTTCTTCGGGCATCCCGAGGTGTACATCATGATCCTGCCGGCGTTCGGCATCGTCAGCGAGATCATCCCGACGTTCGCGCGCAAGCGCCTGTTCGGCTACAGCTCGATGGTGTACGCCACCGCGTCGATTGCGATCCTGTCGTTCATCGTGTGGGCGCACCACATGTTCACTACCGGCATGCCGGTGGCGGGCCAGCTCTTCTTCATGTACGCGACGATGCTGATCGCGGTGCCCACGGGCGTGAAGATCTTCAACTGGGTCGCGACGATGTGGCGCGGCTCGATCACGTTCGAGACGCCGATGCTGTTCGCGATCGGCTTCATCTTCGTGTTCACGATGGGCGGGCTGACCGGCATCATCCTGGCGGTGGCGCCGCTGGACATCGCGCTGCACGACACCTACTACGTGGTGGCGCACTTCCACTACGTGCTGGTGGCGGGGTCGCTGTTCGCGCTGTTCGCCGGCACCTATTACTGGATTCCGAAGTGGACCGGCCACATGTACGACGAGAAGCTGGCCAAGTGGCACTTCTGGCTGTCGCTGATCACCTTCAACATGACGTTCTTCCCGATGCACTTCCTCGGGCTGGCCGGCATGCCGCGCCGCTATGCGGACTATCCGATGCAGTTCGCCGACTTCAACGCGTTCGTGACGGTCAGCGCGTTCGGCTTCGGGCTGTCGCAGCTCGTGTTCCTGTACACGGTGATCAAGTGCATCAGGGGCGGTCCGAAGGCCAGCGACCGCGTGTGGGAGAACTCCCAGGGCCTGGAGTGGACGGTGCCGTCGCCTGCGCCGTTCCACACCTTCGAACAGCCGCCGGTGGTCAAGTAAGGCCGTGCAGCAGCGCTCGAATCTGCGTACCGCGCTGATCCTGCTGTCGATCGCGGCGATGTTCTTCATCGGCGTCGTCGTCAAGCGCTGGTTGTTTCCATGAGCGACAACCTGCGCCTGTTCGGCAAGCTGGTGGTGATCGCCGCCGTGATGTTCGGCTTCGGCTGGGCGCTGATTCCGCTGTACAACAAGATCTGCGAAGTCACCGGCATCAACAATCTGACCCGCACCGACAAGGGCGCGGCCGACTTCGCGAAGAACACCCAGGTCGACACCTCGCGCACCGTCACCGTGGAGTTCGACGCCAATGCCCGCGGGCCGTGGCGCTTCAAGGCCGAGACCAACGCGATCCAGGTGCACCCGGGCGAGCTGGCCACCGTGCTGTACGACGTGGTCAATACGCAGGATAAGCCGGTCGCCGGGCAGGCGATTCCGAGCTATGCGCCGCAGCATGCGTCGCGCTACTTCCGCAAGCTCGAATGCTTCTGCTTCCGCCAGCAGGCACTGGCGGCCGGCGAGTCCAAGCGGTTCCCGGTGGTGTTCGTCCTCGATCCGGACCTGCCGAAGGACGTGACGACGATCACGCTGTCGTACACCTTCTTCGAGATCGCCGGACCGGTCGGTGCGCCGCAGGCGTCCGGCGATGCGCGCTCCCGCGACGGCGCCGCGCCGGCGTCATCGTCCACTCCACAATCGTCCACCCGGGGCGGATGATGAGCGGCAACGAACCGTCGCCGCGCCCGGCGCGCTTCATCGACACGCTGAAGGCGGTCGGTGCGTCGTTCTTCGGCGTGCGCGGCCGCCGCGCCCATGAGCGCGACGTGGCGCGGCTCAATCCGCTGCACGTGATCATCGCCGGCCTGCTGATGGCGGCGGTGTTCATCCTGACACTGGTGTTCATCGTCCGGATGGTCACCCGATGAATAACATTTTTCCGCTGAATCCGAGGGAGTCCGAACATGGCAGGTGACGCTCACACGCCGTACTACTTTGTGCCCAGCCCGTCGAAGTGGCCGCTGGTGGGCGGCATCGCGATGGCGTTCACCACGTTCGGCGCCTCGGGCGTGGTCAACGGCACCTGGTGGGGGCCGTACCCGTTGTACGTCGGCTTCGCGATCCTGATCTACATGCTGTTCGGCTGGTTCGGCACGGTGGCCGGCGAATCCGAGTCCGGCAAGTACGGCGCCAACGTCGACCTGTCGTTCCGCTGGAGCATGAGCTGGTTCATCTTCTCGGAGGTGATGTTCTTCGCGGCATTCTTCGGCGCGCTGTTCTACGCCCGTGCGATCTCCATGCCGCTGCTCGGCGACCTCGATCACAAGGCGGTGCTGTGGCCCGACTTCAGCGCATCCTGGCCGCATGCCGGTCCGGCCGGCACCATCGAGAAGTACACCAAGATGGGGCCGTTCCCGATCCCGACGATCAACACGCTGCTGCTGCTGACCTCCGGCGTCACGCTGACGATCGCCCATCATGCGCTGAAGGAGAACCACCGCAGCAAGGTGGCGTTCTGGCTGTTCCTGACCATCGTGCTGGGCGCGGTGTTCATGGGCTTCCAGGTCTACGAGTACGCCCATGCCTATTCCGAGCTGAACCTGAAGCTGACCTCGGGCATCTACGGCTCGACGTTCTTCCTGCTGACCGGCTTCCACGGCTTCCACGTGACCGTCGGCGCGCTGATGCTGACGGTGGTGCTGGTGCGGCTGCTCAAGGGGCACTTCACGCCCGAGCATCACTTCGCGTTCGAGGGCGCCGCCTGGTACTGGCACTTCGTCGACGTGGTGTGGCTGGGCCTGTACGTGATCGTCTATTGGCTTTAGGAGTCCGTCTCCCAGGGGCCACCCCGCGGGCCCGCCCACGGCCGGCCCGGATCGTCGTGCGCCGGCCGGCTGCCGGCGCCGGCGCACGGCGATGCGTGCCCGCCGGCTGATCCCGACGCTCGCCGCGCTGGCGGTGGTGGCGCTGACGCTGTCGCTCGGCAACTGGCAGCTTCGGCGCGCCGACGAGAAACGCCAGTTGCAGGCCCAGCGCGAGGCCGCGCAGGCCGCGCCGCCGGTCGATCTGAACGCATTGGCCGCGCGGGGCGGGGAACCGTTCGATGCCGCCGCGCTCGACGGTCACCGGGTCGCGTTCTCCGGCACGCTGCTGCCGGAATGGAGCCTGATGCTGGACAACCGCACCCGCCAGCAGGTCGCCGGCGTGCACCTGATCACGCCGGTGCGCCTGGCCGGCAGCCGGCGCATCGTGCTGGTGCTGCGCGGCTGGGCCGCCACCGATCCTGCCGACCGCAGCCGGATGCCGGCCGCGATCCGCGATCCGGCCGGCGAGCTGCGCTTCGAGGGGCTGGCGCAGGCGAGCCTCGCGCAGCCGATCGAGCTGGCGCCGAGCCCGCCCCCCGCGCCCGGCCAGCGTCTGTGGCAGCACTTCACGTTCGAGCGATTCCGCGGCTGGTCGGGCCTGGACAGCGAGCCGGTGCTGATTCGCCAGACCTCCGCGCTCGATGACGGCCTGGCGCGCGACTGGGTCGAGCCCGGCATCGACGTCGACCGTCACATCGCCTATGCGGTCCAGTGGTTCGCGCTGGCGGCGGTGTGCGCCGGCCTGTGGTCGTGGTTCGTCCTGATCGCGCCGTCGCGCCGCGCGCAGCGGCAAAAGTCCAACGGCGGGCATCCGTCGGGCTGAGCCGGCGACCCGTATGTCGCCCGGCGGCCCCCGCCGACCGCCGTCGGCAAGGGGCCGCTTATAGACTGGCGCGTACGCTGAACCCCGGGTTTCGACTCCGACAGACTTCTCAGGCCCGCCCATGCTTACGCTCGCCCTGCGTGATCCCGCCGCGCCGCTGACGGTGCTGGCGCTGGGCGCCCACTGCGACGACATCGAGATCGGTTGCGCAGGCACCTTGCGCACGCTGGCCGACCGCCATCCGCGACTGACCCAGCACTGGGTGACCTTCACCTCCGAGCCGACCCGCGAACCCGAATCGCGGGCCGCCTGCGAACGGCTGTTCGCGCCCGACCGGCGGCCGCGGCTGCATTTCGAGGCGTTCCGCGGCAGCTACTTTCCGGAGCAGTGGGGCCGGATCAAGGACAGCTTCGAGGCGCTGCGCCAGCAGGTGAAGCCGGACCTGATCCTGACCCACCATCTGGCCGACCGGCACCAGGATCACCGGATCATCGCCGAGCTGACCTGGAACACCTTCCGCGATCACCTGATCCTCGAGTACGAGATCCCGAAGTACGAAGGCGACCTCGGCCAGCCGAACTGCTACGTGCCGCTCAGCCGGGAAACGGTCGCGCTGAAGGTGGCGACCCTGCTGGAATGCTTTCCGACCCAGCACGCGCGCACCTGGTTCACCGAGGACACCTTCCGCGCCCATCTGCGGCTGCGCGGCATCGAATGCAATGCGCCCGACGGTTGTGCCGAGGCGTTTCATGCGCGCAAGTTGGTGATTTGAATCACTTCATTCCGACACGCGAAGTGACAGCATCGGGTTTTGACGAGGCCAATCCGTGACGACCCAGCGCCTGATTCCGCTCGAACAGCTCCTCGACGAGGATCTGGAGTCGATCACGGCGGCGCTGGCCGGCGAGTTCGCGGAGCTGGCCGACCGCCGGCTGCTGATCACCGGCGGCGGCGGCTTTCTCGGCTACTACCTGACGCAGGCGGTCACGCACTGGAACGCGACCCGCGGCGCGAGCCATGGCCGCATCACGCTCGAGGTGTACGACAACTACATGCGCGGCGTGCCGCAATGGCTGGAGGCGCTGGCCGCGCGCGGCGTGCTGACGGTCCGCCGGCACGACATGATCGAACCGCTGCCGGCCGACATCGGCCACTTCGACTGGATCATCCACGCCGCCGGCATCGCGTCGCCGATCTACTACCGCGCGCAGCCGCTCAAGTGCATCGACGCGAACATCAACGGCCTGCGCAACCTGCTCGACTACTGCGTCGCCGAGCGCGACGCCGGCCGGCCGGTGGCGGGCTTCATGTTCTATTCGTCCAGCGAGATCTACGGCGATCCGTCGCCGGACGCGATTCCGACGCCCGAGGACTATCGCGGCCTGGTGTCGTGCACCGGTCCGCGCGCCTGCTACGACGAATCCAAGCGGCTGGGCGAGACGCTGTGCACCGTCTACGCCCGCAGCCACGGCGTGGGCGCGGCGATCGGGGGGCCGGTCAACAAATGCCGGCCGGGGCTGAAGATTCCCCCCCGGCCGGGGCCGCCCGGACTCCCCCCCGACGTGCTGGCCGGCCGCGACATCGTGATGCTGTCGGACGGCAGGCCGACCCGCACCTTCTGCTACGCGACCGACGCGGTGACCGGTTACTACAAGGTGCTGGTGCGCGGCCGCGCCGGCGAGGCCTACAACGTCGGCATCGACCGGCCCGAGATCTCGATGGCCGAGCTGGCGGGGCGGGTCGTCGAGACCGCGCGCGAGCTGTTCGGCTATCAGGGCAAGGTGGTGCTCGGCCGCGCCCGCGAGTCCGACTACCTGGTCGACAACCCCAACCGGCGCTGCCCGGTGATCGCCAAGGCCCGCACCGAGCTCGGCTTCGATCCGCGGGTGCTGATTGGCGAAGGCGTGCACCGCTCGCTGGTGTGGTACCACCACAACCGCACCGCAGAGGCGGCCTGATGAAAGAGCGCATGACGGTCGCGATCATCGGCACCGGCTACGTCGGCCTGGTGTCCGGCGCCTGCCTGGCCGAGTGCGGCCAGCGGGTGATCTGCGTCGACGTCGATGCCGCCAAGGTCGACCGGATCAATGCCGGCGAGTCGCCGATCCACGAGACCGGCCTCGACGAGCTGCTGCGGCGCCATCGCGGCGGCGCGCTGACCGCCACCACCGATCTGCGCAGCGCCGTGATGCAGGCCGACGTCACGCTGATCGCGGTGGGCACGCCGGCGCGCAACGGCCGCATCGATCTGACCTACGTCGAGCAGGCCGCCGCCCAGGTCGGCGAGGTGCTGCGCGACCGCCCCGGCTTCCACGTGCTGGCGGTCAAGAGCACGGTGATCCCCGGCACCACCGACGGCATCGTGCGCCGGGCGGTGGAACGCACGTCGGGCAAGCGCGCCGGCAGCGATTTCGGCCTGGGCATGAACCCCGAATTCCTGACCGAAGGGCAGGCGGTCGCCGACTTCATGGAGCCCGACCGGCTGGTGATCGGCGGCGTCGATGCCCGCACGCAGCAGGTGCTCGAACGTCTGTACGTCGGCTTCCCGGCCGCGCCCCGGGTGCTGACGAACAACAAGACCGCCGAGATGATCAAGTACGCGTCGAACGCGCTGCTGGCGACGATGATCTCGTACTCCAACGAGCTGGCGGCGCTGGCCAGCCGGATCGGCGACATCGACATCGTCGACGTGATGGACGGCGTGCATCAGTCGGACTACCTGACCTTGCGTCCGGCCGACGGTCTACCGGTGCGTGCGCCGATCGCCGCGTTCCTGGAGGCGGGCTGCGGCTTCGGCGGAAGCTGTCTGCCGAAGGACGTCACCGCGCTGCTCGCGCAGGGCGAGGAGCTGGGCGTGTCGATGCCGATGCTGGCCAGCGTGCTGCGGATCAACTCGCGCCAGCCGTCGCGGCTGGTGGAGCTGGTGACCGACCATCATCCGCAGCTCGAAGGCGTGCGGGTGACGGTGCTCGGACTGGCATTCAAGCCGCACACCGACGACACCCGCGATTCGCCGGCGTTCCCGGTGCTGCGCGAACTGTCGGCGCGCGGCGCGGCGCTGACCGCCTGGGATCCGGTGGCTCGGCCGCTGGATCATGAAGCGATGCACGGCGTGCGGATGGCCGACAGCCTGCATGACGCGGTGGCCGGCGCACAGGTGGTGATCCTGGTGACCCGCTGGCCGGAATTCGACGCACTGGGCGCGCTGTTGCGCGAGCGTGCGGATCAGCCCCTCGTGGTCGACGGGCGCCGGGTGCTGGACCCGGCGGACTTCGCCCGCTACGAGGGCATCGGACTACGCAGATCGAACGGGGCGGATCGATGAAGGTAGTATTGTTCTGTGGAGGACTGGGCACCCGGCTGCGCGAGCATTCGTCGGCGATTCCCAAGCCGCTGGTCAACGTCGGCTATCGCCCCATCATCTGGCACCTGATGCGCTATTACGCGCACTTCGGTCATACCGACTTCGTTCTGGCGCTCGGCTATCGCGGCGACATGGTGCGCGAGTACTTCCTGAAGTACAACGAGTGCATGAGCAACGACTTCACGATGTCGGACGGCGGCGCGACGATCCAGTTGCACCGGCGCGACATCGCCGACTGGACCATCACCTTCGTCGACACCGGCCTGCATTCGAACATCGGCCAGCGGCTGCTGAGGGTGCGCCACCTGCTGGACGGCGAACCGGCGTTCCTGGCGAACTATTCCGACGGCTTGTCCGACCTGCCGCTGGACCGGCTGGTCGACGACTTCCAGCGCAAGAACGTGGTGGCCACCTGCGCGTCGGTCAGGCCGTCGCAGAGCTTCCATTTCGTGCATGCCGACGCCAGCGGCATCGTCCGGCGGATCGGCCCGTTCGGCGACGACCGCTCGTTCATCAACGGCGGTTTCTTTGCACTGCGCGGCGATATATTCGACTATATCAACGAGGGCGAAGAACTGGTCGAGCAGCCGTTCGCGCGCCTGATCGAGCGCGGCCTGCTGTCGACCTGGAAGCACAACGGGTTCTGGCAGCCGATGGACACCCTGAAGGACAAGATCACCTTGGACCGGCTGGAGGCCCGCGGCGAGTGTCCGTGGATGGTGTGGAGTCAGGCCGAGGCCGTCCCGGGCGGTTGACCGGGATCTAGAGGAATTCAGCGATCGTGACCAAAGTCGTCTTCGGCATCATGTCCGCGTTCCAGCGGGCAACCACTGTGTCGCAGTTGGTGTCGACGCTGGGCGGGCGGCCGGTGATCATCCATCACGATTTCCATCAGCGGCCCGATTTCAGGATAGACGAACCGAATGTCGGATTCGTGCCCGATCCGGTGGTCACGGGGTGGGGCACCTGGGGCTTCTGCGAAGCGATCGTCCGCACGCTGGAGTACTGCCTCGAGCACGTCGACTTCGACTATTTCCAGCTTCTGAGTCCCACCTGCCTTCCGCTTCGGCCGATCGCCGAGTTCGAGTCGCAGGTGGCCGACAACCGGTTCGACGGCAACATCGACCTGATGGAGCTCAAGAGCGATCCGAACGTCATGATGACGTTCGGCTGGCGGTTCGTCGCGCCGCGTGGAACGCTGAGGGTGGTGGGGCTGCGTCGGGCCCGCGCCTGGTATTTCAGCCGCGACGTGGCGTCGCGCCATCGTTCGGGCCTGTCGGTGCTGCTGCGCTCGCCGACGCCGCGACTGGATGATCCGCGGGCCAGCTTCGCCGCGCTGGCCACGCGCTTGGCGCTCGATGGCTGGCTCGGCCGCACCCCGTTCCGGGACGGCTTCCGGCCTTACGTCGGAAGCTGCTGGTTCGGCGCGAACCGCGCGATGGCCGGCCGGATCATCGCCGCGGCACGAGACCCGTCGCTGCAGAAATTCTTCGAACAGCTTCCGAACGCCGACGAGTCGTTCTTCCCCACCGTGATGGGCAACTCCGGCATGAGGCTGGGGCCGTCGAACCATCTGGTCAATTTCTTCAACGAGACCGGCAATCCGCACTGGCTGCGGCCCGGCGATCTCGACCGGGTCACGCGCTCCGGGGCGTTCTTTGCGCGCAAGTTCCCTGACGATCCGATGGCGCAGGTCCGGCTGGACGTGCTCGACCGCGTGGAAGCCAACCTGCCGGGCCGAGGCGACGCCGACACCCGGCCCAGGCCGGCCGGCAGGCGCAAACCCAGACTCGCGTTCGGGATGATGTCGGCTGCCGCCGAGCCGAAGACGATCGCGCAGCTTGCCTCGGCCCTGGCGCCGCACCGGCTGGTGCTGAACCATGACTATGGACAGCAGCCCGATTTCGCGCTCGATTCGCCCAACGTGAGCTTCATGCCGGAGCCGCGCAAGGCGGCGTACGGCACATGGTCCTGGTCATCGGGCGTGCTGCAGTTGCTGCAGCACTGCGTCGAGAATCTGGAGTTCGATTATTTCCAGTTGCTGAGCCCGTTGTGCCTGCCGATCAAACCGGTCGCACGGTTCGCCGATTTCATCGCGGTCAGCGACGTCGATGCGAATGTCGGACTGATCGAGGTCACCGGAGCGGATGCGCTGATGTCGTTCGGTCATCGGCTGCTGGCCGCTGAAGGCAGCGCCCGCCGCCGCTGGCTCGAGCGGGCCGGCGATCTGTACTTCGGCGACGATCCGACGGTCATCGAGCAGGCCGGCATGGCGATGAGGTCGCGGTCGCGACCGGCCGACGGCCTGGTGGAGCGGCTGGGCTGCCGGCTCGCGCTGGCCGGCACGCGGCTGGCGAGCCGGTACACGTTCGCGACGCCGCCCGAACCGCGAACGAAGCTGTTCGTCGGCGCGCCCTGGTTCGGTGCCACCCGCGAGGTCTGCGATCACCTGCTCAAGCGGGCCGCCGACCCCGACTGGGCGGATTACTTCCGCAAGCTGGATGCGGGCGGGGACCTGGCGTTCGCGACGTTGCTGGGCAATTCCGGATTCCGGCTCGGCGCGTCGAATCATCTGTTCAGCTCGTTTTCCAGGACCTGCAACGGCTGGCTGGGCGAGGGCGATGAACGCCGGCTGCAGGCCGGCAGCGCTTTCTTCGCCCGCCGTTTCTCGCACGATCCGGCTTCGCCGATACGGCTGCGGATGCTGGCGTCGCTGCAGGCTCCCGAGCGCCAGGAGCTGCCCGTCGACTGACGACCGACCTTCTCTGCCGCAAGATTCCGAGAACCCGATGAACGCTCCCGACAAGACCCTCCGCCGCGACGCCGGCGGGGCGACCCGCCCGGTCCACCGGCCCTGCCGCTTCTGCCGGGCCGCGCTCGAACAAAGTTTCGTCGATCTGGGCATGTCGCCGCTGTGCCAGACGCACATCGAGCCGACCCAGCTCAACGAGATGGAGCGGTTCTATCCGTTGCACGCCTATGTCTGCAGCCGCTGCTTCCTCGTGCAGTTGGAGGAGTTCGTCGCGCCGGCGGACATCTTCAGCGACTATGCGTACTTCTCGTCGTACTCGGACTCCTGGGTCGCCCATGCCCAGCGCTATGCCGTGGCGATGATCGAGCGGTTCGGCATCGGTCCGCGAAGCTTCGTCGTCGAGATCGCCAGCAACGACGGCTACCTGCTGCAGCACTTCGTTGCTCGCGGCGTTCCGGTGCGTGGCTTCGAACCGGCCGCCAACATCGCGGTGCATGCCGAGGCCAGGGGAATTCCGACGACGGTGGAGTTCCTGGGCGCCGAGAGCGCTGCCCGCTTCGTCGCCGCCCATGGCCGCGCGAACCTGCTGCTCGGCAACAACGTGCTGGCCCACGTGCCGGATCTGAACGACTTCGTCGCCGGCATGAAGACGCTGCTGGCCCCGGGCGGCGTCATCACGATGGAGTTTCCGCATCTGCAGCGGCTGATGGCCGAGAACCAGTTCGACACCATCTATCACGAGCACTTCTCGTACTTCTCGTTCGTGACCGTCGAGAAGGTGTTCGCCGCCCACGGCATCACGCTGTTCGACGTCGAAGAACTGCCGACCCATGGGGGATCGCTGCGGATCTACGGGCGTCATGCCGATGACGCGGACCCGCCGGTCAGCGAGCGTGCCCACGCGCTGCGCACGCGCGAGATCGACGCCGGATTCACCCGGCTGCAGACCTATTCGGCGTTTACCGAGCAAGTGAAGGAGACCAAGCGCAAGCTGCTGACCTTCCTGATCGACGCCAGGCGCGCCGGCAGGACGGTCGCCGGTTATGGCGCGCCGGGCAAGGGCAACACGCTGTTGAACTACTGCGGCATCCGCCAGGATTTCGTCGATTTCACCGTCGATCGTAATCCGCACAAGCAGGGGCGTTACACGCCGGGCACGCACATACCGATTCTCGATCCATCGGTGATCTTCGAGCGCAGGCCGGACTACCTGCTGCTGCTGCCGTGGAACCTGAAGGACGAGATCATGCAGCAGATGGCCGGCATCCGTGCCTGGGGCGGCAGGTTCGTCGTGCCGATTCCCGAGGTCCGGGTGTTCGACTGACCGGCCCGCGGAACCGGACCATGGACAGCGATCTGCGGCCGGGTCATGACGATCCGGACGACGCATCCGATCGCGCCGCGCCGACGGTCGGCGAGCGGATGCTCGGCACCGCGACCCGCCTGTATCCGATCCTGCGCAGCATCACCGGCCCCGGCCTGCGCGAGACGCTGCGCATCATCGGCGAAGACCTGCCGCTGACGGTCACCGAGGTACCCACCGGCACCCGGGTCCTCGACTGGGAGGTTCCCCGCGAATGGACGCTGCGCGAGGCCTGGATACGCGATCCCGCCGGCCGTACGATCGTCGACGTCCGCCATTGCAATCTGCACGTCGTCAACTACAGCACCGCGGTGCGGGCGTCGATGCCGCTGGCCGAGCTGCGCAAGCACCTGTTCAGCCTGCCGGACCGGCCGAAGTGGATTCCGTACCGGACGTCTTATTACGACGATGCCTGGGGCTTCTGTCTGGCCCACGAGCAGCTCGAGTCCCTGCCCGACGGTCTGTACGAGGTGTGCATCGATGCGTCGCTGGCGCCGGGCAGTCTGAGCTACGGAGAGTTCCTGCTGCCCGGTGATTCGCCGGACGAGGTGCTGATCTCGTGCCATGTTTGCCATCCCTCGCTGGCCAACGACAATCTCGCCGGCATCGCGGTGGCCATCGAGCTCGCGCGGGCGTTGCGCGCGCGGCCGCGCCGGCGTCTGTCGTACCGGTTCGTCTTCGTGCCGGTGACGATCGGCTCGATAAGCTGGCTCGCGGTCAATGAGGCCGGCCTCGGCCGCATCCGCCACGGCTTCGTGATCAGTTGTGCCGGCGATGCCGGCGCCAGCACCTACAAGCAGAGCAGGCGCGGCGATGCGATGATCGATCGGGCGTTCGCCAACGTGCTGGCGCACGCCGGCTCCCCGCACAGCATCGAGCCGTTCAGTCCGTACGGCTACGACGAGCGGCAATACTGCTCGCCCGGTTTCGATCTGCCGGTCGGTTGCATCATGCGGACGCCGAACGGGCGATACCCCGAGTACCACACGTCGGCCGACGACCTGGCATTCATCCGCGCGGAAGCGATGACCGATACGCTGGCGAAGTGCATGGCGGCGGTGGACGTGCTCGAGCACAACGCGAAGTATCTGAACCTGTTCCCCAGGGGCGAGCCGCAGCTCGGGCGGCGCGGCTTGTACCAGGCGCTCGGCAGCGCGCCGCAGCCCCGGCAATTGCAGATGGCGATGCTGTGGGTGCTGAATCAGAGCGATGGCCGTTGCGATCTTCTCGAAATTGCCGAGAAGGCGGGCATGTCTTTTGCGCTGATCCATCAGGCCGCGTCGCTCCTTCTGGAACATCAGCTTCTTCGGTGATCCGACATCCGCGAGTCCGTCGCGGATGTGTTGCTGGCTGTCTGCAAATCACCACCGTTCGTTCCCTCGCGCGACAAATAGGCGCGCAACCCGCATTACTATCGGGCACAGGACCCCCTCTGGCTTCGCACCACCGATGGGGGCATGAATGATTCTTCAGGGAACGGGAAAAAATGGAAGGAAAAGCCATCATCCAGAAACCTGCCGCAGTGAACGGTCGGCAAGCACGAGTTTCTGGCGAGGAGATACGCGTCGACGCAGACAGAATCGCAGGCGGCGATCTGCATTTGCTGCTGGGTGCGCAGGAACCAGCCGGCGCCGAAGCGTTGATGCGCAGCTATCTGTCGTTGCTCGACAAGGAAGAACGGGATCGAATCAGTGCGGCCGACGGTCATGACGACTCCGTCGCCCTGACGTCGAACGAAGCGGCAGCACAGACGGACGGTCGATTGATGGCGACCGACGGCGATGCTCCGATGATCATGGCGCAGGCCGCGACGGGCACGCCGGCACCGACGCCCCCGGCGCCGACGCCACCCACCGCGCCGACCGCGACGCTGGGTGTCACGGCGGCCGCCGGCAAGGTGGTCGACAACGGCTACACGTCGGACAACAGCCAGGCCTTCACCGGCTCCGGCGCGACGCCCGGCGACACGGTGAACCTGTACGTCGACAATCAGAAGGTCGGTACCGCCACCGTGGCCAGCGACGGCACGTTCTCGGTGAGCCCGTCCGCGCCGATAGCCGAGGGCAGTCACCAGATCACCTATTCGTTCCAGAACACCGCCGGCGAAGGCCCCCAGTCCGCGGCGCAGACGATCATCGTCGACACCGTTGCACCCGCTCAGACCGTCACGATCGACAGTGCTGCCGACAGCATCGGCGCTTCGCAAGGGCCGCTTGCCAGCGGCGCGACGACCGACGATACCGAGCCGCAACTGAGCGGTACCGTGTCGGGTCCGCTGGCCGCCAACGAGAAGATCTTCATCTATGACAACGGGACGAAGATCGGCGAGGCCGACGGCAACGGCACGAGCTGGACGTTCGACGTGCCGGCATTGGCCAATGGGGCAACACCGTCGTACACCGCCCAGGTGGTCGATTCGCTCGGCTTCGCTGGAGCGGCATCGTCGCCGTTCACGCTGACGATCGCCGTCCCGACGGCTCCGACGGCCACGGCGACGATCAGCAACTACGACGACGACGTCGGAACGGTGACGGGCACCGGGCTGGCCGCGGGCACGACGACCGATGACACGATGCCGCTGTTGCACGGCACTATCGTCGGCGGGCCGCTGGGCCCCAACCAGGAAGTGCAGATCTTCAACGGCAGCACGCTGCTCGGCACCGCCGTGGCGAGCAGCGCGACCGCCTGGGATTTCCAGGTGACCAGCGCGCTGTCCGGCCCGGTCTCGCTGACCGCGGTCGTCGTCGACACCGCGACCAGCCTGTCCGGGACCGCCAGCGCTCCGTTCGCGCTGACCGTG
>OEIU01001610.1_pt1 | contig 14068 bp, 13 predicted proteins | sample 1539221 | NCBI WGS metagenome assembly OEIU01 (sample SAMN03792071, study PRJEB22550) | activated sludge metagenome | feature: wastewater treatment plant; material: activated sludge; isolation source: Wastewater treatment plant of a petroleum refinery complex | place: Argentina: Zarate | collected...
CCGCCCCCCCACGACCCCCCGCCCCGTGCGGGCCCCCCGCCCCGTGCGGCCCCCCCGCAGCGCGTCGACCCCACGCCGCGATGACTCTACGTCCCGCGATGACTCTACGCGCCGATGCACATGTAGGAGCCCCTTCAGGGGCGAGCCCTTCGCACAGGGTTGAGGCAGGTTGGAGTTCACCCCTCGACAGGCACAGGGCAGGCATTTATGCCCAACAACGAAGCTGCAACGCGTGACACCTCATCGGCACCTGCGCCGCCGCTCGCCCGCTCTTCGCAGGAAGGGCATTTATGCCCGATGCTCTCCGCCACGTGACGAACGGCATCGGGCATACATGCCTCTCCTACCGAAAGCCGACAAACGCCGCGGGCCTCAATCGCCACCCCCGCGTCCCAATGTGCTCAAGCGCCTTTGCAGGAAGGGCCCTTCGACAGGCACCAAGCCCGTCGAAAAATGGACGGCAATGCCGCAAACATTGTCGGGAGGTCGCGCCGACTAGAAATGCGCATCCTCGAAGCCTTCGTCCATCGGCGTCTCGCCGCCTTCGGCAAGGCGGATCTTGAGGGCGAGGCCGTCGCGGGAATCCGCCTTCGCCAGCGCTTCCTCGAGTTCGATGCGGCCATCCTTGTACAGCGCGTAGAGCGCCTGGTCGAACGTGCACATGCCTTCCTGCAGGCTGCGATCCATCGCCTCCTTCATTTCGTGGATCTGGCCGCGCCGGATCATGTCGCGGATCAGCGGCGTATTCAGCAGCACCTCCACCGCCGGCAGGCGTCGTCCGTCCTTGCCCATCACGAGACGCTGCGAGATGACCGAGCGCAGGTTCAGCGCCAGGTTCATCAGGATGTTGCGGTGCGCGGACTCCGGGAAGAAGTTGAGGATGCGCTCCAGGGTCTGGTCGGCGTTGTTCGAGTGCAGCGTGGCCAGGCAGAGGTGGCCGGTCTCCGAGAACGAGATCGCCGCTTCCATGGTTTCGGCATCGCGGATTTCGCCGATCAGGATCACATCGGGGGCCTCGCGCATCGCGTTCTTCAGGGCCGCGTGGTAGGTATGCGTGTCGAGGCCGACTTCGCGCTGGTTGACCACCGATTTCTTGTGCCGGTACAGGTACTCGATCGGGTCTTCGACGGTGAGGATGTGCCCGGAGGTATTCGTGTTGCGGTGATCGATCATTGCCGCCAGCGTTGTCGACTTGCCCGAACCGGTCGCGCCGACCACGAGGATCAGGCCGCGCGGCTCCATGATAAGGTCCTTGAACAATTGCGGCAGGCGCAATTGCTCGATGGTCGGGATTTCGCTCTTGATCGCGCGGATGACCATGCCGACTTCGCCGCGCTGCTTGAACACGTTGATGCGGAAGCGACCGGCGTCCTTCACGGCGATGGCCATGTTGAGCTCGAGGTTCTTCTCGAACTGCGGCACCTGGCCCTCGTCCATCAACTAGTAGGCGATCTTCTTGACCATGCCGCCGGGCAGGCCGGTCTTGCCGAGCGGATACAGCTTGCCCTCGACCTTGATGTTCACCGGGGCGCCCGTCGTCAGGAACATGTCCGACGCGCCTTTCTCGGTCATCAACTTGAGGAAATACCCGATGTCCATCTGATCTGTCCCCTTGAAACGTGATTGCAGATTCGCCAAGAGCGTTGCGAATGCCCGGCCACGTTCCCACAATAGGACTGGGCCCGAGGCGCAGAGAATACTTATGACACCAAGCGGTACGAAAATCCATGCTCCATTCGTCGTTTCCATGGCGCTGTTGCTGGCTGCCTGCGGTCCGACCAAGCCGCCGCCCGACCTGCTGGGCAGTGCCCAGCAGCGCCTTTCCAGCGGCCGCGACGCCGGTGCCCCCACCTATGCGCCGTTGGAGCTGCGTTTTGCCGAGGAGCGGCTCGACCAGGCACGGGTGGCCATGCAGGACCGCGACTACACGCTGGCGGCCAACCTGGCCGAGGAATCCTCGGCCAACAGCGAGCTGGCCGCGATCAAGGCGCGACTGGGCAAGCTGCGCGAATCGGTGGATGCCCTGAAACAGGAAAATGCCGAGATCTCACGGGTCATCGGGGCCGGCGAAAACGACCGCGGGGGGACGCCATGATGCGCCCCCTGCTGATCGGCTGTGGCCTGGCCCTGGCCCTGGTCGGGCCTGCCCATGCGGCCAGCCGCGATGTCGACTACGAGCGGCTGTCGCGTAGCCTCGCCCAGCTGGCGTCCGATGCCAAGCTCGGCACTTATGCGGCTGCCGAGGTCGCACGCGCCCAGGCCGCGCTCGCCCTGCTCGAGGAAAATGGCCGCGGCAAGAAGCGTGCCCACCTGCTCTACCTGGCCGAGCGCCGCGTCGACATCGCCTGGGCGAGCGCCCAGGTCCTCGATTTCGAGAACCAGCTGGCCGAACTGCAGAACGAGCACAGCCGCCTGCAACTGGCCGCCGCGCGCAAGGAGGCCGAACAGGCGCGTCGCGAGCTCGACCAGCAGCGCCTGCTCGCACAGATACGCGCGGAAGAGGCCGAACGCGCCGCCGAGCAGGCCCGCCTGCAGGGCGAGCAGGATACTGCGGCGGCCCGCGAGGAGGCCGAGCAGGCGCGTCGCCTGGCCGAGGCACAGGCGCAGGAGACCGCCCTGGCCCGCAAGGAGGCCGAGCTGGCCGGAGCCGCCAACGATGCCCTGCGTGCCCGACTCAACAACCTGCGCGCGACCCGAGGCACTCGCGGCATGCAGATGACCCTGGACGATGTCGCATTCGCCTCCGGGCAATCCAGATTGCGGCCGGAGGCTCGCGAATCGCTGGCAAAGCTCGTCGAGTTCGTCGGACAGGATCCGTCCAAGCAGATCCGCATCGAGGGGCATACCGATTCCACCGGCAGCGCCAATGCCAATCAGGTGCTCGCCCAGAAGCGCGCCGAGGCGGTCCGCGACGCCCTGCTCGAGGCCGGAATCGAGGCCTCGAGGATGACTGCGGTCGGTGTCGGGGCCGAGCGGCCCATCGCACCCAACGACACCGCAGAAGGGCGCGCCAGGAATCGCAGGGTCGACGTAATTCTCGAGGAAAAACAATAGGATACGATTATTTTGTTAGGGAAATGTTGGCCGCCAAAAGCGGTTGCCAAGGCCCCGGCAAAGGAGTAGTTTCTAAATCCCATGCGACCCGGTGTTTCTCTGGAACCCGCATGGGACACGTCTAGCCCATGAGTTCAGCACAGAAGACCGTTCACCCAGCGCCGTCGGTTCACAACGTCCGACACGCACGGTCGAGTGCCTGGCAGTGGCGCCCACCCGTGTCGCAAGCTGGTAGTCGCGATCCGAGTGCTGGACCCAGTGGCTCAGGCGGCCTGAATCCAGGCCATCACGTGTCAGTTCCATCGTCCCTGCAACCCATGACGCGACGCCCACCCGGGCGTCGCGTCATGGTGTCTGCGTTTTCACCCTGAGAGGAGGTAGCCTGATGTTCGAACAAGCAGCAAGAGAAGATCTGGAATCCTTGATGCACGGCAATACCGAGTTCCGCCAGCTTTACCACAAGCACAAGGAACTCGATGACAAGGTCCGCGACGCCGAACTTGGTGTACTGCCCATGGATGTCGTCACCTTGCACACCCTCAAGAAACAAAAGCTGCAGGCGAAGGACAAGCTCACCCACATGTGGGCCAATCTGAATCCCTCCGCACACTGACCTTCCTTTTTCCGCGCGCCGCTGATGCCCGCTGCGGGCAAGCGGCGCAGCGCATCTGCCCCTCTCCGTCGGCTTCTTGTAGGAAGCGGCTTCAGCCGCGATGCTCTTCGCCACGTGACGAAGGGCATCGGGCATGAATGTCTGTCCCGAGCCTGTCGAAGGGCCCTTCCTACGAAGAGCGGGCGAAATGCGGCGCGGGGTTCGATGGCTTGCCTCGCGTTTCCGCTTTGTTGTTGGCTTCAGCCGCGATGCTCCGCACGTTCCTTTGTAGGAGCCCCTTCAGGGGCGATGCGGTGCTGTTTCCTCCAGCGAGGCGCTTCAGTCGGGACGTTCGTGATTCGACGCAATAGCCTCGCCCCTGAAGGGGCTCCTACAGTTTGCATGGCGACCAGCATCTGCCACGGCCCTTTCCGCGAAGCACCTGCGAACCGTGCCGCGGGTACCGATGGATGTCCTCGCCTTGCGCTTCCGCACATCTTTTGTAGGAGCCCCTTCAAGGGCGACGCCTTTGGCGGAATTTGCGAATAGCCTCGCCCCTGAAGGGGCTCCTGCACAGCGTTTGCGAGCGGCGGCGCGCGTATCGACAGCTTTCCCACCTTGCCCGGATCCAAATCCACCCTGGGTTATCATTCCGCCCCATGCCTGAACTTGCACGGAGCCCGCATGCCGATCCATCAAAGCGTCCTCGAACTGATCGGCAATACGCCGATGATCCAGGCCCAGCGCCTCGACACCGGTAGCTGCGAGCTGTTTTTCAAGCTCGAATGCAACAATCCCGGTGGCTCGATCAAGGATCGCATCGGACTCAGCATGATCGACGCCGCCGAGCGCGACGGCCGCATCAAACCCGGCGATACCCTGGTCGAAGGCACCGCCGGCAATACCGGCATCGGTCTGGCCCTGGTCGCCCAGCAGAAGGGCTATCGCCTGATCCTGGTCGTGCCGGACAAAATGAGCCGTGAGAAGATCTTCAACCTCAAGGCCATGGGCGCCGAAGTCATCCTGACCCGCTCGGACGTCGCCAAGGGCCACCCGGACTACTACCAGGACCTCGCCGCCCGCATCGCCAGCGAGACGCCTGGTGCCTATTTCATCAACCAGTTCGGCAATCCGGACAATCCGCTGGCGCACAAGCTCACCACCGGCCCGGAAATCCTCGAACAGATGGATGGCAAGGTCGACGCGATCGTCTTCGGCTGCGGATCCTCCGGCACGATGACAGGCCTCTCGCAGTACTTCGCCGAACATTCCCCTGAAACGGAATTCATCCTCGCCGATCCGGTCGGCTCGATCCTCGCCGAATACATCAATGACGGCGTGCTGTCGGACAAATCGGCGAGCTGGATGGTCGAAGGCATCGGCGAGGACTTCCTGCCCGACATCAGCGATTTTTCGCGCGTGACCAAGGCGTTCGCGATCAGCGACAAGGAAAGCTTCCTGACCGCGCGCGAGCTGCTGTCGAAGGAGGGCATCCTCGGTGGTTCTTCGACCGGCACCCTGGTCGCCGCCGCGCTCAAATATTGCAAGGAGCAGGTCGAACCCAAGCGCGTGGTCGTGTTCGTCTGCGATACCGGCAACAAGTACCTGTCGAAGATGTACAACGACTACTGGATGCTCGACAACGGCTTCCTCGAACGCGAACACCGAGGGGACCTGCGCGACCTGATCCTGCGTCCATACTCGCAGCGCGACACCGTGATTGTGTCGCCGAAGGACCTGCTGGTCACCGCCTACAACCGCATGAAGCTCTACGACGTCTCCCAGCTGCCGGTCATGGAAGGCGACGCCATCGTCGGCATCCTCGACGAATCCGACGTGCTCATGCACGTCTATGGTGATGAGACCAAATTTCGCGATCCGGTCTCCACCGCGATGATCAGTCGTCTCGAAAAACTCGACGTCAGCTCGCCGATCGAAAGCCTGCTCCCAGTATTCGATGCCGGCCACGTCGCCATCGTGATGGATGGCGAGAAATTTCTTGGCCTGATCACGCGAATAGATTTGCTCAACTATCTGCGTCGACGCGTGCAATGAAAGGCTCTATTGAAACTAGGATGAGTCAGTTTCTGATGCGAACGCGTCGCCTGGTCGGAAGACTTGCGCCTGGTGCCCTAATTGATTCCCCGGACTATCAGCCCGCCCTGCCGATCGCATGTCGGTGCCGTGAGGTGAAGAAGAATGCCATTGAGAGCTGATTCGCAAGATGTAAGGTATGCCTATCGGCTGTTGCTCGGCCGTGAGCCTGACGATGCTGGGTTTTCCCATCATATGGATGCGGTAAGGCGCGGCAACCTCTCCACGCAGAACGTTGCCCAGAATCTCATGCGCTCTGAGGAATACGCTATTTGCAATAGCGTGGACTCTGAACTGCAGGAAGTGGAGCTGGGTGGAGTAAAGTTTTTTCCATGGCGCGGTGATCGGCTCATCGGCCGCCACCTCGTCGAGGCGATCGAGTACGAGCCCAATGTTCTTCCGGTATTTCTGGAATCAATTCGGCCCGGCGATTTCGTGCTGGATGTCGGTGCAAATATAGGAATATTTTCCTTGTTCGCTGCGCAGCGGGTGGGTGCGAGTGGGCAGGTTCTTGCTATTGAGCCGGTTATGAAGAATGTCAATTCACTTTGCGCCGGAATACTTGAAAATGCGTTCAAGAATGTGGCGGTTTTTCCGATTGCCGCGTCGGATCGAGTGGGTGTGATCGCTTTGATTCGGGATTCCGATTCTTCAAACGGTATCGTGGACTCACACTTTCAGCCGACCAGTCGCTGCGACTATGTGCCAACGCAGCGCCTCGATTTTCTCTTCGCCGGAACCAAGCGTATCGATGTCATCAAGATTGATATCGAAGGCCATGAACCCGTAGCCTGGAGTGGGCTGAGATCGCTCGTGGCAGAGCATCGTCCGCTGGTCTTTACTGAATTCGCTCCAGTGACAATCAGGAACCATTCGCATACGGATCCTGAGCAGTATCTAGACGAATTGTTCGAGTTCGCGGACAGCCACATAGATGTGCTCCATAGAGATATCGAGCGAGTGCGAACCACGAGTGGCGCGGAAATCATGCGCGAGTGGAGAGCAGCAAACGAGCGGGCCGGTCTTGATGGAACCTTGCATCTTGATCTGATGGTGGACACCCGAAAATAGCGCAGTTCTTGATCGGCGGGAGTTGCGCTGTGGGAGTTTTCAATAGAAGTCTGGCGACTGGTCGTAAACCCGCGCTAATTCACCCACTTACCCATTGGCGTCATCCTTTCCGCCGCACGACGTCAGACGAATACCTGGAGTATTAAGATGAGCAAGAACAAGAGCATGGTTCGCATGGGGCTTGGCACTCGCGCCATCCACGCCGGCCAGAGGCCCGATCCGTCGACGGGCGCCATCATGGTGCCCATCTATGCGACTTCGACCTATGTCCAGAAAAGTCCAGGTGTCCATCAAGGGTATGAATATTCAAGGTCGCAGAACCCTACGCGCATGGCCTATGAACGTTGCGTGGCTGACCTTGAGGGTGGCCGACAGGGTTATGCATTTGCTTCTGGCTTGGCGGCGGCGAGTACGGTCCTGGATCTGCTCGATTCGGGCAGCCATGTCATCGCCATGGATGACCTCTACGGGGGCACATACCGACTTTTCGAGCGCGTCCGCAGGCGCTCGGCGGGTCTGGATTTCACTTTTCTGGATCTCAATTACACAAAAGGCTTTAAGGCTGCGCCCAAGCCCCATACCCGCATGATCTGGGCGGAAACTCCGACCAATCCGATGCTGAAGCTGGTCGACCTGGCTAAGCTTGGCAACTTCGCACGCAAACATGGGTTGATCCTGGTCGTGGACAACACTTTCTGTTCGCCCATGCTGCAACGACCGATTGAATACGGTGCTGACCTCGTCCTGCATTCCGCGACCAAGTACCTGAATGGCCATTCGGACATGGTCGGTGGGATCGTCGTAGCGGGCGAGAGTGCTGAACTCGCCGAGCAAATGGCCTTCCTGCAGAACTCGGTTGGAGCCGTCGCGGGGCCGTTTGATTCTTTCCTCGCCATGCGAGGCCTGAAGACCCTGCATCTACGCATGCGGGCGCACTGCGAGAGTGCCCTGGCCATGGCCCAGTGGCTGGAGAAACATCCTGCGATTGAGCGAGTGATCTACCCAGGTCTGAAGTCTCACTCTCAGCATGCCTTGGCGAGAAAGCAGATGGATGGTTTCGGCGGCATTATATCGATCGAGGTGAAAGGAGGGCTGCGCAAAGCACGCCGAATGCTCGAGCGTTGCAAGCTGTTTGCCCTCGCCGAATCGTTGGGGGGAGTAGAGAGCCTTATCGAGCATCCAGCCATCATGACTCATGCATCCGTACCGGCGGCCAATCGAAAGCGACTGGGTATCAGCGACGGACTGGTAAGGCTTTCCGTAGGAGTCGAGGACTTTGGAGACCTGAAGGGCGAAATCAATGCCGCCCTGGGATGAATTGAATTCTGGAGATGGAGCTTCTGCAGGCAAGATCTACCTTCGACGAGCTAAACTGAGCAGTATCGTTGTCTCACTGCTGTTCCTCTCATCACTCATTGGTATCAAGTACGTAACCAAAGATGACTTCTGGGAGGCAATGTGGGCTTGGTCGGGAGATTGGTTTGCCGTTGGGTGGCAGATCAGTGCCGCAACCGGGCGGCTATACAAGCCAGCGATGGCTTTTCTATTCGTTCCATACGCGATAGACCACCCTGCGTATTACCTGCTCACTTATCTTGGCCCAATTCTTGGCGCTGCAATCCTGGCGGCAAAGCTATTTCAGCGTGTGATTCCACTGACGGGTTTGGGCACGCTGTACATGATCCTTTTTTTCGGGTTGGCCCAAAACAGTTTCGAGCACAATCCGTTCAGCGCCGTCCCATTTGTATGGGAGATGACCTGGGTCTTGCTCTTGCTGAGCGCGCTGATGCTCATTCGCGCTATCGAGAAGCGAAGCCTTGCGACAGCGATTCTAGGGGCAATCATTTGCCTGACTGGAATGATCGAGCCCTTTGTTCCCTATGTTTTTCTGTTCGGCGCGATCGCCTTTTTCTCCGATGGGGGCCTGCGAAAAAACGCTCGCTACCTGGTGCCGTATGCAGCCGGCATAACGATGTGGATGGTTGCTTGGCTGTGGTGGCGCCATGTGCATCCTTCGATATATGACGGTTCCTATTTGAGCGGAAGCATACTCCCGACTCGAATACTGAGAACAATCTGGGTCTATGCGACGGGCCCCGCACCATTTGCAACGTTGTGGAACGACAGCGTCGTTGCCACCGTATCGACGTTCAAGGAGGGGTTTGGCGTAGCCTGGATTTCAAAAGCTGCATTTGTCGGCGCAGGAGCCATCTTCATCGCCAAGGCCATTGCAATGCAGCCCCGATGGAGAGTTCCATGGCAGCTCTATGCGGTATCAGTAGCCTTGATCTTTCTTCCGGTCGCGCTTCTTGGGTTGACGCCAAAGTACCAGTATTGGGTCGAACTTGGATCCAAGGCATACGTCTATTCGCATTTCTCCTACTTTGCCTGGATCGCTCTCCTGGCACTGTTGCTGATTCCGCTTCTGCAGAGTTTTCGATCAAGCGGATTCCTGGCCGCCTTTGCGCTACTCGTAGCTGCTGGGTCAATACTCACGGACTGGTCCAACTACGAAACCAATCTCCAGCAAAAGCTTTCCGCAAGGAAATGGGAGACGTTCGATCGCTTTCTTGAATCCGAGGCTTTTTCCGCTGTTCCCGAAGGAAGTCGAATTCACTACGTAGGACTCGATCTATACAGGGGAATTGCCGTAACGGATGAGCTTTATTGGAAGCTCTATTCGAAAGCCAAATCTGGGAAACAAGTGGAGTTTTCGTCAGGCCTTGGCAGTATAAATACGGCGACTGGCCCGACCTATGTTCTGTTCTTCGACGACGAACCGCGTGGATACAGTCAATCAATAATATTTGCAAAGATCGAGGGCAATCGTATCGCGCCACCCAAGGCCCGTGAGTTCTACACGATAATCAATACCGAAAACGATAGCGCTCACGTGACCGGAAATCTTGTGGGGTGCGAGGAATCACCTTGCTCCGCTCAATTCTCGATCAATGGTGAGATCAGGGGGCAGCAATCCAGGCCATGGTTTTCGCTGAAGATTGCCACCTCTTCAGGAAATTCGAGCGAGACGGAAATCCATGCTTCCCAGGAAGTCGATTTGACAACTGTTCTGGTTTCTTTCAGCCGACAAAACAGGCTAACTGAAAAGCTCCCGGCAGAGCTTCTAAACAAAGTCTTTGCAGACGGCTTTTGATTCCGATCAGGTGACAAATCAAACGAACGATTTGTGAGGCCACTTTGTTTTCGAGAAGCTATCTTCCCGCCGCCAATTCATCTCGTATGGCAAGCGTCGGTGACGTGGAGAAGTCACGGCGGAGATTCCACGGCACCGAACGGTCGACAGTCCGCTATTTGCTGGATAAGCGTTTCAACTGGATGAATCAATACATCGATGATCACCACGTCGGGTTGGAGGTTGGTGCCGGCGCAGGGTTTTCCAGGGAGTACATTAAGAAAGGAACCTACGAGCTCACTGATTTCGCGGATTTTGATTGGCTGGATCGAAAGGTCGACGCCATGCGCCTACCTTATTCTGACAGCCAGCTCGACTTCGTGATCGAAAGCAATATGCTGCATCATCTGGCGCATCCGGCAACATTTCTCCGTGAATCCCTGCGGGTGCTGAAGCCCGGTGGAATGTTGCTCATACAGGATGTCTGGGGCTCGGTTTTGCTCAGGTTTCTTTGTCGCTTGTTGAAAACGGAGGGTTATTCGTTTGACGTAGACGTCTATGATGAAGAGACGCCATGTTGCGACCCCGAAAATCTCTGGGCAGGGAACAACGTGATACCCAATCTTCTTTTTCGTGATCGCGAACGGTTTACTCGCGCCTTTGGGTTCGAGATAGTCCGATTTGCTCATTCCGAAGTATTTCTCTTCCCGCTCTCCGGCGGGGTGACGTCCCATCTTCCTGCGCCGCGACTTCCCCGATGGATACTAAAGTCCGTCGACTTCCTGGATGGCGTCATGGTAAAGATTGCGCCAAATCTTTGTGCACTGCAAGTAAGCGTAGCCCTTCGGAAGCAATAAGATGCCGTTGTGTCCGTCGAATGCGGAGCTCAGTCGATCCCAAGTATCTTGGAAGTCTCCGGAGACCATTGCGCTATCGAATCAATTGGGCCACTGATCGACCTTCACGGATGGCATAGTTGGTGCCCCGGTCCTCGGGATAAATATGCGCCATGGTAGAAATGTGGGCATTCGTGAAGGGGGTGCCACGGTCTGGAACATACTGGGAGTAGTTCCGCTCCGTGACCGGTTGAGCATATTCGGCACGCCAGATTCGAAAATCCAGGATCCAGGAGCGATCGAGCATTGGAAACATGCGTTTCAGGTGCGAGAGCGCGAACTCCAGATACTCCGGATCCGCGCTGTTCCAAAGCGGGTCGTTGGTAGCAAGATACCGTGACAGGAATACGATGTGCTTGTTGTCGTAGCCATCCGGCGGGTCAAAATTCGTATGCTCGATCACCCCCACGAATGGGAATCCGGCATCGTTGACATTGAGCCAGTAAGTGTCGGAAAGGCTGCGATCGAGCTCGAGTACAAGGCACACATTGCCGAGGTAGTTGACGCGCCGCCAACCTGAAACTACCGATGACTTCACGTGCGAATCGAAAATGTTGGCAATGATCGGCAGTGCAGGCGTGAATACAAATTGATCTGCCGGCAGGACTTCGTTTTCGGTGGTTACTGCGCGAAGCTCGTTCCCATCGCTGCGCAGCCCCTTGACTGTCTTGCCGTATCGGATCTCACCGCCGTGATTGCGAATTGCGTCCTGGATGGCTTCTGCAAGCCTGCCGAACCCACCCCTGAAATAGACCAATTCCTCTCCGCCTCTCTTGTCACGCGTACTGCCGCGCAGCACAAGCTTCTTCCAGAACCATACGGCATTGACCTGATCAGCATAGATGGAAAATTTTGATCGGATGAGCGGCTCCCATACGATGCGGAATACCTCATTTCCGCAGAGAGGTTCGAGCCATTCCCGGATGCTCAGGTGTTCAATGGTTCGCCAGTCCTTTACTCGACGTACCTGAAAGACAAGCAGTCCAAGACGAATTCGATTCAGAAGCGACAATGGCTTGAATCGCAATAGATCCAGTGGCGTGGATAGGCGCCACTGCCTTCCATTGAAATACATGCCTGTACGTGATGGATGCGTAACGATTTCGGAATCGAGGCCCAGCTCATGAACGAGCTCCGGCACATACTCGTCATTATTGAACCAGTGGTGATAGAACTTTTCAATGCGAACGCCATCGCGAAACTCGAACGAGCCTGCAAGTCCACCGGGTGCCGAGTCTGCTTCGAGCACCAGTACCTTCTTCCCGGCGCGAGCCAATTCCAGGGCCGCCGTCAGTCCGGTGAATCCTGCGCCGACGACAATGACGTCATGATGATTGATCTTTTCGTTCATTCTTGAATGGCTCTATCGCGAGTGGTCTTTCGAAACAACGAGGGCGTCAACGTGATTGCGAACAGCCCGGCGATAGTCACCGGGACCCAAAGCACGAGGTGGGAAATCAGTGCAAATCCCGCGGCTGTCGATTGACTGGCGCCGATCATGATGAGCGCCGCGTATGCGGCCAGGTGAAACGGCCCGACGTAGCCGGGCGACGACGGAACAAGGGTGGACAAGGTTGCTATGGCCATGATCACCAGTGCCGTCGAGGGGGGCGAGGGAATCGAAAAGCCACGCAGTACTGCCAGAAACAATCCGGCGTTCGCAAGCCAGACCAGTATTGAAAGCAGAGTGAGCCAGGCGAGGACGCGCACTCGCGAGATCAAGTAGAGACTTCCTAGCAGCTCACGCAGGTGCTTGAGAATGGTAGAGACTTTCGGCCAGCCGCATTGGGCCGTCCACCCGACCAACAATTGAACCGTCCTGCCTATGCCGCTGGCGAAGAAGACAAGCATGATCACCAGGCCACCGACGAGTGTGGTCAGGGCCAGCAAGAGGTCCTTCTCGAGAATGGGGATTCGCAAGGTCGGACTCAGCCATACTCCGACGCCAAAGCAAATCATCAACGCGAGGAAGTCGAGTACTCTTTCGAGTACAAGGGTCGCGGTGGATGCTGTTCTCCTGACGCCCAGCGATAGCGGAAAGACCAAAGCCCGCACGATGTCGCCGGCACGCAATGGCAGGATATTGTTCAAAGCCATGGATCCAAGGAATGCCGGAGCGCAATCAGCCGCGCTGACTGCGGCGCCCGCATGTCGCAGCATGAGCGTCCAGCGAAGAATGCGCAGCGAATAGTCGAGCGCGAGGGCAGCGAGCGCAAATACGACGAAGATCCAGCGAAACTCTGTCAGCGCGCGCCACAAGGCATCAAGATCGACACGCCACAGTATGAATGCGATGCAGCCTGCCGACACGGCAGCGCCTATGCCGATCCTCAGCAAACGCCCGGGCTTCCGCGTCATCGAGAATGCTCGTGGAATGCAACCCTCATCGACCGAGGCATTGGATGACGGGCGTCGAGGGGTACCAACGAAGCCACTCGAGGTTCCGGGTTGCCGCCTGGCAGCATGCCCGTGGAAAGTTTGATGGGAGTGGAAGCGTCGGAATGCTCATTGGCTGGAGGGTTCTCTTGTTTCCCCTCCATGAGGGGAGTGCGTGTCAATTATTCTTGATCTTGGTTTTGCCGCGTTCCGGAGTGCTGATTTTTCGCGATTAGTTTGCCGGATTCAGTCTGTTTTTCTATCAGAAACACCGGCTTTCGATTCGCAGCGCCCATCAGTCGGGCAACGTATTCGCCGAGGACGCCAAGAATGAGCAATTGAACACCACACGCGAACAGGATCACCGACATCAGTGAAGTGTAGCCGGGGTTGACTATTCTCCCGGTGAAGTAGGCCCAGACGATGAACGTCATGTATAGAAAACTGAGTGCGGCGAGGGCAGCACCACCATAGCTTGCGACCCGCAGCGGAAGATTGGAAAACGTAATGAAAATGTTGAATGCATGCGAGAACAATTTGCGCAACGTGTAGGTGCTTTCGCCGTGACGGCGTTCGCCGTGGGGCACTTGCACGGTGGCGACCGACGAGGTCATCCACGACAGCATGCCGTCGATATAAGGCTTGTTCAATTTGAACGCAGCGAGTTGTCTGGCGAGGGAAACATGCATGGCCCGAAAAGATGAATAGTGTTCATTGAGATCAGGAAAAGCGCGCTTCAGGGTCCAGCGCATTAGCTCCGAACTCAGGTTGCGAAAGCCTGCATGGGTGCGTCGCGGGAACAACCCATAGACCAGCGGGCAATCCTCGTTGCCGGCTGCGAGCAATGCGGGT
>OEIU01001611.1_pt1 | contig 14063 bp, 13 predicted proteins | sample 1539221 | NCBI WGS metagenome assembly OEIU01 (sample SAMN03792071, study PRJEB22550) | activated sludge metagenome | feature: wastewater treatment plant; material: activated sludge; isolation source: Wastewater treatment plant of a petroleum refinery complex | place: Argentina: Zarate | collected...
GCAATCAGTCGCGCGCCGCGAACCGGCTCGGCATGAGCCAGCCCGCGATGAGCAACGCACTGGCGCGCCTGCGCGCCGCACTCGACGACCCGCTCTTCGTCCGTACCGCACAGGGCATGACTCCCACCGCCCGCGGCCGCGCGCTGGCCGAGCCGATCCGCCAGGCGCTCGATCTGGTGCAAGCCGGGCTGGAACGCAGCCGGCGCAGCAACGAGTTCGACTACCGCTCCTCGACGCGCTCGGTGGTGATCGTCGTCGACGACTACGGCGACACGGTGATCATGCCGCGCTTCATGAACTGGCTGATGCAGACGGCACCAGGGGTGCGGGTGCGGATCAGGCGGGATCCACTGGGTGCCGCGCTGTCCAAGAAGCTGGCCGACGGGAGCGTCGACCTGGCGATCCAGTACTTCCGGACACGGGACGGAGACCTGCAGGACAAGCTGCTGCTCGGCGAGGAATTCGTCTCGATGGTCAGACAGGACCACCCCGCGATCGGCGACAGCCTGAGCCTCGCCCAGTACCTGGCGCTGCCCCACGTCGTGTTCGGGCGCCTGGGCCGGCGGGGAATCAGGAACTCGATCGTCGACCGCGAGCTCAGGCGGCTCGGCCTCACGCGGCACATTGCGCTGCAAGTGCCCGGGTTTCAATCGATGCCGATCATCGTGCAGAACACCGATTTCGTCTGCACGCTGCCACGGCGCATGGCCCAGGCGTATGCACACCAGTTGCGCCTGAAGACGCTGAAGACGCCTCTGGATCTCCCTCCGCTGCCGCTCTACATGGCGTGGAGCAAGTCGATGGATCACGACCCCGCGCACCGGTGGCTGCGGGACTCGATCTACGAGTTGTGCCGCAGGCTCTAGGCGACGTGGGGGATCCGTTGTTCGCGCGAGAACGCACTCCTGGGAAATCGAAATCTCCGCGCTGCCCCCGCTAGAGGCGCTTGATAAACTCGTTGTTCGGAAGTAGGGCAGCGCGCCACGCACGGCACGCGTAGCGGCCCCGTGAACTTCGATGGAGAGGACAGAATGAGGAAGCGGCGCCTGGGGAAGCAAGGCCCCGAAGTTTCTGCGATCGGACTGGGATGCATGGGCATGTCCGACTTCTACGGCGTGCGCGACGATGTCGAGTCAGAACATACGATGCGCATCGCCCTCGATCTCGGTGTCACACTGCTCGATACCGCTGATTCGTATGCGAGTGGCGAAAACGAGAAGTTCGTGGGCCGATGCATCCAGGGTCAGCGCTCTGGCCTCGTCGTCGCAACGAAGTTCGGCCACATCCGTGACGAGAACGGCGTTTACAAGGGGATCAGCGGTCATCCCGATTACGTGCGCGAAGCGTGCGACGCCAGTCTCCGCCGACTCGGGATCGATGCGATTGACCTCTATTTCCAGCACCGTGTCGATCCGCAGGTGCCGATCGAGGACACCATAGGCGCGCTCGCGCGGCTGGTCGAGGCAGGCAAAGTCCGCTACATCGGTCTTTCAGAGGCGAGTCCGCAGTCGATTCGCCGTGCGCACGCCGTACATCCCCTGTCGGCCATCCAGAGCGAGTATTCGCTATGGAGCCGTGACGTCGAGATCGAGGTCCTCCCCACGTGTCGGGAGCTGGGAATCGGCTTCGTCGCGTACAGCCCGCTGGGCCGTGGGTTCCTCACGGGAAGCCTGAAGCGCCGCGAGGATCTACCTGAGGGTGACTATCGTCTCAATACGCCGCGATTCGATCGCGAGAATCTCGCCCGCAACCTCGCGCTCGTCGACATGGTCGAAAGTATCGCGCGCAACAAGGGCTGCACACCGGCGCAACTGGCGCTGGCCTGGGTGCTTTCGCGCGGTGCCGACATCGTGCCGATACCGGGAACGAAGCGCGCGCGATACCTGCGCGAGAACCTGGCCGCGCTCGAAGTTTCGTTGTCCCCCGAAGAAGTCACGGCGCTCGATGAGGCCTTCCCGATAGGAGCCGCTTCGGGCGCGCGCTACAACGAATGGGGAATGGACCTGCTGGACGGTCAGCGCTCGAACTGACCGGAAAGGCCAAGCTCGAGCCGGTCGCTTCCTTTCGAGACCACGATTCGCGCCTTCCTGGGGCGCTTCGACAGTTCGCGCAGCAGGCGCACGACGGGCTTTTCGAAATGATACGTGGTGATCATCGGCCCCTGCGCGAGCATCTCGTCGACCTGCGAGCCCGCGAACATGAAGCGAAGAAGCCGCTCCTCGTCACTCAGGTTCGGATAGGCCTTGCGCAACGCGCCAACGACGGGTGCAGGTGGCGTCGGTGTCATCGCAATGCCCGGTGAGCCATTCGCGATGATCCGGTCGAGGACGTCAGGCTTGACCGGCGCCAAGAGCCGACCGTAGTAACCGAGCGCGTACTTCTTCACGGCGTCGGGCACGACGCTGTATCGATCGCCCTGGATGACATTCAGCAGTGCCTGCGTTCCGACGAGCTGCGCGAACGGGGTGATCAGCATTGGCCAGCCCAGCTCCTCGCGCACTCGAGCGCACTCTTCGAGTACCTCTGGCAAACGGTGGCTCAAACCGGCCTCGGCGAGCGACGCCTCGAAGTTGCTCCGCATTCCGCCTGGCACCTGGTGATGATAGTGCGTCGCGTCGTACTCGAGGGGGACGCCCACCGGCTTGCCCTCCTGCTCGGCCACGCGCTGGAAGTGGCGGCTGACCTCGTCGACGAGCGCATCGTCGATGCGTACTTCGAAACCCATCGAACGAAGGTCGCGCACCATCGCCTGCGTCGACGGCTGGGCGATTCCGTTTGCCAACGGGGCGATCGATGTGTGGATCTGGTCGACGCCGAGCTTCACGCCCTCCAGGTAAACGAGTGGCGCGAGTCCGGTGATGCAATGGCTGTGCAACTCGAGCGTGGTCGAGCCGATCACCTTGCGCACGGCGGGGACCAGCGTGCGGATGCGGTCTACGGTCAGCAGCCCGCCGGAGTCCTTGATCATGATCGCGTCGACTGCATTCTTGCGCACCAGCTCTTCGGCCATGCGCACGTACAGTTCGTCGGTGTGGACGGGACTCAGGCTGTAGGCGAGGCACCCGATGGCTCGCGCCCCGAGCTTGCGTGCGAGCAGCAGCGTGCGCAGAATGTTCTCGGGGTCGCTGAGCCCGTCGAAGGCGACGATTGCACCGAACCCGTTGGCGACCATTCTCTCGATCATGAGATCGTTCAGGTCATCGGGCATGATGTCGGTGAAGCTGTAGCCCTTGCTGCGCATAAAGCCCCGTAGCGGCGCATTGCGCACCCGCTCGCGCATCAGACGGACGCGCTCCCACGGGTTCTCCTTGAGGAACCGGATGCAGACGTCAAACTGAACGTGACCCGCGAGATCGATCGTGTCGAATCCGATGCGATCCATCGTCTCCGCAACGGGCAGCATCATCGCAGTGGTCATGCGCGTTGCCCACAGGCACTGGTGGGCATCGCGCAGTGTAGTGTCGACGATCCTGATTTCCTTCATGACGGTTCGCGCCCCTCTTTCGACGGTTGCATCAGCACGTTCTCCACCCATCTGGTCGTGACGCGGTTCTCGCGGAAGTCCGGGTGCGACAGCACCATCTGATGAAACGGGATGGTCGTCTCGATTCCCTCAATGGCGAATCTGTCGAGGGCGTCACGCATCTTCGTGATGGCTCCCGTCCGGTCGTCCGCGTGCACGAGCAGCTTGCCGATCATCGAGTCGTAGAACGGAGGGATCCGGTAGCCGGTGTAGCAGTGCGAGTCGAGCCGGATCCCGGGGCCCGACGGCGGACTCCAGACGCGAAGCTGCCCCGGTGAAGGGCGGAAATCAGCCAGAAAGTCCTCGGCGTTGATTCGGCACTCGATCGCGTGGCCGCGTATCGCGACGTCGGCCTGCGTGAACGAAAGCGGCTCGCCGGCGGCGATTCGGATCATTTCGACCACGAGGTCCCTACCGGTGATCATCTCCGTGACCGGATGCTCGACCTGGATGCGGGTGTTCATCTCGAGAAAGTAGAACGACTTCGTGTCGAGGTCGACGATGAATTCGACCGTGCCAGCACCCTCGTAGCCGACATGACTCGCAAGCTTGACTGCCTCGGCTGCCATCTGCTGGCGCACCGCTTCGTCGAGAATCGGCGACGGGCCCTCCTCGAGCAGTTTCTGGTGCCGACGCTGCGTCGAGCAATCGCGCTCGCCCAGATGGACGACGTTTCCGTACGAATCGCCGAGAATCTGCACCTCGACGTGCCGCGCGCGCTCGATGTAGCGCTCGATGTACAGCGTCGAGTCGCCGAATGCCGCGCCCGCCTCCGCAGACGCGCCAGCGTGAGCGGCCTCGACCTCTGCAGCGTCGCGAACGATGCGCATGCCTCGCCCGCCACCTCCGGCGCTGGCCTTGAGAAGGAACGGGTAGCCCTCGCGGTCGCCGAATCTGCGCGCGTCCGAAGCGGACTCCACGTGATCGGAACCGGGCACGGTGGGCACGCCGAGCGACTCGGCGATGCGCCGCGCACGCAGCTTGTCGCCCAGCTCACTGATCGCCTCGGCACTCGGACCAACGAAGATCAGCCCGTTCTCCGCGCAGTAGCGCCTGAACGGTGCGCGCTCGGAGAGGAAGCCGTATCCGGGGTGTACGGCGTCGCAACCGGTCCCCAGCGCTGCGGCGACGACCGTCTCCTTGCGGAGATAGCTGTCGCTTGCACGCGCGGGACCGATGCAGACGGCACGGTCCGCGCGACGTGCGGCGAGGGACTCCCGATCGGCGTCCGATACGCCGACGACGGCCTCGATGCCCAGTCGGTTGCAGGCATCGACAATCCGGACAGCGATCTCGCCACGATTGGCGACAAACAGACGACGGATGGGCCCGCGGACGTCAGGCACTGCGGCGCTCGCCATCAGGGCGCAGGATCATCAGGATCTCGCCGAATTCCACGAGCGCCCCGTTCTCCGCGCGGATCTCCTCGATGACGCCCGCTTGTCCGGCCGGCACAGAATTGAACAGCTTCATGACCTCGACGAGGCAGACGCTGTCCTTGGGGTCGACCCGCGAGCCGACTTCCACGAAGGGCGGTTTCTCGGGCGACGGCGCTCGATAGAACGTGCCGAGAATTGGGGAGCGTATCGCCACGCATCCTTCGGGAATGCGGTCGTCGGCAGGCTTCGGCGCCCTGGGGACCTCGTCCGGCATCGCGGCGGTCGACGACTGCGTGACGACCGTCTGGGCCGGCGTCGCTGCTGCGGGCGCGAGAGCGGGTGCGCGGCGCGGCGCCACCCCTTCAGCGACCGACTTGCGTACCTCGAGCTTCAAGTCGTCGAACTCCAGCCTGATTTCGTCGTAACCGGAGCTCTCGATGAGTGCAAGAATCGTTTCGACGTCCTTGTGCGTCAATCCCATTGCAGTTCCATTGCTAGTAGAGGTCGAGCGTGGGCGCTGGTTGCCCGCCACGCTCAGGTCGTCTCGCCCAGCTCCTCCTTGATCGACTGAAGGACGCGTTCCTTCAGCGATATGAAGGCTGGGTCCGTGAGCATGCTCATCGAGCGGGGCTTCGGGAACGGCACATCGACCTGCTCCTTCAGCCGACCAGGCCGGCGAGACATGACATAGACGCGATCGCCGAGGAAGATCGCCTCGTCGACATCGTGCGTGATGAACATGATGGTGGGCCGGAACTCCGACCACACCTTCAGCAACAGCTCCTGCATCAGCAGCCGCGTCTGGAAGTCCAGCGCGCCGAACGGCTCGTCCATCAGCAGCACTTCCGGGCGGTTCACCAGCGCACGCGCGATCTGCACCCGCTGGCGCATCCCGCCCGACAGCTGGTACGGGTAGTTCGACGCGAAGTCGCCGAGCCCGACGGCCTCGATGAAGCGCTTTGCTTCGGCCTGATAGCGGGCGCGGGGGACGCCCTGCTTCTTTGGTCCGAAGACGATGTTTTCATAGACCGTCATCCAGCCAAAGAGCGCCGGACTCTGGAAGACCACCATTCTGTCGGGGCCGGCTCCCGATACGGGCGTCGAGCCGACGGTGATCCTGCCCGCGCTCGGCTGCTCGAATCCGGCGATCATGTTGAGAACCGTGCTCTTGCCACAGCCGCTCGGGCCAACGAGGCACACGATCTCGCAGTCCGAGATCTTGAAGTCGACATTCTCGACCGCCGTGACGTCGCTCGCATCGCGAACGGTCGCCGGATAGATCTTCGTGACGCCCTCGAGGACGATCGTGCCCATCGTCAGCCCTTGCCTTGCCAGTGCAGTAGCCTGCGTTCGATGCGCGAGATCAACAATTCGATCACGAGGCCGATCGCGCCGACGATGATGATCCCGATGAAGACGTCCGAGATCCGGAAGAAGGTTCCGGCGTCCATGATGATGAATCCCACCCCGGCCTGCGCGGCGATGAGTTCTGCAGCGACCAGAATCGCCCAGCTGACGGCTGCCGATGTCTTGACACCGGTGAGGATCGACGGCATCGCCGCCGGTAGCATCACATCCGTGAAGAGTTGGCGGCGCGTCAGTCCGAGATTGACGCCCGCCCGCACGAGCTGTACGGGCACCGATCGCATGCCGGCCGCGCTGTTGAGGACCGTGTAGTTGAAGGATGCGGCGAAGATCAGGAGGATCTTGCTCAGCTCGCCGATGCCGAACCACATGATCATCAGCGGAATGAACGCGATCGGTGGAATCGGCCGAAAGAACCCGAAGATCGGCTGCAGCGCCGCGTTGATGGCGCGGCTGTAGCCCATCAGGAGGCCAACCGGAATCGCCAGCGCCACGCCGAGCGTGAAGCCCGTCATGGCCCGCAAGAGACTCCAACCGATGTGCACGCGCAGCGGTTGGCCGGCGTACCCGTTTTCAAGGAGCTTGTGCAGCTGCGCGAAGAACTCGGGAGGGGATGGCAGCACGCGTGCGGAGACGCCGAGCACCATCGTGACGAATGCCCACAGCAACAGCATTGCGCCGATCGCGAGGAGGCTGATCAGCGGATATTTCGACTCGCCCAGCCGCTCGCCCAGGCCGCGGCGGCGCGCCGGCACAGCCGGTGCGTCCGCCTCGGTGGCGGGTGGGCGGCTCGGCACCGCGGCCTCGTTACTTGCCGGCACCGCCGAGGACCCTCCGGATGAACGAGTCATCGAAGGCGGTCGAGAGGTCGACCTTCTTGTCGATGATTTTCTCGTCCGCGAGGAACGACGCCATGCGCTGCGCCTCGGTCGGGAACGGGGAGCCCGGCACCACCGAGTACTGGTAAGTTGCGTCAGTCCAGCGCGGAACCTTCGGCGCCGGCGCCTCCTCGTACATCGTCCTCGCCAGCTCCTTCGTCACGCCCATCGCGTCGGCGACAGCAGCGATCGCGACCTCCGGCCCGTTCTTCTCGATGTGCTGATAGGCGAGCAGCAGAGCCCGCAGGAAGCGATCGACCGCTTCCTTGTTCTTCTCGGCGAACTCGCCGTGCACGGCGTAGACGGCGAGCGCCGTGTGGACACCATAGTCGGCTTCCATCCCGATCAGGCGCGCCCCCGTTTCCTTGATCTGCCTCTGGATCCACGGCTCCCAGACCGCGACTGCATCGACATTCCCGTTGCTCATCGCACCAATCTGCTCGGGCGGGCCCATCAGGAGCAGCTTGACGTCGTTCTTGCCAATTCCCTTGCTCTGCAAGGCGGCGAGCAGGCCGTAGTACGAGGTCGAACCCCGTGCGACCGCGATCGTCTTCCCCTTCAAGTCTTCGAGCCGGCGGATGTCGGTGTCCTTGCGTGCAACGAAACCCTCGGCGTTCGGCAACGTCGTGTCGATGCCGACCACCTTCCAGTTCACGCCCTGGGCCAGACCCGCGGCAAACGGCGTCACGCCGGGAGAGGCGATGTCGAGACTACGGCTCGCCATCGCGGCGATCGATTGTGCTCCGGTGGTGAGCCGGACGTACTGCGGATCGAGACCGACCTTCTCGAAAAGCTTCAAGTCCCTCGCAGTGTAGAGTAGCCACGAAGTCTGGGCCTGCAGGCCGATGCGCACCGGAATCGGCTTCGCATCCTGAGCAGCGGCTGGCCATGCGAGGCCGACCGCGAGCGGAGCCGCTGCGAGGGTGGTCAGCACCCTTCTCCGGGAAACTCTCTGGGGTCCGTAAGTCATCCTCTCTCTCCTTTTGATTTCTCGGCCGCACCCTGGGCAACGGTCCGAGGAGAACCCGCTAACGGGTCAGGCAAACCGTATCGCTCAAATCCTTTCCGCCAACTGATTCGACGACCGTGAGCTGGCCCGAGTCCTCCAGCGCCAGCCCGGCCAGGCGGTCGACGAGGTAATGGAGCGTGGGCAAGTCTTCCCAGCTTCCACGGCGGAATCGCGCACGACCGTGGCCGCTCCTGCGACCGAGAACGCGCGCATCGGGATTCGCCGCCGGAGTGAAGGTGATCTGGGCGACGTCCGACTTCCCCGGTTCGCCAACACGGGGGAAGTATCGGAAGTGGAAAACTCCCTGCGGTGCCTGCCCGCCGCTTCCCTGCGCCTCGGTCGCCGGCGCCAGCCCTTCGGCCTCGAGGCGGAAGAACTCGAACCCGAGCCAGCTGCAAGCGACTTCAAGAGCATCGTCGGCCAGACGAGGAAAATCTATTTCGCAGTAGAGCTTGGCGAAACCCAGCTCCTCACGGCCGGTGATGATCGGATCGGGAAGATTCTCGAAGAGCACGGTCAGCAGGTGTCCGTACATCGGGCCATCGCCCTTGTCGTAGCGCACCGGAATCTTCACGCCGAAGGTGTCGTAACCACGGCCGGCAAGCCAGTCGATTTCGGCAAGGCGCTGCGCTTCGAACACGAGCCGCGGTTCGCCCCAAAGCGAGAAGCCCGAAGGCAACAACGGCTCCAGGCCGGACGCGTCGGCGCGGCAAACGAGGCTGATCAGCGTCCGGCGTGGCGAATTCTTCGGGTCGGCGCGCCCTGCCGGCATCTGCCTGGGCCCGGGAGCAGGGCCGAAGAACACCGGCATGCGGTGGCGCTGATCTTGCTCAATCTGCACTGAACGCTCCTCCGTCTCGAAGAACCGACGATTCCGCTTTTCTGTCCAGTCTACATGATTCGTCGCGCCTCGCAACAAATTATTTTTGTGGCACTGCGCAATGGAACAATCCCTCTCTTTCTCTCCAGTAGAACATCGCAACCCGATTTCTTGCGGAACGCAACGAACACCCGTATTCTTTCGGCTGTATGATCTACCCGGCCCAGTGGGCCGCCGTCCGGGGGGACCAGTGTCCGCAGTCGCGATGTCGGCAAGGGAGCGCGTGCTCGCAGCGATTCGTTCGCCGAATGCGCCCGCCATCCTGCGAGAGTTGTTGGGCAAGGGGCCGCGGTCGCGCTCGGCGATTGCGCAAGCCATGCAGCTGACCGAAACCGCAGTTTCACGCGCCGCGCAGCGCCTGATCGTCGAGGGCGTGCTCGTCGAGGGCAAGCATCTGGCCGAGCGCTCCGGGCCGGGGCGGCCGTCCGTCGAGCTCGAGTTCGGCCCCGGTTTCTATGTCGCGGGCATCGGAATACGCGGCTACACGCAGTGGGTCGAGTTGCGCCGGCTGGGCGGTGAGCCGATCGTCTCCGAGCACTTCGCCTGCGAAGATCTGACCGACCCGATCGCAGTTTTGCGTCGGTGCTGCAAGGAACTAGATACGTTGCTGCGCGCCAGACGGATACCGCGCCATCGGGTGCTGAATGTTGGCGTACTGATCGTCGGTGTCGTCGACCCGGCCACGGGGACGGTATTGCGCGCCGAGAACCTCGGCTGGCGCCGCGTCGAGGTCAAGCAGATCCTCGAGGCGATCACCGACTTCCCGCTTACCTTCGAGACGATGCTGAACGGCATGAACCTGCATCAAGGAGTGCAGGCCAGCAAGTCTCCCGAGAACTCACTACTCGTGAGCGTTGCGCTGGGTATCGGAGCGAGCGTGGTCGTCGACGGCCGAATCACGCACGGCAGCGGCTTCGCGGCGGGGCAGCTCGGTCATCTGCGTAGCCGGAACTCGACGCTGCGCTGCGTCTGCGGCCGCGTCGGGTGCCTGGACACGATCGCTTCCGGCCGCGCGATCCTTCGTGAGAACGGCCTGCTCGAGGGAAGCGCGCAATTCGGGATGCGCGAGCTGGCAGAACGATTCCGCAAGCTTTCGGCCACTGCGCGGTCACATCCCGACGTCGCCGCGGCGCTTGGGCGCGCGGGACATGAACTCGGCGCCGCAATCGGAGGCGCGATCGCGCTGCTCGATCCAGGCGATATCGTCTTCACCGGTTTCGTCATCGACGACGACCACTATTTCGACGCGGTGCGCGACGAACTGTCGTGGTACCGAACCGGCACTTCCGCTCAGCGCGCCGACTTCATCCGGCGTCCGCAAGGCGGCGAAGGGGCGCCGTCGATGATCGCGGCATTGAGCCTGGCCGCGGAGCGCGGGAGGATTGGAGGGTTCGATTGAGCACGCTGCGAAACCTGCAGGTGCGCATGCGACGTTTCCCGCAGGGCCACGTCGACCCCGCGGATTTCGAGTTCGTCGAGACGGCGGTCCCGGCGCCTGGTGAGGGCGAAGTGCTGGTGCGCAATGTATGGCTCTCGCTCGATCCGTACATGCGCCTGCGCATGGATCCCCGGCGCTCCTATGTGGAGGGGCTTCGCCCTGGCGAGCTGATGCCGGGCAGCACCGTCGGCATCGTGATCGCCAGCCGCGACCCCTCGATCCCCGTCGGTGCGCGGGTCGTTGGCGCCCGTATGGGATGGCAACGATGGTCCTGCGCTCCCGGACACGGATTGCGAATCGTTGACGAAAACGGGCTGCCCGCATCGACCGCTCTCGGCGTTTGCGGAATGCCGGGCGTCACGGCGCACTACGGCCTGTTCGCCGTCGGGCGGTTGCGGCGCGGCGAGACGGTGGTCGTATCGGCCGCTTCCGGCGCGGTGGGCTCGGTCGTCGGGCAGCTCGCGCGGATTGCCGGGGCTCGCGCCGTCGGCATCGCCGGCGGTGCCGCGAAATGTCGCTACGCAATCGAAGAACTCGGGTTCGACGACTGCATCGACTACCAGACCCCCGATTTCGATGCACGCCTGGTCGAGGCGACGCCGCGGCGAGTCGACGTGCAGTTCGAGAACGTCGGCGGGACGATCATGGACTCGGTCCTCACCCGACTGAATGACTACGCGCGCATCGTGCTCTGCGGGCTTGTCAGTGAATACGAGCGAAGCCCGACTGCGGGGTTGCGCAACACGCGCGAACTGCTGGTCAATCGTGCGTCGCTGCAGGCGTTCATCATCTCCGAGCATCCGGAATACTGGCCGAGTGCGCTCGACGAGCTCGCGAAGTGGGTGCGCGGCGGCGAGTTGCGCTATCGCGAGGATGTCACCGAAGGACTCGAGAACGCTCCGGCCGCTTTCGCGTCCATGCTGCGCGGGGGGAATTTCGGAAAGAAGCTCGTGCGGCTATGTGACGAGCGAACAATCGGGCAGGAACAGCAATGATCGACAAGACAGCGGCTTCGCTCGAAGCAGCAGTATCCGACGTCCGCGATGGCGCAACGGTCATGATCAGCGGATTCGGGGACGCGGGAATGCCGCACGAACTCGTCGACGCGCTGCTTGCACAGGGTGCGACCGATCTCACCATCGTCAGCAATAACGCCGGCAACGGCGAGCGCGGAATCGCGGCGCTGCTCAAGGCCGGGCGCGTCCGCAAGGTGGTGTGTTCGTTTCCACGCCAGGCCGATTCGCACGTGTTCGATGGCCTCTACCGCAGCGGGCGGATCGAGCTCGAGCTGGTGCCGCAGGGCAACCTTGCAGAGCGGATCCGGGCGGCGGGCGCCGGAATCGGAGCATTCTTCACCCCCACCGGCTTCGGCACGCTGCTGGCGGAGGGCAAGGAGACTCGCCGCATCGACGGCCGCGACTATGTCCTCGAATATCCGATCGGTGCGGACGTGGCTTTGGTGAAGGCACTGTATGGCGACCGCTGGGGCAACCTCGTCTACCGCAAGACTGGCCGCAACTTCGGGCCGATCATGGCGAGCGCAGCGAAGTGCACGATCGCACAGGTGCATGACATTGTCCCGCTGGGGGCACTTGACCCGGAGGCCGTCGTGACACCCGGCATCTTCGTCCGACGCGTCGTGAAGGTCAGTTCGAGGAGACCGATGCGATGAAACGCTTCAGTCGAGATGAGATGGCTGCCCGCGTGGCACGTGACATCCCCGATGGTTCGTACGTCAACCTCGGCATCGGACTACCCACGCTCGTCGCGAACAATCTTCCGCCAGGCCGCGAAATCGTGCTGCACAGCGAGAACGGAATTCTCGGGATGGGCCCGGCGCCCGCCCCAGGCGAGGAAGACTGGGATCTCGTCAATGCGGGCAAGCAGCCGGTCACGCAAGTGCCCGGAGCAGCATTCTTCCACCATGCCGACGCCTTTGCGATCATGCGCGGCGGACACCTCGACTACTGCGTGCTCGGAGCCTTCCAGGTCTCATCTCGAGGCGATCTCGCGAACTGGCACACGGGGAGCGCGGACGCCATCCCCGCGGTCGGAGGCGCGATGGATCTCGCCATCGGAGCACGCCATGTGCTCGTCATGATGGAGCACCTGACGAAGTCGGGGGACAGCAAGCTGGTCGAGCGATGTACCTATCCACTGACTGGCGTCCGTTGTGTGTCGCGCATCTACACCGACCTGGCCGTGATCGATGTCACGACCGCGGGGTTTGTCGCACGCGAGTGGGTTGACGGGCTGTCGTTCGAGGAATTGTCGAGGCTTACGGCGGCTCCTCTGGCGCCGCCCGACGCAGCGACCTGAATGTCCTCCATTCGAACCCATGCCCTTGCCCTGATGCCTGCTCGTGGCAGTTCCCCAGTGCGATCCCGGTTGCGTCCCGGTCTTCGCGGGCGGCGATGGAGCAAGCGGCGTTCGGTTTGCTGGCGGCTGGCTGGCGGCGCACTCACCCGGCGGCCGCGATCCACAGCGGCAGCGTGACCATCGCGAGCAGCGTGCTCGCCGAGATCAGCCGCGCTGTCGTAGGGCCATCGCCGCCCATCCGCACCGCAAGAATGTAGGCCGACGGCGCGATCGGCAACGCTGCGACCAGCAACGCCGCGGCGAAGTAGACGCCCTGCAGGCCGAGCATCGTCGCGGTCGTCCATGCCACCGCGGGCACCGCGAGCAACTTCACCGCGAGGAACCAGGCGGCGGCGCCGGCGTGACCTCCCGAGGCACTGCGCAACTCGAGGGCGGCGCCGACTGCCAGCAGGCCGAGCGGAATCGAGGCCTCGCTCAACCTGCCGAGCACCTGCTGCGGCAGCGCCGGCAAGGTCAGACCGGCGAGATTGAACGCGACTCCGGCCACCGTCGACAGGACCAGCGGGTTGCGCACCAGCTCGCGAAGCACGCCGAGGTTGCCATGGCGGGCGAGCATCCACACCGACGCGAGGTTCGCGTACGGAATCACCGCCCCCATCACGATCCCCATGGTCGCGATCCCCGACGCGCCATACAGCTTTCCGATCGCCGCCAGGCCGATGTACGAATTGAAACGGAACGCACACTGGAACTGCGACGCGAAGACCAGATCGGGCTGGCGGAACAGCAGCCGGGCGAGCAGGCCGAGGGCGATGCCGGCGGTGATCGCGATCACGCCCGTCGCGACCAGCGGGCCGGCCGCGCCGATGTCGATCGGGGCGCGGGTCAGCGCGTAGAAGAGCAGTGCCGGGAACAGCACGTAGTAGACGAGTCGCTCGAGCCCGGCCCAGAAGCGGTCCTCGAAGCCGAACTGCCTGCGCAGCACCCAGCCGAGCAGGATCATTGCGAAGTCGGGAACCAGCAGCAAGGCGCCGTTCGTGTCCATTCAACCGGGAGCGTCGGGGGTGAGGCGGTGGCAGGCCGAGTCTAGCGCCTGAAGCGGAGCCGGGATCCCGGTGCAGGCACGCCCCAACCCCAAAAACGAAACACCCGCCCGAGGCGGGTGTTCGATGTCGGGCCGGTTCGCGCGGACGCCGGATCGGGCCGGCGTCCTGGAAGCTACTTCCGCTGCCTGAACTTCCTCAAAGCCGCGATCTGCGCGATCGCCGCCGC
>OEIU01001612.1_pt1 | contig 14063 bp, 13 predicted proteins | sample 1539221 | NCBI WGS metagenome assembly OEIU01 (sample SAMN03792071, study PRJEB22550) | activated sludge metagenome | feature: wastewater treatment plant; material: activated sludge; isolation source: Wastewater treatment plant of a petroleum refinery complex | place: Argentina: Zarate | collected...
GCGCGCCTCGGCGTGCGCAGTGTCGCCTGCGGGCAATGCCGGGCCGCGAAACGTTTCGGCAAATTCCGCCGGTCGGACTTCGGCGAAACTACACAACCTCACGAGCAGATCATCGACGTCCATCGACGGCAATGAACGCATGCCGAAGCGCAGTTCGGCGGTTGGCGCGATGACGTTTGGCTTGATCCCGCCTTCGATGCGGCCGATATTGAAGCGCAATCCGGCCAAGCCGTCGAAGTGTTCGTGGGCGAGCGATTCGACAAGACCAAGCGCGCGGCCACCCCAGCGCACGGCCTGATGCAACGCGTTGTCACCCGCCGCCTGTGCGCCTGATGCATGCCCGGCGCGTCCGGCAAAGCGTATCAACACTGAACTGATGCCGCGATGTGCGAGCACGGCTTCGCATTTTGTCGGCTCGCCAACGATGACGGCGTCGAACTTCGGTGTGCCTTGCAGGAACGCCCTGATGCAGCGCGGATCGGCGCCTTCCTCATCGGTCGTGAACAGAAAGGCGGCATCGCCCGCACTCGCCTGCGCGGCCGCGAGCAAGGCCGCCACGGCGCCCTTGATGTCGCATGCGCCGAGGCCGTTCGCGCGCGTGTCGTCGACACGCAGTTCGAACGGGCTCGCACTCCAGTGCGGCGAATCCGGGACGGTATCCAGATGCACATTGAACAGCAATTTCGGCTTGCCGCGAATGGCCAACAGGCTCACCGCGCCAGTACCATGATCGGTCAGCGAGCAATCGAAACCCGGCAGGTTCGCGCGCAAGTAATCGAAAATGCCGCCCGTGTCGATCGCGCGCGGCGGATTGCGCGTGTCGAATCCGACCAACGCACGCAGATGCTTCAGAGTGGCATCAAGCAAGGCAGTCATCCGCGATTGACCTGCGCCCACAGCGTCGAACTCATGCCGTAGAGCTTGATGAAGCCTTCGGCTTCGGCCACACCCCAATCGGCCGATTGCGCATAGGTCGCGCCCTTGGCATTGAGAATGTGCGGCGATTCGATGGCCACCGCATTCACGACTCCGCCACTGGTTTCCAACACGACGTCGCCATCGACCATGCACTGGCTCGACGCGAGGAATGCTTCAAGGTCGGTTTTGAGCGGGTCGTGGAAGAAGCCCTCATAAACGAGCTCCACCCATTTGCGCGCGACTTCGGGCTTGAAGCGGTTCTGCTGCCTGGTCAGCACGGCTTCTTCCAGCGCGCGATGTGCGGTGAGCAACGCGATGAGGCCCGGCGCCTCGTACACGATGCGGCCCTTGAGGCCGATGGTGGTGTCGCCGGTGTAGCTGCCGCGTCCGACGCCGTACTGCGCAAACAACCCGTTGAGTTTCGCCAGCAACGTGTGGCCGGCGATCTTCTTGCCGTCGAGTGCGACCGCCTCACCGTTGGTGAACGTCAATCTCATGCGCAACGGCGCGGTCGGCCATTCGCTGCGCGGCTTGCACCAGCCGCGCGCGCCTTCACCGGGCGCCTCCCAACGATCGATCTCGCCGCCGGACATCGTCACGCCGAGCAGGTTCTCGTTGATCGTGTATTCCTTTTGTTTGGAACGCACCGCGAAACCGCGCTCTTCCAGATACTTCTGCTCGTAGACGCGTGTTTGCGTGTGTTCCTTCTGGATTTCGCGGATCGGCGCAACGATTTCAAAATCGCCCTGCGCCTTCACCGCAAGGTCGAATCGAACCTGGTCGTTGCCCATGCCGGTGCAGCCATGCGCGATCGCGCGCGTGCCAAGCTCTGCGGCACGCCTCAGAACCGCGTCGACAATCAGGTATCGATCCGACACCAGCAGTGGATACTGGCCCTGATAGCCCTCGCCCGCCCACACGAAGGGTTTGACGAAATCGTTCCACAGCGCCGGACCGCCGTCGATGGTTCGATGCGAGGCGGCGCCGAGTTCCTGCGCTCGCTGTTCGATGTAGGCGCACTCGCGCCCATCCACGCCGCCGGTGTCGGCGAACACGGTGTGCACGGCCCAACTGCGCTCCTTCAGATATGGCACGCAGAAACTCGTGTCGAGGCCGCCCGAAAACGCGAGGACGATGTCTTTCATTGTTTGCTCCCGGATTGTGCGACCAGCGCAGCCATCACCGCCTTCTGCACATGCAGGCGGTTCTCGGCTTCGTCGATGGCGATGCAGGCCGGCGAATCCATCACCGCATCCGTCGCCTTGACGTTGCGCCGCAGCGGCAGGCAATGGCTGAACACACCACTCTCGGTCAGCTCCATCTTGGCTGCGTCGACGATGAAGTGCTTGTGTGCATCGCGGATGGGTTTCTCATCCGCCCAGCGGCCGAAATACGGCAGCGCGCCCCAGCTCTTGGCGTAGACGATATTTGCGCCGCGGTAGGCACTTTCCGGATCATGGCTTAGCGCGAACGAGCCGCCGTTTTCGGCAACGTTTCTCGCCGCGAAATCCATGTAGCGCGGATCGAGTACGTATTCCGGCGTTGGGCACAGCAAAGTCACGTCCATGCCGAAACGGGTCGCGATCTGCAACGCGGAGTTTGCGACCGCGGTGTTCAACGGCTTGGGGTGATAGGTCCAGGTCAGCACGTATTTCTTGCCGCGCAAATCCGGCGTGCCGAAATGTTGTTGCAGCGCGAGGATGTGCGCGAGCTCCTGCATCGGATGCGTGATCGTTTCCATGTTGATGACTGGCACCGTCGCGTATTTCGCGAACGCATGGATCACGCGATCCTCGCGGTCGATGGCCCAATCCTGGAATTTCGGGAATGCACGCACGCCGATCAGGTCGACGTAGCGCGACAGCACGCGCGCGACCTCGGCGACATGCTCCTCGGCTTCGCCATCCATGACCGTGCCGACATCGAACTCGATCGGCCATGCGTCCTTGCCCGGTTGCAGCACGATCGCGTGGCCGCCAAGCTGGAATGCACCGAGCTCGAAGCTGGTGCGCGTGCGCATCGACGGATTGAAGAACAGCAGCGCGATCGACTTGCCGGCAAGTTCGCGTCCAGCTTTGTTGCGCTTGAACGCGGCTGCCTGTGCGAGCAACGCGTCGAGTTCGGCGCGGGACCAGTCCTGGCTGGAAAGAAAATGGCGAATCGTCACGATAAAGACTCCAAAAACAAAAAACCCGGCGCAATGGCCGGGTTTTGTCGGAACGAACGAAACAAATGCGCGCGACAGCTACCCGGCCGGAATGATGGACTCCGGTCGGCGCGCGCGCGAGGTCATGCCGGCGGCCATGCGGGCGCTGGTCAGGACGAGGGCGTTGGCGGAAAGATTGGGCATGGCGTGCACGGTAGCACGAACTTCTTTTGCGACGCAACAGAAAACTCGGAGACGTCTGGATGGCTATTCCGACGGAGTCACGCTCACTCGTACGCGCAGGCGGTCACCCGGATCGTACGCAAGCCGCGAGGTATAGACATCGCCGCGATACCGATACTCGACTTCGTAGGCGACCGGCTTGCGCTGGGCAGAGCCGGACGGCGGGCAATGCCGTACCGTCGAGTACTGGACATGCGCGTCGCCTGCTTCCCCGGCCGCAGCAATGTTGTTGCCAGCGACACCGCCGGCAACGGCGCCGGCAACCGTCGCCGCCGCGCGCCCCGATCCCTTGCCGACCTGGTTGCCGAGAATGCCGCCGACCAAGGCGCCGATCGTGGTGAAAATCCCGCGTCGGTTCTGCGCGGTTTCGTCCGCCGGCGCGGACACGGGCACCTGTTCTTCGTAGCACGGCTGCGATGCGGAAGCGGATTCGTCGTTGCCATAGATCGGATCCACACGCAGCACATCGGCCCAACCGAAATGCGAATTCTCTTCCGACGACATGGCCGGTGGCGGTGGCACAGCCGAGAATTCCTGCATTGCGGGGGGCGGTTCCGAATCCTGCGCGCAGGCCGCCGCCGCGAACAGCAGCGCGGCAGCGAATGGAAGGAATCGAACAAGTTTCATGTCACGTCAGCATTGCATTGGCAATCGGGGAAAGATACGGGCATCCTGCCACGGGTATTTTTTACCGGCTGCGCATATGCCACGCGTTACCGGATGTGCTGAATTTAAGCACTCGCAGGCTGAATGAGACTTAAGGCAAACCCCGTGGCGGCGCGGTTTGCGGCATGCGGTTTCCTGAATGAAGTCGGAGCCTGCGTTACAATTGCCGCATCGCGATAAATGGCCAGCCGATGCAATTGCGCCTGCACAATACCCGTACCCGTCGCGTCGAAGATTTCGTACCGACGGATCCGTACCGCGTGACCATGTACCTGTGCGGACCGACCGTCTACAACTACGTGCATATCGGCAACGCCCGCGGGCCCGTCGTGTTCGGCCTGCTCGCGCGCCTGTTGCGCCACGTCTACGGCGCGGCGCACCTCGTCTACGCGCGCAACATCACCGACGTGGACGACAAGATCAATGCCGCCGCGACTGAATCCGGCGTTCCTATCGATGTCATCACGCAACGTTACGCGGCCGCCTATGATGCGGACATGGCCAGGCTCGGCGTCGACCCGCCCGACCTCGCCCCCCATGCCACGGCGCACATCGAGCCGATCATCGCGATGTGCCAGACCCTGATCGCGCGCGGCCACGCCTACGCCGCCGAGGGACATGTCCTGTTCGACGTGGCTTCGTTCCCGGACTACGGCCGGCTCTCGGGACGATCCACCGACGAGATGATCGCCGGCGCACGCATCGAGGTCGCACCGTACAAGAAGAATCCCGCGGATTTCGTCTTGTGGAAACCGTCCACGTCAGACCTGCCTGGCTGGGACAGCCCGTGGGGCCGCGGACGTCCGGGCTGGCACATCGAATGCTCGGCCATGGCGGCGGCGCACCTTGGCGAGACCATCGACATCCACGCCGGCGGCAACGACCTGATGTTTCCGCACCATGAAAACGAAGTCGCGCAGTCGACCTGCGCGCACGACGGGAAAATCTTCGCACGCTTCTGGCTGCACAACGGCATGCTCACCTTCGACGGCCGCAAGATGTCGAAGTCACTTGGCAACACGCTGCAACTGCATGAACTGCTGCAGCAGCACCCGCCGGAATTGCTGCGCTACATGCTGATGAAGGCGCACTACCGCCAACCGCTGGACTGGTCGGATGCCACGCTCGCGCAGGCGCGCGCGACGCTCGACGGCTGGTACACGGTGCTGCGCGATCTGGCCGACGTGCCGGCCGATCCCGGCGCCGTGCCGGACGCGTTGCTCGCCGCGCTCGCCGACGACCTCAACACACCCGAGGCGTTTGCCGTGGTCGCGGGCCTGGCCGACGCTGCGCGCAAATCCACAAACCCGCAAAGCAAGCACGACGCAAAGGTCGCCTTGCTCGGCGCGGGCAAATTCCTGGGCTTGTTGCAGAACGACCCGGAGCAATGGTTCAAGGGCGCGGATGATTCGATCGACGCCGCATGGGTGGAACGCCTGCTCGCCGAGCGCGCGGAAGCGCGCCAACGCCGAGACTTCGCCACTTCGGACCGCATCCGCGACGAACTCGCCGCGAAAAACATCGTGATCGAAGACAGTCCGCACGGCGCACGCTGGAAGGTGGCGAAAGCCAATGAATACGCAGCCTGATATCGCCAGTGGCGAATCGGCACAAGCCGCGCAGGACGCCATCGCCGAGGAATTCGCCTTTTTCGGCGACTGGACCGAGCGCTACCAGTACCTGATCGACCTCGGTCGCAAACTGCCGCCTTTCCCCGACGCGTTGAAGCGCGACGAGTACAAGGTCAGCGGCTGCCAGTCGCAAGTCTGGCTGGTTCCCGGCGGCGACGCGCAACGCCTGACTTTTCAGGCAATCAGCGATTCGGCCATTGTCTCGGGACTGATCGCGCTACTGTTGCGAGTTTATTCCGGCCGTTCGGCGCAGGAGATCCTTGCCACCGAACCGCGCTACATCACGGCAATCGGATTGGCGCAACATCTTTCGCCTACGCGCAGCAACGGGCTGGCGGCGATGCTGGCGAAGATCAAGGACTACGCGCAGCGCGCACAGCAACAATAAACTGCGCCGTCATTCCGGCATGGCTTGCCGGAACCCAGAAGCCAAGGATGGCAACCATCGCAGACAATTTATCGATGCCTCCATGCAGTCTGGATCCCGGCAATCCATGCCGGGATGACGCTGCTATTGGGTCAGTCGCCCATCTGCTTTTGACGATGCTCCCAGCGCTCCTGCGCATCGAGACTCAACGTGGCGATCGGGCGCGCTTCGAGGCGTTCCAGGCCGATTTCCTCGTCGGTTTCCTCGCAGAAGCCGTAACGGCCTTCCTCGATGCGCTTGAGCGCCTTGTCGATCTTGGCGATCAGTTTGCGGTAGCGGTCGCGGGTACGCAGTTCGAGCGAATTCTCGGTTTCGCGGGTGGCGCGCTCGGCTTCGTCGCCAACGTCGCGCACTTCGTCGCGCAGGTTGTCGATGGTCTGCTTGGATTCCTCAACCAGGTCCTCGCGCCATTTCTGCAACTTGGCGCGGAAATACGCGAGCTGCTTCGGCCCCATGTATTCCTCGCGCATGCCCGGCCGGTAATTGGCTGGCAGGTCGATCACGGTGGTGCTGGGCAGTGCATAACGTCCGTCTTCGCGGGCAACAGAATCCTTGTCGGCAACAACCGGCGTTTTACCCTTTTTCGGAGCGGCGGCAGGCTTGTGCGGCGCAACTTTCTTCGCTGACTTGGCGGGCGGCGCCGGGCGCACGGCCTTCTTGGCTGCCGGCTTGTGCACCGGCTTCTTCGCAGCACTTTTCTTTGCCGGCTTCGCGGCGGATTTCGCACGTGCAGCGACCTTGGCCGCGGGTTTGTGCGCAACAGGTTTCTTGGCCTTTTGCTTGGCAGCCGGCTTCTTCGCAACCGGTCTGGATTTGGATTTCGCCATCTTGTTCACCAACATTGTCCCTCAGCGGGCGCGTGTTATAGCCTAACAACCCCCTCACTTCAACCTTTGGAAACGACGAAAGACCTGCTGCGCTCGACAACTTGCGCGCCGGCGGTGCTCGGAATCCTCATTTACAGCCGAGTAAACTCCGGTTCCTGCGCTCCGGCGACACGCAATTTGTCTTCGCTCGCGACGGCTTTTCGAGGTTTCCTGTCCGTGACCCGCTTCGTCCTGTTCCTGCTCGCCGCCTACAAACGCCTGCTCAGCCCGCTGCTCGGCGCGCGCTGCCGCTTTCACCCGAGTTGCTCGGATTACGCGCGCGTCGCGGTGGCGCGCTTCGGCGCGTTGCGCGGCGGAATGCTTGCGCTGTGGCGCATTGCGCGTTGCCAGCCACTGTGTCGTGGAGGGTTCGATCCGGTGCCGGAAACGTTTACCATGCGCCGCTGCCCGACGGGAAACCATACACATGAGTGATTGGCTGATCACGAACGCCGTCATCGTCAACGAAGGCCGGCGCCTCGAAGCTGATTTGCGCGTGCGCGGCGGCCGCATCGAGGCGATTGCCCCGAATCTCGCGGCCACAGCCGGTGAACGCGTGTTCGACGCGCGCGGCCGCCTGTTGATTCCCGGCATGATCGACGACCATGTGCATTTCCGCGAGCCCGGCTACACGGCCAAGGCCGATATCGCCTCGGAATCGCGCGCGGCGGCGGCGGGCGGCGTGACCAGTTTCATCGAGATGCCGAACACGAATCCACCGACGCTGACGCATGCCCTGCTCGAAGAAAAATACGCGTTGGCAGCGCGCAGCTCCGCCATCAATCACGCGTTTTATTTCGGCGCCAGCAACGACAATCTGGATGCGATTCGCGCATTGGATCCTCGCACTGTGCCGGGCGTGAAGGTGTTCCTGTGCGAGTCGACCGGAAATCTTTGCGTCAGCGATCCGGCGACGCTCGACGGCGTGTTTCGCGATTCGCCGGTGCTCGTCGCCGTGCATTGCGAGGACGACCGCATCGTGCACGCCAATATCGACCGCGCGAAGGAGAAATACGGCGACGACATCCCTATGCGCATGCATGCGAACATCCGCTCGCGTCAGGCCTGTTTCGAATCGACGAAATGGGCGGTGGAAACGGCGCGGCGCCACGGCACGCGTCTGCACGTGTTGCACGTCTCCACTGCCGATGAGCTGGCGCTGTTCGAAGCAGGCCCCATTGCCGACAAACGCATCACCGCCGAGACCTGCGTGCATTTCCTGCGCTATACCGACGCCGACTATGCGACGCTCGGCGGCAAGATCAAATGCAATCCGGCGATCAAGGCCGCTTCCGACCGCGACGCGTTGATGCGCGCACTCGTGGACACGCGACTGGACATCCTCGCCACCGACCACGCGCCACATCTGCTCGCGGAAAAAGCTTCGCCCTACACGCGCTGCCCATCCGGCATTCCGCTGATCCAGTTCGCCCTGCAATCGGCGCTGGAACACGTGTTCGATGACAAACTCACACTCGAACGTCTCGTGGAAACGACCGCGCATGCGCCGGCCACTTTGTTTGCAATCAAGGACCGCGGCTTTCTGCGCGAAGGGTATTTTGCCGATCTCGCCCTGATCGACCTCGCAGCGCCGCAGACGGTGAAATCCAGCGACGTGATTTCCAAATGTGGCTGGTCGCCGTTCGAGGGCGATACGTTCCGCGCATCCGTCGCCGCAACCTGGGTCAACGGAAATCTGGTCTGGGGTGCCGGCAAGCACGATGGCGCATCCCGCGGACAGCGGCTGGAGTTCAACCGGTGATCGCATTTTTTTCGTCATTCCGGGGCCGCCCAAGGCGGAGCCCGGAATCCAGTTCTTTCTCTCCACCGTCGATAAAAGCCAAGAACTGGATTCCTGCTTTCGCTGGAATGACGAGCGTATTGGTCGCAGCGGCATCATTTGCGGCCGAGCCAGTCCGACTGTCCGAGCATCTGCAGCAAGGCCAACTCGTCATCGGCCACGCGCCGCCTGGTTCACGGGTCGAATTCGACGGACGAAAACTGCGCATCGGCAACGATGGCACGTTCGTGTTCGGACTGTCGCGCGATGCCGCGCCACGCGAAGAATTGCAGATCAGTGATGCGAGTGGCAAAGCGCGCACGTTCGCCTTCGACGTCGAGCAACGCACCTACCCGACCGAACGCGTCAACGGCCTGCCGCAGCAGACCGTCACGCCGAAACCCGAGATACTCGCGCGCATTGAACGCGAACAGGCGGCCGTGCAGGCTGCGCGCACGCGCGACGACGCACGCGAGGATTTTCTGGACGGTTTTTCATTGCCGGTCGAAGGCGCGCGCATCAGCGGCGTCTACGGCAGCCAGCGCATCGACAATGGCGTGCCGAAAGCGCCGCACATGGGGCTGGACATGGCCGTGCCGACCGGCACACCGGTGCACGCGCCGGCCGATGGCGTGGTCAGCTTTGCCGCGAAGGATCTGTTCCTGACCGGCGGCACGGTGCTGATCGACCACGGTTACGGACTCGACTCCTCGTTCCTGCACCTGAGCCGCGTCGACGTGAAAGTCGGCGAGCGCATCCGCCGCGGCCAGGTCATCGGCCTTGCCGGCATGACCGGCCGCGCGACCGGTCCGCACGTGCACTGGGGATTCAACTGGTTCGAGGTTCGCCTGGATCCCGCGCTCTTGCCGAAACCTCAGTAACCACCTGGCACGTTCTTCGTCGCGACCGCCACCGCGTCGTGCGCGTGCAGGCTTTCGTGATGCGCGGCGCGGATATGGAAATCGGCGATGCGCTCATCAGCATCCAACGCCCGACGGATGCGCCGCGCGGCGTCCTCGCAAAACATCGGATTCTCGCCATTCAGGCGCGCGAAAGCCTGCTCGTCCTCGCGCTTGACAGCGGTCTGCACCGGCGTAGCGAGCGCCGTTTCGATCGCGTCGAGGAGTTCGACGACCGGCAGGTCGAACCCGGGCGCCAGGCGCACGCGCACTCGCGCCGTGCTGCGCTGGCTGTGCGGCGTGGCGCAAATTCCCTGCTGCGTTCCCAGCCAGCATTCAACGGCAACATGATCCAACGCCTTGCCGCGGGCGAAATCCGCGACAAATCGATTCTGCACAACCTGACGCGCCAGCGCAGCGGAAGCCGGACACGTGCTCGAATACTGCACATCGGCCTGCAATTCCAGCGTGAAATGGCCCTGCGCGAGCGTCGCAGTGACCTCGACCGGATACGCCTTCCAGCCGCTGTTGTCGCTCACCAGCGCAGACCGGCGCAGCAAGTGCTCGAAGGCGATACGCACCATCGCACGATCGGACAGACCCGAGTGCGAATCCAGGAATTCATGCAACAAGCGCCGCAGTGCAGCGGGCGTCAACGCTTCAGCGCCAAGCGCACGATCCAGATGCAGGTACAGCCGTGACATGTGGATGCCACGCAGCTGCGCATTCGCCAGGTTCACGAACGCGGACACGCGCGCCGCGGATTGCACGGTAGCGCCATCCGCACCGAGCAGGCGTACCGGCAGCGCGATATTTTCCATGCCGACCCAGTCCAGCGCGCCGGCGGCGTCCGTTTGCGCGGCACTGGCGACGTCAGGCAGAGAACGAATCGGATGCGTTGGCATGACTACCTGCAAAAAATTGAAGCGCGGATTTTAGCGCAATCCGGCGCTTGCCTTGTTCGCGGCGCGCGCCTCGCCCCACGTCGTGCGCAAGGTCCGCAGGCGCCCCGCATGCGGGTGTGCGGCCAGCCAGCGCAAGGGATCCGTGACGCGTAGCGCCGATGCAATGCGCTGGCGGTCGATCGCCGAGCGCACGCGCAGCGGCAGCGATCGCAGCGCGCTGACGCCGAGCGCACCGTTGCCTTCCAGCACCAACTCGTCGAGAAAATCCTTGACCAGCATGTTGCGTTGCGGCGACTCATAGACGAGTTGCGCGCGCGTGAGCTCGTGGCGCGCGAGCAGTCCCAGCGGCAGCGGCAGGTGCGCTTCGCCATCGGCGAGGTGAGACAACGCGCGCAGCAGATGCGACAATGTCCACAATGCAGCATCGGCTTCGATGTTGCCTGCGCCGCCGCACAGCAGCGCGTTTTCCGCGCGCGCAACGGCGCCGAAGAACGGATCGAGCTGTTCGATCAGCGCGGACAAGGTGCCGGCGCCCGGCGCATCGAGCTGTGCCAGCGCGCCGTCGGCCAGCGCCGGCCACAACGCCGGATCGGATTCGCGCGCCCCGGCGCAGTCGAACAAGGCTTGCGTGACGGGATGGCCCGGATTTCCGAACGCGGCGTCGGCCAGTTCCTGCCGCCACCATTCCAGTTTCGTCGTCGCGACCTGGGTTTCGTGGATATGGAACGCGGCGGACGACAATTCATGGATCAGGCAACCGAACGCGCTGGCGAGCCTGCGCTGCGTTGATGGCAGGAAGACGGCAACAATCGCGTTCTCGGGACTGGCGGCCAGCCACTTTCGCTCGAAACTGTCGAAGGATCCGGTGGTGTCTGGCATGGTTCAGTCCAATCCCAAAGCCGCAAGCAGGCCGGCAGGCGATTCGATCACGCAATCTGCGCCCCATGCGTGCGGATTCTCTCCATCGAGGTAGCCCCAGCCCGCTGCGATGGTACGCATGCCGGCAGCCCGACCGGCTTCAATGTCGCGCAAATCGTCACCGACGTAAATGCCGGCCGCGGCGGCGACGCCGGCGATCTCGCAGGCGCGCAGGATCGGCGCGGGATCTGGCTTCTTCAACGGCAGGCAATCGCCGGTCACCAGCGCGGCGCAACGCGTATCCAGGCGCAGCGCCGCGAGCAACGAACGCGCCAGCGCGCCGGGTTTGTTGGTCACGATGCCCCAGGGAATGCCGCGATCTTCCAGGCCTGCGAGCACATCGCCCATCCCTGGAAACAAGGTCGCATGCACGGCAATCGCGCGCGCGTACAAGTCGAGGAAGCGCGGCAGCAGCGCTTTGACACGCGCTTCGTCGGCAGCCGGAAAACCGCGTCGGATCATGGCGCGCCCGCCTTTGGAGACGACCATGCCTATCGATTCTGCGCCGTCTGCGGATTCGCCCTGTTCCACGCGCAATCGACGCATCGCCTCGACCATGTCCGGCGCGGAATCGACCAGGGTGCCGTCCAAATCGAAGAAAACGGCTTCGGGTTGCGCCGAATGCTTCACGCCCGCTTCCTCGCGCATGCAAGATAGTTTACTTGTGTACTTTTTGCGATTGCCACGCGACGCGTGAACGGGTTGTAATCGATGCCGCTCAGATCTTCGAGTTCCAATCCGCTTCCGCGCATAACGGCGGCAAGCTCGGACGGACGAATGAACTGCGCATAGTGATGCGTGCCGCGCGGAAGCAGGTTCGCGACGTATTCCGCGCCGACAATGGCCGCGCCGAAAGCCAATGGAGTGCGGTTGAGTGTGGAAAGGAACAAACGGCCGCCGGGTTTGAGCAGCGCGGCGCATGCGGCGACGACGCTGCCGGGATCGGGCACATGTTCGAGCATTTCCATGCAGGCGACCGCGTCAAATGCTGCCGGCATTTCCGTGGCCAACGCCTCGACCGCGATCTCGCGATAATCGACTTTGAGTTGCGACTCGTGCAAGTGCAGGCGCGCGACTTCCAGTACACGTGGCGCGAGGTCGATGCCGGTCACCTGCGCGCCGGCGCGTGCCAGCGCTTCGGACAGAATGCCGCCGCCGCAACCGACATCCAGCACCCGTGCGCCCTTCAGCGCGACACGTTCGGCAATGTAGTTCAATCGCGCGGGGTTCAGATCATGCAGCGGACGCGATTCGCCATCCTTGTCCCACCAGCGTGCCGCCACGCGATCGAACTTGGCAGTCTCGGCGCTGCTGACGTTGGCGGCGCTCATTTCAGTTCGCCGCGATGCGCGCGCGCCACGCCTGCGCCTTCGCGCGCGAGGCTTCCGTGTCGATTGCACACAATGCGCCATTTTCCACTTTGCGAACTCCGGCAATCCACACATCGCTGACCTGATGGCGGCCGGTGGCGTAGGCGAGTTGCGAAACCGGGTTGTAAACGGGTTGGGTTTCCAGCGCATCCATGCGCACGGCGACCAGATCCGCCTGCTTGCCGGGCACGATTGAGCCGATGCGATCACCCAGGCCCAGCGCGCGCGCGCCATTGAGCGTGGCCGCCTGCAAGGCGAACGCGGCGTCGAAGGCGCTTGCGTCGTTCGCCACGCCTTTTGCGAGCAATGCCGCGGTGCGCATCTCGCCGAACAAGTCCAGGTCGTTGTTGGATGCACAGCCGTCGGTGCCGATCGCGAGATTCACGCCCGCGCCACGCAGCCTTTCGGCCGGACAAAATCCGCTGGCGAGTTTCAGGTTCGATTCCGGGCAATGCACGACCGATACACCGGCCTTTGCGCAGGCGGCGATTTCGGCCTCCGTCAGTTGCGTCATGTGCACGGCGATCAGGCGTTCGTCGATCAGGCCCAGCGCCTGCATGCGCGCGAACGGGCGCATGCCGTGCTGCTTGCGCGAGTCCTCGACCTCCTGCGCAGTTTCGTGCAAGTGCAGGTGCACCGGAATGTCGAGTTGGTCCGACAGCATGCGGATGTGCGCGAAGCTCTCGTCGGCGACCGTGTACGGCGCATGCGGCGCGAGCGATGTGGAAACCAGTTTCTCGCCCTTGAATTCATCGTGCACGGCAAGGTTCTTGTCGAAATATTCGTCGCGACTGTTCGCCCACGCGCTCGGAAACTCGATGAATGGCAGGCCGACCACGGCGCGAAAACCGTGGCGCAAGTAGGTCGCCGCCTGTACGTCCGGAAAAAAGTAATTCTCGTTGCAGCAAGTGGTGCCGCCACGAAGCATCTCGGCAATGGCCAGTTCCACGCCGTCACGCACGTACTCCGGCCCCATGACCCGCGCTTCCGCTGGCCAGATATGCTGCTGCAACCAGATCATCAGTGGCAGGTCGTCGGCCAGGCCACGCATCAGGGTCATTGCATTGTGCGTGTGCGCGTTGACCAGGCCCGGAATCAGCGCGTGTTCAGGCAGCTCCACGTGCTTTGCATTTGTATACTTTTGACGCGACGCCGCGATCGGCAGCACGTCGACGATCGTGTCACCAGCCAGCGCGACGGCATGCTGTTCCAGCACTGCGCCGGGCGGCTCGACCGGGATAACCCAGCGCGCTTCGAGAACCTGGTCGACGGCGCGCATTCGGCTTACTTCACG
>OEIU01001613.1_pt1 | contig 14061 bp, 16 predicted proteins | sample 1539221 | NCBI WGS metagenome assembly OEIU01 (sample SAMN03792071, study PRJEB22550) | activated sludge metagenome | feature: wastewater treatment plant; material: activated sludge; isolation source: Wastewater treatment plant of a petroleum refinery complex | place: Argentina: Zarate | collected...
GTCCGTCGCCAGAAACCCGGCGCTCGATTCCGCCTTCGCCCCCTTCGTCGCACAAGCCGGGTACCGCGGATGGTTGTGATCTAACGTGCCGCCCGGTCAATATCCACGAAGGAGTGCTTCATGAACTACAAGGTACTGATTGCGGCGAGTCTCGTCGCGGCGATTGCGGCAGCGGGCGAAGGCGGGGAATTGCCGAGCGGGTGGGTCCGCGCCGGGACGTCCAAGCATTGCGAAGTGACCGCGGACAGCCAGGTCGTCAGCACGGGGGCACGCAGCCTCCTGCTGAAATGCGATCGGGACGAATCCGGTTTCGTGACGGTAATGCAGACGTTCGGTGCAGAGGACTATCGCGGCAAGCGCATGAGGTTCTCGGCCGACGTGCGCGCCGACAGCGTGACGGAAGGGGGCGGTCTGTGGATGCGCATCGACGGCGCGGCGGCGAAGATGCTCGCGTTCGACAACATGCAGTCGCGCCCGATCAAGGGCACGCGGGACTGGCAGCGGTACTCGGTCGTCCTGGACGTGGCGGACGAGGCTTCGGCCATCAACTTCGGCCTGCTGATGTCAGGCAAGGGCCGCCTGTGGATGGACGATCTCAAACTGGAGCCGGTGGGCACGGAGGTGCCGGTCACCGGCGCCAGTGTGCGGTTGCAGCCGAACCTGGATCTGAGCCGCTAGATGAGCACGTCGCGCAGCCCGGCCGGTACCGTGAGCGATCGCGCCGGGCTGCTCGACGGCTTTTCCTGGCGCGGGTGCGCCGGTCCCGTCGTCGCGTTCGTGATCGTCCTGGCCGCGTTCTTCCACTATCGCGGATGGACGCCGCCCACCATCTTCCTCGCGAAACTCTGGACTGCCCATGCCGTCGCGTTCGCGCTGCTCGCGGCAGCTGCGCGCTGGCCGCGCGTCGTCGCGTCCACGCGGATCGTGATCGCGGCGGCAGCGGTGGCGACGCTGATCGGCGGTCTCGCCTGCGTGCTGGTCGGTATCGCACCGTACTGGTGGCTGGCGGAAGATGCCGGACGCATCGTCTCCGAATGGTTGCAGGGGAGCGGATTTGCGGCCTTCTTCATCGCCTGGCCGATCGCCCTCACGGCGGTTACGCGCCAGCGCAACGCGCTCGTCGAGAGTCGCAGGCAACTCGCGGAATCCCGGCTGCATGCCCTGCAGGCGCAGATCGAGCCGCATTTCCTGATGAATACGCTGGCCAACCTGCGCCATCTGATTCGACGCGACGGCGTCGCCGCGGCAACGATGCTCGATCACCTGGCGGACTTTCTGCAGAACGCCCTGCAGCGCACGCGGACGACGACCACCACGCTCGGGCAGGAACTCGAGCTCATCGACAGCTACCTCAGCATCATGCGCATCCGCCTGGCCGATCGCCTGACGTTTTCCATCCGCTGCGAGGAGCGCCTGAAGGCCATGGTGATTCCGCCGCTGCTGCTGCAGCCGCTCGTCGAAAACGCCGTGGAGCATGGCATCGAACCCAGCGAGCATGGCGGATCGATCGACATCGCCATCGACGCGGCCTCCGGCCGGTTGCGGGCGACCATCGGCGACGACGGCGTCGGCTTCGATGCTGCGCGGGTCAATGAGAATGGCGTGGGCCTGAAGAATGTCCGCGAGCGGCTCGCGACGCTGTATGGAGCTGACGCAGTGCTCACCGTCGAGCGGCGGGGCGAACGCGGCACCGTCGCAACCTTGCTGATCCCGGGAGCCGGCCGATGACGAGCGCGATCATTGCCGACGACGAACCGCTGCTGCGCGAGGAATTGCGCGACATGATGCGCGAGCTGTGGCCGTCGCTCGACATCATCGACGAGGCGCGCGACGGAATGTCGGCGCTGCAGAAGATCCAGGAACGCCGGCCGGACGTGGCGTTCCTTGACGTTCGCATGCCCGGGTTGTCGGGGCTCGAGGTCGCCGAACAGATTCAGGACATCGCCAACGTGGTCTTCATCACGGCGTACGACGAGCACGCCATCGCCGCCTTCGAGCAGGGCGCGGTCGACTATCTGCTCAAACCCGTCAAGGCGACGCGGCTCGCGGCGACGATCAAGCGGCTGCGGGAACGCATCGAAGGCGGGGAAGGCCGTTCCCCGCGCGGCAAGCCGTTGAACTGGATCCAGGCGACGGCGGCGAACAAGCTGCGCTTCTTCGCCGTCAGCGACGTGCTGTATTTCCAGTCCGACAGCAAGTACACGCGCCTCGTGACCGCCGGACACGAGGCGCTGATTCGCAAATCGCTGGCGGACCTGATGCGCGCGCTGGATGCGGAGACGTTCCGTCAGATCAATCGCGGCGTGATCGTGAATGTCTCCCACATCGAGAGCGTGGAGCGGGGCAGTGCCGGAGAGATGTTCGTGCGCATGCGCGGCCACGCCATCGAACTGCAGATCAGCCGGGCGCATCAGGCGCAGTTCCGCGGTATGTGATGAAGCGGAATCAGGGGGTTTCTGTAGGTCAGGCTTCAGCCTGACTTCCGAAAGAGGCCGGCTAAAGCCGGCCCCACAGCAAGAGGCCCCACCCTGACCCCAGGACCGGAGGCACACCGCGCCTCCGGGGAATCACGGAGTCCCCCCTCGACATCGGCATGCTTTCATTGCTCCGTCATCGGCTCCGCGGGCATGCAATGCATCTCACCTTCCTCGGCGCAACCCAGACCGTCACCGGCTCCCGCTACCTGCTGGCCTGCGGCAAGCACCAGTTGCTGGTCGATTGCGGCCTGTTCCAGGGCTACAAATACCTGCGCCTCAAGAACTGGAAACCGCTGCCGGTCGATGTCGATGCGCTGCACGCGGTGATCCTGACGCACGCGCATCTCGATCACAGCGGATTCCTGCCGGCATTGTGGCGCGATGGCTATCGCGGCCCCGTGTACGCGACGGCTGCAACAGCCGACCTGTGTCGCATCCTGCTGCCCGACAGCGGTCATCTGCAGGAGGAACAGGCGCAGTACGCCAACCGGCACAAATTTTCCAGGCACTCGCCCGCGCTGCCGCTCTACACCCAGGCCGATGCCGAAGCGAGTCTCGATCTGTTTCGACCCGTGGATTTCGATTCGCTGCTGACCGTCGCGCCCGGCATCTCGTGCCGTTTCAGTCGTGCGGGCCATCTGCTCGGCGCCGCCAGCGTGCGCATCGAGCACGAGGGTCGATCCGTGCTGTTCTCCGGCGATCTCGGCCGTCCCAACGATCCGCTGATGCCTGCGGCGGCAGCACCGCCTGCCGCCGACTACGTGCTGATCGAATCGACCTATGGCGATCGACTGCACGCGCCGGTCGATCCGCAGGTGCAACTGCGCGATGCGATCCGGCGGGCCTGCGACCGACGCGGCGTGATCCTGATTCCGACGTTCGCCGTGGGACGCGCACAGCTGATGATGCTGCTGATCGCGCGACTGAAAGCCGCCGGCGAGATTCCCGATCTGCCCGTGTATCTCGACAGCCCCATGGCCATCGACGCCACCGATTCGCTGCTGCGCTTCCGCCGCGAGCAGCGGCTGGACGATGCGGAGATCGCGCGGTTGCGTAACGTGGCGAAGCGCGTGCACACGCAGGACGAATCGCGCGCGCTGGATCGCATCCGCGAGCCGGCGATCATCCTGGCCGCGAGCGGCATGGCGACGGGCGGACGCATCCTGCATCACCTGAAAGTATTCGCGCCGGATGCACGCAACCTGATCCTGTTCGCCGGTTTTCAGGCGGGCGGTACCCGCGGCGCCGCGATGGTCGGCGGTGCGCGCAGCGTGCGCATCCATGGCGAAGACTTCCCATTGAACGCCGAGGTCCTGCAGCTCGATGCGATCTCTGCGCACGCCGACGCCGCCGAGCTCATCGGCTGGCTGCACCAGATGCCGCATCCGCCGCGCCGTGTATTCATCACGCACGGCGAAGCCGCGGCGAGCGACGCGCTGCGGGCGAAGATTTCGCGCGAGCTGGGATGGCGTGCCGAAGCACCGGAGTATCGCGACGAAGTCGATCTGTAGGCACGCGAACGCGACCGTCCGGTCATCTACGTAAGTCTTCTCGGGCACTCACGGTCGTGACGGGCGCGCAGGCATGCGACGCTTGAGGCATCCCGCGCTGATCACGGAGATGGACATGCCTCAACGCTGCGACACTCACCGGCCGGAGATCGGCATGCACGACTGGGCGCTGGTGCTGGGCGCGGGCGAGGGCAAGCGTCTGCGGTCGCTGACCACCACGTCGTCAGGCGTGACGGTGCCGAAGCAGTTCTGTTCTCTCGCCGGCGGCGGCTCGCTCCTCGAAGAGGCGCTGCATCGTTCCGGTGTCGTCGCAGCGCCGCAACGCACCGCTGTCGTGGTGGCCAGGGAGCATGAGCGCTGGTGGCGGCCGCTGCTGGCGTCGACGCCTGCGGAAAACGTCATCGTCCAGCCGCGCAACTGCGGAACGGCGATCGGCATCCTGTTGCCGCTGCTGTCCATCATGCGTCGCGATCCCGATGCGACGGTGCTGGTGCTGCCTTCCGATCATTTCGTGCGCAACGAGGACGTTCTCGCGCAGGCGATGCGCGAAGCATTGCGCCAGGCGCATCGCGCCACGGATGACGTCGTGCTGCTGGGCATCGATCCGGAGGAAGCCGATCCGGAACTTGGCTACATCCTGCCGGAACCTGCGCCCGCCGATGCCGGCTGCGGAGTTCGGTCCTTCATCGAAAAGCCGGACAGCGAGACGGCCCGCCGCGTCATTGCCGCAGGCGGATTGTGGAACTCCTTCATCTTCGCGGCGACGGCACGCTCGCTGGTGACGATGCTGGAACGGGCGATGCCCGAGATCGTGATGGAGCTGGCGGAAACGTCGCGAAGGATCGACGCCGGACAGGCGTCGATGGCGGAACTGGCGAGCGTCTACGACCGCCTGCCGGCAGTCGATTTCTCGCGCGATGTCATGCAACGATTTCCGCAGCGCCTGCGCGTAGTGCGCGTGCCGCGATGCGGCTGGAGCGATCTGGGCACGCCGCGGCGCGTGGCGCAGGTGCTGCACCGGGAGCGGCCGGTCGCCCGCGCGCACGGCGGCGCGGCATTTCTCAACCTGGCCACACAGAACGCGGAGTGCCGCTGCGTCGGCTAAGCCGCGGGCGATCGACGTTCGTCAGGAGATCAACGATGACGCGGACCGATTCGACCTTCATCAGGACGATGGCCATGAGCCTTGCCGCTGCCGCACTGTTGTCCGGGTGCAGCAGCACCCGGGTCGACGATCGTGAGGCCGCCGCGCTGAGCGGCGTCGAGCTTTACGAACGATTGTGCTCGAGCTGTCACGGCGACATGGCGCGCGGCGACGGACCGGTGGCGCCGCTGATCAAGACCGGCGTGCCGGACCTGACGCTGCTCGCGCGCAGAGACGGCGGCGAATTTCCCACTGAGGATGTGCGGCGCGCCATCGACGGACGCTGGGACCGCCACGCGCACGGCGCCCGCGACATGCCCGTGTGGGGTTGGCAGCTCTTCGACATGTCGTCGCAGAATGCGCAAGGCGAACGGGCGCAGGTCGATTCCATGATCGATCGGTTGGTGAACTACCTGCAGTCGGTGCAACGCCCATGATGCGGCGCCGGACTACGTCCGGGTGACGTGAGCGTCGGTCGATCCCTCTCCGGCACTACGTAAGGACTCCGGGAAAGTCCGGGCTGCAGCGAGGCGTCGTCGGCGCGCATGATCCGGACACGCGACAGACGTGGAGAGTCGAGATGTACCAGAAGATTCTCGTTCCCGTGGATGGCAGCGCACCTTCGCTGCGGGGCCTGCATGAAGCGGCCAGACTTGCCAAGGGTTGCGGCGCCAGTCTGAAGCTGGTCCACGTCGTCAACGAGTTCATTTTCGATCCGGTGTACGTGCCCGCGACGGCCTACGAGCCGGTGCTCGAATCGATGCGCATCAACGGCCAGCGGATTCTCGCGACCGCAGCAGCCACTGCCAGAGAAGACGGCGTGCAGCCCGAGACGCAGCTCATCGAAACGATCGGCGGCAGCGTGGCGCGGCCGGCCCTGGAGGCAGCGCAGCAGGGGCGGGCGGCCAGAGACGCAGCTCATCGAAACGATCGGCGGCAGCGTGGCGCGGCTGATCCTGGAGGCGGCGCTGCAGTGGCGGGCGGATCTGATCGTGATGGGCACGCACGGGCGTCGCGGCGTCAGTCGCGCCGTGCTCGGCAGCGATGCCGAGACGGTGCTGCGCAAGGCGACGGTGCCGGTGCTGTTCGTCCGCGATCATTCGCAGAATCCGTGATCCGCGGCAGGGTCGATGACAGTGTTCGACGAAGGAGGCCGGCGATGAAGATCCAGCAGTACTGCAAGCATGGCGTGATCGCCATCAGCGATGAGCAGGACATCGGCGCCGCGGCGCGCTTGATGCGCGAGAAACACGTCGGCTTCCTGATCGTCTTCCGCGAGGGCGATGCATTGCACAAGCCGGTCGGCGTGCTCACCGACCGCGACATCGTGCTGCAGGTGACGGCGCGGGACGTCGATCCGCACTCGATCACGGTCGGCGACGTGATGACGCGGCAGCCGCTGATCGCCAACGAAGGCGACGAACTCGGCGACCTGGTGCAGGCGATGCGGCATTCGGGTCTGCGGCGCGTGCCCGTGGTCGATGCGCGCGGCGCACTGACGGGCGTCATCGCCCTCGACGATGTCATCGACATCATCGCCGGCCTGATGGGCGAGGTCGCCGGCTCGATCAAGAGCGGGCAGCGCCAGGAATGGCACACGAGGGCGAGCTGATGGGGCGCCCGGCCGGGTTTGCGAATGACGAGGCCATCCGGTTGCGGCTCGCGACGCGTCGCGAGGAACTGACGACGCGACGCCGACGGGTCGATCGCGATCTGGGTCGCCAGAACGAACCGCTCGTGGCGGACTTCAGCGATCAGGCCACCCAGGTGCAGAACGATGAAGTGCTCGAGGCCATCGGCGACAGCGCCAGCCGGGAACTCGAAGCCATCGATGCGGCGCTGGAACGGATCGCCAGCGGCCGCTTCGGCGTCTGCACGGACTGCGGCCAGCAGATCGAGCGGGCGCGACTGGAAGCGGTGCCCTACGCCGTGAGATGTTCGCGCTGCGCTGTCTAGCGGAGCGCGCTCACGGGACGAGCACCGCTGCGCCGCGCAAGTCGCCGCTGCGCAAGCGCTGCAACGCGACGTTGGCATCGGTGAGCGGAAAGACTTCCACTGCGGTCGCCACCGGAATCTTCGCCGCCAGCTCGAGGAATTCGACGCCGTCGCTGCGCGTGAGATTCGCCACCGAGCGCACGACGCGTTCTTCCCACAACAACCGGTAGGGCATCGCAGGCAGATCGCTCATATGAATGCCGCCGCAGACGAGCGTGCCGCCCTTGCGCAGCGCCCGCAGCGCAGCCGGTACGAGTTCGCCCGCTGGTGCGAAGATGATGGCGGCATCGAGCGGCTGCGGCGGCGTGTCCTCGGAACTGCCTGCCCACTGCGCGCCCATGGACAGCGCGAACTGCTGCGCCGCCGCGTCGCCGCGACGCGTGAAGGCATACACCTCCTGTCCCGACCAGCGCGCGATCTGGATCACGATGTGCGCTGCGGCGCCGAAGCCGTACAGGCCGAGCCGCTTGCCCGGACCCGCCATGCGCCACGAGCGATAGCCGATCAGTCCGGCGCACAGCAGCGGCGCGGCGTGCACGTCGTCCATGGTCGCAGGCAGTTCGAAGCAGTAGCGCGCATCCGCGAGTACATGCTGGGCGTAGCCGCCGTCGAGCTGATAACCGGTGAAGCGCGCGGTGTCGCACAGGTTTTCCCGGCCGCTGCGACAGAACTCGCACTGCCCGCAGGTCCAGCCGAGCCAGGGCACGCCCACGCGGGTGCCCGACACGATGGCGACACCGGCGCCGCAGGCAACGACTTCGCCGACGATTTCGTGACCCGGTACGATCGGCAGCACGCCTTCGGGCAGCTCGCCGTCCACGACGTGCAGGTCCGTGCGGCACACGCCGCAGGCGCGAACCTTCAGGAGCACCTGGCCCGACGCGGGTGTCGGACGTTCGCAGACTTCGCGCACCAGCGGCGTGCCGTGGCGATGCAGCCGCATGCAGAGGAAATGGTCTGCGCTCATGGATCGCATTTCACCCGCGGGAAGGGCGAGTCGTCACCGCGGATTGTGCGGCAGCATTACGCGGTTGTCCCGATATCGCCGGATCTGCCATTGTCGACCATAGAGAACCCATCGCAGGTGTCCGTCATGAAGCGACGAGTCGGTAGCAGTTGCGCAATACGCTGGTCGGCGGTGCTCGCGGGTGCCGCGGCATTCACGACAGCGATGCCGGCGACCGCGGATCCAGAGCGCGTGGACGAACTGGTGCAGACGGCGCTGCATCTCGACCGTCATCCGGCGCGCGGCGGCAGGCTGTACGCGAAGAATTGCAGCAGTTGCCACGGCCCCAAGGCGCTGGGCGATGCGGTGAAAGTCATCCCGGCGCTGGCCGGCCAGCGTCGCGCCTACCTGGTCAAGCAGCTGGCCGACTTCACCGAACTGGAACGCGAGAGCGAGACCATGCACGCCGTCGTCGCGCGCACCAAGCTGCGCGAGCCGCAGGACTGGATCGACATCGCCGCTTACGTGAATTCCCTGCCGCCGGCCCAGCTGCTCGAAACCGGCAATGGCGAGGGCGTCGAGCTGGGCGAGGCGATCTTCCAGGAGCAATGCGCCTCCTGTCATGAAGAGGACGGCCGCGGCGACGACGATGGTTTCGTGCCGTCGCTGCGCAACCAGCACTACTCGTATCTGCTGCGGCAGAGCCAGGGACTGGCGAGCTGGCATCGTCACAACGTCGATGCGGATCTGGTGCGCTATCTCGACAGCCTGAAGCCGGACGAACTAACGGCCGTCGCCGATTATCTGTCGCGCATGCGCGGTCCCGTGCGGGACCGCAACCGCCTCGATGAGGACGGCACTTCCGGAAACTGAGGAGTCCTGCGATGAACATCAACAACATCCTCGTGATCGTGGATCCGACGGCTGCGACGCATCCCGCGGTCGACAAGGCAGCGCTGCTGGCAGCGAAGCTCCATGCAAGACTGGAGCTGTACGTGTGCGATACGCGCGCCACGCGCGAGTCGCGACTGAGCGCGGCGAATGCCGTGGTCGACGTGCGCGCGCTGTTGCAGACGATGGCAGGCCCGCTGCGCGAGCGCGGCATCGACGTCACGACCGAGGCGGAGTTCGGCGATCCGCTGGTCGAGAAACTGGTGCAGCGCACCCGCGATACCAGCGCCGACCTGGTCGTGAAGGACACGCATCATCATTCGCTGGCGCGGCGTACGTTCCTGACCAACACGGACTGGGAACTCATCCGCGCCTGTCCGGTGCCGCTGCTGCTGACCCGGTCGGCGCAGTGGGCGAAGACGCCGAAGATCGTCGCCGCCGTCGATCCGGGACATACCAACGACAAGCCGGCCTTGCTCGATCAGCGCATCCTGGAACAGGGCCGGTATCTGGCGCAGCACCTCGGCGGCGAGTTGCACGTGCTGCATGCCTACATCCCTGTCTCGGTCATTGCCGCCGCGGTGAGCCGCGAGCCGCCCACGGCGCTGTCCGTGTCGCCGCAGGATCTCAAACAGGAGCAGGAAGAAAAAGTGCGCGAGGTGGCGCAGCTCGCGGGCCGCTTCGGTGTCGAGGCGGGCCGCATCCATGTGCAGCTCGGCGGACCGGCGCAGGTGCTGCCGCAGGCGGCGCGCGAGCTGCATGCGGATGTGATGGTGATGGGGGCGTTGTCGCGTCGCGGCCTGAAGCGCGCGTTCATCGGCAGTACGGCCGAGGACGTTCTCGAGCAGCTCGGGTGCGATGCGCTGGTCGTCAAGCCCGTGGACTTTTCCGCGGCGCTGCAGGGCTTGTGTCCTTGAGCATGCCGTCGACGTGAGCCCCGCGATCGGGCGGGGCTCGGTCCTGCATGTGCGTCACAGTTCCTTCGTCGTGACCACCGTCTTCGGCGTCGCGGGAATCAGCACGACGTTGTCGCCATCGACGAGGCAGCGTGCCGTCGCCACGACTTCGCCGCTGCGGACGCCACGCGCACGAACTTCGATCGTGTAACTGTCGGGCTTCCAGTACGCCAGCGTCGGCGAGGCGTACGAGTAGTTGGTCCGGGTCTTGAGCACTGGATGATCAGCGATCTGCTGGGTCGAGAATGCCTTGATGCAGGCATCGAATGCCGCCGCCGATTCCAGATCTCCAGCGTGGCCGGCGAGCGGTGCGGCGGCAACGGCGAGCAGTGCAACGATCGATGCTGTCTTGGTGTTCATGATGATCTCCTCGTGTGTGTACGGGATCAGCGTACGTCCCGAGTCAGCGGCGTTTCCTGATCTGGATCAGTCCGGGTGCCGATTCCCGGTCAAGATCGGTGAAGTCTGCTGCAGCCCTGCGATCAGTGCGGCATCGGCTTTGCCCAGCACGCTGCTGCGGACCAGGATCTCGCCGTCCTGCGACAGCAGCGTCACGATGCTGGAGTGGTTGTAGCCGCCGTTCGGCAGCGGCCGGTACTGGATGTCGAGCAGCGCGGCGAGCTTGCGCACCGACTTCTCGTCCGTGTTCGCCAGGGTCCAGCGCGACGTGTCGATGCGGCGTTCCTGCGCCAGTGTCTGCAGGGCCTGCGGCGTGTCGTGTTCAGGATCGATCGTGATCATCAGCACGCGCAGGTCCTTGCGCTGCTGTGCCGGGACGCTGCGGTCGACGGCCCGCAGCGTGTCGATGAGCAGCGGACAGGTCATCGAGCAGCTGCCGTAGAACATCGTGATCAGCACCGGATGGCCGCGGTACAGGTCGAGGTCGTGTGCGACGCCGGCCTGATCCGTGAGGCTGACCTGCAGGTTGTAGATCGATGCCGGTGCATTGACCGGGCCGGCGTGTGCGCAGGTCATCGCCAGCAGGGCGAGCAGCGCATGGGCAATCGATTTCATCGTGAGTCTCCTGAATCGGTGATGCAACGGAAGCCCATCGTTGCGCTGGTGTAGCGGGCCTGCATGCTCGAGAGCATCGCGATGCGCATGAGCGTCGCGTAGTTCTCTTTCTGTTCCATGGTGAGTGCGCCGGGGCCGCAGTAGCGCAGCGCATCCGGTTCGTTCTGCTGGCGGTTGTCGCCCGCGACCAGCATCGAGCCGAGATCATCGACCCATTCCCACACGACGCCGTGCAGATCGCGCACGCCGTAGAAGTTGGCGGGTGTCTGGCCGACGAGCGGCAGTTCGCCGCGCCCGGACTTCGAATACCAGGTGAGGATCTTCTGGCGCCAGGCGTCGTCGTCGCGCGCATCCGGGCGGATCGTGCTGGCGGCGGCGACGTATTCCCACTCGTACCAGGTCGGCAGGCGTGCACCACGGGCTTCGCAGTACGCGCTGGCCGCGAACCAGCTCACGCGCACGACGGGCCGGTCGGCCTGCTGTGGATCGACCGACGTGGCGCTTTTCCAGTGACCCAGATACTCCGCGTCGGCGAAGACGCGGGCGACGCGATCGCGTTGCCATTCGGGATGCTTCGCCACGAACCGGGCGAACTGCGCATTGGTGACGGGTGTGCGATCCATGCGGAAAGGCGCGACGTCGACCTGTTTGATGCCGGGCGCCGGCGGCAGCACGGACTCGAAGGTACCGGGGGGAATCGTGACCTGGGGGTCGGCTGCATCGGCCAAAGCATTGGTCAGAGCTGATGCCGCCGTGAAGAGCCACAGGATCGATGCGAGTAGGGGAGCACGCATCTGCATGACCTCAGTGAGCGGCACCCTCGGCGCGCTTGGTCGTAGCGCGGGTTTTCGCAACTTGCTCGGCGGTGACCGCCGGACCCTTGTTGCCCCAGCTGTTGAGCGTGTAAGTGAGGATGTTGGCGATCTCGTCGTCGTTGAGCTGGCTCATCGGCGGCATGACCGAGTTGAAGGTCGCGCCGTTCACGGTCACCGGGCCGGACAGGCCGTTCAGGACGACTTCGACGGCACGTTGCGGATTGCTGACCAGGTAGTCCGACTTCGCGAGCGGCGGGAACACGTTCGGCAGGCCGCGACCGTCGTCCTGGTGACAGACCGAGCAGGTGCCGGCGAACAGGGCACGACCGGCTTCGATCTGCTGTTCGATGGTGAGCGTGCCCTTGGCGCTGGATTTCTGCGCGGCCGCGACCGGTGCGAGGCTGGCCACCTTGTCGCCGATGTAGACGGAGTCGAGCTGCTTGCCGGAGTAGATCGCGGTCTTCTGATCACCTTCGACTTCCATGATCGCCAGCGCGCCCTTGTTGAAGGCGCGGAAGATCGAGTGATCGACGAGCACGTAGTTGCCCGGCACTTCGGTATGGAACTCGACGGTGACCGCGCCGCCGGCCGGGATCAGCGTGGTCTGCACGTTCTCCTGGAAGCGGGTGCCGCCTTCGTACTGCACCTTGTCGAAGATCTCGCCGATGACGTGGAAGCTCGACACCAGGTTCGGGCCGCCGACCAGGTTCGGGCCGCCGTTGCCGACGAACATGCGCACGGTTTCGTTCGTCTTCACCTTGAGCGCGCGCGGGCCGGTGAGCGCGGTTTCCGCGCCGTTGAACAGCACGTAGGTGGCGTTCTCGTCGATGGCCTTCTGCATGTCGAAGGCCTGATAGCCTTTCTCGCGATACTTGCCGACGGTGTAGAAGTCGCCCTGCATCACGTAGAACTCGTGATCGACCGGCGCGAGGCCTTCCGGCGGTTCGACCAGGATCAGCCCGTACATACCGTTCGCGACGTGCATGCCGACCGGCGCAGTCGCGCAGTGATAGACGTACAGGCCCTGGTTCAGCGCCTTGAACGTGAACTGGCTTGCATGACCCGGCGCGGTGAAACTCGATGCCGCGCCGCCGCCGGGGCCGGTCACGCCGTGCAGATCGATGTTGTGCGGCATCTTGCTGTCGGGGTGATTCTTGAGATGGAACTCGACGGTGTCGCCCTGGCGCACGCGGATGAAGCTGCCGGGCACCGTGCCGCCGAAGGTCCAGAACGTGTAGGTCACGCCCTCGGCGATTTCCATGTCGACTTCGGTGACTTCCAGTTCGACGATCACTTTCGCCGGTTGGGTGCGGTTGGTCGGCGGCGGTACGTGCGGCGGACTGGTGAGCACGGCGTGGATCGGTTCGCCGACGGGTGGACCGAAGTCGCCGCGCTTCGAGCCGCCCGTGTCGGCGACGGCCTGCTGCACGATCGGTGCAGGACCTTGCTGAGTGCATGCGCCGAGCGCGAGGGAAGCGGCACAGGCGAGAAGAATCAGTGGGCGTTTCATGGTGAACTCACTTTCATCGTTGTTTCCGTGATGTGAGTTCATGCTAGGCGCGCGCATTCAGCGGCGACCTGACGCAGATCAATCAGCCATTGCGGCTACGCGGAAGTACGAGGCCCGTCGTGGGCGCCCGCGGATCGAACGGATGGAGAAAGCGTGAAGCGGGTCGCGATCGGAGCAGGAGGGTGGGCGATGCTGCTCCCGTTGAGGGCCTGCATTAGCGTCTTTTCTGCTGTAGGTCAGGCTTCAGCCTGACTCTTGAAGGGCCGGCTGTGACCGAAAGAAATGGATAAACCACTTCCTTCGGTCGTCCCGCGGGAAAGCCGGTCCCGCAGGAAGAAAAACAGCAGCAATCCGGACTAATGCATGCCATTGGACTAAAGCCGGCGCCTGCAGCAGATTAGAGAGGATTGTTGCTGCTTTTTCCTGTGGGAGTGGGCCTTCAGCCCGCCCCTCGCGGAACTTCATCAGGCTGCAAATCCCGGCGCTTGTGGATGACTGCCAGAACCTCGATTGTGCGGGCGGGCCTTCACTGCGGATTTCGTAGAGGATGCGCCAAGAGGACTCAGGCAGTTCACGCACGGTATCTTGATTCAGTTCGGGAACGACGCGGCCCTTGCGCGGCAACTCATCCAGTCCATCGGTGCAGGCTGCCAGTGCAGCCACGACACGTTTGGCATAGAAGCGCGAGTCACGCGCTATGTAGTCGTGGATTTCGCGCAACTGGGTTCGCGCGTGGCGCGTCCATTTCACCATGCCTGCATTTCTTCGCGCAGTTCCTGCAGCGTGATGCTGTCGCCGTTGT
>OEIU01001614.1_pt1 | contig 14052 bp, 12 predicted proteins | sample 1539221 | NCBI WGS metagenome assembly OEIU01 (sample SAMN03792071, study PRJEB22550) | activated sludge metagenome | feature: wastewater treatment plant; material: activated sludge; isolation source: Wastewater treatment plant of a petroleum refinery complex | place: Argentina: Zarate | collected...
GACGTGCAGCGCGCGACGGTGGAGGATGTCGCCAATTCCTGCGTGCAGGCGGGGATGCGGGTGGATTTGCAGGCGGTGGGGTAGGGGCCGGTCCTGAGAGTCTGGCTGAAAATGCGGCGCAGTCCGACTCCCTCATGCCGAGGAGCGGCGGAAGGCCGCGTCTCGAAGCATGATCCGGCGTTTCGCTGTCATCCCGGCCGGAGCGAAGCGGAGAGCCCGGACCCAGAAGCCGCCGCCGCGATCGTCGCCCGCGTTCCCGCGTCCGCGACGCCGTCGACGCGCTGCGGGCGCCAGCGGCGCTGAAAAGCTTCGACCACGATTTTCGTGCGCGGGTCGAAGACGCCGGTTTGCTCGACGCCGTAGCCGGCCGCCGCCAGATCGCGCTGAAGCGTCGCGACGGCGGCGCCGGTCGCGCCGAAGCCGAGCGCGAGGCCCGGGGCGTCCGGCGCGGGCTCGCGCCACAGGCCCACCCCTTCCGCAGCCAGCCGCGGCCATGGAAAACGCTCGCCGGGATCGACCTTGCGCCCGGGCGCGATGTCGGAATGGGCGAGGATGCGGTCGGGCGCGATGGTCCGCCGCGCGACGATGTCGCGGCAGAGCGCGACGACCGCCGCAATCTGCGCCTCGGGAAAGGGGGGCAGGCCGCCGTCGTGGCCAGGATTGACGATTTCGACGCCGATGGACGCCGAGTTCATGTCCGTTTCGCCGAACCATGACGAGCGCCCGGCGTGCCAGGCGCGGCGCTCCTCCGGCACGAGCTGGGCGATCCGCCCGTTCTCGAACACGAAATAATGCGCGGAGACCTCGGATTTCGGGTCGCAGAGCAGGGACAGGGCGCCCTCGGCCGTCGGCATGCCGGTGTAGTGCAGCACGATGCTGTCGGGCGCCCGGCCGCGCCGGTCGCCGTGGTTGGGCGAGGCCTGCACGAAAGCGACCAGCGGCGTGTCGGGAGCGAACGATTCCATGCCGTCATTATTGAAACGGGACGGACGGACGGCGCAATGGGCGAATATGGCCCCTATCCGCGTCGCAAAGGTAAATAAAAGATTAATTTTTATATTCTTGGCTATATAATATTCGAGCGAGCCAATTTTGTAATTCGTACTTCGTCATTTGAAGATGTTGCATTGCAATATATGAGCAAATTATCGTCACATTTCGTCACGATAAGCTCGCCGTCCCCCGAAAGAATTGACAGGAAAATCGAACGAATGAAGCAATTCGCCCCCACGATCCTGGCCGCCGCACTTGCGGCCGGCTCGATTTCTGGCGCGCGCGCCGACGATACGGAAGGCCGTTTCTGGTTCCAGAACCAGGGCATGCAGGTCCGCGACCTCGCCGCCACGCCTGCGGGCTCGCCCGCCGCGCCGGCCGAGACCGCCAGGGCCGAGCCCGCCCGCGGCCGTGCGAAGCACGGCCGCGCGCTCGGCTACGAGACGGGCGCGCGGGGCTCGGTGCGCGACATCATCGCCCGCCATGCGGCGGCCAACGGCGTGCCCTTCAAGCTCGCGGACGCCGTGGTGCGGATCGAGAGCCGCTACAATCCGCGCGTGTCGAACGGCGGCGCGCTCGGCCTCATGCAGATCAAGCCGGCGACCGCGCGCGGCGTCGGCTTCGCAGGGTCCGCGTCGGCGCTCTACAACGCCGAGACGAACGTGACGTTCGGCATGCGCTATCTGGCGCAGGCCTATCGCATGTCCGGCGGCGATGTCTGCGGCACCGTCATGCGGTACCAATCCGGCCATTATTCAAACCACATGAACGCCGCAAACCGCGCTTACTGCTCGAAGGCGCGGGCCATTATGGCCAGCAACTGAGAACGTTCATTCGTTCTTGGAATATCGAGGCGACCGGCGGCGGGTCCGAAAGGATCCGCCGTTTGTCGTTTTTGCAAGCCTGCCTTGCGGCTTCGCGGCTCGACCGCGCCGTTCGCCTCGCTTATGCGGCAGCCGGAAGGGAGGGCGCGAACAATGCGGAAACCGGAGGATGAAACGGCCGGCGCCTTGCGCGACGAGGTCCATTACGACGGCCGCCGCATGTGCTGCTACGCCGAGCGGCCCGCCTCGCTGCTCGCCATGTTCGAGGGGCTCGTCGCGCGCTTTCCCGACAGGCCGGCGATCGTCGAGGACGCCACGATCTCCTACCGCGCTCTCGATGCGCTGACGCGCGCGATCGGCGCGAACCTGTCCGCGCTCGGCGTCGTCCCCGGCGACCGTGTCGCGCTCTATCTCGGCAATGCCTGGGAATTTATCGCCGTTCTCTTCGCCTGCATGCGCATCGGCGCCATCGTCGTGCCCATCGGCGTGCGCCAGCGCCACGCCGAACTCGAGTTCATGCTGAACGATTCCGGCGCGAAAATTCTGATTCACGAGGCGGATCTCGCGGCGTTCATCCCGTCGCCGTCCGAGATACCCGGCGTCGCGCACCGTTTCTCCATTCGCGCGGCGGCGCCGGGCGCGCGCCTGTTCGACGAGCTGACGCGGGATGGCGGCGCCTGCCCGTCCCATGCGCCGCAGGAAGAAGACGTCGCGGTCATCCTCTACACGTCGGGCACGACGGGCCGGTCCAAGGGGGCGCAGCTCACGCATCTCGGAATCATCCATTCCGCCTTGGCCTTCTCGCGCACGTTCGGGCTGACGGAAGAAGACCGCGCCTATGTCGCCGTGCCGCTGTCGCATGTCACGGGTTTCGTCGGCGTCGCGATGGCCGCGATGATCGGGGGCGGCGCGGTGGTGCTGATGCGCCAGGCCTTCAAGGCGGCCGATTTCATCGCGCAGGCGGCGCGCGAAAAGATCACCTTCACCATCGTGGTGCCGGCGATCTATTCGCTGTGCGCGCTATCGCCGGCGCTGGACGCGCACGATCTTTCGGCGTGGCGCATCGGCTCCTTCGGCGGCGCGCCCATGCCCGTGCCGACAATTCAAACGCTGGCGCAGAAACTGCCGAACCTCAATCTCGTCAACGCCTATGGCGCGACGGAGACGACGTCGCCCGCCACCATCATGCCTGTGCCGCTATGGCGCGAGAATATCGACAGCGTCGGGCGCGCCGTGCATTGCGGAACCATCCGCATCGTCGACGACGAGGGCAGGGACGTCGCGCCGGGAGAGCCCGGCGAAATCTGGATTTCCGGTCCCATGGTGGTTCCGGGCTATCTGAACAGGCCCGACGCGAATGCGAGCGAATTCGTCGACGGCTTCTGGAAGTCTGGCGACATCGGCTCGCGCGACGCGCAAGGATTCGTGCGGGTGTTCGACCGCAAGAAGGACATGATCAATCGCGGCGGCTTCAAGATTTTTTCCGCCGAAGTGGAGAGCGTGATCGCCGGCATTCCCGGCGTCGTGGAATGCGCGATCGTCGGACGGCCCGATCCCGTGCTGACCGAGCGCGTCGCGGCGATCGTCGTGGTGGAGGAGGGCGCATCGGTGAAGGCGGAGGATGTGCGCGCCTGGTGCGCCGAACGCGTGTCGGACTACAAGACGCCGGAATTCGTGATAGTGCGGACCGAGCCGCTGCCCCGCAACGCCAACGGCAAGATATTGAAGCCGCAATTGCGGAAGGAAATGGAATGAGCCGGTTCCCGGATCGCGCGCGCCGCGCGCGTCCGGGATGGCTGTGTTTCACATGCGCGCGATCACATGCGTTTCATGGCGCAGATCTTGTTGCCGTCGGGATCGCGGAGATAGGCGAGGTAGAGTTTGACCTTGCCGTTGTCGCGTACGCCCGGCGCATCCTCGATCGCCGTTCCGCCGTTGGCGACGCCCGCCTTGTGCCAGGCGTCGGCCTCGGCCGGATCGTTGACGGCGAAGCCGATCGTTCCGCCGTTGGCGTGATGGGCGTCCTTGCCGTCGATCGGCTTCGTCACCATGAACACGCCGCCGTTGTGCAGATACATGACGCGGCCCTTGGGATCGACGATGCCCGGCTTGCCGCCGATGGCGCCGAACAGCGCGTCGTAGAATTTTTTCGACCGCTCGATGTCGTTCGAGCCGATCATGACGTGACTGAACATGTTTCCTCCATGTCGCCGCATCGGGCGTTCCGCCCTGCGTCGGCGCATGGTCACATGAAGCGCGCGGCCGCGCCACCGCCATCTGGCGCAGAGGGCGCCCGCGAGGCTTGCAATCCCGGCTCCGCGCGCCTATCCCCACAGCGCCAGTCGGCCGGATGGCCGCCGCCTTCGGGCGGAGGAAAGTCCGGGCTCCACGGAGATACGGCGCCGGATAACGTCCGGCGGGGGCGACCCCAGGGAAAGCGCCACAGAAAGCAAACCGCCCAAGCCTTCGGGCGCGGGCAAGGGTGAAAGGGTGCGGTAAGAGCGCACCGCGCGGGCGGCGACGTCCGCGGCATGGCAAGCCCCGCCGGGAGCAAGACCGAATAGGGGCGACAGGGTCGCGCGGCGACGTGCGGCCGGGCCCGTCTCCGGGCCGTCGCCCGGGTTGGTTGCTAGAGGCGGCCGGAAACGGCCGTCCCAGAGGAATGGCCATCACGCGGTCCGCGTTCGCGCGGTCCGCCCTACAGAACCCGGCTTACAGGCCGACTGGCGCCTTCAACGCCCGCGCTGCGGCGATTTTATCGTTGCCGCCGCCGGCCATTCGCTGGCAGATGGTCCCGAGCGCGACGAAAACCCTCCCGAAGCCGGCGAACGATGAACACGGAAAAATTTGAGTTCGCCAATCTGCTGCGCGGGCTCGCGGCGTTCGCGGTCGTCATTTCGCATCTCGCGCTCGGATACTGGTACGACCAGGCCACCGTCACCTATTTCACCGGACTGCCGGCCGTTGCGGCCGAGCCGCCGGCCATCGCCCGGTTTTTCGCGGCGATCCCGCTCAATTTCGGCTCGTTCGGCGTCGGCCTGTTCTTCGTCATCAGCGGCTTCGTCATTCCCTATTCGCTCGTCGCCTACGACGTGAAGGCCTTTCTGGTCGGGCGCTTCTTCCGCATCTATCCGACCTTCTGGGCCGGCGTCCTGATCTCGGCCGCGGCTGCGCTCGCCGGCGCGGCGATCTTCGGCGTGAGCGTTCCCTTCGCCGCCAGGGAATTGCTCAAGCACATGCTGGCGCCGCTGCGGCCGATTCTGGAATCGCGCCCCGTCGACGGCGTCGTCTGGACGCTGGAGATCGAGCTCTACTTCTACGTCCTCTGCGCCTTCCTCGCGCGCGACATCGCGCTGGGGCGCAGGCGGCTCGCGCTCGTTCCCTTCGTCATCTTCGCGGTCTGGATTCCCTGTTTCGCGATGGCCGCGCATCCGCCGGCCGGCTACGAGCGGCTGGCGAGCCGCTTCCAGTTCGTGGCGGTCTATCTGCCGATGCTCATCCTGATGTTCGTGGGCGTGGCCTACAACCTCCACCGGCGCGGCAAGCTCGGCGGCCGCGAGGCGGCCGTCTGGATCGCGGCCTTTCTCGGCCTGTTCGCGGCGACCTGGGCGTCGGGCTTCCTCGGCGGCGACTGGAAGCCCCTGATGTGGAGCGTCATCCCGCTGCCGAGCTATCTGGTCGCCGTCGGCAGCTTCTTCGCGGCCGCCGCGCTGCGCCGCCATTTCCGCAGCGCGCCTGTCCTCGATTTTCTCGCCGATATCTCCTATTCGCTCTACGTCGTTCACCAACTCGCCGGCTACGTGCTGCTACGGCTGCTGGCGAGCCGCGGCGTCGAGGTGAATGTGGCGACGGCGCTCACGATCGGGTTCACGATCGCGCTGGCTTTCGCGCTGCACCGGCTGGTGGAGGCGCCGACGCACCGCTACGGACAGGCGATGGCGCGCCGGCTGGCGGCGCGGATGCGCGCCTCCGCCGAAAAGCCCGCTACTTCCTGAACAGGTCGCCGCCGCCCATGTCCTTGAGGCGGGCGCGCTGGTCGAGGCACCAGCTCTCCGGCGTTTTCGCTTTCACTTCCGCCGCGCGGCGCTCGTATTCGGCGGCGAGCTTCTTCTGGAAGGCCTCCTTGCCGAAAGCCTGCTCGCCGGTCTCCTCAAAAGCCTGAACGTAGCGCTCGGCGAGATCCGTGTTGACGTCCATCAGCGGCGGACAGGCCTCGGCGATCTGCCGCATCAGGCTCGCCGAGCGGGCCACGCCGTCGATCGTCGCCTGCGGCTCGGGTTTTTGCGCGTGGGCCGGCGGGGCGAGGGGCAGGAGCAGGGCCAAAGCTGACAGGATTAAAGTCTTGTTCATTTTTTGAACGCCCCCACATGTGACAGGACTTAAGTCCTTGCGGCGGTTCCGGCCGCCGCCTTGCCCGCCAGCGCGCCGACCGTCGCGCCGCTCCGGAATGACCGCAAATCCGCCCGTCCGGCGCGGCGAGTCAACGGACTCTTAACACTAACGAAGCCTAATGCGCCGTCAGGAGCCGGAATCCCGTTTCGACTCACATTCGCGTTGACGCCCATAATATCCCATGCTATCCCAAATCATCCCGTCGAGTTCAGCGCAGCAGAGTTCCGACACCGTCCGCCCGACGGCGGAGACGGATCGGCGTTCGCGCGAAAATTCGACCTCGAACGGTTCGGGTGAGCGTAAGCGTGACGGAGCGGGAACTCTTTCTCGGCCATTTCACCAGCCGGATCGACGCGAAAGGCCGCGTTTCGGTTCCGGCGCCCTTCCGGGGCGTGCTGGCGAAGGACGGGTTCGAGGGACTGTTCGTCCATCCCTCGCTGGATGCGCCGGCCGTGGATTGCGGCGGGAATGCGCTGGTGGCGGAACTGGACGCCATGCTGGAGACCTATCCTCCCTATACGGAGGAGCGGGACATTCTCTCTCGCGCCCTGATGGGCATGAGCGAGCGTCTCAAGGTGGATCCGGAGGGCCGCGTGCAGTTGAGCGAGCAGTGCAAGGCGCAGGCCTTCATCGCCGGGGAGGTCAGCTTCGTCGGCATGGGGCACAAGTTTCAGATCTGGGAGCCGGGACGTTTTCGCGCGCAGCAGGAAGAGGCCAGAAACCGGGCGCGCGACTTACGGAAACTGACCGGAGCCAGAGGGGCGGCGGGCCACACGCCGCCCGGGCCTGGAGCACGGGAATGATGACGGGCCGCGGGGAGGCGACGCCCCCCGCAGGCGGACCGGTCCGCCACGTTCCCGTGCTTCTCCAGGACGTTCTCGAAGGACTTCGTCCGCGCGACGGCGGGCTCTATGTCGACGGCACGTTCGGCGCCGGCGGTTATTCGCGCGCCATTCTCGCGACGCCGGGCGCGCGCGTGATCGCGTTCGACCGCGATCCCTCCGCGATCCGCGACGGCGCGGACCTGGTCGCGGCGTCGGGCGGGCGCCTGACGCTGGTGCAGGCGCGCTTCGGCGACCTCGCGCGGGAGCTTCGCGCGCTCGGCGTGCAGAAGGTCGACGGCGTCGCGCTCGACATCGGCGTGTCGTCGATGCAGTTCGACCAGGCCGCGCGCGGCTTTTCCTTCCGCTTCGACGGACCGCTCGACATGCGCATGGAAAGCGCGGGCCGCAGCGCCGCCGACATCGTGAACGAGGAGTGCGAGGAGCGTCTCGCCGACATCATCTATCATTACGGCGAGGACCACGCCTCGCGCCGCATCGCGCGCTTCATCGTCACGGCGCGAAAGGATGCGCCGATCACGACGACGGCCGCGCTGGCCGACATCGTGCAGCGCGCCATTCCAGGCAAGCCCGGCGACATTCATCCCGCGACCCGCACCTTCCAGGCGCTGCGCATCGCGGTGAACGACGAGCTCGGCGAACTCGTGCGCGCGCTGGCCGGCGCGGAAGAAATCCTGGCCGGGGGCGGCGCGCTCGCCGTCGTTTCCTTTCATTCGCTGGAAGACCGCATCGTGAAGCAATTCTTCGCGCAACGCTCGGGCCGCGGCGCGACGCGCTCGCGCCTGCTGCCGGGCGAGCCCGTTCCGCCGCCCTCGACCTTCACGCTCCAGACGCGGCAGGCCGTGACGCCGTCGCGCGAAGAAACGTCCGCCAATCCGCGCGCGCGCTCGGCGAAGCTGCGCGTGGCGCTGCGCACGGATGCGCCCGCGCTCGGGATCGACGCGCGGCTGGCCGCGCTCGCGGCCCTGCCGGAGCGCGAGACCGGCAAGGGACATCAGGGGAGGCGCAGATGATCCGCTTTCTCAACATCGTCGCGGCGGCGGCCCTGATCGGTTCGGCGGTCTACGCCTATTCGATCAAATATCAGACGATCTATCGCGCCGATCAGATCGCCAAGCTCACGCGCCAGATCCAGCAGGAACGCGACGGGCTGAACATGCAGCGCGCCGAATGGGAACACCTGACGCGCGCCGACCGCATCGCGCCGCTCGCCGACAAATATCTGACCGATCTCGACATGACCCATCCCAACCAGATGGCGACATTCGCGCAATTGCCGGAGCGCGCCCAGCGTGGCGACGAGATCGGCAAGAAGCTCGAGGCGCTCGGCCTCGCCGAACCCACGAACACGCCGAGCGCGACGCGCCCGCCGGCGCCGGCGACGCCCGCGGCCACCCCTGCGGCGAGGAAGCGCTGACATGAGCGAGCAGCAAAAGGCGGCCCCGGACGCGGCCGGCGACGTTCCCGTCATCGCGACGAGCGCAAGCGACCACGCAATCCCTTCCGGCGAGGCGCCGATGGATGAATTGCTTCGCTCCGCCCGCGATGCCGGACCCGATGCGTTCGAATCCATCCCCGCGCCCCAGGCGCCCGTATTGTCGCGCGCCGAGCGGCTGCGCGCGCTCGCCAAGGGGCTGCTGTCGACCAAGCTGGAAAAAAGCGACCGCCGCATCCGCGTCGTCGCGATCTGTTTCGGCCTCGTCTATTGCGTGATCGCCGGCAAGCTCGTCTGGCTTGGATTCAAGCCCGATCCGCAGAGCATGCGCGCCGCCGCCGCCGCCGCTTCCGCCGCCGCCCGGCCCGACTTGCTCGACCGCAACGGCGATACGCTGGCGACCGACGTGCGCGTGATGTCGATCTTCGCCGAGCCGCGCCGCATCATCGACAAGGACGAGGCGACCGAGCTGCTGACCGCCGTCCTGCCCGATCTCGACGCGCGCGAATTGCGCGAGAAGCTCGGCTCCCGCAAGGGCTTCGTCTGGGTCAAGCGCGAGGTCACGCCGAAGCAGCAGCAGGAGGTCTATCGCCTCGGCCTGCCGGGCGTCGGCTTCTGGCCGGAGAACAAGCGCGTCTATCCGAACGGCCCCGTGGCCGCGCATGTGCTCGGCTTCACCAATGTCGACAATCAGGGCATCGCCGGCATGGAGAAATATATCGACGGGCAGGGGCTCGCCGATCTGCACGGCGCGGGTTTCGATCTTTCGGCGGAAAACCTGAAGCCGATCAAGCTGTCGATCGACGCCAAGGCGACCTTCGCGCTGCGCGACGAACTCGCCAAGGGGCTGGAGCATTTCAAGGCCAAAGCGGCCGCCAGCGCCATCATGGACGTCAACACGGGCGAGGTGATCGCGCTCGCCTCGCTGCCCGACTATGATCCCAACAATCCCGCCGACGCGCTGAAGCCCGACCATATCAACCGCATGAACGTCGGCGTGTTCGAGATGGGCTCGACGTTCAAGGCGCTGACGATCGCGATGGCGCTCGATTCCGGCAAGGTCAATCTCAATTCGCAGATCGACGCGCGCGGCGCGCTGCGCTACGGCAAGTTTGCGATCCACGACTATCACGGCCAGAACCGCGGCCTGAGCGTGCCGGAAGTCTTCACCTATTCCTCCAACATCGGCACGGCGCGGCTCGCGCTGATGGTCGGCGTCGAGGGCCACAAGGCTTTCCTGCGCAAGATGGGCCAGCTCGATCGCATGACGACCGAATTGCCGGAATCGGCGGCGCCGATCGTGCCCAAGACCTGGGGCGAGCTGAACACGATGACGATCGCCTTCGGCCACGGCCTCGCGGTCGCGCCGCTGCAGGCGATGATGGCCGTGTCGGCGCTGGTCAACGGCGGCTACATGATCAAGCCGACCTTCCTGCGCCGCAGCGAGGAAGACGCGAAGAGGGACGCGCCGCGCGTGGTGAAGCCCGAGACAAGCGAGGCGCTGCGTTATATCATGCGTCTCAACGCCGAGGTCGGCAGCGCGCGCAAGGCGAACATCGCGGGCTATTTCATCGGCGGCAAGACGGGTACGGCGGAAAAGGTCATCAACGGCCGCTATTCCAAGAACAAGGTGTTCACCACCTTCATGGCGATCGCGCCGTCCGACCATCCCAGATATCTGTTCGCCACCGTGATGGACGATCCGCAGGCCGCGCCGGAAACGCACGGCTTCACCACGGCGGCGTGGAACTCGGGCATGGTGACGGGCGCGATCATCGAGCGCGTCGGTCCGCTGCTCGGCCTCGAGCCGCGGTTCAAGCCGCCGGAACTGCCGTTCCCGCTGCTCGCCAGGCTCGGCTACAGCAAGGCCAACACGCCGGCCACCAAGGGGTAGGAAGAGGATTGATGCGCCTCGACGCGCTCATACCGGAAGCAGCCGAAGGCCGGCATGCGGCGCTGGAGATCGCAGCGCTCGCGCTCGACAGCCGCAAGGCTACTCCGGGCAGCCTGTTCTTCGCCGTGCCGGGCGTCCAGGCCGATGGGCTGACCTTCGCGTCCGACGCGATTTCGCGCGGCGCCGTCGCCGTCGTCGCCGCGCGCGCGCCTGGAAAGGCGCTGCCGGTTCCGGTGATCGTCACGCCCGACGTGCGGCTGGCGCTGTCGCGCGCCGCCGCCCGCTTCTATCCGCTGCAGCCCCGGACCATCGCCGCCGTCACCGGTACGAGCGGCAAGACCTCCATCGCCGCCTTTCTGCGTCAGATCTGGCTTTATTGCGGACGGCAGGCGGCCTCCATGGGCACGATCGGAATTGTCGCGCCGTCGGGCGACGTCTACGGCTCGCTGACGACGCCGGATTCGATCACGTTGCACGCGACGCTGGACAGGCTCGCGCAGGACGGCGTGACGCATCTGGCGATGGAAGCCTCCTCGCACGGGCTCGACCAGCGCCGGCTCGACGGCGTGCGCCTGTCGGCGGCGGCCTTCACCAATCTGTCGCGCGACCATCTCGATTATCACGCGACGCTCGACGATTATCTCGCCGCCAAGCTGCGCCTGTTCGAGGCGCTGCTGCAGCCGGGCCAGCCCGCGGTGATCGACGCCGATACCGATGTCGCGCCGCGTGTGGTCAAGGCCTGTGAGAAGCGTGGCCTCGACGTGCGCACGGTCGGCCGCAAGGGCCATGCGATCCGGCTGCTGGAGCGCGCGCCGGAAGGTTTTGCGACGCGGCTTGCGCTGGAATGCGAGGGCAAGATCTATCGCGCGCTGCTGCCGCTGGCCGGCGAATTCCAGACGTCGAACGCGCTGGTCGCCGCAGGGCTGGCGATTGCGACCGGCGAGACGCCGCGCAATGTTTTCGCCGCGCTGGAAAAGCTGGTCGGCGCGCCGGGCCGCATCGAAAGGATCGGCGACCGCAACGGCGGCGCGGCCTTCGTCGATTACGCCCACAAGCCCGGGGCGCTCGAAACGGCGATTTCCGCGCTGCGTCCGTTTGCGCGCGGAAAACTGATCGTCGTGTTCGGTTGCGGCGGCGACCGTGATCGCGGCAAGAGGCCGATCATGGGCGAGATTTCCGCGCGCCTTGCCGACATCAGCATCGTGACCGACGACAATCCGCGCAGCGAGGAGCCTGCCGCGATCCGCGCCGCGATCCTCGAAGGCGCCAGGGCGCACAAGGGCGCCGACGTGCGCGAGATCGGCGACCGCGCGGCGGCGATCGCGGCGGGCGTCGGGCTGCTCGGGCCGGGCGACGTTCTGCTCGTTGCCGGCAAGGGTCATGAAACCGGCCAGATCGTGGGCTCGAAGACGTTTCCATTCTCCGATCACGAGGCCGTGCGTGCGGCGCTCGAAGGCGAGGCGCGATGATCGACGACGTTCTCTGGACCCCGCTCGCGCTGGTCGCGCCGCTCGGCGCGCGCGTCAGCGGCGCGCTGCCTGCGCGCGACGTGACGGGCGTCTCCATCGACACCCGCACCTTGCAGGACGGCGATCTCTTCGTCGCGCTGAAAGGCGATAATTCCGACGGCCACGACCATGTGCGCAAGGCTTTCGAGGCCGGCGCCGCGGCGGCCGTGATCGACGAGGCGCATGCGGACGCGCTCGCCGGCGCCGGACCGCTCTATGTCGCGAAGGACACGCTCGCCGCGCTCGAGGGCCTCGGCCGCGCCGCGCGCGCGCGCTCGAAGGCGCGGATCGTCGCCGTCACCGGCTCCGTCGGCAAGACGACGACGAAGGAACTGCTGCGCGTCGCGCTCGAAAGCGCCGGCGAGACGCATGCCTCGGCCGCCTCCTACAACAACCACTGGGGCGTGCCGCTCACGCTGGCGCGCATGCCGGCGAGCGCGCGCTACGGCGTGTTCGAGATCGGCATGAATCACGCCGGCGAAATCACGCCGCTGGTCGGCATGGTCCAGCCGCATATCGCCATCATCACGCGCATCGCGCCGGTGCATCTCGAGCATTTCGCCTCGGTCGACGCGATCGCCGATGCGAAGGCGGAAATATTTTCGGGCGTGCAGCGGGGCGGGGTCGCCATTCTCAATCGCGACGACGGCCAGTTCGAGCGGCTGCGCGAGGCGGCGACGAACGCCGGCGTGCGCTTCGTCCTGTCGTTTGGCGAGAGCGAGGAGGCCGACGCGACGCTGCGCTCCTGCGCGCTCGGACTGCGCGTGAGCCGCGTGAAGGCGCGCGTGCTCGGACACGACCTCGACTATGTGATCGGCGCGCCGGGCAGGCATATCGCGATGAATTCGCTCGCCGTGCTGATGGCGGCGCGCGCGGCGGGGCTCGATCTTGCGGCGGCGGCCGAAGCGCTGCAGCGGTTCCGGCCGGCGGACGGCCGCGGACGGCGCCTAGAGCTGACGACGCCGGACGGCCCGATCTCGGTCATCGACGAGAGCTACAACGCCAATCCGGTTTCGATGCGCGCGGCGCTCGACCTTCTGGGCGCGGCGCGGGGCGGACGGCGAATCGCAGTGCTCGGCGACATGCTCGAACTCGGCCCCGAGGCGGCGGCGCTGCATGCGGCGGTCGCCGAGGATATCGAGCGAAACCAGATCGATCTGGTGTTTACCGCGGGCCCATTGATGCGCGCGCTGCACGACGCTATTCCCGCCGAACGGCGCGGCGCCCATGCGGCCAATTCCGCCGCGCTCGAACCCATCGTGCTGGACGCGCTCAGCGCCGGCGACGTCGTCATGGTCAAGGGCTCCAACGCGAGCCGCATGGGGCCGCTGGTCGCGGCGATGCGAAAAGCCTTCGCGCCGCCCGAAAACGCGCCCGCCTGAGGATATTGCAATGCTGACCTGGCTTGCGGACTTCAACCACATTTTCAGTCCGCTGAACCTGTTCAAATACATCACCTTCCGCGCCGGCGGCGCGGCGGCGACGGCGCTGTTCTTCGTCTTCTTCTTCGGCCCGTCGATCATCGCCGCGCTGCGCATCAAGCAGGGCAAGGGCCAGCCGATCCGCGAGGATGGGCCGCAATCGCACCTGCTGACCAAGAAGGGCACGCCCACGATGGGCGGATTGATGATCCTGTCCGGACTCATCGTCGCCACGCTGCTCTGGGCGAACCTGAAGAATCCCTACGTCTGGATCGTTTTGCTCGTCATGACCGGCTTCGGCCTCATCGGCTTCTACGACGATTACCTGAAGGTGACGCGCCAGTCGCACAAGGGTTTTTCCGGCCGCATGCGCCTGTCGTTCGAGGCGCTGATCGCGCTCATCGCCTGCATCGCGATGATGCGCGTCGGCGCGGCCAACACCACCATGCTCGCCATTCCCTTCGGCAAGGGATTCGCCTTCAATCTCGGCTGGGCCTTCCTGCTGCTCGGGCCCTTCGTGATCGTGGCGGCCGGCAATTCGGTGAACATGACCGACGGCCTCGACGGTCTCGCCATCGTGCCGTCGATGATCGCCGCCGGCGCCTTCGCGCTGATCGCCTATCTCGCCGGCAACGCGATCTTCTCCAATTATCTCGGCATCAATTTCGTGCCCGGCGCCGGCGAACTCACCGTCATCTGCGCGGGGCTGATCGGCGCGGGGCTCGGCTTCCTCTGGTTCAACG
>OEIU01001615.1_pt1 | contig 14049 bp, 12 predicted proteins | sample 1539221 | NCBI WGS metagenome assembly OEIU01 (sample SAMN03792071, study PRJEB22550) | activated sludge metagenome | feature: wastewater treatment plant; material: activated sludge; isolation source: Wastewater treatment plant of a petroleum refinery complex | place: Argentina: Zarate | collected...
CCGGCGCGGCTGGACCTCTTCTGGGGCAGCGGCGAGCGCGCCGAACAGGGCGCCGGGCGGATGCGGGCGCCGGCGCGGATCTGGCTGCTGTGGCCCGAGGGGCAGCGGCCGCCGATCCGGGAGCCCGGCCGGACTGAGTAAACTGCGCACCGGCGCAGCCCTTCGAGGAGGGGTCCGCATAACCTGACGCCGTCCCCCGACCCCGTCGCAACCGTCGACCGCAGACTCCGACCCCGTTCACCTTGAAGCTTGCCAACACCCGGTCCGGACTGGTCTGCGGGCTCGCGCTGGTCGCGATCATCAGCCAGTTCTTCCGATCGTCGATCAGCGTCATCGCGCCGGAGCTGATCCATGACCTTGCATTGACGCCGGAGATGCTGGGGCTGGCCGGCGGCATGTTCTTCCTGGCGATCGGCCTGAGCCAGGTTCCGGTGGGCATCGCGTTCGACCGGATCGGCCCGCGCCGCACGTTGCTGCTGATCAGCGTGTTCGCGCTGGCCGGCACCGTGGTGATGGCCACCGCGACCAGCGGCCGCGACCTGATCGTCGGCCGCTTTCTGATGGGGCTGGGCAGCGGCGCGAGCTTCATCAGCAGCGTGGTGCTGCTGATGCGCTGGTATCCGACGGAGCGGGTCGGCACGATGTACGGACGGGTGTTCGCGCTGAGCCAGCTCGGCACCTTGCTGGCCGCCACGCCGCTGGCCTGGCTCAGCGGCTGGTTCGGGTGGCAGGCGGTGTTCGCCGGGTCGGCGGTGGCGCTGGTGATCGTGGTCGGCGCGTTCTACTGGCTGGTGCGCGACCACCCGCCCGACCGACCGCCCGCGCCGCCGCTGCGCGAATCGCTGGGCCGCACGCTGGCCGGCTATCTGGAGGTGCTGCGACAGCCCGGCTACAAGCGGGTGGTCGCGGTGCACATGTTCGCTTACGCGACATTGGCAACGGTGTTCGGCCTGTGGGCCGGCCCCTACCTGCACGACGTGCACGGGCTGGATGGTGTGGCGCGCGGCAACGTGCTGCTGATGATGAGCATCGCCCAGGTCGCCGGCATGCTGTGGCTGGTGCCGCTCGAGAGGCGGCTGAACACCCGCAAGGGCGTGATCGTCGGCGCTGCGCTGGTGGTGATCGCGACCCTGCTCGTGCTGGCGCTGATGGCGGCGCCGCCGCTGTGGCTGGCGGTGAGCCTGCTGGTACTGCTGAGCGCGGCCAGCACCTACAGCCCGGTGATCATCGCGCATGCGGCCAGCCTGACGCCGCCGGCGTTGCTGGGGCGGGGCTCGGCCACCGCGAACCTCGGCCAGGTGACCGGCTCGTTCTCGCTGCCGGTGATCACCGGCGTCATAGCCGGACTGTTCGAGCGTTCGGGAGGGGGTTATCCGGCCGACGCTTACCGGTGGATCTTCGCGTGCCTGGCGCTGGGCCTGGGCACCGGGCTGGCCATCTATGCGGGCGTGCGGGACCTGAAGCCGCGGCCGGACGGAGGCTCGCCCGGGAAGCCGCACTGAGGATCCACTCGCGCAGGCACGCCGCTGCTGTCCGAGGCGGCCGCCGCGAGCACGTCGGCCGGGCGGCCCGGCGAGCTCGCCGCGACTGGCCGCCAACGTCGAATCGCCGCCTCAGCCCGGCGCCTTCACCGCGACCCCATCGGCCTGCAGCGCGGCGCGCAATGCCTTGGCGAACGCCAGCGCGCCGGGCTGGTCGCCATGCAGGCACAGCGTATCGGCGGCGATCGGCACTTCCCTGCCCGACTGCGCGCGGACGTAGCCCTGCCCGACCATCGTGCGCACCTGGGCGATCGACTGGTCGACATCGGTGATCATCGCGCCGGGCTGGCGGCGCGGCGTGAGGCTGCCGTCGTCCTGATAGCTGCGGTCGGCGAACACCTCGCTCAGCACGGTGAGCCCCAGGTCGCGCCCCACTTCGACCATCACGCTGCCAGCCAGCGCATAGAGACGCAGCGAGGGGTCCACGTCGCGCACCGCGCGGGCGATTGCCTCCGACAGCTTCGCATCGCGAGCGGCCATGTTGTACAGCGCGCCGTGCGCCTTCACATGGTGCAGCGGCACGCCGGCGGCCGCGGTGAAGCCCCCCAATGCGCCGACCTGGTAGACGGTGAGGTCGTAGGCTTCGGCAGGCGAGATCGCCATCTCGCGCCGGCCGAAGCCCTGCAGGTCGGGCAGCCCCGGGTGGGCACCGATCGCCACGTCGCGCGCGGCGGCGGCCTTCACGACCGCGGCCATCGTGCGCGGATCGCCGGCGTGAAAGCCGCAGGCGATGTTGGCCGAGGTCACCAGCTCGAGCAGCGCCCGGTCGTCGCCGGCCTCGTAGATGCTGAAGCCCTCGCCCATGTCGCAGTTCAGATCGATTCGCTTGCTCATTGCCATTGCAGCGCCGGATGGACCGGCCATACGGTGCGCCACAGCCGGGCGCGTTCCAGCAGAAGCTGCTGTGCCTGTTCCAGCTCGATCAGCTCGAAGCGCAGGTGCTCGCCGGGCCCGCGCTGCGCGACCAGCGGCAGGTCGACCGACGCGACCTGCCCGATCTTCGGATAACCGCCGGTGGTCTGCCGCTCGGCCATCAGCACGATCGGCTGCCCGTCGGGCGGCACCTGGATCGTGCCGAACGAGACCGCTTCCGACAGGATGTCACCGCCGGACGCACGGCGCAATGGCTCGCCTTCGAGCCGGTAGCCCATCCGGTCCGACTGCGCGCCGATCCGCCAGGGTGTCTCGAGCAGCCGCCTGCGCATCGGCGCGCCGAACTGCGACCATTCGCGGCCGGCGACGATGCGCACCGGCCGTTCGGTTTCGACGGTGCCCTGCGCCGCCAGCAGCGCGGCCAGCGCGCGCGACACCGCCGCCTCGACCGGCCGCGCGACGATCTCGCGCGGCGCATCGCCGGCGGCGCGCGCCGGCAGCGGAATCGGATCGTCCTTGCGCAGCGCACGGCCCTGCAGGCCGCCGAAGCCGCCGCGCACGTAGGTGCTGCGGCTGCCCATCACCGGGTCGATCGCATAGCCGCCGTTGATCGCCAGATAGGCGCGCAGGCCGGCGATGCGGCGTCCGAAGCGCAGGGTGGAACCGGCCGACACCCGCGTCGGCGTCACCGCCGGCAACCGATGGCCGTCGAACGTGGGCGACAGATCGGCACCGCACCAGGCGATGATCGCATCCTGTTCGAAGCGCAGCTCCGGCCCGAGCAACGTGATCTCCAGGGTCGCGGTGTCGTCGCGGTTGCCGGCCGCCCAGTTGGCCAGCCGGTGCGACAACTCGTCCATCACGCCGCTGACCGGCACGCCGGCGTGCTGCATGCCGGCGCGGCCCAGATCCTGGAAGCTGCTGAAGGCGCCGGGCTTCAGAACCGTGATGCTCATGCTGGCCCGACCCTCGCGCCAGCCGTTCGCAGCCGTTCGTAATCGTCGGCGGTCACCGGCACGAAGCGCACGCGGTCGCCGGCGCGCAGCAGGCCGGGCTGAGCGCGCGCCGGATCGAACATCGCCAGCGGCGTGCGGCCGATCAGATTCCACCCGCCCGGCAGGTCGTAGGCGTAGATCACCGTCTGGCGATTGGCGATCGCCACCGTGCCCGCCGGCACGCGGGTGCGCGGCGTCTTGCGGCGGGGGGGCGCCAGCCCCGGGGCCCCCAGCCCCAGGTACGGACTGCCCGGCGCGAAGCCGATCATGAACACGTGCGAGTCGATGCCGGCATGCAGCGCGATCAACTCCTGTGCCGAGAGACCGGCGGCGGCGGCCACCTCGTCGAAGTCCGGGCCGTGGTCGCCGCCGTAGCAGACCGGGATCTCGACCAGCCGGCCGCCGTCATCGGCCGCATCGAACGGCTGCGCGAGCAGCTCGCGCACCAGGCGGCCGACCGCGGCGAGCGGCGACTCGCCGGCGTGAAGCGGCACCAGCTCGGCTCGGTAGTGCAGGCCGATGCCGGTGAACGACGGCACGACGTCGGCGGTGAACGGCCAGCCGGCCGCCTCGATGAGCCGCGCGAATGCGCAGGCGCGGCGATTGACGTCGATGTCGACGCCTTCGCCGAACTGCACGATCAGGCACTGGTCGCCGGACGGCAGCAGCCTGACGTCGCCGGGAGCGGACGGCGGCGGCATCGGTGTTCCGGCGGGTGCTGAGGGGGGTGGCATCGCGGCTCGGGATGGACGGATCGCTACGCCCGCAGCCGCGCGAGCAAGGTGCCGATGACGACCACCAGCACCACCGACGACAACGCCAGCGACCAGTGGATGCCGAGCACGCTGCCGGCCAGCCCGACGGTGATGCCGCTGAACGCACGCAGGCCGAGCGAGGCCATGTTGAACAGGCCGATCACGCGGCCGCGGATCGCCGCCGGCGCGTTGAGCTGCACCAATGTCTGGGTCATCGCGTTGAACGACAGTTCGAGAAAGCCGGCGGCGAACAGCAGCGCCAGCGCCAGCGGATAGTGACGGATCGCGGCGAACGTGGCCAGCGCCGCGCTCCACAGCATCGCCAGCATCAGCGCGGTGCGCGGCCGTGGCTGCAGCAGGCCGCGGCCCTCCAGCACCAGGCCGGCGACCAGCGCGCCGGCTGCATCGGCGGCCAGCAGCGAGCTGTAGGCGAGCCCCGGGTCGCCGTGCCCGAGATGATGGGCGAACTCCGGCATCTGCGCGTGATAGCTGCTGCCGACGAAGAACGACGCGGCGCCGGCCAGCATCAGCATCGGCGCGATCAGCGGATTGCCGCCGATGTCGCGGATGGTCTGCACGATATCGGCGAAGCCGCGGACCGCCCGCGGCGGCGGCGGCGCGCCCTTGCGGAAGCGCGGGCCGTACGGCGCCTTCCACAACCACAGCACCAGCGGCAGGTAGAACCCCGTGTTCAGCAGCATGCCGCGCGACGGCCCCAGGGTCAGCATGATCAGGCCGCCCACCGCCGGGCCGACCAGGATGCCCAGGTAGCGCGCGGTGGCGTTCAGTCGCACCGCGCTCGGAAGCTGCGCCGGCTCGACGATGTCGTGCAGCAGGAGCTGGCTGGACCCCTGCCACAGCACGCCGGCGCAGCCATGGATCACCAGCAGCACCATCGCATGCCACATCTGCAGCGTATCGGTGATGAAGAACCAGCCCCAGCCGAGCGACGCGACGATGAACAGCAGCATGCCGAGCTGGATCAGCCGGCGCGGATCGACCCGGTCGGCCAGCGCACCGACCGGCACCGCGAACAGCAGGAACGGCAGCCAGTGCGACACCACCGCGAAGCCGCCCAGCGCCGGCGATTCGAACTTCTGGAACATCATCCAGTAGCTGATCACGTGCTCGACGTTGTCGGCCATCATCGACAACGTGTACGTGATGAAATGCATCCGGTAGCCTGGATGGCGCAGCGCGGCGAACGATTGCGGCGGGCGGGAGCCGGGCGCGGTGGAGGACGGAGAGGCCAAGCGGATTTCCTTGTCGGGGGTCGGCGTGGCGGCCACCATATCAGGCGGCCGGCACATCCGCTGGCCGGCCGGCTGTCAGACCCCCGTCAGGTCCCTGTCAGGTCCCTGTCAGGTCCCTGTCAGATCCGTGCCAGATCCGTGCCAGAGCGGCTGACAGGTCGCCTGACACCTCACCTGTCAGGCGGCGGGCGCCACCTTCGCACCATCGATCCGGTGCCGCGTCAGCGCCTGGCCGACGAATCCGCCGGCCTTCATCTCCTCGACGAAGCCGCGCAGCCAGCCGAGCGCCGCGGTGCGGCCGCGGGGCAGCGCCATCGCCTGTTCGATCACCATGAAGCGGCCGTCCAGCAGCCGCACGCCGCCGACGCGGCGGGCATCGGCCTCGAGCTGCTGGCGCACACCGGCGGCCACTTCCAACCCCTGCGCGAGGAAGCCCTCGACGACCGCCGCCGACGCCAGCATCCGCACCAGCGTGGCCGAGCGGATCTCGCGGGTCAGCCACAGATCGTAGGCGCTGCCGCGGCCGACCGCGATGCGCTGCCCGGGCCGATCGACCTCGGCATTGGAGCGGATCGGCGAGTCGTTGCGCACCAGGTAGGCGCCCTCGATGATCACGTACGGCGGCGAGTAGCCGAGGTCGGCGCCGCGCACCGGATCGATCGCCAGAAACGCGAGATCCAGGCCGCCGCCGCGCATCGCATCGACGACCTTGCCGGCGGCATCGAACGGCGTCATCTGCAGCGGCACGCCGAGCCGGCGCGCCAGCTCGGTCGCCAGATCGACCGACACGCCGCGCAGCGCACCGGTGGCCGGATCCCGGCCGGCCAGCACGGGGTTGCCGAGATTGATCGCGGTGCGCAAGGTACCGGTCGGCGCGAACCCGGCGACGACGGCCGATGGAGGCGCCGAGGACGGAGAGAAAGACGACGCGGCGCCGGAGGACGAGGAAGAAGCGGGGGTGGACATGTTCGTGCAGGCTCCCAGCAGTGCGGCACCGCCGAGCGCGGCGATGGCCGAACGACGGCCGCGGTCGGGTCCGTCGTTCAGCGTCGCGGTATGCGTACCCGCGGCGATCGTATCAGCGGCGGTGGCAGCGGCGGCCGCATGGGGCTTCCAGAGATTCACAGCGCCAGGCTGCCGATGCTGGCGCCGCCGCAGACGTACAGTACCTGGCCGGTGACGAACGAGTTGGCGGGATCGGCGAAGAACATCACCGCGCGGGCCACGTCGTCGGGGCGGCCGATGCGGCGCACCGGGATGCCGGCGGCGACCTGCTTTTCCTTGTCGCTGCCTTCGGGGATCACGTCCCAGAACATGTCGGTCTGGATCGGCCCCGGCGCGACCACGTTGACGGTGACGCCCTGCGGCGCCAGCTCCAGCGCCCAGGTGCGGGCCATGCCGAGCATGCCGGCCTTGGTCGCCGAATAGGCGGTGCGGGTCTGCAGGCCCAGCGCCGCGCGCGACGACAGCAGCACGATGCGGCCGAAGCCGGCCGCCTGCATCGCCGGCAGCGCCGCCTGCACCAGCAGGATCGCGCTGGACAGGTGCAGGTTCACCAGCGCATCGACGTCGGCGAGCCTGACCTCGGGCAGCAGCGCCGCGCGGATCACGCCGGCATTGTGGATCACCGTGGTCACCGGCCACCTGGCGGCCAGCTCGTGCGCGGCCTGCGCGGTGGCGGGGGTGTCGGTCAGGTCGACCAGCACGGAATGCAGTGCCGGGTGGCTGCGATCGGGCGCCCGCCGCGCCAGCGACAGCACCTCGTAGCCCGCCTCCAGCAGATGATCGACGATCGCCGCGCCGATGCCGGCGCTGCCGCCGGTGACCAGCGCCACCCGGGGTGCTGCGGCCGCGCCCATCACCTGCGCCTCGGTTTGCGTGACGATGCCCAGATCCATCGGTAAGCACTCCTCATTCGGATACCAGCGCCAGCACCCGCAACGGACTGCCGCTGCCCTTCTCGATCTTCAGCGGCGCGCAGATCAGCACCGCGCCGGTCGGCGGCAACCGATCGAGGTTCGCCAGGCACTGCAGGCCGTAGCGGCCCGCGCCGTGCAGATAGTAGTGTGCCGGGTACGGCGGACGCAGGTGATAGCCCTGCCCGGCGTCGGTGCCGATCGTCTCGGTGCCGAAGCCGACGATGTTTCGCTCGTCGACGAGGAAGCGCACCGCCGCCGCATCGGGGCCCGGCGTGTGCTGGCCGGTCTCGTCGAAGTTCTGGTAAGCGACGGCATCGTGGCCGCGCTTCGACCAGTCGGTGCGCATCAGCACCCACGAGCGTTCGGGGATCCGGCCGTGCCGCGCCTCCCACGCCTTCAAAAAGTCGGCCGTCAGCAGGAAGTCGGCATCGGCGGCGGCCTCCTTCGAGCAGTCGATCACGCAGGCCGGGCCGACGAAATGCTCGACCGGAATCGTGTCGACCGCGTTGTTCGGCAGGTTGCGGCCGGAGATCCAGTGGATCGGCGCATCGAAGTGGGTGCCGGTGTGCTCGCCGCACGAGAAGTTGTTCCAGTACCAGCCGCCGCCGCGCTCGTCGTAGTGCGACACCTCCTCGATGCGGAACGGCCAGCACTGGCCCATCTCGGGCGGCAGCACGATCTGCGGGAAGTCCGGCGACAAGGTCTGGGTCAGGTCGACGACGCGGATGCGGCCGGTGGCCAGGCCGGCGACCAGCGACACGAGCGTTCCGGACTGGGCTCCGTACGCCGCGCCCTGCTGTCCCGCGCCTTGCTGTCCCGCGCCCTGCGGGCCTCGCGAGCCCTGCCCGGAGCCCGCTGCCGTTACCGTTGCCGCGCCGGCGTCGCCGGCAGCCTTGCGTTCGCCGCTTCCACCCGCGACGTCGCGCGGATCATCGAGATCTATGTCTTTCATGCACCAAGCTCCCGTTCGAGCACCTTGGGATCCTCGCGCCAGCGCTCCAGCCACTCCTGCGCGACATCGCCCGGATAGACGTCCTCGATGCCGTCGCGCAGCGCGCGCACGATCGCGGTGGCGATCGCCGCCGGTGTGACCTTGGGCGGCGGGATCATCTGGTTCCATTCGTCGTCGATCGGCCCGGGGAACAGGTTGATGACCCGGACGCCGGCGGCGCGCATCTCGGCACGCAGGTTCTGCGACAGCGAATGGGCGGCGGCCTTCGATGCCGAGAACGTGCCGTGCGCCGGGAAGTTCGACAGCGCGAAGATCGACAGCAGGTTCACCCAGGCGCAGGCGCTGTTCTGCCCGTCGGCCGCCCGGCCCTTCAGCGCCGGCCCGAACTCCTGCGCCAGCCGCAGCAGGCCGAAGTAGTTGATGTCCATCTCGGCACGGGCGACGTCGGTGCCGCGCCGCGCCGACAGCGAGAACGCGCGATGAAGCTCGGCGTTGTTGACGACGATGTCGACCTTGCCGCCGAGCTCGCCGGCCAGCTCGCTGACCGAGCGCTCGTTGGTCAGGTCCAGCGGCACCATCGTCACCTGCGGCAGCGCGGCGATGCGCTCGATGCCAGGGAACTTCTTCCACGGTTCGGCATGGCCGACCCAGACGATGTCGGCGCCGGCCTTCACCAGCGCCTCGACGATCGCATGGCCGACCGCGGTCTTGCCGTCGGTCACCAGGATCTTGCGGAATTTCGGATCGCAGGTCATTTCACGCAGTTGCCGGTCATCGGCCATGTTCGGAGTCTCCTCGGGCGGAAACGCGATCAGCACCGCGTTGCCGGATTTGTCGAGCCGCGCGCCGATCTTGACGCGGCCGGGCGCGGCGGGCACGTCGCCGTGCACGTGCACCATCAGTGTCGGGCCGGCATCGAGCTGCACCAGCCCGAGCCGCCACGGCAGCCGTTCGCGATAGAAGAGGTCGTTGCTGTGGTGGAGCACCGTTTCGGACAGCAGCGCCCCATCGCCGGACTGCGGCCGCCAGACCAGCCGCGCCGACAGGCAGCGCAGGCAGGCCTCGCGCGGCGGATACTGCACGGCCGCGCAATCGCGGCACACCTGCAGCTCGAAGCTGCCGCGCGCGGCGGCGGCGGTCAGCCCGAGCGCGATCCGGCTGCGGCCGCCGGGCGGCTGCGTCGGCTGGCGGGTGCGCAGGATCGGATTCTTGCGCGGCGGACGCGGCATCGGCATCGACATCAGGCCGCCCTCCCCAGCACGACGGCGCCGGTGCACAGGCAGCGGTCGTAGGTGACCATGCCGAAGCCGCCGACCACGCCGATCCGCGCATCGGGCACCGGCCGGCTCAGCGGCCGGCCGGTAAGCTGCCGGATCGCCTCGACCATGCCGAGGTGGCCGCCGGACGCGCCGGCCTGCCCGACCGACAACTGGCCGCCCGACGTGTTCAGCGGCAGCGAGCCGGTAGCGGTGAAGCGGTGGTCGCGCAGGAACGCCGGCGCCTCGCCGATCCCGCAGAAGCCGAGCCCTTCGAGATGCATCATCACGATCACCGGATAGTCGTCGTAGGCCTGCACGAAATCGACGTCCGACGGCTTGACACAAGCCTGCGCCCACAGATCCTCGGCATCGACGGCCCAGCCGCCGCGGGTGAAGATCGGGTCATCCTGGAACGCATTGTGCCGCTCGATCGCGCCGAGCACGTGGGCGAACGGCAGGCCCAGGTCGCGGGCGCGCTCCTCGCGCATCACCAGGAACGCGTCGGCGCCGGCGCACGGCATCACGCAGTCGAACAGATGCAGCGGATCGGCGATCGGCCGGGCATCGAGGTACTCGGCCATCGTCAGCGGCTTCTTGAACAGCGCATGCGGATAGGTCAGCGCGTTCGCGCGCTGATCGACGCACAGCCGGCCGAAGTCCTCGCGGGTCGCGCCGGTCGTGCGCATGTAGTGCGCGGTGACGAACGCGAACACGGAGTTCGGCCCGCCGGTGCCGTACGGCCAGGTGGCATCGCGGGCGAACAGGCTGAAGCTGCCGAGCGACTGGCGGAACGAGTCGACGTGATTGGTGTCGGCGCCGACGCAGGCGACGACGTCGGCATCGCCGACCTGCACCGCGCGCGCGGCCCGGCGCAGCGACACCACCGCCGAGGCGCCGCCCAGCGGCACGTGATCGAGCCAGCGCGGCGACATGCCCATGTGCTGCGTGACGCCGACCGCGGTGTCGGGCGCCAGCGTGAAGCTGGAGATCACCAGCCCGTCGATGTCGTCCTTGGCGATGCCGGCCTCGGACACCAGCGCGCCCAGCGCCCGGCCGATGAACCAGTGGGCGCCATGGGTCGAATAGCGGACATAGGGCACGGTGACCGGCGCGGTCACCACCACCCCCTCGTAGCCGATGCGTCTGCCGCGGGCCATCGGATCAGCCCTTCGCCGGGGACGGGGCGCGCTTCTTCAGTGCGCGCGTGTCGATGCAGCCGGCGCTGCCCGGCAGGCCGGCGGCCAGCGTCTTCAGCTCGCCGCGCTGGATCTTCTGCGTCGCCGTCAGCGGCAGCCGTTCGACGAACGCGATCCAGCCGGGGGCCTTGTAGTACGCGAGCTGTTCGAGCGACAACGCGACGATCGATGCGGCCAGCTCGGCCTGCGCGGAAGGCGGCACCGGCTCGCGGGTCACGACGCAGGCCAGCACCTCGTCGCCGCGCACCGGATCCGGCGTCGCCGCCACGGCCACCTCCTTGACCTGCGGGTGACGGCGCAGCACCGACTCGACCTCGACCGCGGCGATGTTCTCGCCGCTGCGGCGGATCACGTTCTTGCGGCGATCGACGAAGTACAGGTAACCATCGTCGTCGGCCCGCACCACGTCGCCGGTGTGGAACCAGCCGCCGGCCCAGGCCTCGCGGGTCGCCTCCTCGTCCTTCAGGTATTCGCGGAAGAAACCGCGCCGGGGCAGGTCACCGGGCGCGCGCACCAGCAGCTCGCCCTGCGTGCCGGCCGGGACATCGTGGCCCTGGTCGTCGACCAGCCGTACCTCGACCCATTCGCGCGGCTTGCCGAAGCAGTTGCTGCCGACGTGACGCGGCTCGTGGTTCGCGATCACCACGGCGCCGTTGCCGGTCTCGGTCATCGCCCAGGCCTCGATCAGCGGAAAGCCGAAGCGCTGCTCGAACGGCGCATGCAGCCGGCGGTCGACGCCGGCGCCGAAGCCGAAGCGCACCGAATGGCGACGATCGTCGTCGCTTGCGGGATCGGCCATCAGCATCGCCGGCATCACGCCCAGGTAGTGGACGATCGTGGCCCGCGATTCGCGCACGCTGGCCCACCAGGTCTTCGGATGGAAGCGGTCGAGCTGGATCACGCAGCCGCCGACCAGGATCATCGCCACCGTCGAGCAGGCCATCGCGTTCATGTGCACCAGCGGCAGCGGCGTGATCAGCCGTTCGCCTTCGCCCAGCGCGCACAGGCCGCCCAGCGTCCGATAGCGCTCGCCCGACAGCAGGTAGTACTCGTTGGGCAGCACGCAGCCCTTCGGGCGGCCGGTGGTGCCGGAGGTGTACAGCAGCCCGCATTCGCTGGCGAGGTTGGGCCCGCCGGCGGCAGGTGGCGCGAAAGGCGCTGGCGGCAGCGGGTCGTCGTCCTGCGGACCGACGACGATCAATGTCCGCCCGGAGCGGCCGGTCGCGGTGTGCGCGGCCTGCGCGGCGTGCTCGGCATGCCCGATGCGCACGATGTGCCCGATGCGTGCGGCGGCCGCAGTCAGATCGGCCTGCCGCTCGCGCACGCTTACCGCCAGGCAGATATCGCTGTGATCGATCAGGTAGTCGAGCTCGGCGGCCCGCATGTCGGCATTGACCGGCACGACCGACACGCCCAGCGCATTGAGCGCGAGCCAGTGCAGCAGGAAGGCCGGCCGGTTCTCGAGCAGCAGCCCGGCCCGGTGGCCGTGACCATAACCGGCGCGGCGGTAGCGGTCGGTCAGCCTGCCGATCCGCGCGAGCGCCGCGCGATAGGTCAGCTCGCCGGGCTCGATGCCGTAGATCGCGGCGGTTTCGGGCAGCACCTGCACGAACGGGGCGTCGGGTACACGGGCGGCGGTCGCGCAGAACGCCTCGTGGACCGTCGTGAAGCCGGCGATGGTCGCCGGCGCATGATCATCGACCATCGCCGGGAAGCGGCCGGTGCCTGCGTCGGTATCGCCGCCGCCTTTCTCACCGGCATCGACGCGGGAATCGGAAGCGAGCGAAGAGGACGAAGAGGGTGACGAAGAGGAGGAGGACATGGCGGACATCTTCAGCAGCACCTCAGATGAACATCTGGATCGACGGCAGCGCCGCGTCGCAGTTCAGCAGGTTCACCCGCTTGAGCAGGATGCGCAGCCGCCCGTCGATCATCGTCAGCGTATGCAGCACGGTCACCGCGTACTGCTGCTGCTCGTCGCCGCGGGTCTCGGTATAGATCAGCGAGGTGCGCGTGCGGTATTCGTTGCTCTGCGGATCCATCGTCTCGACCTCCGGCATCTGCAGCACGTGATGGCCGCGGCTCTCCGGATGCTGCGAGTACGAGCGCGGATTCTTCAGCCGTTCGATGCGCAGTTTCAGCAACAGCCGGTCCTCGTAGGCGAGCGAGGTGTGATCGATGCCGTCGGGCTGACCCGGCACCAGCGGCACCCAGTAGAAGCCGTCCTCGGCGAACAGCTCGTACCACTCGTCGAAACGCTTCTCGTCGAGCATCCGCGCCTCGCGATAGACGAAGCGGATCAGGTCCTGTTCGGTCGGTGCCGTCACGTCAGGCTCCCCGCGGCGTCATGTAACGTTTCCAGGCACGGAACTGGTTGCGCATCGAGATCTCGCTGGTGCCGTTGGTGGTCTGCACCGGCGTGCCCTCTTCGCCGGGCCGGTAGTCGCGATGCAGGCTCACCCAGTCGTTGCCGCGGGCCTGCAGCCCCTGCTGGATCGCGCGATAGACGTGCAGGTCGTCGTGCCCGACCACCGACATCGGCGAATTGATGAGCCGCGAGTACATCATCGTCCGCTGCAGCAGCTTGTCCGGCGCGCCCTCGAGCCGGAACGTCCACGACTCGATCACCGTCTTGTCTGGCCCGATCGGCCGGGCCACGCGGATCGCCTGGATCGCGCCCTTGACCGTCAGGCTCGGATAGTAGACGGTGTTGTGGCGGTTGGTGCCGAGGATCGCACGCGCCTTCTCCTCGCCGTAGGCAGCGACCATCGCGTCATCGTATTCACGGATCGGCGAATACTTCGAATGGATCGAGAAGTTCGCGCCCGAATAGCTGTGGCCGTTGTCGAACACCCGGATGCCCATGTCGTCGAAGAACTTGTAGTCCGACGCGAACGGCACGAACTGCTCGATCGCCATCGGCACCGGCTCGTCGGCCGGCTTGCCCTGCCACAGCTTCTTCGCGGTGCCGGCCGACGATTCGTGCGCGACCATCGGATGCATCGTGTCGTTCAGGTTCTCGACGAACATCTTCCAGTTGCAGTCGTGCAGGTAGCGCAGCACCCCGCCGGCGATCTGCATCCGGCCTTCGGGCGAGCGGTCGGCCATGTTGTCGATCGAGGTCAGCGACTCGCCGAAGTACTCTTCGAAGCCGGGTCCGTCATCGGACAGACGCACGAACACGAAGCCGCGGTGGATCGCGACGTTGCGCAGCGCGCCCATGCCGCGGCCGGCCGGGCTCTCGGACATCCGCGTGCCGTCGTAGCCGCCTTTCAGCGGAATCGCGCGCAGCGAGCCGTCGAGGTT
>OEIU01001617.1_pt1 | contig 14045 bp, 10 predicted proteins | sample 1539221 | NCBI WGS metagenome assembly OEIU01 (sample SAMN03792071, study PRJEB22550) | activated sludge metagenome | feature: wastewater treatment plant; material: activated sludge; isolation source: Wastewater treatment plant of a petroleum refinery complex | place: Argentina: Zarate | collected...
TTTCGAGACCCCACCCGACGATGCCCGCCTTCACGTCGATGCCGACCGACATGACCGGCGCGCCGGCTCCCTGCATGACGCGCTTCGTCTCGCCGGTGGCGGGGTCCCAGAGATGGATCGCGTGGCGCAGGCCGCCGGCAGTGACGACGGTCGCGCCGTCCGGCGAGGTCGTGCTGGCATAGACCGTGTTGTCGTGGCCGCGATATTCGCGTTCCGGCCCGCCGTCGGCGCCGAAGACGACGGTTCGGTATTTGTCGGTGCACTGGTAGCCGCAGGAGGCGATCAGCCTTTCTCCGGCGAAGGTGAGCGACCCGATGCGGAAGGGCTGCTTCGGCAGGGTAGCGACAAGGCGGCCGTCTTCCGCCGCAAAGACGAGCAAATTGCCCTCGCTGTCCCCCGTCGCGAAGCTCGCGCCGTCCGCCGAGACGGCCAGCGCCATGACGCCCGTGTCACGCAGGGGCTCGGCGTCCGGCAGGTCGATCTCGTTGCCATCGGCGCGGTTCCAGAGGCGCACGCCATTGTCCATCGTCGTGGCGACGATACGCTCGCCGCCCAGCGCATAGACGACATTGTTGACCCGCCGTGCGTCGGCGTCGAGGCGCGTTTTCGGCACCCACGCCTCACCGTCCTTCGCCCATATGTAGACGAAGCCGTCGCCGCTGCCCGCCGCGATCTCATTGCCGTCCGGCGCATAGGCGAGGTCGAACACCGACTGCTCCGCCCCGGTGAGCACGGCCGCGATCTTGCCGGTGCCGATGTCGAAAAGTCGCACGTCGCCGTAGGGCGGCTTGTTTATGCCCGCGCCGAAATAACCGCCCGCGGCCACGATCCTGTCGTCGGGCGAAACGGCGACGGCGAAAACCTTGCCGTCATTGCCGTCGCCCATATAGCCGCGCAAGGTACGAAGCGTCGTGCCGGTAGCGACGTCCCAGACGCGGATCGCCTTGTCGTCGGATGCGGAGACGAGCAGCCGGCTGTCGGAGGTGAAGTCGAGATCGCGGACGAAGGCGCGATGGCCGCCGGTGTCGAGGTCGAGCCTGAAATCCGCCTGATCGGCGGCGCGCGCGAGACCGGCAAACAGAAGCCCGCCGATCAAGGCAGCCACGATCGATCCTGTCCAATCTGCCAAGGCGCGCATAGCCGGGACCTCTTCGAGTGCGGGCGCCCTATTTCGCGGCAGCCGGCGCAGGTGCGGGAGCGTTCTCCGCTTCGCTGGTCACGTATTCCTCTATCGGTTTGGCGAAGTTCGGCGAGCCGCTTGCGCGCACTTCCGCCGCATAGCCTGAAAAGTAGGACCAGAACGACCGGGCGTAGTCGAGGAAATAGTCGTTCGCCACATCGCGGTCGCAGATATTGTTAGTAACGCAGGAGGAGATGCGGTTGAGGAAATAGACCACCCGGTCGAAATGGTCCTGGAACTCGTGCAAGGGCATTTCGCCACCTGCGTCGGTAAGCAGGAGACGTCCGAGGCGCGAGAAATAGATCCGGCTCTCGGCCTCGGTCGGATTGGCGCCGAGGAGGCTCTGGTTCTGCGCATTCGCGGCGACGAGGCGGTCCTTCAGCGCCTTCTGCGCCGACTGGTACTCCGAGCGCTCCCACATCTCCACGAGGTCGAGCGTGCGGTTGACGCGCGCCTCCGCCCGCTGCTGCAGATACTGGACGACCGAGAACACGGCGCCGAAGACGAGAAGGATACGCAGGGCGAAGCCGACATAGGCATAGATGACGACGCGGAAGTCGCTGCTGCCGAAGGGCGAGGAGTCGGGTTTCACGCCCTCCCCTCCGTCCGCGAGCGGCACGGGCGGCGGATCATCGAATTCCGGCTTCCCCTTGCGCGGTTTCGGAACCTTCGGGGTGGCAGTGGCCTGCACAGCCTGTGCAAGGTCCACGCTCGGTATTTCCACATTGCTCATTGCCCGCAATCCTTGAGCTCGATCTTCGCCGACGGATCGAGCACGAGGTCAGGGTCTTCGAGCTTCAGCTTCAGGCAGGTCAACTGGCTGTGCGACAGCATGAACTGGGTGTCAGGCTCCTCGGAGCCCAGATTTGGCGACGGCAGGGCCTCGACGACGCCGCGCGACGTACCGCAGGTGCTAAGATCTACGGCCACGGCCGCACCATTGCGTTCGGCGAGTTGCGGGAATTCCGACAGGAAGCATGACGCCAGTTCGGAATTGATGACAACCTCGGTGTCGCAGAGCGCGCATTGCGCGGTCGCCGCAGACACCGTGAACAGACCGACCATGAGCGCGCCGCAGAGGCTGTGGAAAGATTTCATCCTGCAATCTCCATGTCTCGCCGCTGTAGCCGGACATTTCGAGCCAGCGAGACTGATTTCATAAAGGTATCGGCTTCGCAAGCGCGAAGCGTGAGCAGAGGCCGCAGCCGCCGGCCTATTCGGCGCGCGGCTGCGTCTCCACGCCGAAGATCATGACTCCGCCCTTGGGTCCGCCGCCGTCATTGACCTTGAAGGCGGCCGCGCCGCGCGTCGAAGGCACCTCGGCGATCTGGCCGAGCGCACGTGTCGCCGGCGGAACCTTGCCCTGCTCGAGGAAGCTCAGATCCTCCGTCTCGCTGCCGGCAGGCGCCTCGGTCAGCACCACCACCATGCGCTCCAGCCCGAAGCTCTCGTCGGTGAAGGCGAGCAGGCCCTCCTCCAGCTTGCTGCCGGATTCCAGCCGCTGCGCGGTGATGTGGGTGATCGAATAGTCGCTGCCGATATAGAGCACGTTGATGTCGACACGCTTCGCCGACTTGTTCTCGGCGAGGATGTGTATCTGGTCGCCCGGATTGACGTAGGGCACGGCGGACCCGTCCATGGGCTCCATGCCGTCCTTGTTCTCGCGCTTGATCAGGAAGTTCAGGCTGACCTGATCCGGCTTGTAGTCGGACGCGACCGAGAGCCGGGCAAGGCTCGTGGCGCGGAAAATCTTCTGCAGGTTCACCGCCGTCGCATCCGAAAGCTTCTTCGGATTGGCCAGATCGATCGCCACCAGAGGGGGCTTGCTGCCGTCATTGGCGGCTATCTTGCCGGAGGGCGGCAGGAACCAGAGCGCCGGATTGGCGGTGGCGTCGGCGGTCGCTTCCTCCACCTCGTTCTCGCGGAGCACGGCGAGGCGCAGGTCGGCATCCGCGCCCGCATCCACGAGCTGGATGTTGAAGCGCTTCTCCGGATTGGCGGCCAGTTCGTCGAGGGCGGCATTGACCAGCGCCACTTCCCCGGAAAGCGCCTCGTTGGCCGGCGGCCGCGCGACCTTGAGCTGGAAGCTGACGGCGAGTTCGGAAAGCCGCGCATAGGCCTGCGGCGGGATCGCCGACATTTCGAGCGCCGGCTTGCCGTCGAAGGCGACAGGCTTCGCCTCGCTGGTCAGGTTCTTCGCAGTGCTGACCTCGAGATAACCCAGCGCCTCCTTCATCTCCGAGGTCGGCGACGGCAGGATGGCGAGCTTCGTGCCCGGCGCAAGGCGATGCAGCAGGCCGGCGCCAAGCTCGACCTGGCCGCCCTTCATCTTGACGGGCCATTGCATGACCGTGTCGATCTTCTCGGTGCCGAAGACACGCGCGTCGAGGTCGCCCTCGAACAGCGGCGTCGGCTTGGTCTGGCTGTCGGCGGCATATTGCTGGAGGATCGCCTGGGCGAGCTGGCGGTAGGTCATGTTCGGGTTTTCGGCGAGTCGCTGGAACAGCGTGTAGGTGAAGACGCCATAGGAGTTGGCGCCCTCCTGCCCGCGCGGCATGGGCCGCTCCGGTGTCGTCTCGGTGGTCTGCGCGGCGAAGAAGGCGACAAGCCCGCCCTTCAGCGGTGTTGCTCCCTGCGGCTCGGCCGCGTCCGTCAGCCCGATCGCGCTTTCGCGCGTCTGCTCGCCGACTCCGCGCGTGGCGGGGGCGGCCCCGCTTACAGCCGCGGCGATAGCCTCCCCGGGGATGCCAAGATCGTCCGGCTTCAACTCGCGATCCTTCGTTTCGGGACCTTCGGCGGTGATGTCGCGCGTCGCGGTGCCGGAATGGCAGGCGTCGATGACGAACCAGACGAAAGCCCCCTTGGCGCGGATCGCATCGAGCGCATCGCCGAACTCGTCGTCCATCAGCGCGTTCGGCACGCCCTTGTCGCGATCCTTCCAGAGATCGGTGTCGGCCGGCAGGAAGATCTCGTCGAGGCCGTCGGTCTCCTTGCCGGGTATGAGTTCCGGCTGCTGCGAGCCGTGGCCGGAGAAGTGCATGTACACGAAATCGCCGGGCTGCGCCTCGTCGGCGAGGGCCTTCAGGCTGGCGAGGATGGCGGCATGCGTCGGGCTCTCCTTCGCGCCCTCGACGCCGTCCGCCAGCACCGTGACGTTCTTCGCGTCGAACGGCATCTGGCTGTTGGTGGTCAGGTATTCGCGCACCAGTTCGGCGTCGTGATTGGGACCGACGAGCCAGTTCTTCTTCGGCAGGTTCGGATAGGCGGTGACGGCCACCAGCAGCGCGCGGTTGGTCCTGGCCTCGGCCGCGCCGGCGCTCATGCCGAGCGCCACGACGCCCATCGCGGTTGCGGCGAGCAGGCCGCGACGCCAGACATTCTTCAGCATTCTCGATTCTCCCAAGCCCGACCTGCCGTTTACGTCACTCCAGATTTTGGCAGTATTTTGGAATGTGGCAAAGCCTGCATCGAAACTTCGTGAAAGCGCGGCGACCGCCGGCGCGCCGCATCAGCGCGCGGTGGATATCGCGAACCAGATCGCGACGAGCGCCAGCAAGGCCGACAGGACGCGTCGCACAGGGCGTTCGCGCCGGGGATCGTTCAGAACAGGCGCCAGCGTGCCCGCGAGAACCACGATCATCGCGTGCACCAGCGTCGCCACCGCGACATAGATTCCCGACAGAAAGACGGTCTGGGGCAAGAGCGCCCGATCAGGTTCGATGAAGGTCGGCAGGATCGCGACGTAGAATACCGCCGCCTTGGGATTGAGCAGGTTGGTGATGAGGCCCCTGCGAAAGTACCGGCCATCCTCGCCGGTCGTCCTGGACGAGACGTCGCCGCCGCCGGTCCAGCCCTCCCAGGCGAGATAGAGCATGAAAAGCACGCCCGCCCACCGCAGCGCCTCGTAAAGCGGAGCGGAGGCCTGCACGATCTCGGCAACGCCGACTGCCGCAATCAGCCCGACGACGGCAAGGCCGGCCGCCACGCCGAGCACGGTCATGAAGCCGACGCGACGGCCGCGGCTGGCCGCCACCAGCGCCAGATAGGTCATGTTGGGACCCGGCGTCAGCTCGATCAGCAGGGACGCCAGCGAATGACAGCGCGGTTGCGAGCGAAAACGGCAGGACGTCCAGCAAGATCCTAGTGCGCGGCCTCCCAGTTGTCGGCGGCGCGGGCATCGACCTTCAGCGGCACGGCGAGCGCCAGAGCCGGCATGGCCGCGCTCTCCATGACCTCACGGATGACCGGCAACGTCGGTTCCACCTCCTCCTCGGCTGTCTCGAAGATCAGCTCGTCATGCACCTGGAGCAGCATGCGGGCGGAAAGATCGGCCGCCTTCAGCGCCTCGTCCATGCGGATCATGGCGCGACGGATGATGTCCGCCGCCGATCCCTGGATCGGCGCGTTGATCGAGGCGCGCTCGTTGAAGGCGCGGATCGACGGGTTCGGCGAGCGGATCTCGGGATAGTGCGCGCGGCGACCGAAGATCGTCTCGACATAGCCGTGCTCTCGGGCAAACGCCTTGGTGGCCTCCATATAGTCCCGGATACCCGGGAAACGCTCGAAATACTTCCTGATATAGGCGCCCGCCTCTTCGCGCGGGATGGAAAGCTGGTTGGCGAGGCCGAAGGCGGAAATGCCGTAGATGATGCCGAAATTGATCGCCTTGGCGCGGCGGCGGACCTCGGGCGGCATGCCCTCGACCGGCACGCCGAACATTTCGGAGGCGGTCATGGCATGGATGTCGATACCGTCCGCGAAGGCCTGCCGAAGCTGCGGGATGTCGGCGACATGGGCGAGCACCCGCAGCTCGATCTGTGAGTAGTCGGCCGAGATCAGCTTGTTGCCCTTCTCCGCGATGAAGGCGGTCCTGATCTTGCGGCCTTCGGCCGTGCGGATCGGGATGTTCTGGAGATTGGGTTCGGACGACGACAGGCGACCCGTCGTCGTCGCGGCCAGCGCGTAGGACGTGTGAACGCGCTTCGACGCGGGATTGATGTAGCCGGGCAAGGCGTCGGTATAGGTCGACTTCAGCTTGGTGAGCTGCCGCCAGTCGACGATCTTGCGGGGCAGTTCATGTCCTTCGGCGGCAAGGTCCTCGAGAACCGACGCGGACGTGGACCATTGACCGGTCTTGGTTTTCGATCCTCCAGGCAGGCCCATGCGGCCGAACAATATGTCGCCGAGTTGCTTCGGCGAGCCGATGGTGAACTTTTCGCCTGCAAGCTCCTAGATTTCATCCTCGATCGCTGCCGCCTTCTGCGCGAGCTCGCCGGAAAGGCGAGAGAGAATCTGGCGGTCCACCGAGATGCCACGCTGCTCCATGCGGGCGAGAACGGTAACAAGCGGGCGCTCCAGCCGTTCGTAGACCGATACGAGGCCCCTGGCGACGAGTTGCGGCTTGAGCACCTGCCAGAAGCGCAGCGTCACATCCGCGTCCTCACCGGCATAGGCGGTGGCGCGGTCGAGCGGCACATGGTCGAAGGTCACGGCCTGGCGGCCGGTCCCGGTTACTTCCTTGAAGGTGATCGTCTTGTGGGCGAGCAGCTTCTCCGACAGCGTGTCCATGTTGTGGGCGCCGTTGCCGGCGTCGAGCACATAGGACATCAACATGGTGTCGTCATACGGCGCGATGTCGAGGCCATGCCTTTGCAGCATGACCAGATCGTATTTGACGTTCTGGAGAATTTTCAGGACCGAGCGGTCTTTCATCAGCGGCCTGATGATGTCGAGCGCCTCGCGCACCGGAATCTGACTCTCGATCAGGCCGCCGCCCAGGAGGTCGCCGGCGCCCGACTTGTGGATCAGCGGCACATAGGCCGCACGGCCGGGCGCGGTGGCCATCGAAAAGCCGACGAGTTCGGCCTGCATCGGATCGAGCGAGGTGGTTTCGGTGTCGAAGGCGACGTAGCCGACGGAACCCGCCTCCTCGACCCACGAAACCAGCGTCGCCGCATCGCGGATGCAGGTATAGGCGCCTGTATCGACCCTGTTCGCCCTGGCGGCTTCGGCGCGGGATGCGGCGAGTCCCTCGGGGAAAAAGCCCTCCCTGCCGGTTTTCTTTCGGGAAACATCGTCGCGCGGCGCCATCGCCGAAGCGGAAGCGCTTTCGTCCGGGCCTTCGGCGGCCGCCGCAGGAACACCGGCGCCCACATCGGGGCCATGCGCCTCGGCGGCCTGTTCTACCACGATCGTCGCGGGGTCGATCTCCGCGGCTTCCGTCCCTGTCGCCTCGGCGACGCGACGGGTTAAGGTCGTGAATTCGAGCGCCTTCAGGAAGCCGATCAGACGCGGCCCGTCCGGCGGTTGCAGCGCGAGATCGGCAAGCCCCTCGGCAAGCTGGATATCGTTCTTCAGCCGAACCAGCTCGCGCGAAATCCGCGCCTTTTCCGCATTGTCGATGATCGACTGCCGGCGCTTGTCCTGCTTGATCTCGCCGGCGCGGGCCAGCAGCGTGTCGAGATCGCCGAACTGCTCCAGAAGCTGCGCCGCCGTCTTGGGGCCGATGCCCGGCACGCCGGGAACGTTGTCCACGCTGTCGCCGGTCAGCGCCTGCAGGTCGACCATCTTCTCCGGCGGCACGCCCCATTTCTCGATGACTTCCGGCACGCCGACGCGCTTGTCCTTGACCGGATCGTACATGGCCACGGTCGGGCCGACGAGCTGCATCAGATCCTTGTCGGAGGACACGATGGTGGTGTCGCCGCCCACCTCGCAGGCGAGCCGGGCATAGGTGGCGATCAGGTCGTCGGCCTCGAAACCCTCCATCTCGACGCAGGGCAGGTTGAAGGCGCGCGTCGCCTGCCGGATCAGGCCGAATTGCGGGATCAGATCCTCGGGCGGCGCGGTGCGATTGGCCTTGTATTCAGGATAGAGCGTGTTGCGGAAAGTCTTCGACGAATAGTCGAAGATGACGGCGAAATGGGTCGGCGTGATGCCGACATCGGTGTTGCGCGCATCCCGCATCAGCTTCCAAAGCATGTTGCAGAAGCCCGACACCGCGCCGACCGGAAGGCCGTCCGATTTGCGGGTCAGCGGCGGCAGCGCATGATAGGCACGGAAGATGTAGCCCGAACCGTCGACGAGAAAGAGATGATCGCCTTTTTTCATGGCGGAAGCGGTAGCGCGGGCATGCTTTCCTGTCCACCGCAAAGGACCGGAGCCCGCCTCGCTCCTGACTCGGAGGCTTCCGCAAGCTTTCACGCGTATGTTACAAACTTGTAACCTTGCCGCCCTTGAATAGACATGATGCGGCAACCAAATGTCGACCATCAGCGTTACTGCTGAAGTCCGGTAAAGGCCCGTCCCCCGCCTCCCGGACAAAATGCGGCAGCCTTATCCCCCTCTCCGGGCTGCCGCTATATTTGAGTAAGGCCGCCGTGGTATCCCCCTCCGCCACGGCGGCATTTTTTTGCGTTTTTTACCTAGAAACTGGCCGTCCAATCTCACGACCCCTCCGTTTTGGAATGCCATCCTATTTCATTGGCCTTGTTGGAATTATTTTCTATCGATGGGGCTTTTTGGGCATAGAAGCCGCTCGGATTCCACAACGGCGCATCCTATCTTCGCGATACATCGACCGAGGGAGACAAAGATGAACCAGGCCGTTTCCAGCACCCGGCTTCCGGGACGCGGACGCATCTTCAATTCGATCACGGAAACGATCGGGGACACGCCGCTCGTCCGTCTGGACAAGTTCGCGAAGGAGAAGGGCGTCGTCTCCAATCTTCTTGCCAAGCTCGAATTCTTCAACCCTATTGCCAGCGTCAAGGACCGCATCGGTGTCGCCATGCTGGAGGCGCTGGAGGCGGCCGGCAAGATCACGCCGGGCAAGTCGACGCTGATCGAGCCCACTTCGGGCAATACCGGCATCGCGCTCGCCTTCGCGGCGGCGGCCAAGGGCTACAAGCTGATCCTGACCATGCCGGAGACCATGTCCGTGGAACGGCGCAAGATGCTCCTGCTGCTCGGCGCCGAGCTGGTGCTGACCGAGGGCCCCAAGGGCATGAAGGGCGCCATCGCCAAGGCCGAGGAACTGGCGCAGACCATCCCCGATGCGGTGATCCCGCAGCAGTTCGAAAATCCCGCGAACCCCGAGATACACCGCCGGACCACCGCCGAGGAAATCTGGAACGATACCGACGGAAAGGTCGACATCTTCGTCTCCGGCATCGGCACGGGCGGCACGATCACGGGCGTCGGACAGGTGATCAAGAAGCGCAAGCCGTCACTGCAGGTCGTGGCGGTCGAGCCCGAGGCATCGCCGGTGCTCTCCGGCGGCCAGCCCGGCCCTCACAAAATCCAGGGCATCGGCGCAGGCTTCGCGCCGAAGGTGCTCGACACCGGCATCTATGACGAGGTGGTGAAAGTGTCCAACGACGACGCCTTCGCCAATGCACGACTCGTCGCGCGGCTGGAAGGCATTCCGGTGGGCATCTCCTCCGGCGCGGCGCTGCAGGCGGCGATCGTGGTGGGCCGCCGTCCGGAAAACGCCGGCAAGAATATCGTCGTCATCATCCCCTCCTTCGCCGAGCGCTATCTCTCCACGGCGCTGTTCGAGGGGCTTGGCGGCTGAGCAGAGCCGCGGCTTGAACCGATGCCGCCGTCTTTCCGTCCGCTGTGGACGGAAAGACGGAGATGTCTCGCAGTATTGTTACTTGTTGATACTTCCGACCCATTCGAACAGGGCCTGATAGAGCCTCAGACCCCAGTTCTTGTCGCCGAGATCGCCGATGCTGACGCCGACGAGGACGCGTGACTTCGCGTTCTCGTCATAGACGTAGATCGGCGCACCCTGCATGCCGTCGCTGATGTCGCAGGTGAAGACGAGGTCATAGTCGCCGACATCCTCGGAACGCACGTCGCAGGCTGTCCGCCACATGGTGAAGGCGGTCTTGTCGTAGGGGTAGCCGATGATGTTGGCCGTGAAGTCGCCGAGATCGGCATAGTGCCAGTAGCCGAGCCAGCCCACCGTGTCTCCGATCGGCTCCTTCAGCGTGATGACGCCCAGATCATAGGGCCAGACGGTGTCGTAATTGCCGCCGTAATTGTCGATGAAGCCCTGCGCGACATAAGCGGTGTCGTATTCCACGCCGGCGAAGGGCACCGACTGTTCGCCGGCCAGAGCCGGCCAGAAAGTGAACTTGTCGCGCCACGGATCGCCATCGTGTTCGTGGTCGTAAAGGCAGTGGGCCGCGGTGATGATGGTGCTGGGTCCGATCAGCGATGCGGTACAGCTGAAGGCACCGCCCTTGTCGTCGACCATTTCGAGATAGCCGACGGCCGAGAACGGATAGCGCGTCGTGTTGTTGACCTGGATGCGCTCGTCCTTGCCGAGCACGGCGCGGGACGCGTCGTCGCCTTCCGGCTCGATGCCCGCGCCCTTGCCGAGCGGCGCCCGTTCAGAAGAAGCCGCCTTCTCTCCGGTCAACGCCTTCACCACTTCTTCGCCTGGCGCGACAGTGACCGTCTTGCCGTCGGCGGAGCGGCCGACGAAGGTGTAAGCCCGGGCGGCTGCCGCCGGATCGGTGACGGCGTCGCGTGAAGCGGCACGGTCGGCCTTGATGCCGCCGGCCGATTTTGCCGGCTTCAGCCTCGCCGCTGCCTCCGCATTGTGGGCCGCTTCAGCCCCCGTCCCGGCCTTGCCGTCCGAAATCCCTTCCGCGAACGCACCGCCCGTCACTGCCAGCAGCGTACCGAATGCAACCGTTGCGATCTTCCTCATCTCAAGCACCCCCTTCTCAGACTGGCCGGAAGCCGACAGGGTTGCCCATCTCCGCAAGCGCGGCGGCCCACCGTTCCCGGCACCCGAACTTCCGGAGGAGAATACAGACCTTCCGCCACGGAAAGGCAAGCACGTCGGTCCCACCGGCCGGTCAGATCGGCGCGAGCCAGCCGCGATAGCGCACGACAGGTCCCACCAGAGGCACCGATATGGCGACATCGAAGCGGAAACGGCCATCCTCGTCCACGAATTCCGCCGTCTGGCTTTTGGGCGCCAGCGCCACCGGTATCGGCAGCCCGAGGAAGCGCCACGACACGATCGGCCACTCGACGCGGTCGTCGGCAACATGCAGGCGTATGACGAAGGAAAGCGGCCCGAAACGTTCCCGCAGAATGCCCTTGCCGTCGCCGGGCCTGCGGGACAGATACGAGCGGAACGGCCTGCCGTCGAAGCGGCGCGTCCAGCGTTCGCCATGCGCGGTCCTTTCCTTCGTCACCTCGACCTCGCAGCGTTCGGAGGCCGCCGGAAAGCCCAGTGCAAATCCGACAAGGCGCGACAGCAAACCCTCGCCGCGTGTCACCGACGCCTCGCCGGCGAAATGATCGCGGTCGTGGATGTCGGCCAGCCGTCGCCAGGCTGCGGGCATCGTTCTGGCTTCCTTGCCGAGCACCTGCTCAAGCATAGGCACTGCCGGATGTTCCTCGCGGCCGAAGCGAATCGCAAAGGGCGCAAGACCGGCTTCCATTTCCCGGAGCGAGAGGATTCCGACCGCAGGATAGGCGCCTTCCGGTAGCCCGACAGCCTTTCTGGAGCCAGAAGCCGCATCGCACGCGGACGGCGCCTGCCTGTTCCGGGTTGGCGCGGACGTTGCGATATCCCCCTGCTCGTTGGCAGAGCGCGTGACCATGCCGTCCAGCAATCGCCGACAGATCAGAAAGGCCGGCGTCGGCGGAACTTCCGGTCCATCGCCCTCTTCGGCGACGAGTGTCCAGCGGCGCTCGACCGTGTTGCCGTCCGGCAGGTGTCCGATGGCGCGGACGAGCATGCCGCCGCGATCGGAGCCGAAGCGCTCGAGCCGGTCGGCAACCCATTTGAGAGTGCGCGACAAGGGCAGCAGGGAAGAGACCAGACCGAGGCGCACCGGCCATGCCAGCGCCTTGAGGCCAAGATGCATCAGCTTCAGTTCGAGACCGGCCAGAAAGCGCACGGACCGGGCGCGATAGCGTTCTGGGAAGAGAACAAGATCCGGAACACCGATCGGGCTGGCGAGGCGCGTCCGTACCGGCGCCGCCCCCCAGACAGTCAGATCGAACCGGGAAACCTCGTCCCATGCCGGCTCTTCCATCCATCGTCCACCGCGCCAGGCACGCAGCGGCCGCCCGGCCTGCCCGACAATGGACCGGACCACGGAAAGGCCGCGCGGAGCACGGTTGCCGGGCAGGATGACGCTTTCGACCAGCGCCACGCTTTCCATGCCTGCGGTCAGTTCGTCGAGCGCGGCGGCGGAGACGGCGGGTACGCTGCTGGCGCCGGAAATGACGCAGACGCCGGCCTGTTTCGCCACCGCGTCGAGCGCGCCGATACCCGTTACGAAGGCAGTGTCGTCGGCGAGGTCGAGATAATGCGCGCCTGCAGCGATGGCGGCGCGCGCCACGCGATACGGGTCCTCGCCATAGGACTGGAAAGGCCCGGCTGCGTCGATGACGATGTCGGGATGCAAAGGGATCAGGGCCTCGCACAGGTCGCCGTCTCGATCGAGCTTGAAGGGAGCGCCCCCATTTATTCGGCAGAAAGCCTTGGCCTTGATGAGCGAGCGTCCGGCCACGACGATTTCCGCATCCGTTTCCGAGACGAGCCGGCGCGCCAGACGTCCGACGAAGACGCCGTAGCCGCCGAGGACGACGATCCTAGCCAATCAGGCGATCCCGCAGGCGGCGATCGGGGATATCGCAGTTGTCGCGCCGACCGAACAATGCGTAGCGGTTGCGGGCGACGCATCGGTATAGCCAATCGCGCAGCGGCTCCGGCAGGAGCTTCAGCAAACGCAAGGCGCGCCACGGCCAGCCGAGCGCATCCGCAGTCGCGATCACGCTCTCCATCCTCGTGTAGCCGATACCATCGGTGACGACGAGATTGGTCTCGTAGACCTCCGTCGGCAGGCCGTGGCGGCGGAACAGCGCTTCGCCGAGCGGCGATTGCGCCGTGGCGAAACGGAAGCGGTCGGCGCGGTCGAGCCGCGCGACCATGGTGGCGAAGCCGGAGCAGAACACGCATACGCCGTCAAAGACGATCAGGTTGCGGCCGGCGAGTTCCGGCGGCAGCAGTCCAGTCAAATCCGTCCGGCGGGTGTCAGCCTGCATTGTCGCCTGCGCCATCTCGCCGGAGAGGATACGCCGTGCATGGGAGCCCGCAAGACGACGACACGTCGCGGGTGCGCTTGTGACGCAGGGGACGAAGCCGTCAGCTCACATCCAGCTCGATGACGAATGGCAGCCGCGTGGCGCGCGCCCGGCGCAACGCTTCCGGCAGCTTCCCAAGGCTCGACACACGCTCCGAGGGCAGGCCGTAGGCCGCGGCGACCGTGCAGAAGTCCGGCGGGACGGGCGACACGCCCACCGGTTCCACCGACGCTCCGCGCATGCTGAGCTCTATCTCGCGATAGCCCATATTGTTCCAGACGACGAAGATCACTGGCGTATTGGCGTCCCGCGCGGTGCCGAGTTCGGACAGGGTGAACTGGAAGCCGCCGTCGCCTGTCAGGCATACGACCGGATTGCCGGGCCGGGCGAGCGCTGCCCCGATCGCCGCCGGCGGTCCATAGCCCAGCGCACCGAAGCCGGTGGCGGCGCTGAACCAGCCGCCGGGCAGGTCGTGATCGTAATAGAGGTTCGCGGCATAGACGGGTTGCGTCGAGTCTCCCACGATGATCGCTCCCGGCAGCGTGTCGCGGATCGCCTCCACCGCCTCGAGCTGCGCGTGCATATAGGGTTCCAGTTCGCCGCGCGCGGCCGAGCGTGCGGCTTCGGCGCGCGCGCTTCCATTGGCCCGCTCGGCCAGCGGCTTGCGCACGCTTTCGCGTATCGCTCCGGCGACGGCCGCAAGCGCGCGGGCCGCGTCCGCCTCGATCGCAACCGTCGCCGG
>OEIU01001618.1_pt1 | contig 14031 bp, 17 predicted proteins | sample 1539221 | NCBI WGS metagenome assembly OEIU01 (sample SAMN03792071, study PRJEB22550) | activated sludge metagenome | feature: wastewater treatment plant; material: activated sludge; isolation source: Wastewater treatment plant of a petroleum refinery complex | place: Argentina: Zarate | collected...
GTAACATTGCCTTGTTTTTGATCGGGCTTACCAAGACTTTGGAATCCCAGTGTGTATTTACCGCCAAGAGATAATCCTTCGGTAAAATACCAATCAAAACCAAAATTAACTCCTGCACCAAAACCGGTTCCGGAATATTCTGTTTTATCTGTTACATTGTTAACAGTTTGTTCTAAAGTAGAGAAGTAAGTGCCAAAGTTTAAATTAATACCAACATAGGGCGAAACACTATAAAGAGCTTTTAGATGATAGTTTCCATCTAATGAAACACCAAATGATGTTGTAGAAAGATCATTTTTATTCCCATTTGGAAATTCCTGTGTAGATGATGAGGTTCCAAAACTAAGACCGAGACCAACAGCGATTTGATTTGTTACAAAATATCTAAAACCGGCACCATATAAATCTACCCTATTGTTAGGATAAGTTGATGCTGAGCTTACATAAGCGGGATCAAAATTACTTTGGAATGGTGTGTACCTGAAAACGAATGATTTTGAACCTTCCCGTATTTCTGGTTTTGGACCATCATAATTTGCATTAACCTGAGAAAATGTTAATGTTGCCCCTGCAAGAACCAGCGAAAGTACCGCGATCATTTTTTTCATTTCGAACTCCTTTTTTGTGAATGTTTTTATTTTAAATTACCCATTATAAACAGGTGACAATTTATAACAATCATTATACCAGTTTAATATGGGCTAAACCCACTAGAATTCTGTAGATTTTTGTTAAGTTTGTACCTTATTTACAGGTAATAAATGAAAAGTATTCGAAAACTTTACGATTGGGTTTTACATTTTGCGGATACCCCGCATGGTGCAATTGCACTTTTTCTACTTGCTTTTGCAGAATCATCCTTTTTTCCGATTCCACCAGACGCACTTTTGATTGCACTTGTTCTTGGTGCACAGAAAAAAGCATTTAGATTTGCCACAATCTGTACCGCGGGATCGATTTTAGGTGCGTTACTTGGCTACGCGATAGGACATTTTTTATGGTGGACACCATCAAATGAATTTACTTCAATTGCTATGTTTTTCTTTAATAATATTCCCGGATTTACAGAAACAGTTTTTTATAATGTTCAAAGAATGTACGAGCAATATGATTTTTGGATTGTATTTACAGCGGGCTTTACACCAATTCCATATAAGGTTATTACAATTTCTTCCGGTGCATTTAATATAAATATGATTATGTTTCTTGTTGCTTCTATCGTAAGTCGTGCTGCACGCTTTTTTCTTGTTTCCTTTTTGATCTGGAAATATGGACCACATATTAAAACATTTATTGATAAATATTTTAACTGGCTTGCAATTGCATTTACTGTGCTGCTTATCGGTGGTTTTGTAGCAATAAAATATGCATTATAATTTGGTTTAACGAGTTTAAAATTAGATTGATTAAAAATTAATTTATAGTGGACTTATGAAAAAAATATTTTTATTTATTTCAATTCTGTTTTTAGGAACATTCGTTTTTGCTCAAGAATATACGCCGCAGGAAAAATTTGATCCTGATCGTAATCCGAATGATGACTTAAAGGCAGCAATCAATTATGCACAATCTACAAACAAAAATATTATTCTTGATGTTGGTGGAGAGTGGTGCATTTGGTGCCATCGCATTGATGCGTTCATGCACAACACTAAAGAAGTTAAATCTTTGCTTGATGAATATTATGTTATTGTAAAGATTAATTTTAGCAAAGAAAATAAAAATGAAAAGTTTTTATCCACATATCCCGCAATAGAGGGATATCCACATTTCTTTGTGCTTGATAAAAACGGCAAGCTTTTACATTCTCAAAACACAGGAGAACTTGAGAAGGACAAAGATTATGATAAAGATAAATTTATTGCGTTTCTTAATAAATGGAAACCAACCAAAAAATAATATCAACCGGTTCAGACAATTACTATAAAGTTTTTGTAAAATGGTTGTCTGGTGATGAGGAATAAAAATTTTGAATCATTATAAAAGATAAAAATTATAATGGGGACACAGCTATGAAAGTAATTATTATAACATTGTTCATTGCATTTAGCGTCGCTTTTTCGCAGCCGCAAAGTGACTTTGTTCTTAAACCATGTTATGGCAGCAATATCCTAAACTCCCAAACTTCAGAAAGTGATTTAATAAAAATAGTTGGCAGTAAAAATGTTCAGAGAGTTGAACGTTATTATGATGAAGGAACCGATAGAGTTATCGGCTCTGTCTTCTTTAAAGATTCGCCATCATACTTTTTTATTAAATGGAGAGACACGGTAAATTTTAAAAATCCGGATTGGTTAGAAATACACGGAGATAATTCTGTCTGGACAATTGATAATGGAGTTAAGATAGGAACAACGCTTGCCGAGCTTGTGAAATTAAATGGCAAACAATTTACTTTTTCGGGATTTGATTGGGATTATGGCGGTTATGCTACTTTTGAAAAGGGAAATCTTGAAAGTGATTGTTATTCTATAAGACTTTATTATGATTATAAAGATCTTTTCGAAAACGAATGGAATCAGATAGTTGGTGATAAAGTTATATCAACGAACAATCCGGTGCTCAAAAAAATTAAAGTTTACGTTGACGAAATAATTTTCTACTTTAACTAAAATGCACGCTAAAGATTAATCTAAAACGTGCACCATTAAAATTAATTTCTCTTAAAGTTATTCAGCTTTATTAAGCTCTGCCGATATTTCAATTTTAACATCCTCGGCAACAACAATGCCCCCAACTTCAGTTAAGGCATTCCACTGTAAACCATAATCAAAACGATTGAGTTTTCCTGTCATCTCAAATCCAGCCACATCAACACCGCCAAATCCCTTAACCGTTCCATTATAAACAACATCCAGCTTTATTTCTTTTGTAGTTTGGCGGATGGTTAAATCGCCCACAACCTCATACTCATTATCAGATTTTTTCTTAATCGATTTTGATAAGAAAGTAAGCTTAGGATAATTAGCCGCATCAAAAAAGTCCGCAGATTTTAGATGATTATTCCGCTGTTCATTTTTAGTATCTATACTGTTTACATCTGCTTCAAATTTGATTTTAGCGTCGGTAAAATCGGGCTTATCAGATTCTACCGTTCCCTCGAACTTATTAAATTGCCCGGTTACAGTTGAAACCACCAAATGCTTTACTTTGAATTTTATTTCAGAATGCACCGGATCTATTTTCCACGCTGCCATTTTTATATCTCCTTAGTTGTTAGTAAAAATCTTTATTCAAATTTATGTGTTATAACACGGGATGTCAAGTGACGAATGTTACAGAACAAACAAGCAACTTTAATTTTTGTTTTGATAAGGGAGAGTATTAATCAATCCTGCCCAAGGCTTTCTAATAATAGTGGATATATTGAGCTATTTTTGAATAATTCCATTAGCCGAACAATTATCACAATTACCGCAGGGTTTTTCATCAGGAAAACCAAAATAATCTGAAATAAAAACTCTACGGCAATTTTCGTTTTTGAAATAGTTTACTACGGAAAGAAGTTTTTTGTTGTCATTTAATAATTTCTCTTTAAGATGTTCTTCATCCTGCAAAATATCAGGAAGCTCATCAACAACTTTAAGATTTTGCTTTTCAATTTCTCCCTCGGTTACTCCATAACGATCAAGCATTGCAAGCGCAGTTTCAATTCTAAAATCATTTCTGTTTTTAAAATTCATTTGTTCGCGCAAGTATTCTATTCCACTTGAATTTATAATTCCCGCATCTCTCTTTAGCAAATTATAAAGAGCAAAATAAAAATTTGCATCGGGATTAGACCATTTTATAAACTCCATTTGTGTGTAAAGATCATCCTGATTGTAAAGCAAAAGACAAAGTGAGTCTTTTCCATCTCTTCCTGCGCGACCAATTTCCTGATAGTAAGACTCGATTGATGAGGGAACCTCTGCGTGAATTACAAATCTGATATCTGCTTTGTCTATTCCCATTCCGAAGGCATTTGTTGCAAGCATAAGTTTTTGTTTACCGTTCAGAAAATCTCTTTGCATTTGCTTTCTTTGTCTGTCTTCAAGTTTACCGTTATAAATTCCGTGCTTAAATCCTTTATCGCCCAATATTTCAGAAAATCTTTCTAATGTTTTTATTAAAGAAAAATATATAATTCCGCTGCCATCGTATTTTTCTAATGTTGAAATTATTTCTCTCAACTTTTCCTTATCATCAAAAACATCGGCAGTCTCAAGTCTTAAATTCGGACGATCAATTCCCTGATGAAATACTTTAATTTCATCTTTGCTTAAATGAAGTTTTCTTATAATATCTTCCTGAACATCGTGTGTGGCAGTAGCGGTAAGCGCAATGGTTAATGGATTGTCCAACATCTTTCGAAACTCGCCAATTCGCGAATAATCAGGACGAAAATCATGTCCCCACTCAGAAATACAATGAGCTTCATCAACAGCTAATAAATCAATTTTTACTTTTTTGATGTTATCAATAAAATCCTGTTTGCGAAATCTTTCAGGAGTTACATAAAGTAATTTTAACTCTCCCCCAACAAACCCCTTTAATCTTTTATCTCTTTCCTGTTTTGATAATGTGGAATTTATAAAAGCAGCCGGAATATTTTTCTTTCTTAGCACATCAACCTGATCCTGCATTAGTGCAATAAGCGGACTAATTACAATGGTACTGTTTTCAAAATAAAGCGCGGGTATTTGGTAGCATAAAGATTTACCGCTGCCCGTGGGCATAAGAACAAGAGCATGTTTTCGTTCTTCGGTAATTCTTCTGATTATTCTTTCCTGTTCACCACGAAAAGATTCGTAACCGAAATAATCTTTTAATATTTTATAAATATCTTTTTGCATTAATCGATCGGGTATAAAAAATTTGATGAATTATGTTTTCAGAACAATAATTAATTTGTAGTTTAACCACATCTAAATTACAGAAACAATAGGATTTTAATATGAGAATAATTTTGATCGCCTCCGTATTTTTACTAATTCTGTTAATTGGTTGCACACAAAAACCCAACGCTAATCCAGATTATGTTAATCAAATAAAAGCGTGGGACCAAAAAAGAATTGAAAGATTAAAAGATGATGATGGCTGGTTGAATCTTGTAGGAAGATTTTGGTTGAAAAAAGGGGAAAGCACTTTTGGCTCTGCGAAAGATAATGATATAGTTATTGAATCTAACAAGTTACCCGAGCACATAGGTAAATTTGTTTTTAAAGATACTGTTGTGACCTTCATAGCGAATGATGGTGCTTCTGTTTTATTAAATGGAAATCCGATTAAAAATATTGTAATGATAGATGATCAAAAAAAGAATATGACCGTTTTACAAATCGGTTCAATTAAATTTAATCTTATTGTAAGAGACACGCTTTATGGAATTCGCTTCCGCGATATTAACTCTGATCTTGTAAAAAACTTTAAAGGGATTGAAAGATTTCCTATTGATGAAAGCTGGAATATCAAAGCAAAGTTTGAAGCTTACAATCCGCCAAAAGAAATTTCAGTCCCCAATGTTCTGGGACAAATCAGTAAAGAAAAATCTCCTGGAGCAGTTGTGTTTACTCGTGATGGAAAAACTTATAAAATTGATGCTGTTGATGAGGGTGGCGATAAATTGTTTTTAATAATTGCTGATGAAACCAGCGGCGAAGAAACTTACGGCGGCGGAAGATTTATGTATGTTAACAAACCTGATTCAACAGGCAATATTGAGCTGGACTTTAATAAGGCGTTTAATCCACCCTGCGTTTTTACAAAGTATGCAACCTGTCCGTTGCCACCTGAACAAAATTATCTTAAGCTAAGAATTGAAGCAGGTGAAAAAATGTATGGCGAAGGACATTGAACTTTCATTCTTAGCGTGCTTAGCGGTTTTCTCTTCGCGAACTTTGCGTGAACTGTAGCTAAAAAAACTTTCACGCAAAGCTCGCAAAGAAGTAAAAAAATTACTTCTTCAATTTATCCTTAAATATTTTTTCAAACTTTTCTACTTTTGGCGTAATAACATAAGCGCAATATCCTTGATTGGGATTATTATCGTAATACTCTTGATGATAATCTTCTGCGGGATAAAACTTTTCAAACTTTGTTATTTCTGTTACTATTGGTTTATCCCAGATTTTTTCTTCAGTCAATTTGTTCTTATAAAATTCTGCTTTTTGTTTTTGATCATCGTTGTGGTAAAAAATTACAGAACGATACTGAGTGCCCACATCATTACCCTGTCTGTTTAAAGTTGTGGGATCGTGCATCTTCCAGAAAATCTCAAGTAATTCATCATAACTAATAACAGCAGGATCAAATGTAATTTGTGTGCATTCTGCATGTCCTGTTTTTCCAGTGCAAACCTGCTCGTATGAAGGATTTGCAACTGTTCCGCCGGAATAACCGGAAGCAACTGAAACAACTCCATTTACTCTTTCAAATATTGCCTCGGTACACCAGAAACATCCCGAACCGAATGTTGCAGTTTCTGAATTTTTATTTTGATTGTCCATAATTTTTTTATAATTAATTTTTGATTTTGAATTGCTGTTTTGGCATCCGAGCATAGTTACGGAAAGTAACAATAGTACAAAAACAGTCCCTAATATTTTTTTTGATTCATTCATATTTAACCTTTACTATCTAAAAGCAGATTCTCACAGCGTTATTTTTTTAGTAATTTAAAAGCATGCGTCCATTGATTGTGCAAAAATCCAGGGATACACCAAAGAATACACAACGGTTCAATTGCCCTTGCCGCTTCTGCTTTCCCCATATCTTCTGTTTCCCATCCAAAAGCTGTTAGAATTTCCTTGACTTGATTTTTAGCTGAATCAGAATTACCGGCTATAAACATTGTCGGTTTTTGATTACCGAAATCAGGATTAACCATTGAGGCACTACCAACACAGCTAAACGCTTTTACAAAATTAGCATCACTAAATTTTTTCTGCAGGTCTTCCATTAAGGATGAATTAATATTTGTAAAAAACTGAAGCACTCCATTTGCTGGTGGCACATCTGCAATAGGATTTGTTGTGTCAATAATAGTTTTGCCTGCAAGATTATTTTTACCTGCAATTTCTAAAGCTTTTATTGAAGCGCTGCCCTTTACAGACAGAACAACAAGCTCTCCGAATTTTGCAGCTTCTTCAAATGAGCCGACGGAAGCATTGTTTCCAGCTTTTGCAAGCCAATCATTCAGTTTTTCTGGATGTGCCGTACCAACTTTAACCTGATGCCCGTGTTTTATAAAACCTAAACCAAGGGTTTGTCCAACAATACCAGAACCTAAAATTCCAATTTTCATTGCTGTTCCTTAATAAATTTTATATTTAATTATGAATTAGTTATTGGTATAAACATAAAACAAGTTTAGTCAACAATAAATTCCCTAAATGATAACTGTGTTCTAGAGCAAAAAAAATCCCGCATTAAAGCGGGATTCTAAAATTTAACTATTAACAGAAGCCGCAGGTGGAGGTGCGTTGTTAACATTTTTTTTCTTCATAAAGAAAATTACCGCGCCAAGAATTATAACCAGCGCAATAATACCATAAAGCCATGTTAGATTTGTGGGCATCACAACAGATTTCCACTCAGATATTTTTTTCTCAACAACATCTTTTTGCTCAGTTGTTAACAGATTATTTTCTAACAGGTAAGGCATCCACTCTGTGTTTATGGATTTAAACCAAACGCTGTCGGCAAAAGTTGAGTATGTTTTTTCAGATTCCGCTTTATTTTTTAACCCATAGTTTTTTATTTCATCCGAAATAAATTGGTTTACAATATCAACAAACTCTTTTCCATTGCCAAAACTTTGAAGGTTAATATTGTTCATAGAAAATTCTTCACGTATGGATTCCCATGCCTCACGTCTGATATTATTTGACCATGCATCATAAAGATTATCAATATCTTTTAACTCGTTAACCTTGTCTTTTTTATTTGCATAAACATCAACAAGTTTCGGCCCGATTTTTTTCCACATGGTTGCAAAACTTTGTTGCTGTTTTTTTACTTCCTCAAGATCATTGGCGTTTAGGGTTGTAACATCTAAGAAGCGGCTATTATCCCGCAAAGATTTTTTTACAACCGCAAGAACGTTGTTCTTTTCGATTTGTGAGTAAACCTGTTCCTTATCCTGCTGTGTCATTGTTGAAACATCGCCGGATAGTTTTGGCATTAAGCTATCAACAATGCTGTAGATAAGTTCATCACGCTTCAGAGTAATTGCTCTTAAATCAGCAACAAGTTTTTGAAGCTTAGATATGGTTTCGGCATCTTTCTTTCGCTGAGATTCCAATACAGTAATTTGATTTATTAATTCACTGTTTCTTCTGTTTAAAAGATCTATTTCAGATTTTAATGTAGTTACCTCTGTCTGGAGTCCAACTATTTCAGTAAAATCTGTACTGCGTGTTTCAATTGCAGCAGAAAGTTTTTCAATTGATGAGGTGAAATTTTCCGGATATAAACTCTTATCTAAAATATCTTTTTTAGCAGAAAAATCTCTTTTAAGATTTGCAATTTCTGCTGATAAATTATTAAGATCATCCAGACTTGTAGCAGCTTTTATCCCCTCGTTAATTTGTTGATATCTTTCCTTAAAACTTTGCACCATCTCATAATCTGATTGGGCAAAAACAGATAGCGATGCAAAAATAAATATCGCTAAATAAAGGTTAATAAAAATTAATTTTTTCATTTCTTTCCTCCGTCAAATCCCTCAGATGTAAGTTTATAGGTAGTTCCTTCATCAACCAGTTCAATAAACGGCGGTCTTTGGTTGAAGACCGGGTTTTTAAATCCAGCTTCATTTATTAAAAGTTTATTTTCTAAAGAGAGTGAACTCTTAGCGCCGGTAAACACATAAACATTTTTAAAACCTGAAGTTGTTATAAAATAAAATCCCTCTGAGCTTCTTATCAAACGGATTGATTTTCCGTTATAAGCCATTGAGTCCTGCATCTCTTCGAAGAACAATGGTTTTGTGTTGAACGACAGCGAGTAGCGGTCTTCTTTTACAAATCCTTTATCATCAATTTTTAATACGGATTCGATCGGCCAGCCAAATTCAGCCGGTGATAACTTTAACGTTGAACACGAGGCAAGAAAAATTACTGAGATTGTAATTAAAAATAATTTTTTCATATCACTCATTTTTACTCCTTTGTAAAATTGTGGATGTAAACTTAAGAAATACTAGCGCATCACAAAAGACCAAAAGATTAAAAAAAATTGTAATAAAGCGCTAATTTGCATTATTATTTATGAATAAACCGCTAAGCTATGATTTTATGGTTTTTGATTATCATTCGTAGGATTCTCTGGAGTTGAATCGGATATGTTTTGTTTCAATCGGCCGGTTTTTTTAAGCGAATCGGTTAGCAGAAATTCTATCTGTGCATTGATGCTTCTCAAATCATCTGCCGCCCATTTTTCAAGAGCGGCATAAACATTACCATCTATTCTTAATAAAAATTTTTTCTTTTCACTCATAACTATCCAAAGTTTTAACCGGCACCTATACCGGAATTTTTTCTGTTCATTTCAAGAATTTTATACCATACTGCAAAAATAATCCATGGGTGTTCATCAATTATATTCGATCTTTTTTCAATTGATATTACATTTCTCTCTTTGAAGGAAAATTTGTTTTTAAATAAGACTAAAAGTTCACTGTACTGGGTAAATATTTCACAGGATCTTTTAAAAGCACCAAATTTCAGATTTAGTATTTCTCCCCGCGGAAGCTCAATAACTCCTTTTGTTCTCCAAAAGTTTGTGGAAACTATTTTAGCAAATGAATTTTGATAATCCTTTTTAAATATCTCGATATCACTTTTCCAGATGCTAGTTTTTTTTATTTCAAGAATTTCCTCGAAACCTTCGATAATTGCTGTGGACGAAAACAATTTAGGGTAGTACATTTTTGCAATCAGCGCTTCTGATGAACGGAATTCAAAAACTCTTTTAAAAATAGAGGGCTGAATAATGATCAGCTCCTCACCCAAATAATCCGATAATTTTTTCATTTTTATTTATGTGTAAAAATTAGAGACATACAAAAATTTAGTTTACTGATATAAAGTTCCGGTATTTATAACCGGCATTGCTTCATGATCCGCTACTAATGCAACCATAAGATTATTTACCATTTGTGCTTTTTTCTCTTCATCAAGCTTAACAATATTTTTATCACTTAAATCCTGTAATGCCTGCTGAACCATTCCAACTGCACCCTCAACAATTTTAAATCTTGCGGCAACTATTGCCTGAGCTTGTTGTCTTCTCAACATTGCTTGTGCAATTTCCTGCGCGTAGGCAAGATGTGTGATTCTGGCTTCAACAATAGTAACTCCCGCTACCTCAAGTCTGGTTTGAAGTTCTTTACGCAGATTTTCTGCAACTTCTGTTGGACTGCTTCTTAATGATTCTTTTTCTCCTTCATTAGTATCGTATGGATATTCCGAAGCAAGAGTACGGATAGCGGTTTCTGCCTGGATGGCTACAAATTGTTCGTAATTCTGAACATCAAAAATAGCACGTGCTGAATCAACAACCCGCCAAACAATTACGGCAGCAATCTCAATCGGATTTCCGTGCAAGTCGTTCACTTTAATTTTTTCGCTGTTAAAATTTCTAATCCTTAAAGAAACATGTTTTTTTGATGTGAAAGGATTAACCCACCAAAAACCGGAATCACGAACTGTTCCCGTGTATTTACCAAAAAGAATTAGCACCTTTGATTCGTTTGGCTGGATGACTATAAATCCACCAAAGCTAATAAATGAGATAATTACCAGAGGTATGAAAAACCATAATATTGAGGAATCATCGGTTCTGATTCCAGTAACAAGAAGAAAAATATCCAGAGCGAAAAGTACTATCACCAAAAAAAGGGCAATAAAACCGTTAAACTTTGATGCTGATTTTTCTGTTATTTTGTCCATTGTACACTCCTTATTAAAATTGCTATCGTAATGATATCACATTGATAGCAAAAAGTCAAGTGCTATTTGATAATAATTATAAAAAGCAGGATATATGCAAGTATTCAGGTTTGGGTTGGTAAACGAAGCTAAGGTTCATATTTAAAAAAACCCGCAGGAGAATCTGCGGGCATGGAGGGGGATTTTTATCTGGGTTTAATCTCTTTTAATCTTAAAAGTTCCATCAATATCCTTATCAAAATATTTTTTGTAAATTTCTTTGTATTTCAAATGATCTGAATCTTTCACTTTTGTTCCATTCACCTCAGTACTGTTAGCGTTCATTTCTAAATCTAATTCTTCATCAACAGAATCTAAATAACCATCTTTGACCAAAACCGGTTTAAGCTCATCAAGAAATGCTTTATGTTTTTTCATTTCTCCCTTAAGATCATGAATCTCAATTTTTAATCCCTTCAAATTGTTCTTCAGCTCCTTAATATCTTTATGCAAATTTTTCATATCCACAAAAGAACTATCGATACGAAAATTATGCAGCTTAAATTCTTGTCCGAACTTTTTCATATTCTCTTTAAATTTGTTCATGTCTATATAAACATCAACATCTATATCGGGTGGGTCTGGAGGGGCGGGAAGATTTTTTAAATTTTCTTCGAGCTCTTTCATATTGTCTTTAAATTCTTCAGAATCAAAATACAGTTCAATTTTCTTGTCTTTTAATTCTTTCAAATTCTCCTCAAGTTTCCTTAGATTTTTTTCAAGCTCATCCTCGTTAAATTTTAAATTAAAGTGTAGAAAAATATCTTTATCAAAATCATCCTTAAATTTTTTCATATGTTCTTTAAACTCATCTCCATCAAAATAAAAACGATGCTTTTTAACAACGAAGGAGTCAGGATCAGACCTTAGCTCATTGATTTTATCATAAATCATTTCTTTATACTTTTCTATTTCATCATCAGGAATGCGAACACCATCTTTGTAAACTGCGACAATATCATTTTTATCAAAGTCCACTTTCCAATCAGAACCATTTTCTTTGAATAAAAAAGATTTATCGCCGGAATAGTTTATTTGATTAGTGTTGTCTTTCTTTTCTATTTCTGAAGAGCACCCATTAAGACTTAAGAAAGCAGATAAGAAAAGAATTGTTATTAAAGCCCCGGCTATACCAAAGCTTAATCCCATTTTTGTATAAATTGATTTCATAATTTACCTCGCAAAGTTTGTTCTTTTACTGATTAAGACATTCTGGAATCCAAAATGTTTCGTGAGGTTTTGGGATTATTAAATAATGGTATAAAACAATGATAGGAGGAAAAATCTCGGTTTGATTGTGATTATTTAAATAAGCCGTATTTCTTGATGTGTTTATAGGCAAGATAACCTACAGCGCCCATCTGAGCCATCCCTAAAAAATATCTCACAGGATCAAATTTTGTAGTTTCAATGTACTGTTGATATAAAGGAGATAATAGGTTATTCGAATTAATTTCCGCAACATTTGGGGTTTGTGATAATAAAATTGAAGTCATCAACCAAACAGTTTGAGGGTTATCTTTAAGTGAAAGCTGAATCTTTGACTTTCCATATTCACGATAGAAATCAAACTCATCAAATTTCAGTTGTATTTCTGTTAATGGATTTGTTTTGGTTTTTATTCTTGAGGAATCCCGACTTAGTATTTCAGAGGAGTTGGTTGTTTGTGCAAAAACAGGAGAAGAAATAAAAAGCAGAGAAAGAAATATTTTAATTATGTATTTCACATATTAAAAATAAATCAGAAAAAAAATATTATCCAATCATTAATTTGAAAACTCAGTAGTCTGATTATTCAACGAATCAATACTAATTGAGTGAGTCAGTAAATCAACAACTGTTTTTATTCCTGTAAAAAGGACAATGATTGCCAAATTTGTATCTGCGGAAAAGAAAGAACCTGCGGCAGCAATAAATCCACCAAAGATAATTGTTAGGTGCATAGGAATAATTCTTACATAAGGAGCAAACATTAATTTTCCTAGATTGGGCAGATCAGCGGTCGCATCATTTTTAGAATTTATAAACTCAACAAGATAGCTTATAAAAAACATAACTGTTGTGAATAGAAAATAACTTGTTTCAAATTTACCGGGCTTAGAATATCCCATAATTGAAAAGCTGCTTAGAAACATAGCATAAATAAAATGAAAGAATCCATAATGAAAAAGAAAAAATATTGCTGTAGAAATTTTTGTGCCCCTGGTTGGAAGAACTTGCTTGTTGCCCTGTCTAAACCCTTCTGTTGAAAATTCTTTTAGTGTAATAATTTTAACAAAATTAAATATTCCTATAATTACACTTTGCATCCAGTAAATCCACAATACGTCAATAGCCGAAAGATCATCAACTATTGCAAAAAATATTACAAGAACATTTGAAAAAATTAATGATAAAGTTGATAGCTTTGTAAAATCAACCTGTTCCCACAATTGTGAAAATTTTATTTGTGGTTTTTTACTCATCTGGAAAATTATCTGTTTGTTGCCCAGTTTCTTAAAAGATTTTTTTCTTCCGGGGTAAGCTTTGCCTCGCTGTGAAAAACACGGTACTGCCAGAGAGGCATATTTTCTTCGCGCACTTCTTCCCAAATTTCTTCTTTAATTTTTTCTGTCTTATTAGTGTAATTGCCCCATTCAGAAAAGTTTAAATGCTCTCTTCCTTCGTTAACATCTTTAACTGCAAGAAAAGATGCTGGTGCAACCTTAGTGTACCACGCCCAATTTGTTTCATTAGAATGGCAATCGTAACAAGCTTTTTTTAGAATTGCTTTAATATTTGCAGGGGCATCAATATCGGATGTAACTGGTGGATTTGTTCTTTCAACAGGTATAAACTGGATTCCGACCAATACTATAATAAGAGCGATTAAGATTTTTTTCATTTTTTCCTCAGTAATTGAAATTTATTTCTTTTGTTTTTTATAATCTTTATTGAATTTCTTTTCGCCATCCTTCTTCCCAAACTTATCACGATAAGAATTGGCAATATTGCAATCATTACAAAAACTTCCGCAGCAGTCTTTCCATTCTTTCTCTGTAAAATTTTTTCTTAGCTT
>OEIU01001619.1_pt1 | contig 14029 bp, 13 predicted proteins | sample 1539221 | NCBI WGS metagenome assembly OEIU01 (sample SAMN03792071, study PRJEB22550) | activated sludge metagenome | feature: wastewater treatment plant; material: activated sludge; isolation source: Wastewater treatment plant of a petroleum refinery complex | place: Argentina: Zarate | collected...
CGTAGACGACCGAGCCGGCCAGCAGGATCAGCACCCCGCTCAACCAGCGCGCATTCAGGTCGTGCCCGCCCAGTCTGAGTTTGCTCGCCAGCGCCACGCCGACGAAGGCCGTGGCAAGCCAGACCAGCTGCACGCGCGAAATCCGCTCCTTCCAGAGCACGGCACCCAGCAGGACAACCCAGAACGGCTGGATGTGAAACAGGATCGTGGCCGTGCTGATGGAGGTGCGCAAAATGCCCTCGAAGAAGGCCGCCCAGCTGAGCACCAGGCTCACGCCCGCGACCGCGCCGATCCACAGGCTGCGCAAGCTCAGGTTGGGATCGGGCAGGATGCCCCGGGCCAGGCACCAGACGGCCAGAAAGGCCGCGCCGATGACGCTGCGCCAAAAAACGATCGTGATGGCGTCGAGACCGGTCCCGACCACGGCGGCACCGACGGTGCCGATCAGGATCATCCCGGCCAGAAGCTTGAGGGTGGCGGTGTTGCTGTCGGTATTCATGGATGAATCCAATGATCCGGTTGGGCTCAACATCAGTCAAACGAATAGATTTGATATAGTCGATTCGTTTTTCGAAATTACCGTTTGCCATCCCCATCCTTCGGCCGATGTCCTCGAAAGATCTGCAGATCGACTGGCTTCGCGCCTTCCTGGCGGTGGTGGACACCGGCTCGATGACTGCGGCAGCCCAACAGGTGGCGCGCTCGCAGTCGGCCGTCAGCATGCAGATCAAGAAGCTGGAGGACAGCGTCGGCCGGCCGCTGCTGAACCGGGGCAGCGGCGCCATCACCCTCACGCCCGTCGGCTACGACCTGCTGGTGCACGCACGCCAGCTGATGGCCATCCATTCGGGTGCGCTGGCCGCCCTGCATCGCGGCGGGGTCGAAGGTCGCGTCACGGTCGGCGTTCCGGACGATTACGTCATGGTTTACCTCGCGCCCGCCCTGCGCGCCTTCTCCAGCCGCTTCAGCGAGGTGCAGGTGACGGTGGTGTGCGAGCCCTCGTCGGTGCTGGTGGCCCGGCTCGAGCGCGGCGAGATCGACTTGACGCTGGCCTCGCGCGACGGGCCGGGCGCCGGCGAGTTCCTGTTCAAGGAAGACCTGATCTGGGTTGCGGCGCCGCAGCATGCCGCGTGGACGCGAAATCCACTGCCCATCGCGGTGCACGGGCTGAGCAGCCAGCTGCGCGGCGCCATCCTGTCGGCGTTGGTCGCGCAGCAGCGCGAGTACCGCGTGGTCTACAACAGCCCGAACGTGACCGGGCAGCTGGCCATGGCCGAAAGCGGACTGGCGGTGGCCGTGATCACCCGTTGCACCCAGCCCGGCGGGCTCAGGGTGCTGGACGCCCGGCAGGGCCTGCCCGAGCTGCCCTCGGTCGACGTGGTGCTGCTGCGCAGCGAGCGATCCCGGCGATCCAAGGCCGTGGCGGCCATGCACGAGCACATCCGGGAATCTTTCGGCACACGACGCAGCCCGAGCGCCGAATCAGCCAACCCGGAAGCGGGCGCGACCCCCACGTGAGAGCCCGCCGGCCCCGGCCGATCGTTCGACGGGCATCACGGAGGGAATGGGAGCGACCGGCGGGATGGTGGGACTGAAGGTGGGTAGTAAAACAAAAGCGGCCCGGAGGCCACATGAAATCTGGTGATCTGGCGGAGAGGGCGGGATTCGAACCCGCGGTGGGCTGTTAACCCACACACGCTTTCCAGGCGTGCGACTTAAACCGCTCATCCACCTCTCCGCGAAGCCGTGCATTGTAGCGTGCCCGTGCGGCGCGACCGCCTCCGTCAGCCCTCGCTGAGCTGCTGCACCTGCACCATCTTCATGGCCGAGCTGATGAGGGTGGCCACTTCGGTCATGTTGCTGGGCACCACCAGGGTGGTGGTCGATTCCTGCGCCAGCTTGCTGTAGGCGTCGACGGCGAGTTCGGCCACCTTCAGCTGCACGGCTTCGCCGCCGCCGGGCTGGCGGATGGCGGTGCCCACGCGTGTCAGCGCCACGGCGGTGGCGTTGGCCACCTCGGTGATGGCGGCGGCCTGGCCCTGGGCGTTGTTGATGGCGGCCTGCTTTTCGCCTTCGGACTTGGCAATGGCGGCCTGCTTCTGGCCTTCGGCGAGGTTGATTTCTTCCTGGCGCTTGCCTTCGGAGGTGGCGATGACGGCGCGCTTTTCGCGCTCGGCGGTAATCTGCGCCTGCATGGCGCGCAGGATTTCGGCCGGCGGCGTCAGGTCCTTGATCTCGTAGCGCAGCACCTTCACGCCCCAGTTCAGCGCCGCCTCGTCGATGGCCGCCACCACCTGGGCGTTGATCATGTCGCGCTCCTCGAAGGTCTTGTCCAGCTCCAGCTTGCCGATCACGCTGCGCAGCGTGGTCTGCGCCAGTTGGGTGATGGCGACGATGTAGTTGCTGGCGCCGTAGCTGGCGCGCATGGGGTCGGTGACCTGGAAGTACAGCACGCCGTCCACCTGCAGCTGCGTGTTGTCGCGCGTGATGCAGACCTGGCTGGGCACGTCCAGCGGGATTTCCTTCAGCCCGTGCTTGTAGGCCACGCGGTCGACGAAGGGCACCAGAAAGTTCAGGCCCGGCGCCAGCGTGGCGTGGTACTTGCCCAGGCGCTCGACCACCCAGGCGTTTTGCTGCGGCACGACCTTGATCGAGCGGGTGATGAAGATGACGGCAATGATGACGACGATCAGCGCGATGGACATGGTGGGGGCTCCCGGGTGGCGTTGACGTGAGGGTTCAAGAAGAAGCGGGGGAGGGGACGGGCTCGACCAGCAGGCGGCTGCCTTCCAGCTCGACCACGCGGTGGCGGCCCGCCTGGGGCGCCGCGGCGCCGCGGTATACGGCCGTCCACTGCGCGCCACGGTAGCGGATCTGCGCCGTGCCGTCGGCGTTCCAGTGCTCGATCTGCACCACCTCGCCGACGTCCAGGTTCACGCTGCGGTCGGCGCGCGGCGAGGGGTCGCCCGGCCGGCGCCGGCGCACCCAGTAGCAGGCGAAGACGGCCGCCGCGCCGACCACGGCGGCGACGATCATCTGCGTGTACTGGTCGGTGCCCGCATGGGCCGTCAGCGCGCCGGCCAGGCCGCCGATGGCCAGCATCAGCAGACAAAAAGTGCCGGTGGCCAGCTCGGCCGCCACCAGCAGGCCGGTGATGACCCACCACAGCGTCGAGTCCGCCATCGATTCCTCCTCTTGCGCCATCGGCCCGGGGCGAGCCACCGGGGCTATTGTGGGCCATCGCGCCAGCGGCACCGGGATAAACCCGGATTTCCGTACACTTGCGCGCTGCATCGCGTTTATCGGCCGGAGGCCGCCCCATGAAATTCCGCTTTCCCATCGTCATCATCGACGAAGACTACCGCGCCGAGAACACCTCCGGCCTGGGCATCCGCGCGCTGGCCAAGGCGATCGAGGAGGAGGGCTTCGAGATCCTGGGCGTGACCAGCTATGGCGACCTGAGCCAGTTCGCCCAGCAGCAAAGCCGCGCCAGCGCCTTCATCCTGTCGATCGACGACGAGGAGCTGGGGGGCGACCCGGAGGCCGACACCGCGGTGCAGAACCTGCGCAACTTCATTGCCGAGGTGCGGCGCAAGAACGAGGACGTGCCGATCTACCTGCACGGCGAGACCAAGACCAGCCAGCACCTGCCCAACGACGTGCTGCGGGAGCTGCACGGCTTCATCCACATGTTCGAGGACACGCCCGAGTTCGTGGCCAAGCACATCGTGCGCGAGGCCAAGAGCTATTTGGAGGGCATCCAGCCGCCGTTTTTCAAGGCGCTGCTGGACTACGCCGAGGACGGCTCCTACAGCTGGCACTGCCCGGGCCATTCGGGCGGCGTGGCTTTCCTCAAGTCGCCCATCGGCCAGATGTACCACCAGTTCTACGGCGAGAACATGCTGCGCGCCGACGTCTGCAACGCGGTGGAAGAGCTGGGCCAGCTGCTGGACCACAACGGCGCCATCGGCGCCAGCGAGCGCAACGCCGCGCGCATCTTCAACGCCGACCACTGCTTTTTCGTCACCAACGGCACCTCGACCAGCAACAAGATCGTGTGGCACCACACCGTGGCGCCCGGCGACGTGGTGGTGATCGACCGCAACTGCCACAAGAGCAACCTGCACGCCATCATCATGACGGGGGCCATCCCGGTGTTTCTGCGCCCCACGCGCAACCACTTCGGCATCATCGGCCCGATCCACAAGAGCGAGTTCGAGCCCGAGGCCATCAAGGCCAAGATCCGCGCCAACCCGCTGCTGCGCCACGTGGACGCCGACACCGTCAAGCCGCGCATCATGACGCTCACGCAGTCCACCTACGACGGCGTGCTCTACAACACCGAGACCATCAAGCACCAGCTGGACGGCTACGTGGAGAACCTGCACTTCGACGAGGCCTGGCTGCCGCACGCGGCCTTTCACCCGTTCTACGGCACCTATCACGCCATGGGCAAGAAGCGCGCGCGGCCCCGGCAGTCGGTGGTGTATTCGACGCAGTCGATCCACAAGCTGCTGGCCGGCATCAGCCAGGCCAGCCACGTGCTGGTGCAGGACTCGCAAAACGTCAAGCTGGACCGCTACCTGTTCAACGAGGCGTACCTGATGCACACCTCGACCAGCCCGCAGTACAGCATCATCGCCAGCTGCGACGTGGCCGCCGCCATGATGGAGCCGCCCGGCGGCACGGCGATGGTCGAGGAAAGCCTGCTGGAGGCGATGGACTTTCGCCGCGCCATGCGCAAGGTGGAGGCCGACTACGGCGAGAACGACTGGTGGTTCAAGGTCTGGGGCCCCGAGAAGCTGACCCACCAGGGCATCGGCCGCGCCGACGACTGGATCATCAAGAACGGCACCGCCAAGAGCAAGAGCTGGCACGGCTTCGGCAAGCTGGCGCCGGGCTTCAACATGCTGGACCCGATCAAGGCGACCATCGTCACGCCGGGCCTCAACCTGGACGGCAAGTTCGACAAGACCGGCATCCCGGCGGCCATCGTCACCAAGTTCCTGGCCGAGCACGGCGTGGTGGTCGAAAAGACGGGCCTCTACAGCTTCTTCATCATGTTCACCATCGGCATCACCAAGGGCCGCTGGAACACGCTGCTGACCGCGCTGCAGCAGTTCAAGGACGACTACGACCGCAACCAGCCGCTGTGGCGCATCATGCCGGAGTTCTGCGCCCAGCACCGCCGCTACGAGCGCATGGGCCTGCGCGACCTGTGCCAGCACGTGCACGAGCTGTACGCGCGCTACGACATCGCGCGGCTGACCACCGACATGTATTTGTCCGAGCTCAAGCCCGCCATGATCCCGGCCGACGCCTACGCCTGCATCGCGCGCCGGCAGGTGCAGCGCGTGCCCATCGACGAACTGGAAGGCCGCGTGGCCACCAGCCTGATCACGCCGTACCCGCCGGGCATTCCGCTGCTCATCCCGGGCGAGGTGTTCAACCGCAAGATCGTCGACTACCTGAAGTTCGCGCGCGAGTTCGCGCTGCTGTGCCCCGGCTTCGAGACCGACATCCACGGCCTGGTCGAAGAGGAGGGCGAGGACGGGCGCATGCGCTTCTTCGCCGACTGCGTGGTCCAGTGATTCCCGTCCGGGCCGTCTTGCGCCGGCCCGGCAACGCGCTACCATAGGATCGTCATCGTCAACCAAGCAAGGAGAACCGATGTTTCCTGAGTACCGCGACCTGATCACCCGCCTGAAGTCCGAGGGCAAGCACCAGCGATTTCTGCACCTGTTCGAGCGCCACAACCAGCTCGACCAACAGATCACCGAAATGGGCACGGCAGATGCCGGCCCGATGCACGCGGCCATCGAAGCACTGAAGAAAGAAAAGCTGCACGTGAAGGACGAGCTCTACGCGCTGTTACGTCAGGAAGCAACAGCGACCGGCTGAAGGGCCGAAACCACTGAGCTGCCCCGAACTCGTCAGCAATGAACGCCCGGTGCGCGATGTCCCGGGCGTTTGCGTTTCTGGACGACGCACTTGTCGCGGTCGCGAGTTCGTGGTCCTCGGGCCTGCGCGAGAGCGACCAGCCACGTCAAGCCGCACCAGGCAGGCGCATGCCGCAGTGAATGCGCAGCAGCCGATAGGCCGCGTACGGGATGGCGTTGCGCCCGGCCTCCCAGTTACGTAAACAGCGCTCGGTGACGTGAAGGAATTTCCCGCAGTCGGCGCGCGACCAGCCGAGGGATCGATACATCGCACGCAGGCGCCGGCCTTGCTCGATGCGGGTTTCGAGCCGGTGGGCGGCCAGCTTGGGCCGCTGGGTTACTTCATACGATGTGTATTATGTTAATAATAAATTGTGTGAAATATGCCACGCTTTCGCCCCACTGTCTCCGCTGCGGCCTTGAATGAGGCTCGATGGGTTGCCAAACGGATGCTGCGAACTATCATTTGACGTAACGAAACGAATCAATCGTCATTTTGAGATTGCTTCCGCCATGCGATGGATTACCACTCAAACGCTCGCCTCCTTGGTTGACCGCTTGGTCAATCGAAAGCTCGATGCGCGCGACGCAGCGGTGCAGATGGCCCACATCCGCAGCGCCATGCTCGAGCTGCTGGGCGACGACGGCGCGCGGCGTCATCCGCAGGTGGCGCGGCGCATCCAGTTTTGCGCCGACGAGATGGCGCTCTGGTACGCGCGCTCGGACCTGGTGGCCGCGCTGGCCGATCTCTACGACGAAGAAACGGCGCAGCGCCGGGTGGCCCGCCAGTCGGTCCTGTTTCGCGGCCTGCTGCCCAAGAGCATGATGGCGCGGCCCGGGGCGCTGCGCGACTGAAGATCCGCGCCACCCAGCGGGCCACCGGCGCACCCTCAGTGCATGTGGCCCCACAGCACCAGGGCCTCGCGCCCCTCCACCAGCAGATCGACCTCGGCGCCCACGGGCAGCAGCACCTTGGTCGGTGTGTGGCCGAACGGCAGGCCGGTCAGCACCGGCACCTTCAGCTGGCTGCGCAGCTGCTCGATCACCTTGGTCAGGGTGTAGCCACGGTCGTGGCCGTTCAGGCGATAGTCGGTGAACTGCCCCAGCAAAATGGCTTTCTGGCGCGCCAGCACGCCGGCGTGCAGCAGCTGCAGCAGCATGCGCTCGACGCGGTAGGGGTGCTCGCCCACCTCTTCCAGAAACAGCACGCCGCCTTTCACCTCGGGCCACCAGGGCGTGCCCAGCAGCGACTGCACCATGGCCAGGTTGCCGCCCCACAGCGGCGCGTGCCGCGCCAGATGGGCGGGTCGCCCGGCCAAGGTCGCCACGTCGCGCGCCGGCAGACGCCAGCCTGTGCCCTCGCTCGCTCCGCTCACCACGTCATCGAAGCAGGCCAGCATGATCTCGTCGGGGCCGCCCGCCTTGACGGCGCCATGGCCTTCGGCGGCATCCGCCGCGTCCGAGGCGCCAAAGCCCTCGCACAGCGCCGGCCCGGCCCAGGTGACGGTCTGGCCGCGCGCCAGCAGGCCCAGCTGCAGCACGGTGAAATCGCTGAAGCCGACCCAGCGCGTGCCGCGCTCGGCCGCGCGCGCCAGCGCCCGCCAGGGCAGCTGCGGCAGCAGGCGGCTCAGGCCGTAGCCGCCGCGCGTGATCAGGGCCACATCGGCGCCGCTGGCGGCCGCGCGCTCGATGGCGGTCAGGCGCGTGGCGTCGTCGCCGGCAAAGCGCTGCCAGGCGGCCAGCGCGTCGGGGTCGACCTCGACCTCGTGGCCCATGGCCTGCAGGCGCCTGATGCCGCGCCGAAAGGCCGCGCGGTCGCGCACCGCGCCGGAAGGTGAATAGACGTAGATGTGGGCCATGCCAATGCCGTTCTGAATGATTTCGGGGTCTGGCGCTTGCGCATCAAGCGCGGGCAGCTATCAAAATTGTATCATCCGCTGTCGATGGCACGCCGCGCTCAAGCCGCCGGCGGCGCAAAGTGCGCCAGCGCATGCTCAGCCAGCACGGCGCCGCATTCGGGCACGAAGTGGCCGCAGGCGGGCAGCACGATGGGCGGCGGGCAGCCGCGGATGTCGGCGTGCAGGGCGCGCATCACGGGCTCGCCCAGCACCGGGTCGGCGGCGCCGATCAGCATCAGGCTGCGCCCCTGCCAGTCGTGGCGCCAGAAGTCGCGCGCCCGCCGGGCCGTGGCGGCGCCCTCGTCGGGCGGCTGCCCGGCCACCAGGGCCGGAAACGCGCGCAAGGCGGCGCGAAAACCGGCGTTGGGAAAGGGCGCCGCGTAGGCCGCGCATTCGGCCGCGCTCAGCTGCGGGTTGCCGCGTGCCAGCAGGCGGGCGATGTCGTAGGCCGGGTTTTTGGCGCACATCTCGCGCCAGGCCACGAAGCCGGCGGGCAGCGGCACCGCGCCGGTGGCCAGCAGCGTGTTCATCACCAGCAGGCCGTGGTAGCGCGCCGGGCTGGCCATGGGCAGGGTCAGGCCCAGCAGGCCGCCCCAGTCCTGCACCACCAGCACCACGCGCCGCAGATCCAGCCGCTCGACGAGTTCCAGCAACACCTGGCGATGCCAGTCGAAGCGGTGCGCCGCCTCCTTCTTCGGCTTGTCGCTTTTGCCGAAGCCGATCAGGTCTGGCGCCACCACGCGCTGGCCGGCGGCGACCAGGCGCGCGATCAGATGGCGGTACAGATAGCTCCAGCCGGGGTTGCCGTGCAGGCACAGCCAGGTCAGCGGCGCGTCGCGCGGGCCCTCGTCGACATAGTGCAGGCGCAGGCCGGCCAGCGCCGGCAGGTCGCTGACGTAATGCGGCGCCCAGGGGTAGCCGGGCAGGCCGTCGAAGGCGGCGTCGGGCGTACGCAGGGCATCTTCGCGCAGCGGGCTGGGGTTGCCGCGCCGGGGCTCGAAGAAGGCGCGCAGCAGCGCCCCGCCCTCCTCGGCCAGCACGCCGCCCTGCACCACGGTCTGGTGATTGAGCCGAGATTCGCCAAAGACATTCAGCACCGAGCCGGCGGCGCCGGTGCGCGGATCGGGCGCGCCGAACACCACGCGCGCCAGCCGCGCGTGCAGCATGGCGCCGGCGCACATGGCGCAGGGCTCCAGCGTGACATAGAGCGTGCAGCCGTCCAGCCGGTAGTTGCCCAGCACGCGGGCGGCGCCGCGCAGCGCGGCGATCTCGGCGTGGGCGGTGGGGTCGTGCTGGCCGATGGGCGCATTGCGGCCGGTGGCGATGACGCGCCCGCCCCGCACCACCACGGCGCCCACCGGCACCTCGCCCGCAGCAGCGGCAGCCCGGGCCTCGGCCAGCGCCAGGCGCATGGCTTGCTCGTCGCTGGCGACCAGGGTGTCGGGCGGTGCAGTCACTATGCTATCGATAGCTGCTCGCGCTTGATTGGTGCCGGCTGCAGCCACATTTCGTATAAATCGCGTTATTTGGCTTCGTCCGGCACGTCGCGCGGCGTCTGCAGGGCGTTTTCGATCTGCTGCTTGAACTGCTGCTTGATGCGCTGGCTTTGCTCGCGCACGTTGCCGCTGGCGGGTGCCGCGGCGGCGCCGGCCGTGGCCGGGGGCAGGGCCAGCTGGTTCAGGCTGGCGGTTTGGCGCGTGGCCAGCCAGGCCACCACCAGCAGGGCCAGCAGCACGCCGATGAGTCCGAGGCCGCGCATGGTTCAGGCTCCTTGCGAGGTGGGTTCAGACGCCAGGCCCAGCCGCTCCATCCAGCGCGCCAGCCCCCGTTCGGCCTCGGTGCCGGCCGCGTAATGCGCGTGCATGGCGGCGTGGGCCTCGGGGCGGTGCTGGTTGAGCTTGACCGCGCATTGCCAGGATTCGACCTGCAGCTCGAAGGCCACGATGGCCGCCAGCATGCGCTGCTGAAAGGCCGCGTCCAGGCTGCGCCACTGCGCCGCATAGGCCGGGTCGTGATCGGCGATGAGGGTTTTGAGCAGCGCGTCCTTCGCCGCCGCATCCTGCGCGTCGATCAGCCGCGCCCGCACGCGGCAATGCACCGCCACATAGCTCCAGGTCGGCACGCGCGCCTTGTCGGCGTACACGTCGGGCGACATGTAGGCGTTGGGGCCGAGAAAGGTCACCAGCGCCCGCGGCCGCGCCTGCAGCTGCTGCCACTGCGGATTGGCGCGCGCCATGTGGGCCAGCAGGGTCCAGCCGCCCTGAGCGTCCACGCTCAGGTGCATGGGCAGGTGGCTGACCTGCGGCTGGCCGGCGTCGTCGGTGGTGATCAGGCTGGCCAGCGGCTGCTCGCGCACGATCTGCGCGGCCACGGCGGCATCGCTGCTGCAGTGCGTGGGGTTGAGATACATGGCGGAATCCGGGCGTGGGGATGGCAGCGGCGATGGTAGCGCGCCCGGCGCCTCACGCCGCCTTGCGTGCGAGGCCGTACAGGACCGTGGACATGGCCGTCACGCCGGCGGCGGCAAACTTGGCCTCTTGCTCCAGGATGTCGCGGCGCTCCAGCAAGGCGACGGCCCAATCGGCGTCATAGCGCTGGCGCACCTCCGCCTCCTCGACCGAGAACGGCGGGCCCTGCATCTCCTGCTGCGGGTATTCCAGCGTCACCAGCAGGCCGCGGCAGCCAGCCGGCAGGCGCGCGTATGGCCCGGCCACGTAGCGCGCGCGCAGCTCGGGCGGCAGCGCGATCAGCGCGGCGCGGTCGTACACGCCGGCGCAGTCGGCCAGCGCGGCAGCGTCCAGCCCGAACACGTCGCCGCAGATCAGCTCGATCGCGCCCGCCACATGGTGCGTGCCGTAGCGCGACGCATGAACGTTGGGCGTCAGCCCGTGCTCGGCAAAGAACTGCTGCACCGCCAGCGGCGACAGTTCCACCCCCAGCACCGGATGGCCCTGCCCGGCCAGCCACAGCATGTCCAGCGATTTGCCCGCCAGCGGCACGAACACGCGCCCGCCCGCCGGCACGCCCACGGCCGGCCAGTGCTTTTGCAGCAGCGGCAGCACGCGCGACTGGTGAAAGCCGGTTTGCCCTTGCTGCCAGCGCTGCAGCCAGAAATCGTGGTCCATGGTGATCGATCCGGATGGGGCCTCGGCCCGATCATCCAGTGTAGCCAGCCGGCACGCATGCGGTATCGTGCCCGCTCGCACGCCACGGGAGGAGATCCGCATGCCGTCAACATTTCGCCGCCTCGGCGCCGGTGCCGCGCTGGCCCTTGCCCTGGCCGGCTGCGCCGGGCCTGCGCCCACGTCGACGCCGACGCACGAGCCAGCCCCCGATCTGGTGCCGCTGCACACGCTGGCGCCCACCGTGCAGCAGGACATGCGCTACTTTGGCAGCCACAACTTCATGGGCCGGCGCGTGGCCGGCTACGAAGCGCCGCGCTGCTGGCTGAGCCGCCCGGCCGCCCAGGCTCTGGCCGCCGTGCAGCGCGATCTGGCGTCCTGGGGCCTGGGCCTGAAGGTGTTCGACTGCTACCGCCCGCAGGCCGCAGTCGACGACTTCGTGCGCTGGGGCGCCGACCTGTCCGACCAGCGCACCAAGGCCGACTACTACCCCAACGTCCCCAAAAGCGAGCTGTTTGCCCGCGGCTACATCGCCGAGCGCTCGGGCCACAGCCGTGCCAGCACGGTCGACCTGAGCCTGGTGGTGCTGGACGCGGCCGCCGCGCGCACGGTGCTGCTGGGCCCCATCGCCGACGGGCACGAGATCGACATGGGCACGCCCTTCGATCTGTTCGACGAGCGCTCGCACACCGACAACCCCACGCTGGGCGTGACCGAGCGCCACAACCGCCAGTGGCTGCGCGCCGTGATGCAGCGCCACGGCTGGCGCAACCTGCCCGAGGAGTGGTGGCACTACACCCTGCAAAACGAGCCCTACCCCGATCGCTATTTCAAGCGGCCGGTGCGCTGAGGGCCGTGCAGCGCCGATCGCGCTCGCTATAATTTTTGGACGCGGCGCGAACCCCCGTTCATGCCGCGCGCTGGGGGTGCCCCGGCGCCCCACAGACCTGTGGGCGCCGCGGCTGAGAGCAAACCCTTTGAACCTGACTGAGATCATCCTCGCGCAGGGAAGCAAGGCCAGCCGCCGTTGACCACGGCACGCCTTCATTTCCTGCCATCGCCCTGGAGCAAGCCGATGGCAAGCCCTTCCTCTCCCGACGCCGCGCACGGCGCCGCCCTGCCGATCGGCGCGCACGAGCGGCGCTTCGGCGCGCTGGACCACGCGGCCCTGTGGTTCAGCCTGGGCGTGGGCCTGCTGGTGATGCAGGTCGGCGCCGCGCTGATGCCGGCGCTGTCGCCGCGCGACGCCCTGCTGGCCATCGGCCTGGGCTCGCTGCTGGGCGCCGGGCTGCTGGCCTGGGTGGGCTCGCTGGGGGCGCGCCACGGGCTGTCCAGCTCGGCCCTGATCGGCGCGGCGCTGGGGCGCTCGTTCGCGTTGTTGCCGGTAGGCCTGAACGTGCTGCAGCTCTTGGGCTGGACGGCGTTCGAGCTGGTCATCATGCGCGACGGCAGCAGCGCCCTGCTGCAGCGCGTGGGCCTGGGCGGCGCCTGGGCGGCGCCGGTGCTGACGTTGCTGTGGGGCGCGCTGCTGATGGCGCTGGCCGCCGGCTCGATGGTCGGTTTGGTGCGGCGCTTCGTCAGCCGCTTCGGCCTGCCGCTGGTGGTGCTGTCGCTGGCCTGGCTCAGCTGGCAGTTCGGATCGCGCCTGGCCGATCAGGGCCTGGCCGCGTGGTGGCACCGCCCCGGCACCGGCGAGATGAGCGCACTGCAGGCGCTGGACCTGGTGATCGCCATGCCCGTGTCCTGGCTGCCGCTGGTGGCCGACTACGCGCGCTACGGACGCAGCACGCGCGGCACGCTGTCGGGCATCTGGCTGGGCTATGTCGTGGCCAATCTGTGGTGCTACGCGCTGGGCGTGGTGGTGGTGGCCACGGCGCCAGCCAACGCCGACCTGCTGGCCACCATGCTGCTGGCACAGGGCGGGCTGATCGCGCTGGGCTTCATCCTGATCGACGAGGTCGACAACGCCTATGGCGACGTGCACTCGGGCGCGGTGTCGGCGCATTACCTGACGCGCTCGCGCTGGAGCATTCGCCGGCTGGGCATAGCCCTGGCGGCGCTGGCCACCGCCGCCGCGCTGGCGCTGCCCATCCACAGCCTGGAGCCTTTCCTGCTGCTGCTCAGCTCGGTGTTCGTGCCGCTGTTCGGCGTCGTGCTGTCGCAGCTGGCGGGCGGCGATCTGCCGGCGGCCCGCGCGGTGCGCGCCGGCCCGGCGCTGCTGTGGCTGGCCGGCATCGCCTGCTTTCACCTGGGCGGCGTGTACTGGCCGCAGTGGGGCTCGGCCCTGCCCTGCCTGGCCTTCACCCTGATCGGCGGCTGGCTGCTGCGCCTGCTGCCGCAAGGACCGCGGCCCAGCGCGTCGGCGCCCGGCGCTTGAAGGACTACCACGCCCCCCGGTGGTCGGGCACGCGCCGCACCAGCGGCAGCGCCAGCAGCAGCACCGCGGCCACGGCGCCGTAGATCCAGGCCTGCATGGCGCCGGGGTCGGCGGCGGCGGCCAGCACGGCGGTGGCCAGCGACACGGTGGCGATGGTGCCGATCTGCAAGAACAGCGTGCGCATGGCGGCCAGCGTCGACGCGTTCTGCGGCGCCAACTGCAGCCCGGCATTGCGGCTGGCCGGGTTGACCTCGCCCACGCCGACGCCGACCAGAAAGGTCGCGCCCATCAGCCAGGGGTACGGCGCCCAGCCCGCCGGAGGATGCAGCGCCACGCCCAGCATGCCCAGCACGATGGCCAGCACGCCCAGAACCAAGGGCCGTCGGTAGCCCGTGCGCCGCAGCCCCCAGGTGGCCAGCAGCGAGAACACGATGGCCGCCACGCCCTGCGCGATCAGCAGGCTGCCGGCGGCCAGCACGGCGATGCCGTAGCGGTTGGTGGCGTACAGCGGAACCAGGGCCACCGCGCCGATGCTCATGCCGCCGAAAATGGCGTTGACCGCGTTGACCGCGCCGAAGCCCGTGCCGTAGATCAGGCGCGGCGCGATGAAGGGCTGCGCCGCGCGCCGGATGCGCACCAAAAACCCCACCCCGGCCAGCAGCGCCACCGCCAGCGCGGCCGCAAACGCCGCCA
>OEIU01001620.1_pt1 | contig 14026 bp, 13 predicted proteins | sample 1539221 | NCBI WGS metagenome assembly OEIU01 (sample SAMN03792071, study PRJEB22550) | activated sludge metagenome | feature: wastewater treatment plant; material: activated sludge; isolation source: Wastewater treatment plant of a petroleum refinery complex | place: Argentina: Zarate | collected...
GCAGCGCGCGTCGCCGATGATCGACTGCAGGCCCAGCTCGATCCAGCGGGGCAGCACGTCGGCGTCGTGGCCGTCCGGCGGTGCGGCCGAGTCGCCGAAGCCGGGCATGTCGGGCGCCAGCACCCGCCGGCCCGACCTCACCAGCGCGCCGAGGTTGCGCACCCAGTGCGTCCAGCTTCCGGAGCCGCCATGCAGCAGCACGACCGGCGGGCCGCCTTCATCTCCCCAGAGGTGCCAGACGACGCTGCCGTCGCCACAAGGGGTCGATGCCCGTTGCGCGAGAGCTTCGATCGTCGCGGCGTGCCGTTCGGTCGTGATCGGTTCGGGCCAGGAGGGTTGCATGTCCGGTCGGGGCGTCGGTGGCAATCCGTATTGTCCACGATGCAGGCCCGCCACATCTCACATTCGTCAACATCCAGTCGTGGCTTGACGGGTAAACTCGGCTCAGGCCATACCGTTGCGCAGGTGAGGCATCGGGCGCGGTCCACCCTTCCATCGGCCAGATCAATCCTTTGGGCATCGTCATGAATCTCGAAGCATTCCAGACCTTCCTCAGCACCACCGGCTACGCGCTGCTGATCAAAGTGCTCGCGGCCCTGGCGTTCTGGGTCATCGGCCGGTGGCTGATCGGTCGCGTGGTGGCGCTGACCCAGGCGGCGTTGAACCGCAACGCGGTCGATCCGACGTTGTCGAAATACATCGGCTCGATCGTCGCCGTCGCATTGAACATCGCGCTGGTGCTGGGCATCCTCGGCTACTTCGGCATCCAGACGACCTCGCTGGCGGCGATGCTGGCCGGCGCCGGGGTCGCGATCGGCGTGGCCTGGAGCGGGCTGCTCGCGCACTTCGCGGCCGGCGCGTTCCTGCTGGTGCTGCGGCCGTTCAAGGTCGGCGACTTCATCAGCGCCGGCGGCGTCACCGGCACGGTCAAGGAGCTGGGCCTGTTCGCGACGACGATCATCACGCCCGACAACGTGATGACCACGGTCGGCAACAACAAGCTGTTCTCCGACAACATCCAGAACTTCTCGGCGCTGCCGGCGCGGCGTGTCGAACGCACCGCGCAGCTTGCCAACGGCGTCGATCCGCTCGACGCGATCCAGCGCCTCACCGCCGCGGTGTCGGCGATCCCGAACGTGCTCAAGACGCCGGCGCCCGAGATCTCGCTGCTCGACTTCAAGCTCGAAGGGCCGGTGATCGCGGTGCGGCCGTATGCGCACAACGATCACTACTGGCAGGTCTATTTCGACACCAACGAGGCGATCGCGCGCGTCTGCGGCGAGGCCGGCTGGCCGGTGCCGGCCAGCGTGCAGATCCACCAGACGGCGACGCGCTGATCCGCGGCCGGCGGCCGGGCGCCGACACTAGTACTTGAAGTAGCGCCCCAGCATCGCGTTGCGCCGCGCGGTCGTCAGCACCCGGACCAGCGTGCGCAGCGCCTTGAACCGCGGCTTCCTGTTCTCCGGGCCGAGCAGCGAGTCGGCATGGCGGAAGTCGCGCGCATCGGACCGCTCGCCGCCGTTGTCGAGCAGGGTCGGCACGGTGCAGCGGGGCGGGTCGACCTCGAACGCGACGATCGACTCGAAGAAACGTATCGAGTACACGCGCTTCTCGTGCGGGCGCCTGGCGGCGAATCGGGTGAAGCGGTAGTTGATGCCGTCGACCACGTTCTTCGCGTAGCTGAGGAAGGAGCGCCCGCTCGGGCCGTTGAACGATCGCATGTAGCTGGTGTGCGTGTCCTCGACCACCAGCAGGCCGCCGTTGCGGATGTGCGGCAGGGCCTGCTCGACGGTGACGATCTGTTGCTCGAAGGTATGGCCGCCGTCGTCGAGCAGCACGTCGACCGTGCCGACCTCGGCGAAGAAAGATGCCCAGAACGCCGGGTCGGCCTGGTTGCCGATGTGGATCTCGAAGCCGTGCTGCGTCCAGCGCCGGGCGCCGGGATTGAGGTCGACGCCGATGATGCGCGCCTGCGGTCCGAAGTAGTGGCGCCACAGGAACAACGACCCTCCATCGAGCACGCCGACCTCGACGAACGTGATCGGCCGGCCGACGAACGGCGCGAACAGGCGGTCGTAGACGTCGAAGTAGCTGGAGTGCTTGATGCACCGGTACGGCGACTGGCGGAGCGAATCGGCGGTCGAGCTCATGCCTCAGGATCCACTTGCGATGGCTGATATCGTGGAAAAGTTCACTGTCGGCCGGACGATAACACTTACAATGTCGATATCCTTTGCATCGGCAGGCATCGATGAGTCGAGCGTTCGCGGCATTCTGCAAGGTCGTCAACCGGATCCCGGGGCTGTTCGTCGGTCAGATGCCGCTGACCCCCACCGACGAGGTGCGCTGGTTCGACAAGGCCGGTCACTACGAATTGCGCCTGTGGTCGGTCACCATCATCGTCTCCAAGCCCTCGTCGATGCGCCGGCAGCCGATGGATGCCGGGCAGTGGCAGCCGGCATCGATAGACCGCAGCTAAGCCGCAGCACCCGCCGTCGGCCCCTGACGCCTGTGCCTTGACGGTCGGGCCCTGACGGTCAGACCCCCGGCCGGCGCGGCATGAGCACGCCGCCGCCGGCCTGTGCCTCATAGAGCGCATCGACCACCGCCGCGCGGTGCGACAGCACCGCCCGCTGATTGATCGACCCCTTGTCGGTCACCTCTCCGCGATCGATCGACGGCGGTTCGGCCAGCAGCTTCATCCGCATGATGCGGCTGGCGCTGCCGGTGCCGCCCGCCCACAGATCGTCGAGCACCTGCTGGAAGAACGCCGTCACCGCAGGATGGGCCAGCACCTCGTTTGCCGCGGCCGAGGCGGGCAGTCCGGCGAGTGCCGCGCATTCCGCCAGCCGCGGAAACACCAGCGCGGCGACCTCCGAGCGGTTCAGCCCGGCGATGACCACGTCCTGGATGCAGGGCGCGCCACGGGCGATCACCTTCATCCGCAACGGGCCGACGCTGACGAAGGTGCCGGTGGACAGCTTGAAGTCCTCGGCCAGCCGCCCGTCGAACACCAGCCCGCGCAGCGGGTCGGCCGGATCGACCCAGCGCACCGCGTCGCCGGTGCGGTAGAAGCCTTCGTCGTCGAATACCTCGGCGGTCTGTTCGGGCTGGCGCCAGTAGCCGGGCATCACGTTCGGACCGCGGAAGCGCACCTCGGTCTTGCCGTAGGCGGCGGCGCCGTCGGGCACCAGCTTCACGTCGACCCCCGGCACCGGCAGGCCGATGTGCCCGGCGCCGATCTCGCCGACCCGCACGGCGAACGTGCAGGTCGGCGCGGTCTCGGTCATGCCCAGGCCGGTGATCATCGCGATCCGCTCGCCGACCGTCCGTTCGCCGAGCCGGTCGAGCTGGTCCCATACCGCCTGCGACAGCCCGGCGCCGGCGAACATGAAGAGCTTCACCCGCGCGAACAGCCGGCTGCGCAGCGTCTCGTCGGACTCCATCGCGGCGGCGATCTCCTCGAAGCCCTTGGGCACGTTGAAGTAGATCGTCGGCGAGATCTCGCGCAGGTTGCGCAGGGTCTCGGCCATGCCGGCCGGCGTCGGCTTGCCGTCGTCGATGTACAGCGTGCCGCCGTTGTACAGCGTCAGGCCGACATTGTGGTTGCCGCCGAAGGTGTGGTTCCACGGCAGCCAGTCGACCAGCACCGGCGGCTCGTCGGCGACGAAGGCCAGCGTCTGGCGCAGCATCTGCTGATTGGCGCACAACATCCGGTGGGTGTTGACGACACCCTTGGGCGCCTTGGTCGAACCGGAGGTGAACAGGAACTTGGCGATCGTGTCGGGCCCGGTGCCCGCATGGGCCCGTTCGGCCGCGGCGCCGGCGCCCGGATCGAGCAGACGCGCGAACGGGGTCGTAGCGCGCTCCGGCAGCGTTCCCTCGGCCAGCACCACCTCGACGTCGCGGCCGACCGCCGCGGCGATCGCGCGGCCGTAGGCCGGGCCGGCGGCGAACACCAGGCCCGGCGTCGTGCGTTCGAGGATCAGCCGCAGCTTCGCATGGTCCTGCGAGATCAGCGAGTACGCCGGCGAGATCGGCACGTACGGCACGCCGACCCACATCGCGCCGAACGCCAGCATCAGATGCTCGAGGTCGTTGTCGGACAGGATCGCCACCGGTCGTTCGCGCGACAGGCCGCGTTCGATCAGCGCCTGACCGATGCGCTGCGCGCGCGCCAGCATCTGCCGGTAGCTGATGGGGATCCATTCGCCGCCGTGGTCGCGGCGCGCGACGAAGGTGCGCTCGGGCGCCGCTTCGGCCCAGTGTTCGAGCCGGTCGGTGAGCCGATCCGGAAAGGGTTCCAGCGGCTCGCGCGAGCGCAGCAGCAACGTGCCGTCGGCGCGGCGCTGCAGTTCGGCGTCCAGGCAGCCGCCCAGCCGCACCGGACGATAGCGTGCGTTCATGTTTCCTCCAGTGGCCGGCGGCCCAGCGTCTTGTGGCGGCCGCGCAGCGCCTATTTCTTCTCGACCTTCGCGCCCCGGCCTTCGAGGAAGTCGCGCATCCGCGACTTGGCGGCATCGTCGCCCTGGGCGATCGCGGCCATCAGCGACTCGACGAACAGGCCGTCGGACTGCGACAGGTCGGCGATCCGCGGCAGCGCCTGGATCACCGCGAAGTTCGACAGCGGCGCATTGCCGGCGATCCGCCGGGCGAGCTCGAACGCCTTGGCCAAGCCCTGGCCGTCGTCGACCAGGTACTGCGACATCTGCATGTCGCGGCCTTCCTTCGCATCGAGCACGCGCCCGCACAGCATCATGTCGGTCATGCAGGCGACGCCGACCAGCCGAGGGATCCTCGGCGAACCGCCGCCGCCGACGAAGATGCCGCGCTGGCCCTCCGGCAGCCCGTAGAACGTGCTGGTCTCGGCCACCCGGATGTGCGCGGCGCAGGCCAGCTCCAGGCCGCCGCCGACCACCGCCCCGTGCAGCACCGCGACCACCGGCACCCGGCCGAACTGGATGCGGTCCATCACCGCATGCCAGCCGCGCGAATGCAGGATGCCCTGCGCGACGCTGCGTTCGGTCAGCTCCGACAGATCGAGCCCGGCGCAGAAGTGCTGACCCTCGCCGCTGATGACCACCGCGCCGACCGCGTCCGGCAGCGTGCCGAAGAAGGTGTCGATCTGCGCGATCAGCGTGTCGTTCAGCGCATTGCGCTTGGCCGGCCGGTTCAGCCGCATGTGGGCGACCGCGCCGTCGATCGTGATCTGCAGTAGATCCAGCGCGGCGTACGGGTCGTCGTCGAAGGCCGGCGGCGTCATGCCGGGGCCCCCGGCGCGGTCATGGGTGCAGCGTGGACAGGTTCCAGCTTCAGCAGCCGCGCCGCGTTGTCCTTCTTGATCAGCGAATGCACCTCGGGCCGGAAGCCGGCCTCCTCGAAGTCCTTCAGCCAGCGTTCGGGCGAGATCAGCGGGAAGTCCGAGCCGAACAGCATCCGGTCCTTCAGCAGCGTGTTGGCGTACTGGACGAGCTGCGGCTGGAAGTACTTCGGCGACCAGCCCGACAGGTCGATGTAGACGTTGGGCTTGTGCAGACAGACCGACAGCGCCTCGTCCTGCCACGGCCAGGACGGATGGGCGATGATGATCTGCATGTCGGGAAACGCGATCGCCACGTCGTCCAGGTGCATCGGGTTCGAATACTCGAGCCGCAGACCGCCGCCGCAGCGCATGCCGCTGCCGATGCCGGAGTGGCCGCTGTGGAAGATTGCCGGCAGATTGAACTCGGCGATCACCTCGTAGATCGGCCAGGCCATGCGGTCGTACGGATAGAAGCCCTGCACCGTCGGATGAAACTTGAAGCCGCGCACGCCGTGCTCCTCGATCAGCCGGCGTGCTTCGCGCGCGCCCATCTTCCCCTTGTGCGGGTCGATGCTGGCGAACGCGATCATCATGTCGCTGTTCTTCTGCGCCGCCTCGGCGATCTCCTCGTTGGGGATCCGGCGGCGGCCGAGCTGGGTCTCCGCATCGACGGTGAACATCACCAGGCCGATCTTCTTGTCGCGGTAGTAGGCGATCGTCTCGTCTATCGTCGGCCGCCGGCTCGAGCGGAAGTACTTGTCGGCGGCGCGATCGTATTCCTCGCCGTACTTGTCGAACGGATTCCAGCACGACACCTCGGCATGAGTGTGCATGTCGATCGCGGTCAGCTCGGACAGGTTCATCAGGAGTCTCCAGGGCGGGCCGGCCGCCGCAGGATCGGCGAGGGCGCTCACATCGATATAATGATTATGTTTTGTAACTATATCGTCGTCAACAGATTTCAGCGGGCCAGGCTGACGATAGCCTGTCGGCCGGATGGCGCAGGCGTCGCCAGTCTTCGGGGGAATCCCTAGCGGCCAACGGGATGGGTGCTCGGTAATATCCGCGTGCGGCGCACGCCGCGTCGCCGCCGCGCGGGCGGCTTCACCCCCGGTGCCGGCTCGCCCGACGCAGGGCTCTGGAGGAAGGCATCGATGGGTGCGTGGTTCGGGTACGCGAAGCTGTGGGACCGCGTCAGCGAATGGACCGGCTGGATTGCCTCCTGGCTGGTGCTGCTGGCGGTGCTGGTCAGCGCCGGCAATGCATTCACCCGCTATCTGTTCGATCTGAGCTCCAACGGCTGGCTGGAGTTGCAGTGGTACATGTTCACCGGCATGGTGCTGCTCGGCGCTTCGGTGACGTTGCGGGTCAACGAGCATGTGCGCGTCGACGTGTTCTACGGCGGCCGCAGTCCGCGCGCCAAGGCCTGGATCGACCTGCTGGGCCTGATCTTCTTCCTGATGCCGACGATGCTGGTGCTCGCCTGGCTGTCGTGGCCGCTGTTCGTCGATGCCTGGATCCGCAATGAAGTCTCCAGCAATGCCGGCGGCCTGATCCGCTGGCCGGTCAAGCTGCTGATGCCGGTCGGCTTCCTGCTGGTGGCTCTGCAGGGCCTGGCCGAGATCATCAAGCGGATCGGTTTCCTGCGCGGCGTCTACGCGATGGACACCCACTACGAGAAGCCGCTGCAATGACGATCACGATGGACCAGATGGCGCCGGCGATGTTCGTCGGCATGATCCTGGTGATGCTGATCGGCTTTCCGGTCGCGTTCTCGCTGGCGGCGCTGGGCTTCGCGTTCGGCGCCCTGGCGATCGAGCTCGGGTTCTTTCCGCCCGGCTTCGTCACCAACGTGCCGCTGTCGATCTTCGGCAACACGCTGTCGAACGAGCTGCTGCTGGCGGTTCCGTTCTTCACGCTGATGGGTTCGGTGCTCGAGAAGTGCGGGCTGGCCGAGGACATGCTGGACTCGATGGGCCAGTTGTTCGGCCCGGCGCGCGGCGGCCTCGGTTACTCGGTGATCCTGGTGGGCTTCATCCTCGGGGCGATCACCGGCACGGTGGCCGGCCAGGTGATCGCGATGGCGCTGATCTCGATGCCGGTGATGATCCGCTACGGCTACAACATGCGCATCCCGGTCGGGGTGCTGGCCGCCTCGGGCACGATCACCCAGCTCGTGCCGCCGTCGCTGGTGCTGATCGTGCTGGCCGACCAGCTCGGCCGGTCGGTGGGCGACATGTACAAGGGCGCCTGGGGGCCGTCGATCCTGCAGATCCTGATCTTCCTCCTCTACACGTTCGTGCTCGGGCGCATCAAGCCCGACTGGGTGCCGGGCGTGCCGAAGGAGGCGATCACGCTGCGCGGCTGGGCGCTGTGGGGCAAGTGCCTGCGCGGCATCATCCCGTCGCTGGCGCTGATCATCACGGTGCTGGGCAGCATGGGCGGCCTGCCGTTCATGACCTCGGCGGTGGCCACGCCCACCGAAGCCGGCGCGATGGGCGCGGTGGGCTCGCTGGTGCTGGCCGCGCTGCACGGCCGCCTCAACTGGCCGCTGCTGTGGGACGCGATGAAGGCGACGATGCGGCTGACCGCGATGGTCGTGTTCATCCTGATCGGCGCCCGCGTGTTCTCGATCGTGTTCCAGGGGGTCGACGGCGCGATCTGGATCGAGCACATGCTGTCGGCGCTGCCCGGCGGCCAGCTCGGCTTCCTGATCTTCGTCAACATCTTCGTGTTCATCCTGGCGTTCTTCCTCGATTTCTTCGAGATCGCCTTCATCATCGTGCCGCTGCTGGCGCCGGTCGCGCAGAAGCTGGGCATCGACCTGATCTGGTTCGGCGTGATGCTGTGCGTGAACATGCAGACCTCGTTCATGCACCCGCCGTTCGGCTTCGCGCTGTTCTATCTGCGCGGCATCTCCGATCAGCTCTACAAGAACCGCGCGATCGAGAAGCCGGTGCTGTCCAAGGACATCTACCTCGGCGCGATCCCCTGGCTGCTGATGCAGCTCGTCCTGGTCGCGATGGTGATCGCCTGGCCCGGCGCGGTGACGATCTTCCTGGACAAGGAGAAGGTCATCGATCTCGACAAGGTGAAGATCGAGATGGAGGCCCCGCAGTTCGAGGACAAGGATCCGAGCGACGTGTTCAAGGATCTGATGAAGGACGGCAAGGAAGAGGAGAAGAAGTAGCCGCAGTCACGCGGGCGGGCGCTCGCGCAGGATCAGATCGGCGGCTTTCTCGCCGATCAGGAAAGCCGGGGCGTTGGTATTCGGCGAGACGATGGTCGGCATCACCGAGATGTCCGCCACGCGCAGCCCGGCGATGCCGCGCACCCGAAGCTGCGGGTCGGTGACCGCCATCGGATCGATCCCCATCCGGCATGACCCGACCGCGTGCCATGCGGTCTGGCCGGTTTCCCGGATGTACTCGATCAGTTGATCGACCGTGCCGGCTTCCGGGCCCGGCCGGGTTTCGCGGCGGATGAAGGGGGCCAGCGACGGCTGAGCGGCGATCTTCCGCATCAGCAGCACCGCGCGGCGGTAGGTCTCGACGTCGCCGGGATGCGTCAGATAGTTGACCCGTATCTCGGGGTCGGCCATCGGATCGGTGCTGCGGATGTGGACGCTGCCGCGCGATTCGGGCCGGATCTTGAACGTGCCGATCGAGAAGCCGGAGTGATCGTCGATGCCGGCGGCCTTGGAGCGCGCCATCCGGTCCTTGCCGCTGATCAGCGCGATCTGGATCTTCAGGTCCGGGCTCTGCAGGCCGGGATCGGACCTGGCCAGCGCGTGCACGGTGGACGACGTGCCGCTCAGCAGTCCCCGGCGCGTCAGCATGAACTTCAGGCCGGCGGCCGCCTTGCGCAGCGGGCTGCGCATCAGATCGTTGATCGTGATCGGCCGGGTGCACTCGTAGGTGAAGCGGAATTGCAGATGCTCGTGGAATCCCTCGCCGACCCCCGGCACGTCTGCCGCCACCGGGATGCCCAGGGCGGACAGGCGCTTCGGATCGCCGATGCCGGACAACTCGAGCAACTGCGGCGACTTGACGGCGCCCGCGCAGCAGATCACCTCGCGCCGCGCCAGGGCGACCTGGCGCGAGTTGTTGCGCAGGAATTCGACGCCCACCGCCCGCCTTCCCTCGAGGACGATGCGGGTGGCGAGCGCGCCGGTGAAGATCGCCAGGTTCGGCCGTCGTCGCGCGGGCGCCAGATAGGCGGTCGCACCGCTGCAGCGCAGGCCGTTGGCGATGCTCTGCTGCAGGAAGCCCACGCCCTCGAACCTCTCACCGTTGTAGTCGTCGTTCTCCGGAATGCCCGCTTCGATGCAGGCCTTGCGATACGCCTCGGACAGCGGATCCGGATCCCACCGGCCGCGATCGATGACTTTCACCGGTCCGCCGCGACCTCGCAGCGCCGGATCGCCCCACGGGTAGTCCTCCAGCTTCTTGTAGAAGGGCAGCACGTCGGAGAACCCCCACCCTTCGAGGCCGCTGTCGCGCCAGCGGTCGAACTCGGCCGCCTCGCCCCGTACCCATGCCAGGCCGTTGACCGATCCGGAACCACCGAGCCCACGGCCGCGTAGCGAGCCGATCTTCCGGTTGCGCAGCTCGGGCTCCGGCTCGGTGAAGAAGGGCCAGATCAACCGGGGGTTCGACAGCACCTTGCCGACGCCGAGCGGAATGCGCAGCCAGAGATTCGTCGGGTGCTCGCCTCCGGCTTCCAGCAGCAGTACCCGGCAGTCGTCGCGCTCGGTCAGCCGCGCGGCCACTGCGCTGCCCGATGAGCCTGCGCCCACCACGATGTAGTCGAACTCGAGCTTCATGCCGCGGTGGGCAGCGGATCGCGATCCAGGCGCACGATGCCCTTGAAGTCCGGGATGGCCAGCGGAAAGCGCCGCAGCACCATCGGGTCGTGGCCCGGAATGATCAGATCGTCGGCACTGGCGAGACGCCGCAGCTTGCGATGGCCTTCCAGCATGGCCAGCACGTCGTGCACGGCCGGGAAGGGGCGGCCCTGTTCCAGGTTCGCGTAGAAGTGCGAGGCGTCCGATGCGAGCACCATCCAGCCGCGCCGCGTGAAGACGCGCACGCACTGGATGCCGGCCGTGTGGCCGCCCAGCCAGTGGACGCTGAGGCCCGGGGCGATCTCTTCCTCGCCATCGTGGAAGCAGACACGTCCGCGGAACACGCGGCTGACCATGTTGGTCACGTCGCTCTCCTCGAAGGGATGGCGCAGCGCGTGATGGCACATGGCCCGGCCGGTGGCGAAGCACATCTCCTTGTCCTGCAGGTGGAACATCGCGCAGGGGAACAGGTGATGATTGCCCGCATGGTCATGATGCATGTGCGTGATGATCACGTCCTCGACGGTTTCGTGATTCACGCCGAGCGCCCTGAGCGCCACTTCGGGAGCGAGGATGAACTCGCGACCGCGCCTGCGGGCCATCGCCTCGTCGAAACCGGTGTCGACCACATAGCACTTGCCGTTGCCGCGAATCAGCCAGAGGAAGTAGTCGAGCGGCATCGGCCCATCCTCGGGATCACCTCCCAGGAAGTTTGCGCTGGCCCGCCGCTCGTGATGGGCGTAGCGGATCGCATAGACTTCGTAGGGTTGCACCATGGCTCCGTCTTCGATCGATGCGCCGAGTGTCGGCCAGTCGATGGCCGGGCGCATCGAATAGCAGCTATTCGATCGGGCCCGGCCGGCGCGCCTTGCGCCGGCCGGAGAATGCCTTCACAGTGGGCGCACTGAAGGAGCGGAGGCATGGTGAGCGAGACGAGGGTCGAACTCCCGCATGTGGTCGTCGCAGGGCTTGCGCACCGGTTCGACACGGGCCTGCAGGCCATCAGCAACGTCGACATCGAAGTACGCCGCGGTGAACTCGTCGTGATCGTCGGGCCGAGCGGCTGCGGCAAGACGACGATCCTGAACATCATCGCCGGCCTGATCGACCGGCAGGAAGGGCGGGTCGAGATCTCCGGGCAGCCGCCCGAGGCGGGCCGCCGGGACGTCGCCTACATGTTCGCGCAGGATGCGCTGCTGCCATGGCGAACGGTGATGGACAACGTGCTGTTCGGCGTCGAAGTCCATTCGGGCAGGCGCGCCATCGATGAAGCGATGACGGCGCGGGCGAAGCAGCTCATCCGCAACATCGGCCTGGCCGGATTCGAGAACTTCCATCCGCGGCAGCTTTCGCACGGCATGCGCCAGCGCGCCGCGCTGGCGCGGACCTTCATGATGGACAGCCCGCTGCTGCTGATGGACGAGCCGTTCGGTGCGCTCGATGCGCACACCAAGCTCACGCTGGAGCAGGAGCTGCTGACGTTGTGGGAGCAGAACCGGCGCACCGTGATCTTCATCACGCACGACCTGGCCGAGGCGATCTTCCTCGCCGACCGGGTGCTGGTCTGCTCGGCGCGCCCCGGTCGCATCTTCTCGTCGATCGAGATCCCTTTCGCGCGGCCGCGCAATCTGAAGTCGCTGCAGCAGGGCGAGGCGTATCACAAGCTCTATGCGCGCATCTGGGCCGATCTGTCCCGCGAGATGGATGCCGTCCATGAGTGAGCAGGCGATCCGGCAGCAACGCGTCATGAGCTTCCGACTATCCGGCACCGGGCTGAAGCTGCAACTGGGCAGGCTGGCGATCGGCGTCGGATTCTGCCTGCTGTGGTGGGCGGCGGTGCGGTTCGGCCTGATCTCCGCATTCCACGTAAGCACTCCCGATGCCGTGGCGCTGTACCTGGTGCAGGCCGTGCCGGGAGAGCTGGTGCCGCACATCGGCGCCACGCTCGCGGCGATGCTGAGCGCTTTCGTGCTGTCCGGCGTGCTCGGCATCGCGGGCGGGCTCGTGCTGGTGGAGTTGCCGTACCTGCGCCGGCTGCTCGATCCGTATCTGACCGGCTTCAACAGCATGCCGCGCATCGCGCTGGCGCCGATCTTCATCCTGTGGTTCGGTATCGGCAGTCCGTCGAAGATCGCGCTGGCGCTGTCGCTGGGCTTCTTCATCGTGCTGAACAGCACGATCGCGGGGGTCAGGAACATCGATCCGATGCTGCTGAGACTGAGCCGCACGCTGGGTTGCAGTCCTGCCGAGCGGTTCTGGAAGATCACGCTGCCCTGGGCGCTGCCCACGGTGTTCGCCGGCCTCAAGCTGGCGCTGATCTACTCGTTCCTCGGAGTGGTGACCAGCGAGATGATCGCGTCGAAATCGGGCCTGGGTTACATGGTGATGTACTACTCCGGCATCTTCCGCATCGATGCCGTTCTCGGAATCCTCTTCGTGATGGCGATCGTGGCGATCCTGCTCACGACGGTCGCCGATTTCATCGAGCACCGGCTGGTGGGGCACTGGACGGAATCGATCAATCTGCGTGGATGAAGGAGGGGATCGGGATGAAACGCGCTTCGGGTATTCGTTCACTATGCGCCGCCGTGCTGGCCTGGACGGCCGTCGTCTCGGCGCAGGCCGAAGAGATCAAGATCGGCTACTACTCCGGGGCCGTGATGACGATCCCGAGCTGGATCGCACAGGCCAAGGGTTTCTACGCGGCAGAAGGCCTGGAGGCCACGCTGATCCCGGTCGCCAGCGGGCCGGTGATGTCCAGCAACACCGCGAGCGGCGCGATCGACGTCGGCTACAACTCGCCGAGCAACGTGGGTCTGACGCTGGAGCGCGGCTTCGAGCAGAAGATCGTGGTCGGCAACATGCAGATGCCGATCGTCGTGCTGGTGCGTGCGGACGTGAAGCAGGCCAATGCCGGGAAGTATCCGCAGTCGATCGCCGATCTGAAGGGGATGAACTGGGGATCGTACGGCCGCGGCTCGGACATCGAGAACATCATGCGCGTGATGCTCAAGGACGCCGGGGTCGACCCCGACACCGGCGTGACGTGGATCGGCGTCGGCCCGCCGACCACCGGATTGCCGGCCCTGCAGGCCAAGCGCGTGGACGTCTACGGCACCACGATGCCCGCGTCCGAGGTGGCGACGGCGGGAGGCTTCGGCCGGATCCTGGTGGACATGCGCAAGGGCGAAGGACCGGGGGATTTCGGCAGATCGGTCTACAGCATCATGCTGGCCAGCGCCGACCGGGTCGCGAAGAATCCGGGCAAGTTCCGCAAGCTGGTCGCCGCGCACCGCAAGACCTACTGCTGGCTGCGCGACCCGAAGAATTTCGAGGAGGCCGCCGGCATCATCAAGGAGAAGATGCCGGTGGCCGGCCTGTCCGACAGCCAGTACGGCGATCTGGTCAGGACGGCGATCGGCCTGGTGACGGTCAAGTATCCGGCGAGCGACCTGGCGCCCTGGAACAAGGTGATGGTCGCAGGCGGAATCCTGAAGCGGCCGATTCCGGCCAGCGTGATCTGGAGCGAGGCGCCGTCTGCCGATCCTGCCTGCCCCTGACCGGGCGCCGTGCGCAGACGGCCGGGTCGGCCCGGCTGCGGGGCGGAACCTGTCTTGTCCGGGATGATCGGTGCTCGCTAGAATGGACCGCACACCCCGATGCCGACCCATGCGATCCCATGGCGAGTATCTCGATCTGACGGCCCTCTCGGCTTTCGTGGCGCTGGCCGACCAGGTGCGCGCCGCGCCGGCCGTCGGCGACGCCGTGGCCGGCGGCGCGCTGGCGCAGGTGGCCAGGCTGGAGGCGAGCCTGGGCGTCCAGCTCTTCGAGCCGAATGCCAGGCCGATGCGGCTGACCCCCGCCGGCCTCCGGCTGCA
>OEIU01001621.1_pt1 | contig 14021 bp, 9 predicted proteins | sample 1539221 | NCBI WGS metagenome assembly OEIU01 (sample SAMN03792071, study PRJEB22550) | activated sludge metagenome | feature: wastewater treatment plant; material: activated sludge; isolation source: Wastewater treatment plant of a petroleum refinery complex | place: Argentina: Zarate | collected...
ACCCGTCGCTGTACTTCAGCCCCAGCGCCCAGACGATCTCGAACAGCCCCGCCACCACCAGCACCGCCCACGCCTGGCCCACCGACAAGTTCATCGCCCGCTCCCCGTCTCCGAAGGCGGCGCCCGAACGGCGCCCACGACCCCACGACTCACCGACCCGCCCCCGAACCGGGCGCCCCCCTGTCGACCGCGCCGCGCCCCGATCGCTGCGCTCGGTCGGCAACGCGCCAGGACACCGGCGGAGCCCCGACTCGTCCCAGTCACCCTGACCGTCTTCGATCATCTCAGCGTAGCGAGCGTGCGAGGGGCGGGGCGGGCAAGGGCGCGGGCGGGCAGGCGGCGTGGCGGGCGGCGGGCAGCGAGCGGGACGGCATGTGAGCGACAAAGCGAGTATCGGGGAGCGACTCGCTCGCATGCCGTCCCGCTCGCTGCCCGCCGCCCGCCACGCCGCCTGCCCGCCCGCGCCCTTGCCCGCCCCGCCCCTCGCACGCTCGCGGAGCTCACTTCATCGTGGGCATCACGAACTCGGCCCCGGCCCGGATGCCCGCCGGCCACCGCTGCGTCACCGCCTTCAGCCGCGTGTAGAACCGCACCCCCTCGGGCCCGTGCATGTGGTGGTCGCCGAACAGCGACGACTTCCAGCCGCCGAACGAGTGAAACGCCATCGGCACCGGGATCGGCACGTTCACGCCGACCATGCCGACCTGCACGCGGTTGGCAAACTCACGCGCCGCGTCGCCGTCGCGCGTGAAGATCGCGCAGCCGTTGCCGTACTCGTGCTCGTTGACCAGCCGAAGCGCGGTCTCGAACGAGTCGGCGCGCACGATCGACAGCACCGGCCCGAAGATCTCCTCGCTGTAGATCCGCATGCCCGGCTTCACGTCGTCGAACAGGCAGCCGCCCAGGAAGAACCCCTGCTCGTGGCCTTCGACCTTCAGGCCGCGGCCGTCGACGACCAGCTTCGCGCCCTCGGCCACCCCGCTGTCGACGTAGCCGCGCACCTTGTCCAGGTGCGCGCGCGTGACCAGCGGGCCCATCTCGGCCGTGCGGTCCATGCCCTGCGTGACGCGGATCTTCGGCACGCGCTCGGCGAGCCGCGCGACGAGCCGGTCGGCGATGTCGCCGACCGCGACGGCCACCGAGATCGCCATGCAGCGTTCGCCGGCCGAGCCATAGGCGGCGCCGATCAGCGCGTCGACCGCCTGGTCGAGGTCCGCGTCGGGCATCACCACCATGTGGTTCTTCGCACCGCCCAGCGCCTGCACCCGCTTGCCGTGGCGCGACGCGGTCTCGTGGATGTACTTCGCGATCGGCGTGGAGCCGACGAAGCTGACCGCCGCGACCGACGGATGCGTGAGCAGCGCGTCGACCGCGACCTTGTCGCCCTGCACGACGTTGAACACGCCGTCGGGCAGGCCCGCCTCGCGCAGCAGCCGCGCGATCAGCAGCGACGCGGAAGGGTCGCGCTCCGAGGGCTTGAGCACGAAGCTGTTGCCGCAGGCCAGCGCGACCGGGAACATCCACATCGGCACCATCACCGGGAAGTTGAACGGCGTGATGCCGACGCACACGCCGAGCGGCTGGCGGATCGAGTACATGTCGATCCCGGTGCCGACCTGCTCGCTGAACTCGCCCTTCAGCAGTTGCGGGATGCCGCAGGCGAACTCGACCACTTCCAGCCCGCGCGTGACCTCGCCCATTGCGTCGCTGAACACCTTGCCGTGCTCGGCGACGATGCACGCGGCCAGTTCGTCGGCGTGCTGCTCGACCAGTTCGCGGAAGCGGAACATCACGCGCGCGCGGCGCAGCGGCGACGTCGCCGCCCAGCCCGGGAACGCCTTCGCCGCGGCGCTCACCGCGGCGTCGACCTCGCTCGCCGAGGCCAGCGCCACCTGGCCACTCACGGCCCCCGTGGCGGGGTTGAACACCGGCGAGTGGCGGGCTGCGGCAGACGGCGCGGCCACCTGCCCGCCGATCCAGTGTCCGATCTCGGTCGGTTCGGCGTCGACGGCGGCCGGATCGGCTCCCTCGGCCAGGGTCGTCTCGAAGCTGCCCACTTGCGCCTCCTGCATGTCTGATGGACAATCGGTTTGTTCAGCCCGCTGAACGATTGTTCAGCGCGAAGAACACGAGTGTAGCCCACGACGCAGCAATGTCAACCCGATCGCCGCAAGCAACGAAGCCGCCCGCCGCCGCGCGCGAGGCGGCGCCCGCACTGGTGCCGGCGGTCGAGCGGGCGGTGCGGCTGCTCGATCATCTCGCCGGGCTGCGCAGGCCGCAACCGCTGGCCGACCTGTCGAAGGCGCTCGACATGCCCAAGAGCAGCCTGCACGGGCTGCTGCACACGCTGGTCGCGCTGGGGCTGGCCACGCGCAGCGAGCGCGGCGACTACGCACTCGGCGCGAAACCGGTGCAGTGGGCCGGCGCGTTCGGCCGGCAATCGGGGGTGGTCGACGCCTTCGACGCGGTCGCCGAGCAGCTCCCGGCGCTGCGCGAGGAGGCGATCATGCTCGCGGTGCTCGACGGCGCCGAGGTCCTCTACCTCGCGTGCCGGCCGGGCACGCGCGCGCTGGCGGTGAACTTCCGCGTCGGCGGCCGGTTCCCGGCCAGCTGCACCTCGTCGGGCAAGGCGCTGCTGGCCACGCTGCCGCCGGCGCGCGTCCGCGAGCTGCTCGGCGGCCGCCCGCTGCCTCGGCTCACGCGGCACAGCGTCGGCAGCGTCGCATCGCTGCTGCGGCAGCTCGAGCAATTCCGCGCGCAGGGCTACGCGGTCGACGACGAGGAGACCGCCGAGGGCATGCACTGCTTCGGCGCGCCGGTGTTCGCCGCCGGCCGCAGCGAAGCGGTGGCCGCCGTCGCGGTCAGCCTGATCAAGGCCTCCACCAGCGCGCGGCGCCGCGACGAAGTGGTGGCGGCGATCCGCGAGCTGGCCGCGCGCGTGTCGCAGCGCCTGGGGGCCTGAGGTCCCGCGAGTCCGGGACGGATCGCCCGTAGCGCCGTGCCGAAGGCGAGGCGCCTGCGCGGCGGAGCACTAGAATCGGTATCGGTCGCCATCGGGCGCGACCGCGACAGCGCACGAGACCCCATGGCCGCCCACTTGCCTCACCGTGCCGCACACGGCACCGAAGCCGCAGCCCGCGATCCGCGACCGATCGCGGTCACGCTCGGCGACCCCTGCGGGATCGGCCCGGAGATCGTGCTCAAGGCCTGCGCCGACCCCTCGCTCGCGCTGCCGCTGAGGGTGATCGGCGACGCCGGCCTGTTGCGGCGCGAAGCCGCGCGCCTCGGGCTGCCGATGCCGGCGCAGGTCGATTCGATCGTCGAGCTCGGTGACGACCTGCCCATCGGCCGCGTCGACGCGCGCGCCGGCGACGCCGCCTGGCGCTTCATCGTCCACGCCGCGCACCTGGCGCTGCGCGGCGAGGTGCGCGCGATCGTCACCGCCCCGATCGCCAAGGAGGCGATGCACGCGGCCGGACACGACTTCCCCGGCCACACCGAGTTGCTGGCCGAACTCGCCGGCGGCGTCGACGTGCGGATGATGCTGGCCAACCCCGAGCTGCGCACGGTGCTGGTCTCGATCCACCTGTCGCTGCGCGACGCGCTCGGCAAGGTCACGCTCGACAACGTGCTTCAGACGATAGTGATCACTGACACTGCACTTCGGCGCGCCGGGATCGGGCGCCCGCGGATCGCGGTGGCGGGCCTCAATCCACATGCGGGCGAGGCCGGCATGTTCGGCCGCGAGGAGATCGACACGATCGCGCCCGCCGTCGCCGCGGCGCGCGCCCGGGGAATCGAAGCGAGCGGTCCCTTCCCGCCGGACACCGTGTTCATGCGGGCTCGCGGGCTGCGCGACTTCGACGTCGTGGTCGCGATGTACCACGACCAGGGCCTGATCCCGGTGAAGTACCTGGGGATCGACGACGGGGTCAACGTCACGCTGGGCCTGCCGTTCGTGCGCACGAGCCCCGACCACGGCACGGCCTTCGACATCGCCGGCCGGCCCGGCCCAGACGGTCGCGGGCTCGCCAGCGCGCACAGCCTGCTCGCGGCGATCCGCGAAGCCGACGCCCTCAGCGCCGCCGCGCCCCGCGGCCTCTAGGGAAGCAGGCGCTCACATGCCCGTGGAAGGCCTGCCAGCGGGCGTCGCCTGGCTGGCGATCGTGCTCGCGGCGGCGCTCGTCCTCGACGCCGCCCGCCGCGCCGACTGGGCGGCCCCAACCCGCGAGCATGCAATGTGGGCGCTCGCTACCGCCGGCATCTTCGTCGCCAGGCAGATGACGGTCACGATGCCGGGCGGCCTGTCGCTGCAGTACATCGGTTCGGCCTGGCTGGCGCTGCTGCTCGGCTATCCGCGAGCCGTGCTGTCGATGTCGCTGATCGCCGTCGCGCGCGCGCTGCAGTTCGACCTGCCGGTCGCCGACCAGGCGCTGCCGCTGCTGGTGCTGGGCGTAGGCCCCGCCTGGCTGATCTGGCTGATCACGCGCGGGCTGCGGCGCTGGCTGCCGCCGAACCTGTTCGTGTTCCTGCTGGGCGCCGGGTTCCTGGGGCTGTTCGCGGCCTACGCGCTGCCGCTGCTGGCGGCCGCCGGGCTCGGTGCCTGGGCGCTGGCCGGCGTCTCGGGCCCCCCGCTACGCACGCAAGCGCTCACCGACTACTGGGCGATGATGCTTCCGTACGCGCTGCTGCTCGCCAGCGGCGAGGCCTGGCTCGAGGGCATGCTGACGACGCTGCTGGTCGTCTTCGCCCCAGGCAGCGTGCGGCTCTTCGACGAGCGCCACTACCTGAGGCGTCGATGACGCGCCGATGACGCGGCCGCCGGCCCTCAGGCCGCCAGCCGCTTCTCGAGTTCGGCCTTCGCGAGCTTCAGCGCCTTCGGCAGCCGCGCGGCCAGCTTGTCGAACAACTCGGCGTGCAACGCGAACTCCTTCTCCCACGTGGCGCGATCGATCGACGTGATCTTCGCGTAGTCGCCGGCGCTGAACTCGAGGCCGTTCCAGTTCAGGTCCTGGTAGCGCGGCGTCGTGCCGAACACGTGCTCGATGCCGCCCGCGCGGCCTTCGATCCGGTCGATCATCCACTTGAGGACGCGCATGTTCTCGCCGAAGCCCGGCCAGACGAACTTGCCGTTCTCGTCGGTGCGGAACCAGTTCACGCAGTAGATCTTCGGAAGCTTCGCGCCGCCGGCCTGCAGCCGGTGGCCGAGGTCGAGCCAGTGCGCGAAGTAGTCGGCCATGTTGTAGCCGCAGAACGGCAGCATCGCGAACGGGTCGCGCCGCACGACGCCCTGCTGGCCGGCAGCGGCCGCGGTGGTCTCCGAGCCCATCGTCGCCGCCATGTAGACGCCCTCGACCCAGTCGCGCGCCTCGGTGACCAGCGGCACCGTCGTCGAGCGCCGGCCCCCGAAGATGAACGCGTCGATCGGCACGCCGTCGACGCTGTCCCAGTGCGGGTCGATCGACGGGCACTGCGCCGCCGACACCGTGAACCGCGAGTTCGGGTGCGCGGCCTTGCGCCCGGCCTTGCCGTCGGCCGGCGTCCAGTCGCGGCCCTGCCAGTCGATCAGGTGCGCCGGCGGCTCGGACAGCCCCTCCCACCAGACGTCGCCGTCGTCGGTCAGCGCGACGTTGGTGAAGATCGTGTTCTCGCGCAGCGACGCCAGGCAGTTCGGATTGGTCTTCTGGCTGGTGCCGGGCGCGACGCCGAAGAAGCCGGCCTCGGGATTGATCGCGTACAGGCGGCCGTCGGAGTGGGGCTTGATCCACGCGATGTCGTCGCCGATCGTCGTGACCTTCCAGCCCTCGAAGCCCTTCGGCGGGATCAGCATCGCGAAGTTGGTCTTGCCGCAGGCCGACGGGAATGCCGCCGCGACGTGATACTTGCGGCCCTCGGGCGACGTGACGCCGAGGATCAGCATGTGCTCGGCGAGCCAGCCGATACCGCCGGCCTGCACGTCCTGGCGGCCCATGTTCGACGCGATGCGCAACGCGAAGCACTTCTTGCCGAGCAGCGCGTTGCCCCCGTAGCCCGAGCCGAACGACCAGATCTCGCGCGTCTCGGGGTAGTGGACGATGTACTTGGTGGGATTGCACGGCCAGGCCACGTCGGCCTCGCCCGGCACCAGCGGCTTGCCCACCGAATGCACGCAGGGGACGAAGCCGCCGTCCTCGCCCAGGATGTCGTACACCGCTCGGCCCATGCGCGTCATGATGCGCATGCTCGCGACCACGTACGGACTGTCGGTGATCTCGATGCCGATGTGCGAGATGTGGCTGCCGATCGGCCCCATCGAGAACGGCACGACGTACATCGTGCGCCCGCGCATCGCGCCGTCGAACAGCTGGCCCAGCGTCACGCGCATCTCGTCGGGGTTGACCCAGTTGTTCGTCGGCCCGGCGTCGTCGCGGTGCTCCGAGCAGATGAAGGTGCGGTCTTCGACGCGCGCGACGTCGGTCGGATCGGACAGCGCCAGGAACGACCCGGGACGCCTGGCGGGGTTGAGCTTGCGCAGCGTGCCCGCGGCGACCATCTGCTCGCACAGCCGGTCGTATTCCTCCTGGGAGCCGTCGCACCAGTGGATCCGGTCGGGCTTGACCAGCGCGGCGATCGAGCCGACCCACTCGATCAGTCGCGGGTGCTGGACCCATTCGGGCGCCCGCAGCGGCGCGGCGCCAAAGCCGGCAGCGCGCGACGCAGCACCCTGGCCCCCGGTAGCGGTCATGGCCGCCTCGGCACGAGCGTGGGACATGGAAAAACCTCCGTGATTGGGAACCGGCTGCATCGGCGCGGCCCCGGCCGCGCGCGCGCCCGTTGCCTGCGGCAACCGGGCTGCTGTGCGAATTCGTGCGACTGCTTCGGCATGTCTCCCCCGCCGCTCCTGTGTCGGTTCGCGCAACGGGGGCCTGTCGCCGGCCAGGCGGCCGGCCGGCGCGGGTCGCGTCCACGGCGGGGGACCGAGTGTACACCCAGCCCGGGAGGGCCGGACGTGACAAAGGGCGTCTTCAGCCGGCGGGCGGATCGTCGAAGAGGCGCCCGAGTGTCGCGGCGGGAGGGAGGCTTGCGAGCGGAGCGCGGGCGGCCGCGGCTAAAGGGATCCGCGCCGGCGAGCGCGAAGGCGCCCGCCGGCGACTCGGGAGCCGCCGCCGCGGCCGTTCAGACGTAGTCCTTGTACTTGTCGAGGAAGCGTACCGGCTTGGACAGCGCGTCGCGGCGGAACGGGTCGCCGAGCTCGCGGGTGCACATGATCTCGAGCACGCAGGTCTTGCGCCCGTTCATCTGCATGTCGACCGCCTTCTTCAGGGAGGGGCCGACGTCCTCGAGCCGGTCGACGACGATGCCCTCGGCGCCCATCGCCTTCGCGATCCCCGCGAAGCTCGGGCTCTCGAGCTCGCCGGCAACGAAGCGACGGTTGTAGAAGTCGACCTGGTTCTTCTTCTCGGCGCCCCACTGGCGGTTGTGGAACACGACCGCAGTGACCGGAATGTCGTGGCGCACGCAGGTGAGGATCTCGCCCATGCTCATCGCCCAGGCCCCGTCACCGGCATACGAGATTGCCGGCCGGTGCGGCGCGGCAACTTTCGCGCCGACGATCGTGGGGAACGCGTAGCCGCAGTTGCCGAAGCTCATCGCCGCGAACATGCTGCGCGGCTCCTCGAAGCGCAGGTAGCTGTTTGCCACCGAGTTGATATTGCCGATGTCGGTCGACACCATCACGTGCGCCGGCATCGCCTTCTCGAGCTCGCGCAGCACCTGGCGCGGATGCAGCCACTTGCCGCCCTCGCGCTTGGCCTCCTCGATCATCTCGAGGCTGAACGGGTCGCGCTCGTGTGTCCACTCGGACAGCTCCTTCTCCCAGGCCGCCTTCTCGTCGGCGACCTGCTTCGCGCGCTCGGCCTTGTTCGCGTCGCAGGCGAGCGTCTTGCCTGCCAGCCGCTGCACCAGCGCCGCGGCGGCGGCCTTCGCGTCGCCGCAGATGCCGACCGAGATCTTCTTCACCAGGCCGAGCATCTTGTGGTCGGCGTCGATCTGGATGATCTTCGCGTCCTTCGGCCAGTAGTCCATCCCGTGCTGCGGCAGCGTGCCGAAGGGCCCGAGCCGCGAGCCGAGCGCCACCACCACGTCGGCGCGCGACATCAGCTTCATCGCCGCCTTCGAGCCCTGGTAGCCCAGCGGGCCGCACCACAGCGGGTGGCTGGCCGGGAACGAGTCGTTGTGCAGGTAGCTGTTGACCACGGGGGCACCCAGCCGCTCGGCCAGCGCCTTGCACTGCTCGACGCCGTCGGCCATCACCACGCCGCCGCCCGAGATGATGACCGGGAATTTCGCCTTCGCCAGCAGCTCGGCCGCCTCGTTCAGGCTCTGCTCGCCACCGGGTCCGCGATCGAGGCGCTGCGGCTTCGGGATCTCGCACTGGATCTCGCCGTAGAAGTAGTCGCGTGGGATGTTCAGCTGCGTCGGGCCGATCTCGGACATCGCGCGGTCGAAGCAGCGGGCCGTGTATTCGGCCATCCGCTTCGGGTTGTTCACGTGGCCCTGGTACTTGGTGAACTCCTGGAACATCGGCAGCTGGTTGCACTCCTGGAAGCCGCCGAGCCCCATGCCCATCGTGCCGGTCTCCGGCGTGACGATGACGACCGGGCTGTGCGCCCAGTAGGCGGCCGCGATCGCGGTCACGCAGTTGCTGATGCCGGGGCCGTTCTGGCCGATGACCACGCCGTGACGCCCGGAGACGCGCGCGTAGCCGTCGGCCATGTGCGCAGCGCCCTGCTCGTGCACGACCGGAATCAGCCGGATGCCGGCCGGCGCGAAGATGTCCATCGCGTCCATGAAGGCCGAGCCCATGATGCCGAAGATGTCGGTCACGCCGTTGGCGACCAGGGTCTCGACAAAGGCCTCGGACGGGGTCATTTTCTGGGCGCCGCTCACGACGGTGCGGGCGGCGATGGGGGGTTGCTTGCTCATGGCATCGGTCTCCCGGGGTGGATGGGGTATGGCCGAATCGTAGCCGAAGGTTCCGGAATCCGGTACGCGATATACCAATAATCGGAACACCAGCTATCATGGGGCCCATGAAGCTCGTCGCCGCGCCCAGGCCCCAGCCCATCGAAGTCAATGGCGACACGCCGGCCATGCGGCTGTTCGCGCTGCTCGAAGTGATCGCCGAGCGCGACCAGCTGGTCTCGCTGCAGGGCCTCGTCGAGGAAACCGGGCTGCCGAAGCCCACGCTGCACCGGATGCTGCAGCAACTCGAGGCGGGCGGCCTGCTGCAGCGCGAGGGCGACGGCCGCCACTACAGCACCGGCGTGCGGCTGCGCCGCCTGGCCGAGAACCTGCTGCTGAACAACACCTGGCACGGCGCACGCCACGTCGTGTTGCGCGCGCTGGTCGACGAGATCGGCGAGAGCTGCAACCTGACCGCGCTGTCGGGCAGCGAGGTGGTCTACCTCGATCGGGTCGAGACGCCGGCTCCGCTGCGCTTCTACCTGCACCCCGGCTCGCGGGTGCCGGTGCATTGCTCGGCCAGCGGCAAGATGATCCTGTCGCAGATGACGCCGGCGCAGCGCCGGCGGCTGCTGGCGCACGCGCCGCTCGAGCGCTTCACGCCGGCCACGCTGACCGACCCCGCGCGCATCGATCGCGAACTCGAGCGCGTGCGCCGCGACGGCTATGCGATCGACAACGAGGAGTTCCTCCCCGGGCTGCTGTGCCTGGCCGTGCTGGTGCCGGCGCCGTCGGGCCGCTCGAACCTGTGCGTGGCGGTCCAGGCGCCGAGCATCCGCCTGACGCCGAAGAAGGCGCTCGGCCTGCTGCCCGCGCTGCGGCGCGCGGCCAGCGCGATCGCCGACATCGACGACGCCACGCCGCCGGCCGCGGCGAAGGCGCGCGCCTGAACGGTGGCGCCGCGCGTTCGCGCGCGAGCGACGCCCCGACGAAGCCCCGCCCGAAGGACATCGCCTTGACCGACATCTCCACGATCCAGCCCGACCGCACGGTTGCCGTGCGCGAGGTCTTCGGCATCGACACCGACCTGCGCGTCCCGGCGTTCGCCGAGCGCGACGACCACGTCCCCGAGATCGACGAGGCCTACCGCTTCAACCGCGACGTCACGCTGGCGCTGCTGGCCGGCTTCGCGCACAACCGGCGCGTGATGGTCCAGGGGCTGCACGGCACCGGCAAGTCGACCCACGTCGAGCAGGTCGCCGCGCGCCTGAACTGGCCGTGCGTGCGCATCAACCTCGACGGCCACATCAGCCGGCTGGACCTGGTCGGCCGCGACGCGGTCGTGCTGCGCGACGGCCAGCAGGTGACCGAGTTCCAGGAGGGCATCGTGCCGTGGGCGCTGCAGCGGCCGGTCGCGCTGATCTTCGACGAGTACGACGCCGGGCGCCCCGACGTGATGTTCGTGATCCAGCGCATCCTCGAGCGCGACGGCAAGTTCACGCTGCTCGACCAGAACCGCGTGCTGCGCCCGCACCCGTACTTCCGGCTGTTCGCGACGACCAACACGGTGGGGCTGGGCAACCTGAACGGGCTCTACCACGGCGCGCAACGGCTCAACCACGCGCAGATCGACCGCTGGAACATCGTCGCGACGCTGAACTACCTGCCGCGCGACGAGGAGATCGCGATCGTGCAGGCACGCGTGCCGCAGCTGGCGGGCGCGTCGAGCCGGCCGCTGCTCGAGTCGATGGTCGCGGTGGCCGAGCTCACGCGCAACGGCTTCGCCGCCGGCGACCTCTCCACGCTGATGTCGCCGCGCACCGTCATCACCTGGGCCGAGAACATCGGCATCTTCGGCGACCCCGCGCTGGCCTTCCGCCTTTCGTTCGTGAACAAGTGCGACGAGGCGGAGCGGCCGATCGTCGCCGAGTACTTCCAGCGCTGCTTCGACCGCGAGCTCGACGAGTCGCACCGTGGGTGAGGCGCAGGCCCGGGCCCGCCACCAGCAGAAGGTCGAGGAACTCTGCGCGGCCGCCATCCGCGCACTCGCCGGCGAAACCGACCTGCACTTTCGCGGCCGCCGGCTTCACCGCGGCCGGCGCGCGCTGCCGCTCTTCGCGCCGCACCTGCACCCGTCGCTCGAGGCCGACGACTTCGCGTCGTTTCGCGGCGCCGCCGACGGGCTGGCGCTGCGCGTGGCGCGCTCGGACGAGGCGCTGCACCGGCGCCTCGCCCCGGCCGATCCGGTCGAGCGGCTGGTGTTCGACCTGCTCGAGCAGATCCGCGTCGAGGCGGGGCCGCCCGCCGGCATGCCCGGCGTCGCGCGCAACCTGCGCCATCGTTTCGAGCAGTGGTCGCTCGCGTTCCACCGGTCGGGACTCACCGAATCCTCGCGCGGCATCCTGCTGTACACGGTCGCGCAGATCTGCCGCGCGCGCGTCACCGGCGAGCCGGTGCTCGAGGAGACCGAAGACCTGCTCGAGACGACGCGCGGCTCGATCGTGCCGGTGCTGGGGCACGACCTCGCCGCGCTGCGCCGGCATCGCGACGACCAGGCCGAGTACGCGCGGCACGCGCTGTCGATCGCCCACATCGTCGGCGAGATGATCCACAGCGCCGACGACGAGCGCGGCAACGGCCAGCAGGGCGACGAAGCCGAAGACCGCACCGCGCTCGCGCGGTTCATGGAGCCCGATGACGCTGCCGGCGACGGCGAGATCGCGATCGCGGCGCCAGGCCGCAGCCGAGTGCTCGAAGCGTCCGACGACGGCTATCGCGTCTTCACCCGCGCGTACGACCGTGAAGTCGCCGCGACGGAACTGGTGGGCCGTCCACGACTCGCCGAGTACCGCGAGCGGCTCGATCGGCGTATTGCGGCCCAGGGCGTCAACCTGGCGCGGCTCGCGCGCGAACTGAAGGCTCTGCTCGCCGTGCCGGTGCGCGACGACTGGAACGCCGGGCAGGAGGAGGGGCACGTCGACGGCCGCCGGCTGGCGCAGCTGGTCGCGTCGCCGGCCGAGCGCCGGCTGTTCCGCACCGAACGGCTCGAGCCGGCCGCGCAGTGCACGGTCGGCTTCCTGGTCGATTGCTCGGGCTCGATGAAGCAGCACGTCGAATCGGTGGCGATGCTGGTCGACGTGCTCGCGCGCGCGCTCGAAATGGCGGGCGCCGCCACCGAGGTGCTCGGCTTCACCACCGGCGCCTGGAACGGTGGGCGCGCGCTGCGCGACTGGCGGCGCGCCGGGCAGCCGCCGCACCCGGGGCGGCTCAACGAGGCCTGCCACATCGTCTTCAAGGACGCCGACACGGCATGGCGGCGCGCGCGTCCGGCCATCGCCGCCCTGCTCGAGCCGGTGCTGTTCCGCGAAGGCGTCGACGGCGAGGCGGTCGACTGGGCGTGCGCGCGGTTGCGCGGCCGCCCCGACGAGCGCCGCCTGCTGCTGGTGATCTCCGACGGTTGCCCGATGGACACGGCGACGAATCTCGCCAACGACCCGCACTACCTCGATCACCACCTGCGCGAAGTCGTGCAGCGACACGAGCAGGCCGGCGACGTCGCGATCCTGGGCGTCGGCGTGGGGCTCGACCTCAGTCCGTACTACGGCCGCAGCCAGGCGCTCGACCTGTCTGCCCCGCCCGGCAATGGCGTGTTCCGCGAGATCGTCGCGCTGATCGGCGGGCACGCGCGCCGCTGACCGCGCCGCTGACCGCGGCGCGCCACCCGGGGCCGGCGCCCGCGGCCGCCATCCGAGGCCGCGGCTCGAGCCCGGCGCTCAGAGCATCTCGTCGCGCAGCCAGTACCAGCGATAGAGGGCGCGCTGCCCGAAGCGCCGCAACGGCGCGAACGCGCGCGACTCGAGTGCGCCGAACGCCATCGGATACGGCAGCGGCGAGTCGTAGATCGGCAGCTCGAACGCGCGGTTGCGCTTGCCGGCGATGCGCTCGGCCATGCGCCGCCCGGCGTGCGCCGAGAACGCCACGCCGTTTCCACCGTAGCCGAGCGCGTAGAACACGGTCTCGCGCGGGTCGGGCTGCATCACCCGCGGCATCATGTCGTGGCTCACGTCGACCCAGCCCCACCACGAATAGTCGATGCGGATGCCCTCGAGCGCCGGAAACTTTCGGTGCAGGCCGTCGACCAGCACCGCCATGTGGCGCGGGTTCGGCGCGTCGGCGCCGGTGATCGAACTGCGGCTGCCGATCTGCACCCGGTTGTCGGGCAGCCTGCGGTAGTAGAAGCGCAGCGTGCGCGTGTCGGTGATGACCTCGGTCGTCACGAAGTTGGTCGCCTCGATCTCGGCCTCGGTCAGCGGCCGCGTGACCAGCGAATTCGACAGGATCGGCATGATCTTCGAGTCGAGGCTGCGATGCAGGCCGTTGCTCGTGTAGCCGCCGGTCGCGAAGCCGACCGCGCGGGCGCGCACCGTGCCCCGGGGCGTCCTGAGCAGGTGCACGCCGTTGCGCGTCTCGAAGCCGACGACCGGGCTCGCGGGGTGCACCTTCACGCCCAGCTCTCGCGCCTTGCGCAGGTAGCCGTAGGCGAGCTTCAGCGGATGTACGCCGATGCCGTCGGGCTCGTGCAACGCGCCGAAGGTCTCGGCATCTCTCACGTAGTCGCGATGCACCTCGTCGGCGCCGAGGATGCGCGCGTCGTAGCCGAAGACGTCGCGCATCACCTTTGCTTCGTTGCGCAGGAACGCCATCTTCTTGTCGCGGTGCGCGATGTACAGGTGGCCGCCCGGCTGCGGATCGCAATCGATTTCGGACACCAGCGACTTGAACGTCTCGAACCCTTCGCGGATCTCGGCGTCGAGCTTGAGCGCGACGTCCTTGCCCCAGCGCTCGATCCACTGCGAGCGGTACAGCCGCCCGCTCGCGTTCTGGCCCTGGCCACCGTTGCGGCTCGTGCAGCCCCAGACCGTGCGGTTGGCCTCGAGCACCGTGGCGCGGATGCCGTGCTCGCGCGCGAGGAACAGCGCAGTCGCCAGGCCGGTGAAACCCGAGCCGACGATCGCCACGTCGACGTCGACGTCGCCGGCGATCGGCCCGTCGTCGGCCGGCGGCGCGCCGGCGCTGGC
>OEIU01001622.1_pt1 | contig 14016 bp, 16 predicted proteins | sample 1539221 | NCBI WGS metagenome assembly OEIU01 (sample SAMN03792071, study PRJEB22550) | activated sludge metagenome | feature: wastewater treatment plant; material: activated sludge; isolation source: Wastewater treatment plant of a petroleum refinery complex | place: Argentina: Zarate | collected...
GAGGCGCAGCAGCTTCTCGACCATCTGACCAAGTACGCGCCCAAGCTGGCCGACGAGGTGGTGCCCAAGCTGATTCCGCTGGCGGTGTTCCAGCGGGTGCTGCAGAACCTGCTGGACGAGGCGGTGCATATCCGCGACCTGCGCGGCATCGTCGAGACGCTGGCCGAGCAGGCGGTGCGCACCCAGGATGCAGCCGAGCTGACCCGCGAGGTCAGGGTGTCGCTGGCGCCGTCGATCGTGCAGCAGATCTACGGCACCGTGCGCGAGCTGAACGTCATCGCGATCGAGCCGGGGCTCGAGTCGCTGCTGGTGCAGGCGCTGGCGCCGGGCGCCACCGCGGCGCTGGAGCCGGGGGTCGCGGAGTTCGTCATGAACGCGGCCGGCGAAGCGGCCAAGGCGCAGGAGGACGGCGGCGTGCCCGCCTGCCTGCTGGTGCCCGACCGCATCCGCGTGCCGCTGGCCAGGCTCGTGAAGAAGAATGCGCCGCGGCTGAGGGTGATCAGCCATGCCGAGGTGCCCGAAAGTCAGTCGATCCGGATCGGGCGGATCATCGGGGAGTTGAAGTAGATGGATGTAAGGCGTTTCACCGGCCGCACCACGCGCGATGCGATGGCGAGAGTGCGGATGGCCCTGGGTTCGGAGGCCATCGTGCTGAAGAACCGCGCGATGGAGGGCGGCGGCGTCGAGATCCTGGCGATGCCGGACGATTCGGCGCCGGCACAGGGTCGGCGCCGCGATGGACGGCCGGAACCGTTGAACCGCGGTGTGGCGCGTGCGCTGGAGGCGAAGGCATCGTTCGATGATTTCGCGGAGCGCGGATCCGAGCGGGGCGGACGCGGCGGACGGCCGGCGGCGCGGAACGGCGACCGGCCGGCGTCGGCTGCCGAGGCGCGCGGTCGCAGCGAACGCGAAGATCGCGACTCGCGCGAAGATCGCGATACGCGGGCCGATCGCGCCGACCGCTGGGATGCCGAAGATCGTTCGGATCGTTCGGATCGCGAAGATCGCGGCGACCGGGCAGAGCGTACGCCGCGCGCCGATCGCGCCGATCGCGCCGCCGCGCAGACCAAGCCCGCGGCGCCGATGAGCACGCTGACCTTTCAGCAGTATGTCCGCGACCGCCTGGCCCGCCGTCGCACCGACAAGGCCGACGAGACAGCGGCCCGCGACGAACGCGATGAACGCGACGATGGCGGCTCGCGGTCGGCGCGAGCGGCCGCGCCCGTCGATGCCGGCCGCGATGACCGGCTCGAGCGGGAACGCGAATACGCGCGCGACGAGGCCCGCCAGCGCGAGCGCGACGCCGCGCGCGAGGTCGCCGGCGAGGCGGTGCGCGAGGCCGCCCGTGAAGCAGCCCGCGAGGCGGCGCGCGAAGCCGCACGCGAGGCGGCCCGCGAGGTGGTGAGGGAATCGCTGCGCGAGGCCGGGCAGATGTCACGCGGCGACGCTCCGGCGGCGGGACAGACGTCGCGTTCCGCCGCGCCGCTCGAAAGCAGGCCCGATTCCCTGCCGCCGCGCCGTCCGGTGCGCGATCTGGCCAGCGAGATGCTGGCGCCGCTGCCGGCCGACCAGGACGACGGCTTCGATCCGGACGGCTTGGACGACCCGGAATCGTACGACCCGGAATCGTACGGCTCGGCATCGTACGGCTCGTCCCCGGAGAATCATCCGGCCGTTGCCGGCCCGCTGCCTGCGGCCGCCGGCCCCCTCTCGAAGGACGATCTGCGTGCGCTGGCTTCCGACTTCGTGACGACGCCGCGGCGCGCCAGCCGCGGCCCGGTCGGCGAATCGCTCGCCCGCTCGCGCGCGGCGATCGAACGGCTGCTCGAGGATCAGCCGTCGATGCAGGTGCCGAAGGAGACACGCGCGCCGGCGTCCCCGCGGGCCTCGATGTCGGCACGGCTGGTGATGCCGGACAGCATGCCCGCCGCCCCGCAGCCACGTGCCGCCACCGGCACCGCTGCGCAGTCCGCCGTCGGGTCGCAGTCCGCCGTCGGGTCGCAGTCCGCCGTAGGGTCGCAGTCCGCCGTCGGGTCGCAGGCGGCCGTCAGGTCGCAGGCGGCCGCCAGCGCGCCGGCCCGGCTCGCACCCGCTGCGGCGCAGCCGACTCGGCCGGCGCCGTCGCTCGCCCAGGTGCTCGATTCGGCGGCGCCGAGGGGGGCCGGGCAGGCGGCCGCCGATGCGCGGCTGGTGGACGAGCTGCGCGAGATGCGCGGCCTGATCGCCAGCCAGTTGTCGTCGCTGGCCTGGCTGGACGGCGTGCGCCGCAATCCGTTGCAGGTGCAGATGCTGCGCAAGCTGATCGGCTGCGGTTTCTCGTCGCAGTTGTCGCGCAAGCTGGTGAGCCGCATGCCGGCGGATGACGAGGCCCGGGCGCAGGCCTGGATCCGGCAGACCCTGGGGCGGCTGATGCGCTGCGAGACCGCCGGCGAGGGGCTGCTCGATCGTGGCGGCATCTACGCGCTGGTGGGCCCCACCGGCGTCGGCAAGACCACCTCGGCGGCCAAGATCGCGGCGCAGTTCGCGCTGCGTCACGGCGTGCAGTCGGTCGGGCTGCTGACGGTGGACGCCTACAGGATCGGTGCGCAGGACCAGTTGCGCACCTTCGGCCGGCTGCTCGGGGTTCCGGTGCACGTCGCGCACGATGCCGGCACGCTGGCGGAGTTCCTGCACCTGTTCATGAACAAGAAGCTGGTGCTGATCGATACCGTAGGCGTCGGCCAGCGCGATGAGCGGGTCGCCGAGCTGCTGGGCTCGCTGGGGTCGGAGGCGATCGGCAAGCTGGTGGTGCTGAACGCATCGGCCCAGCCGGAGACGCTGGAGGACGTGATCGTGTCGTATCAGGCCGAGAACGCCGCCGGTGTCGTGCTGTCCAAGGTCGACGAGGCGGTCAAGACGGCCGGCGTGCTCGACTGCGTGATCCGTCACCGGTTGAAGCTGGTCGGCGTGGCGAACGGCCAGCGGGTGCCGGAGGACTGGCATCTGCCCGACGGTCCGGCGCTGCTCGAGCAGGCGATGATCGAACGGCCGGTGTCGGCATTCGACCTCGACGACAGTGAGCTGGCGATGGTGCTCGCGCCGGCGGTGCCGGTCGAGGTGATGCGGGCAGGCGGGAGTGCAGGCATCGGCGGAGGCCGCCATGTTTGAGTCGCGGGCCGATCAGGCATCGGGGCTGCGGCGGCTGTTCAGCCGGCGCGACCTGCGGGTGCTGCCGGTGGTCGTCGACCCGGCCGATGCGCAGCATTCGACGTTCGTCGTGAACCTGGCCGCGGCCCTGTCGCGGATCGGCCGCCGCACGCTGCTGCTGGACGGCGACCGCGCGATGATCGCCGCCCAGCTCGGGCTGAAGGCCCGCTACGATCTGCTGCACGTGCTCTCGGGCGAGTTCCGGCTGCACGACGTCGCGATGCAGGCGGCCGACGGCTTCTGGGTGCTGCCGGCGGCGCGCGCGCTGGCCCAGCTCGTGCGCGAGCGCTCGTCGCCGGCGGCGCTGTTCGGCGGCTTCGCCCGGCTGGCGCAGCCGTTCGACACGGTGCTGGCCTGCGCCGGCGCCGAGATCGTCGCGCCGCTGATGGCCAGCGAAGGCAAGGAGACGGTGCTGGTATGCGGCACCGAACCGGAGGACGTCGCGATGCTGTATGCGCGGCTGAAGTCGCTGTGCAAGGTGTACGGCCTGAACTCGTTCCGCGTGTTCTACAATCGCACGCCCTCGACCGCTGCGGCCGCCGATTGTCACGAGCGATTGGCCGGCGCGGCCGGCCGTTTTCTCGGGGCGCAGGTGCGCTTCGGCGGCGCGATCGAGGAAGAGGGCGCGCTGACATTGGCCGAGCGCAGCAAGGCCACGGTGTTCGGCGTGGCGCCGGCCAGCGAGGCCGCGCGCACGTTCGAACGGATCGCCACCCGTTCTCTCGACTGGCCGGTGCCGGTGTATGGCGGCACGGAGGCGGTCCTGCACTGATGACTTCAGCACTTTCCATGTACACCGCCCGCGGCACCCTGGATCACAGCGAGACGATCGAGCGCTACGGCCCGATGGTCCGCCGCGTCGCCAGCCAGTTGATCGCACGGCTGCCCGCCAACGTCGAGATGGACGACCTGGTGCAGGCCGGCATGATCGGCCTGTTCGACGCGCTGTCGCGCTATGAGGCCAACATGGGCGCGCAGTTCGAGACCTTCGCGATGCAGCGGGTGCGCGGCGCGATGCTCGACGAGCTGCGCGGCGGCGACTGGCTGCCGCGTTCGGTCCGCAAGAACCAGCGCACGATCGAATCGGCGATCCACAAGGTCGAGCAGCGTCAGCGCCGGGCGCCGACCGAGCCCGAGATCGCCGCCGAGCTGGGCGTGTCGGTCGCCGACTACCAGTCGATGCTGACCGATGCCCGCGGCGCCCAGCTCGTCTACCTCGACGACCTGGGGGGAGGCGGCGATTCCGACGATTCGTTCCTCGACCGCAACCTGCCGTCGGCCGAGGCCGAGCCGCTGGAGAAGCTGCGCGACGAACGATTCCGCAAGGCGCTGGTGGCGGCGATCGGCGACCTGCCCGAGCGCGAGAAGCTGGTGATGGGCATGTACTACGAGCAGGAGATGCACCTGAAGGAGATCGGTGCGGTGCTCGGCGTCACCGAGTCGCGGGTGTCGCAGCTCCACAGCCAGGCGGTGGCGCGGCTGCGTACGAAGCTGAAGAGCTGGACCTGAGGGTCGGCCTCCGCCCGATCGCGGGCGCGAGGCAGCTTCAGCCGGCCGGGCCGATCCGTGATCCGGGAGGGTGCCGGTCAGCGGGCATAACCGGCCGCACCGACAGCCGCTGGTCGTCGCCGTTCAGGCGACTACATGCGTGCCCGCGCCAACCGCGGCCGCGCGGCCGCTCCGACCTCCGTAGGAGGAGGGCGTGCCGGCCAGCCCCAGCGCATCGAGCGCGCGATGGGTGGCGGCATGGGCGCGGGCCACCAGCTCGCCCTGCGCGCGCAGCGCCAGCCGCAGCCGGCGGCCCTCCGGGCCGGCGACCGCCCGGGGCGACGCGCGCAGCTCGGCCAGTGCGGCGGTCAGCTCGTCATTGGCGGCGAGCAGGCCGGGCAGGTCGCCGGCGGCCAATGCCGCGCGCTGACTCTGCAGGATCCGCTCGATCCGGCCGGACAGGTCGCCGCGCATCAGGGTTTGGCCTTGCCGAGCACGATGGTCTCGAGCAGCGACGCCGCCTCGTTGATCATCGTCGCGGCGACCTTCTGCACGTCGACCTTGAACTTGCCCTCGGCGATCATCGCGCGCACCCGCTCGACCTTCTCCATGTCGATCGAATCGGGGTTGCTCTTGGCCGCGAGCTGCTGCGAGGTCTTCGACAGCTCGACCTTGTCGGCGGCGCCGGCCGCGGCCACTTCCGGTGTCTCGCCCTGACCGTTGCCGGCCGGGCGTACGCCGGTCGGCAAGATCCGATCGACCGGCAATGCATCATTCGTCTGTCCGACTTTCATAGCCGTACTCCTGTCCTGGTGACCAAGATACAGTCACCCCGGAGGTATCATCGGCACACCGTCGGGAAACTTAAGGGCCGATAACAAGGGTTTCGCAGGCGCTCTTCGGGTCATAGCCTGACCTCGACGATACGATCGCGTACCGTTCCCGACAGGATCTTGCCGTTTTCGGTCCGCACCCGCAATGTCTGGCCGTCTCCGGCGGGCGCCAGCGCCACCGCCTCGGCGGCGATGCTGAAGCCCTCGCCGACCACCCGCACCTTGACCGGATCGCCGCTGGCGATCGTCGCCGGCACCTTCAGATGATCGGCGCGCAGCGCCTGACCGGCGGCCAGAGGCCGCGCCAGCACCCGGTTGGCGAGCTGCGTCGGGTCGGTCACGACGTTGCCGGCCTCGCGGGTCAGGTCCACCTCCTCGAGCCGGAAATCCTGCTCGGCGGGCGCCCGGCCGGTGGCCAGCGGCGCGTTGGCCACCAGTGCGGGCCCGAACACGCTGACGGTGACCGGCAGCGAGACCGTCCAGTTCGCTCCTTCCACGCAGCGTACGCCGATCGTGCTGCGGCCCCACAGCCGCACGCCGGGCGGCAGGAATGGTTCGATGCGTCCGCAGGGGGCCAGCCGGATACGCGGGTCGAGCTGCCCCAAGGTCACCTCGATGCGGCCGCTGGCGCCGCTGGAACGCTCGACGAACTGGCGCAGCAGGGTGGCGCCGCCATCGCCGGCCGCCTGCGCGGCGCTGTAGCTTTCGGCGCCCGCCATCGGCGCCGCCAGCACCTGTGCCAGTACGAGTACCAGCGGCGGCAGCGTCAGCGCGACCAGACGTCGCAACGAGCGGATCAACGGTTTCATGGACGAACCTTCGCGGCGGAGGAACCCGCAGAACCCGCAGGCTAACGTGCGCGCCCGCCCGTCCGGTGAGGCGGAAAGGCGGGACGGAGCGGGGTTTATCGGCGCTTAAGTCGGTGGCCATCGCCGAATAATCGTGGCATTCCGTACACAGTGGGCTGCGTGGACCCCGCCGGGACCCCCGCAGGCATCCGAATGCTCGACCGTCTGACCTCCGATCTGCAGTATCACGCGAAAGCGCTGACCTTGCGCGCCGATCGCCAGGGCCTGATCGCCGCGAACATCGCCAACGCCGACACGCCCAACTTCAAGGCACGCGACGTCGATTTCGCGACGGCGCTGGCCAACGCCACCGGCCGCACGCCCGGCTCCGCCGCGCCGGCTGCCGCCGCCGACGGCCGCCCGGCGATGCTGCCGGTCGCCAGCCGGGTATCGGCCGACGACAGCGGACCGCCGGCCGTCCCTTCGGCCACGCTGTCCACCCGCGACGCCCGCCATCTTCCGACCGCCGGCACCGGCCAGGCCTGGAGCACCGCCTCGCTCGACGCGAAGTACCGGGTGCCCGAGCAGGCCGCGATGGACGGCAACACCGTCGAGCTCGACCGCGAGCGGGCCGCGTTCGCCGACAACGCGGTGAAGTACGAAGCGACGCTCAGGTTCATCAACGGCAACGTGCGGACGATCTTGAGCGCGATCCGCGGCGCCGATGCCTGAACGGTCGATTCCCGCTACCCGAAAGGAGTGATGCGATGTCCCTGCTGAAGACGATGACCGTGGGCGCGACCGCGCTGACCGCGCAGAGCCAGCGACTGAACGTGGTGGCATCGAACCTGGCCAATGCCGACAGTGTGGCCGGGCCCGACGGGCAGCCCTACAAGGCGCGCCAGGTGGTGTTCCAGACGATCGCCAACAGCCAGGCCGCCGGCGGCGGCGTGCGGGTCAACAACATCGTCGAGGACCCCGCGCCCGGCAAGCGGACCTGGGATCCCAAGCATCCGCTCGCCGATGCCGAAGGCTACGTGACCCAGTCGAACGTCAACGTCGTCGAGGAGATGGTCAACATGATCTCGGCGTCGCGCTCGTACCAGAACAACGTCGAAGTGATGAATACCGCGCAGCAGCTTCTGCTGAAGACGCTGCAGCTCGGTCAATAAGGAGCAGGCACACGATGGCCACCGTAACGGACAGTACCCAGTCGACCAGCAATCAGACCGCGCTGCAGGCGATGCTGAACGGCAGCAGCGCCGCCTCCGGCGCCAGCAGCTCGTCGGCCGCCGACAACCAGGACCGGTTCCTGAAGCTGCTGGTCGCGCAGATGAAGAACCAGGACCCGATGAACCCGATGGACAACGCCCAGGTGACCTCGCAGCTCGCGCAGATCAGCACGGGGCAGGGCATCGAGCAGTTGAACTCGACGATGAGCAAGTTCGCCGAGGCGAACTCCAACAGCCGCGCGGTCGATTCGGCGAACCTGATCGGCCAGACGGTGCTGTCGGAGAGCATGACGATCACCCGTACCGCCGGGCAGACCGGCACCAGCCGTGCCGGCGTGCATCTGGAATCGGCGGCCGACCAGGTCAAGGTCGAGCTGCTCGATGCCGGCGGCAGCACGGTGGCCGCCGTCGATTTCAAGAACCAGCCGGCCGGCACGCTGAGCTTCGAATGGAGCGGCACCGACGCCGCTGGCCGGGCCCTTGCGGCCGGCACCTACACGATGCGGGTGACCGCCAGCAGCGGCAAGGACGCGGTGTCCGCCAGCACGCTGGCCACCAGCGTGGTGACCGGCATCACGCAGGGCAGCGACGGCGTGAAGCTGTCGCTGGCCAGCGGTGCCAGCGTCGGCAGGGACGATATCAAAGGGGTGTTCCGGCCCTGATCCCGGAACGAGACAAGGAGTCGATCGATGAGTTTTCAAAGCGGCCTGTCGGGCCTGAACGCGGCAGCGCGGAACCTGGACGTGATCGGTCACAACGTGGCCAACTCCAATACCGTCGGCGCCAAGGCGTCGCGCGCGGAGTTCGCCGACGTCTACGCCAACTCGCTGAACGGTGGGGGCGGGTCGTTCGCCGGCATCGGCGTGATGGTCTCCGACGTCGGCCAGCAATTCACGCAGGGAGACATCGCGACCAGCTCGAATCCGCTGGACATGGCGATCAACGGTTCGGGCTTCTTCCGGCTGAACAACGGCGGCGTGATGTCCTACTCGCGCAACGGCCAGTTCCAGCTCGACAAGGATGGCTACATCGTCAATGCCCAGGGTGCGCGGCTGACCGGCTACCTGGCCGACGACAGCGGCAACATCAACGTCGGCGTGCCGCAGGATCTGCGGCTGAATTCGCGTGACACGTCGCCGAAGGCGACCACCGAGGCCACCGTGTCGATGAACCTCGATGCGCGCTCGACGCCGCCGGTCGGTGCGTTCGACCTGGACGACGCGACCACCTATCAGGGTGCGACGTCGATGAGCGTCTATGACCAGCAGGGTCAGGCGCACACGTTGTCGCTGTACTTCCGGAACACCGGCGTCAACACCTGGGACGTCTATGCGGCCAGCGACGGCACGCAGCTCGGCACCGGTCCGGTGTCGCAGCTCACGTTCCAGCCGGACGGCCGGCTCGATTCCACCGCGACCACGGTGCCGGTCGCGCTGTCGGTGCCGGTGGCCGGTGGCGCCGGCGGCACGCTGAACGTCGACCTCGACATGGGCAAGGCGACGCAGTTCGGTTCGATCTACGGAGTCAGCGAGCTGACGCAGGACGGCTTCACCACCGGCCGGCTGGTCGGCTTCACGATGTCGGCCGATGGCGTGCTGCAGGCCCGCTACACCAACGGCCAGACGCTCGCCCAGGGTCAGGTGGCGCTGGCGACGTTCGCGAACCCGCAGGGCCTGTCGCCGCTGGGCGGCAATGCCTGGGCCGAGACCGCCACCTCCGGTCAGCCGCTGGTGGGCTCGCCCGGCAGCGGCTCGCTCGGCGTCCTGCAGTCGGGTGCGACCGAGAGCTCGAACGTCGACCTGACCGCCGAACTGGTCAACATGATCAGCGCGCAGCGCGCCTACCAGGCCAATGCGCAGACGATCAAGACGCAGGACCAGGTGATGCAGACGATCGTGAATCTGCGCTGATCGTCCGGCCTGACAGCACCACGGAGCCCCGATGGACCGACTCGTCTACACCGCGATGACCGGCGCGAAGGCGCTGATGCAGCGGCAGGAATCGCTGTCGCACAACCTGGCGAACGCGTCGACCAACGGGTTCCAGGCCGACGTGATGTCGTTCCGCGCGGTGCCGGTGCGCGCCGCCGGCACCGCCACCACCCGGGTGGCCAACCTGGAGGCGACCGCCGGCTACGACGCGGCGCCCGGCCCGCTGCAGCAGACCGGCCGCCCGCTGGACATCGCGGTGCGCGGCGCCGGCTGGTTCGCGGTGCAGGGGGTCGACGGCAACGAGGCCTATACCCGCAACGGCGCGTTCACCGTGTCGGCCGAAGGCGCGCTGCAGACGCAGAACGGCCTGACCGTGGTCGGCGACGGCGGCCCGATCGTGGTGCCGCCGCAGGCCGACGTGACGATCGGCACCGACGGCACCGTCAGCGCGAAGGTCGGCAACCAGCCGTCGACGCCGGTCGGGCGATTGAAGCTGGTCAACCCGGCGCCCGAGGAACTGACCAAGGGCCCGGACGGCCTGCTGCGCGCCCGGGCCGGCGGCCCGCTGCCCGAGGACCAGACGGTGCGGCTGGCCGACGGCGTGCTCGAGGGCAGCAACGTGAACGTGGTCGAGGCGATGGTCGGCATGATCGCGCTGTCGCGCCAGTTCGAGCTGCAGATGAAGATGATGCAGACCTCCGAATCCAACGAACAGAAGGCGACACAGCTCTTGTCGCTGAAAGGCTGACAGGAATTCCCATGATCCGTTCCCTCTGGATTGCCAAGACCGGCCTCGATGCGCAGCAGACGCAGCTCGACACGATCTCGCACAACCTCGCGAACGTCGGCACCTACGGCTACAAGCGCGCCAATGCGGTGTTCGAGGACCTGCTGTACCAGAACCTGCGTCAGGCGGGCGGCCAGTCGACCCAGCAGACGCAGTTGCCCACGGGCCTGCAGCTCGGCACCGGCGTGCGCACCGTCGCGACCAACCGCAACCAGGCGCAGGGCAACCTGCAGCAGACCAACAACAGCTTCGACGTGGCGGTCAACGGCAACGGCTTCTTCCAGGTGCAGATGACCGACGGCACGCTGGCCTACACTCGCGACGGCTCCTTCCGGGTCGATGCGCAGGGCCAGCTCGTGACCTCCAACGGCTTTCCGATGTCGCCGCCGATCACGATCCCGCCGTCGGCCAAGTCGGTGACGATCGGCCAGGACGGCGTCGTGTCGGTGCTGAACGCCGGTTCCGCGACGCCGACCCAGGTCGGCCAGATCCAGCTCGCCACCTTCATCAATCCGGCCGGTCTGGATCCGCGCGGCCAGAACCTGTTCATCGAGACCGCCGCCTCGGGCACGCCGACCACGGTGACGCCGGGGCTGAACGGCGCGGGCACCGTCAGTCAGGGCTACGTCGAGACCTCCAACGTCAACGTCGTCGAGGAGCTGGTCGCGATGATCCAGACGCAGCGCGCCTACGAGATCAACTCCAAGGCGATCCAGACTTCGGACCAGATGCTGGCGCGTCTGTCGCAGCTTTGAGGAGACCGGGCATCATGAGAACGGCAGCGATCGGGATAGTCGGCCTCTGGCGCACGCTGATGGCGGGCGCGCTGGTGGCCGCGGCGCTGGGCGCCGGCGGCTGCGCGGCACTGAACCCGACACCCAAGGTCCAGGTCTACGAACCGACGACGACCCGGCCGGCGCCGGTTCCACAGGTGGCTGCCGCCGAACCGGCGGGCAACGGCTCGATCTACCGCGTCGGCGCGTTCCGTCCGCTGTTCGAGGACCGGCGCGCGCGCCTGGTCGGCGACGTGCTGACGATCCAGATCGCCGAGAAGACCTCGGCGAAGCAGAGCTCGGCGAGCAATCTCGACCGTTCCGGCAAGGCGGAGGGCAGCATCACCGCGCTGCCGTTCCTGCCGTCCAGCTCGCTCGGCCGGATGGGTCTGGGCGGCAGTTCGGCCAACACCTTCGGCGGCAAGGGCGACACCGCCAGCGACAACACGTTCCAGGGCACGATCACCGTCACCGTCATCGAGGTGCTGCCCAACGGCAACATGCTGGTGTCGGGCGAGAAGCAGGTGGGCATCAACCAGAACGTCGACACCCTGCGCTTCTCGGGTGTCGTGACGCCGGCCAGCATCCAGCCGAACAACACGGTGCTTTCGACGCAGGTGGCCGATGCGCGCCTGCAGGTGCGCGGATCGGGCGACATCGATCGCGCGCAGACCACCGGCTGGCTGGCCCGGTTCTTCCTGAGCTGGTTGCCGATCTGATGGCGGGACAGGGGATGCAGGGAATGCAGGGGATGTCGAATCACCGATCGTGGATCGCTTTTCTGTGCCGCCTGCCGGGCGGCGCGCTGCTGCTGGCGGCGCTGCTGCTGGCGACGATGCTGCCGGCCGCGCCGGCGCGGGCCGAGCGGATCAAGGAGATCGCCAGCGTGCAGGGCGTGCGGCCCAACCAGTTGATCGGCTACGGCCTGGTGGTGGGGCTGGACGGCAGCGGCGACCAGACGACGCAGGCGCCGTTCACCGCGCAGAGCATGGCGTCGATGCTGTCGCAGCTCGGCATACAGCTTCCGCCGGGGGTGACGCCGCAGCTCAAGAACTCGGCGGCGGTGATGGTCACCGCGCAATTGCCGCCGTTCGCGCAGTCGGGCCAGCAGATCGACGTGACGGTATCGTCGCTCGGCAATGCGAAGAGCCTGCGCGGCGGCACGCTGCTGCTGACGCCGCTGCGCGGCGCCGACGGCCAGGTGTATGCGATCGCCCAGGGCAACGTGCTGGTAGGCGGCGCCGGCGCCTCGGCCGGCGGCAGCAAGGTGCAGATCAACCATCTGAGCGCGGGCCGGGTGCCGGCCGGCGCCACCGTCGAGCGCACGGTGCCCAACGAGGCGCTGGCCGCCGAAACGATCCACATCGAGCTGACCCAGACCGACTTCTCGACCGCCCGTCAGGTCGCCGATGCCGTCAATCGGCGCTTCGGCGCCGATGGCATCGCGCAGGCGATCGATGGCCGGGTCGTCAAGGTGCGGATGCCGGCCGATCCGTCGCGCCGCGTCGGCTTTCTCGGCGACCTGGAGAACATCGAGGTCGCCGTCGCGCAGCCGCCGGCGCGGGTGGTGGTCAATGCCCGCACCGGCTCGGTGGTGCTGAACCAGATGGTGATGCTGGCCGACTGCGCGGTGGCGCACGGCAATCTGGCGGTGACGATCTCGACGACGCCGGTGGTCAGCCAGCCCGGTCCGTTCTCTCAAGGTTCGACCGTCGTTGCCGAAAAGTCCGATATCTCCATCCGTCAGGACGGCGGGGCAATCATGATGGTCAAGGGCGCGGCGCGGCTTGTCGATGTGGTGAAGGCACTGAACACCCTCGGTGCGTCCGCCGGCGACCTGATCGCGATCCTGCAGGCGCTGAAGGCGGCCGGCAGCCTGAAGGCGGAACTGGAGATCATCTAGATGGCGGCGACGACCGGGGCCGCGAACGGCCTGGCCACCGATCTGCGCTCGCTCGACCGGCTGAAGCTGGAGGCGTCGCGCGATCCGCAGGCGGCCGTCAGGCAGGCCGCCGGCCAGTTCGAGGCACTGTTCATGCAGCAGTTGCTCAAGAGCATGCGCGATGCGACGCCGAAGGGCGGGTTGTTCGACAGCCCGTCCAAGGATCTGTACACCGGCATGCTGGACCAGCAGCTCGCGCAGAAGCTGGCCGGCCGGCCCAACGGGCTCGGCGAGATGATCGCGCGCCAGCTCTCGCGCAACATCCGGGGCGGCGAGCAGCCGGCGGTGGCGCAGGGCTCGCAGGGTTCACAGGCGGAGCTGGCGGCGGCGCTGGAGCTGCGCAACCGCGCGATCGAAGGCTCGGCGGCCAGCCGGCCCGACGTCGGCCGGATGAGCCCGGCGCAGACCGATTTCGTCAAGCGGATGTGGCCGGCCGCGGCCGCCGCGCAGCGCGCCACAGGCGTGCCGGCGGCATTCGTCGTCGGCCAGGCGGCGCTGGAGTCCGGCTGGGGGCGGGCGGAGATCCGGCGGGCCGACGGCAGCACCTCGCACAACCTGTTCGGCATCAAGGCCGGATCGAGCTGGACCGGGCCGACGGTGGACACGACGACCACCGAGTACATCGACGGCAAGGCGACCCGCCGGGTCGAGCGGTTCCGCGCCTACGGCTCGTATGCCGAGGCGTTCGCCGACTAGGCACGGCTGATGAGCACCAACAGCCGCTACGAGAAGGTGCTGCAGGCTTCGGCCAACGTGCAGTCGTACGCGCAGGGCATGCAGCGGGCCGGCTATGCGACCGACCCGGCCTATGGCGCGAAGCTCGAGCGGACGATCAACCAGACACTGGCGCTCAAGCGGCTGGTGATCTGATTTCGACGAAGAGGATGGACCGGCGATGTCACTGATCAGCATCGGCGCGAGCGCGCTGAACGCGGCCTACCAGCAGATCCAGATCACCGGGCACAACATCGCCAACGTCAACACGCCCGGCTACCACCGGCAGACCGGCGTGCAGTCGGCGGTGGAGGGCATGGTGACCGGCAACGGCTATGTCGG
>OEIU01001623.1_pt1 | contig 14014 bp, 14 predicted proteins | sample 1539221 | NCBI WGS metagenome assembly OEIU01 (sample SAMN03792071, study PRJEB22550) | activated sludge metagenome | feature: wastewater treatment plant; material: activated sludge; isolation source: Wastewater treatment plant of a petroleum refinery complex | place: Argentina: Zarate | collected...
TGCGCTTTGTGAGGAGATGAAGGTGACGTGCGAATTCGTCACGCAGGACTGGGACGGCATCATTCCCGCGCTGCAGGCCGGCAAGTTCGACGCCATCATCGCCTCCATGTCGATCACGGACGAACGCAAGCAGAAAGTGGACTTTTCGGAGAAGTACTACAATACGCCGTCGGCGCTTGCGGCTCCGAAGGACACCGAACTCAAGGGCGTGACCAAGGAAGATCTGGCTGGCAAGTCGATCGGTGCCGCGACCTCGACGACGCACCTGAACTACGCCCAGAAGACCTACACCGACAGCGACGTGAAGGGCTATCCGTCAAGCCCCGAGGAGCAGCTCGATCTCGCCAACGGCCGTCTCGACGCCATCCAGGACGACATCGTGGTGCTCAGCCAATGGCTGGATTCTCCTGACGGCGCGTGCTGCAAGATCCTCGGCGTGCCGGAACCCCAGCCGGTCGAGATCTTCGGACCGGGCGCGGGCATCGCCGTCCGCAAGGGCGAGACGGCGCTGGCCGACCGCTTCAGCGCTGCGATCAAGGCCATCCGCGCCAACGGAAAATACAAGGAAATCAACGACAAGTACTTCAAATTCGACGTCTACGGCGCCGAAAACTGATCTCCATTGACGCAGCGGGCGGCGTGAAAAGCGCCGTCCGCATTTCAACGACACGGCGGCTAGAGCATTTCCGGCGAAGGTTGGTTCATTCTGTTTCTCCGATGGCGCGGCGATCCGCCAGGAAGGCGGCGCAGGTCGTACCGGTGGTACGGCCAAGTCCGGCTGACGCCGCGGGCGCCCGCCAGCGGGAAACCCTTCGGGCCGGGTGCGTTTGGTCCAAATCCTTCGGCTTCCGGCTCGGCCGTATCACCGATACGACCTTCGCCGAAAGCCTCGACCTTGATCCAAACGCCCTCCGGCAGAATGATCCAATCTTCACCGGAAATGCTCTAGGGGGAACGTAGCGAGCCGATGCAGAGCGTCTGGACACTTCTGAGCTGGGGGCCGGAGGGCTGGCTCGACGACATCGCGCACGGTGTCTTCATCACCGTTTCTCTTGCGCTCGCGACGCTGCCCTTCGGTCTGCTCATCGGCTTTTTCGTGGCTTTGGCAAAGCAGTCGCAGGAACCGTCCCTGCGCCTCGCGGGCAATGTCTACACGACGATCTTCCGTGGCCTGCCGGAGTTGCTGACGCTCTTTCTGGTCTATTTCGGCGTGCAGATCGGACTTCAGAGCGCGGTGCGCCTCGTCATGCCGGATGCGACGGTCGAGGTGAACAGCTTCGTGTCCGGAATGGTGGCGCTCGGCGTGGTGTTCTCTTCCTATGCCAGCGAGGTGTTCCTGTCCGCCTTCCGGGCCATACCGCGCGGCCAGTATGAAGGCGGATATGCCGTAGGCCTCTCCGGCGGACAGACGATGCGGCTGGTCATCCTGCCGCAACTGGTGCGCATCGCCCTGCCCGGCCTCGCCAATCTCTGGCTGATCCTGCTCAAGGACACCGCGCTCGTCTCGGCCATCGGCCTTTCGGACATTCTCAGGCAGACCAACATCGCCTCCCGTGTCAGCAAGGAGGCGTTCCTGTTCTACGGTCTGGCCTGCCTGATCTATCTCGTCCTCGCCATCATCTCTTCCGTCGGCATCAACGCCATCGAGCGGAGCGTCGGCAGGCAGGCGGTGCAACGATGAGCGCGATCGCCGAAACGCCAGCCGCTGAAGTGGAACGGCCTCCGGAAGTCCGGCGGTGGACTCTGGAACGCAAGATCGGCAACGTGCTGGTCGGCTTCTGGATCGTGCTCGGCATCGCGCTGGTGCTGTATCTCGTCATGTCCTGGAATCCGGAGCTCGTGGAACGCTATTTCCCCGGCTACATGAGCGGCCTTTGGGTGACGATCAAGCTGGTCGTGCTTTCGATCTTCTTCGGCGCAATTCTTTCCGTGCCGATCTGCTACGCGCGCCTCTCGTCGAACCCGGTGTTGCAGACACTTTCCTACGCTTACGTCTATTTCTTCCGGGGCACGCCGCTCCTCGCGCAGACCTTTCTCATCTACTACGGCCTCGGCTCCTTCCGCCCGCAGCTTCAGGCGGTCGGCCTGTGGGATTTCTTCAAGGACGCGTTCAACTGCGGCGTCTTCGCCTTCACCCTGAATACCGCCGCCTATCAGGCCGAGATCCTGCGCGGCGCCATCCAGAGCGTGCCGAAAGGTCAATGGGAAGGGGCCGCGTCGCTCGGCGTGCCGCGCCTGCTGACGCTGCGCAAGATCATCCTGCCGCAGGCGCTGATCGTGGCGCTGCGGCCTTACGGTAACGAGATCATCCTGATGATCAAGGGATCGGCCATCGTCGCCCTCATCACCGTCTTCGACCTGATGGGAATGACGCGGCAGGCTTTTTCGCGCAGTTTCGATTTCCAGACCTATATCTGGGCCGCACTGATCTATCTGGCGATCGTCGAAACGCTGCGCCACGCGATAGACTGGATCGAGCGCCGGATCACGCGACACCTCAAGCGCTGAGGCTATCGCGCCAGCGCCAGCATCCAGTCGAGCACCTCCCGCCAGTCGGACATGCGGATGGGCGTGCCATGCGTTCCCGTCTCGAACCGCACGAAGCGCGCGGGATAGTTTGCGCCGAGCGAGCGGAAGAACTCCTCCTGCTTCTCGACCGGAAACACCGTGTCCTTGCTGCCATGGCCGAAGAAGACAGGCACCCTGCGCCCGAACGCGGGCGACGAACGAAAGCCGTCGTCCCAGAGCGAGCCCAACAGAAGCAGGCCCGACAGGCGCTCACCGACAGTGCTGGATGCCAGACCCCAGCAGATCTGGCCTCCCATCGAACCGCAGGCGACGATCACCGGCGATCCCGGCGAGCGGGCGGCGTAGTAGCCGATCAGCGCCGAGACCGTGCGCACGCCGCCCTTGCCGAAGTCGGGGAAATCGGGGGTCAGGTAGAGACCATCATTGGCTGCGGCGATGTTCTTGATGCGGTTGAAGTTTCCGCCGAAGGTGAAGTCGTCGACGCCCTGCTTCCGGCTGCCGCCCTGCCCGTGCAGGTAGAGCACGATGAAGCGGGCGCCTTCGGTCCTGCCGACCGCGAAATGCCGGATCGTCGCTCCGTCGTCCGTCTTCAGGGCCAGATCCTTCTGCACCTTGCGCACGCCGAGCGAGACATATTTCGCACGCACGCGGCGCTCCGGCACTTCGTCGCGCCCGTTGATGTCGCGCGCCTCCGAATAGTCCACGACCTTGTAGGACCCTTGGTCCGAGAGGATGCCGGGATAGGCGAACAGGTCATCCTTGTAGGGTTTCAGTGAGTCCGCAGACGCTGTCGTAGCCCAGAAGGCCGATGCCACGACTGCCGCCATCGCCAGCGCGCGATTCAGGATGCGCATTCGTTCAATCCTGCAACACACCGCCGGCCTCGGCGAGCGCATCGGGCGTGTCGACATCGATGAAAGCCGCCTCGCCGATCTCGACATCGATCACGTTGACGCCCTCCGACTCGATCAGAGAACGCGCGCCGACATCGCCTTCGAGCCGGCTGACAGCCGCAAAGAGGCTGCGAGGCAGGATGACGGGATTGCCGCGCTTTCCGCGAAACGACGCCCGCACGATCGAACGTCCGCCATCGGCGACAAACGCGTCGATCATATGGTCCAGATCGGCGCGCGACACGCCGGGCATGTCGCCAAGCACGATCATCGCCCCGGTGGCGCTGGTCGATACCGCGCCGACGCCTGCCTTCAGCGAACTTGCGAGGCCCGTGGCGAAATCCGGATTATCGACCAGCCGCAGATCGAGACCCTGCAGGGCGGCGCGGACGCGCTCCTTCTGATGGCCCATGACAGCGATCACGCGGCCGGCGCGGGAGGCCAATGCCCGCTCGGCGGTGCGGCGCACCAGCGGCTTTCCATCAAAGAGCGCGAGAAGCTTGTTCGGTCCGCCCATGCGGCTGGAACGGCCCGCGGCGAGAAGCACGATCTCGACCGCTCCGCGCTTCTGCGGAACCGGCGCCTCGCGCGGCTGCGGTCGGCTGGCGATCTCCATCAGCAGGCCGCCCACACCCATGGCCGCGACATCGCGGCTGGTGACGTCGATGCCGGCCAGCAGGCGGTCCAGCACCCAGTCGAAACCGTTTTCCTTGGGACTGCGCGCACAGCCCGGCGCGCCGATGACGGGCTTGCCGTCGATGTGGCCGAGTACGATCAGATTGCCGGGATCGACCGGCATACCGGCACGGACGACCGAACCTCCCGCCTGACGGATCGCCGCCGGAATGACGTCGTCGAAATCGCTCATGGCGGAAGCGCCGAACACCAGAACCATGTCGCTGTCACGCAGCAACGGCTTCAATTGCCCGGCGACGGCTTCGGCGGTATGGGCGGAGCGGCGTTCCGCGATCAGGCGGCTGCCGGAGCGCGCCAGCCGCTCTTCCGTGACCCGAATGGTCTTGTCGAGCACGCTCGGCTTCACCGTCGGCAGTTCCGTCTGGATCACCGCCACCTTGCTCGGCCGGAAGGCGGACACCGCAAATATCCTGCCTTCGCGGCAAATCTCCTCGACCTTCGCAACGATCGCTCCAGCGACCGCGAAGGGAATGATCTTGACCGTCGCAACCATCTGGCCCGCCTCGACGGCGGCGTAATCGGCCAATGTCGCGATCGTCACTGCCGGATCGACTGCATTGATGCGATCGATCATATCGCGGGTTACCGTGAAGACACCGCCGACCCTGGAATGCAGGTTGACACGGCCCGTCGAAGGCGGACGGATTTCGACGCCATCGAAAGCCATCGCCCGTACGATGCGGAGCGCGGCCTCATCCTCGTTCAGGTCGTCTTCCGCGAGCGTGGCCGCGATCACCTCCGAGACACCTGCGGCCCGCAAGGCCGCCACATCCTCGACGGTCAATTTGTGCGCCTTGCGCAACCGCACGTTTCCCGCCGCCGTCGCGTGCGCGAGCAGCGCGCCTTCCGCCTGCGCGATCGGGACCCGACCGAATTTCATGCCGCCGCCTCGCGCAGCGCGCGCCGCCGGGAGCGGAACGCCTCGACGACCTGAGCCAATATGGAAACAGCGATCTCGGCCGGTGTCAGCGCGCCGATGTTCACGCCGATCGGCGCATGGATGCGCTCGATCTGGTCCGCCGGGACGCCCGTTGCGAGCAGGCGTTCGACGCGCTTCGCGTGTGTCTTCCTGCTACCAAGCGCACCGACATAGAAGCAGCCCGCATCGAGCGCGGCCTTCAGCGCGAAATCGTCGATCTTTGGATCATGGGTGACAGCGGCCAGCGCGCAATACGGGTCGAGCGGCCTCATCTTCAGCGCGTCTTCCGGCCACTCGGCGGAAAACTCCGTGTCGGGGAAACGCTCCGCACTCGCGAAAGCGGTTCGCGGGTCGATGATCTCGACCGGATAACCCGCGATCTTCGCCATGGGCGCCAGCGCCTGGCTGATGTGGACCGCACCGATCACGACCAGTCGCGCCTGCGGCATGTAGACGTTGAGGAAACAGGATTTTTCGCCGACATTCACCGTCTGCGACACGCCGGTGTGGAAGGCATTGCGCACCGCCTCGCCGAGTTCGCCGCCAATGGTGTCGGCTTCATTTTCCCGGACGATCCGATCGACCCCGGCCCTCATGTCCGTCATAAGAATGACGGCGCGGCGCGCCCGGCGTTCGGCATTGACTGTCTTCAGGGAGCGCGGGTCCATGTTCAGCCCACCCGCTCGACATAGACTTTTATGCGCCCTCCGCAGGAGAGGCCGACACGCCACGCCGTTTCGTCGGCGACGCCGAATTCCAGCATCTTCGGCTCGCCGCTGCCGATGACGTCGAGCGCTTCCGACACGACGGCGCCCTCCACGCAGCCACCGGAGACGGAGCCGTGGAAATTGCCCTCTGAATCGATGACCAGATGGCTGCCGACCGGCCGGGGCGCGGACCCCCATGTCTCCACCACGGTCGCCAGCGCCACCTCGCGCCCATGCCCGGCCCAGTCCTCCGCGATCAGCAACGGATCGCGGCTTTCATCCAGATGCAGGCTCTCCATGGGAAACATCTCCTGTCTTCGCGCGGGTCAGGCGGCACGGCTTGCCGCGAACCATCGGCGTGGATCGGATTTCTGGCCGGTATGCGTGCCGGACAGGGTCTCGAAGAGATCTGCCAGCGCATTCAGGTTATGGACCGCGCGAAATTCATCGACATGCGGCAGCATCGCCCTTACCCCGCGCGCACGCGGCTCGAAGCCGTCGAAGCGCAGCAAGGGGTTCAGCCAGATCAGCCGCCTGCATGATTTCCGCAACCGTTCCATCTCCTCCGCGAGGCCGGTCACATCATCGCGCTCCAGACCGTCGGTAATCAAGAGCACCACAGCCCCCTGCCCCAGAACGCGTCGTGACCACAGCCGGTTGAACTCGTTCAACGTGTCGCCGATGCGCGTGCCGCCGGACCAGTCCTTCACGGCGCCCGCGCATTCGGCCAATGCCTGATCGGGATCGCGATGGCGCATCTGCCGCGTCAGATTGGTCAGCCGCGTGCCGAAGACGAAGGGGTGCACGCGCCGCCGCTTCTCGGTCAGGGCATGCAGGAAGTGCAGGAAAATCCGCGTGTACTGGCTCATCGAGCCGGAAATGTCGGCCAGCACCACCAGCGGCGGATGCACTTCGCGCGGCGAGCGGAACTTTGGCAGGATCAACTGCCCGCCGGTACGGACGGCCGAGCGCATCATGGCGCGCGGATCGGCGCGGCGGCCACGCGGATCGGGTTTGAAACGCCGCGTCACGACAGAGTCGAAAGGCAGACGCAGATCCTGAATCGCCTTCTTCGCGTGGCCAAGTTCCGCCGCCGTCATCTGCGCGAAATCCTTCGCCCGCAGCACCTCGTTGCCGGAAACGGTGAGCCGCGCATCGACCTCAATCTCCGGAATCTCCTTCTGCGGCTGCGATTTCTGGTGGCCCTCGAACATCGCCTGGCTGACGCGGTTTTCCGCCGCGCGCGGCTTCTGCTTCTCGCGATGGTCCGGAGCCACGGGCGAAAACATGGCGATCATCTTCTCGATCAGTTCGCGCGATTTCCAGAACAGCCGGAAGGCCTCGTCGAATACCGGATGGTCCTCGTGGGGGGCTACGAGCACCGCATGCAGCGGCCAGTAGAAATCGTCGCGGCTGCCGATGCCCGCGACCAGCACCGCCTCGATCGCATCCTTCACCGAGGCAGGCCCGACCCGCATGCCGGCCTTGCGAAGCGCACGCGCGAAATAGACGATGTTGTCGGCGATGCGACCGTCGGAATTTGCGGATGAGGTGTTCATGGCAGCAGCCTACTCCGCCGCGGCGAGTTCCGCCTTCACCTCGTTGAGCAGGCGGCGGCCCTCGCCCTGCTCGATGCGGGCGATGTCGTCCTGATATTTCAGCAGCACGCCGATCGTGTCCGAAATCGTCTCGGGATCGAGCGCGACCTTGTCGAGTTCGGTCAGCGCGCCTGCCCAGTCGATGGTTTCGGCAACGCCCGGCACCTTGAACAGTTCGATCTCGCGCAGCTTCTGCACGAACTTCACCACCTCCGCGGAAAGCCTGCTGTTGGCCTGCGGAACCTTGCGCGCGACGATCTCCAGTTCGCGTTCCGCGTTCGGGTAGTCGACCCAGTGATACAGGCAGCGGCGTTTCAGCGCATCGTGGATTTCGCGCGTGCGGTTGGTGGTGATGATGACGATCGGCGGCTCCTCCGCCTTGATCGTGCCGAGTTCGGGCACCGTCACCTGGAAGTCGGAGAGGATTTCCAGAAGAAAGGCCTCGAAGGCCTCGTCGGTACGGTCGAGCTCGTCGATCAGGAAGACCGGCGCGGCGCCCTTCGTGCCGGTGAGCGCATCGAGCACCGGTCGGCGGATCAGGTATTTTTCAGAAAAGACGTTGCGCTCCATGTCTTCGCGCTTCACCGCGCCGACCGCTTCCTCCATGCGGATCTCGATCATCTGCGCGGCGTAGTTCCATTCATAGACGGCCGACGCCACGTCGAGGCCTTCGTAGCATTGCAGGCGGATGAGTCGGCGCCCCATCGCAGAGGCAAGCACCTTGGCGATCTCCGTCTTGCCGACGCCGGCCTCTCCCTCAAGAAAGAGCGGCCGTTTCATGCGGAGGCTTAGGAAGAGCACCGTGGCGAGAGCGCGGTCGGCGACGTAATCGGCTCCGGCGAGCATTTCGAGCGTTTCGTCGATCGATTGCGGCACGGGACGCGGGGAGACTTCGGACATGTGCCGCCTTGGGCTAGAGGACGTGATAGGCGCGGTCGTGATAGATCAGCGGCCGCAAATTATCGCCGATGCGCAGGCCTGTCACCCGGCCGAAAAGCACGCGATGCGTGGCGATGTCCTTGGAGTCGATCAACTCGCAGTCGAAGACCGCAACCGCATCGGTGAGCGTCGGGGCGCCTGTCGACAGCGCATCCCAGTGTCCGAACGCGAAGCGCTCCTCCGTCGCCAGACCCGTCACGCCGGAAAACGCCACCGCCATCGGCTCGGCGCTCGCCGCCAGCCGGTTCAACGGAAAACTCCCCTTTCGGAGGGAAAGGTCATTGTTGGGATTGATGCGGTTGGGCCAGGCGCAGAATTCCCGTTCCGGACGAACAGGTCATTGTTGGGATTGTGACGGTTGAGACAGGCCAGCACCGTCGGCGGCTCATCCGACACCGAACAGGCGGCGATGATCGTCGTTCCGCGTCGACCGGCGGGACCGTCCGTCGTGACGACATGCACGGCTCCCGCGAAGCGGCTCATGGCGTCGCGATAGCTCTGCGGCTCGATAACGGGTTTTTTCAGCAAGATCGATTCCGGACTTCAGCATTCCGTATATATGGCGCGGCTTGCGGGCCCACAAGAAACGTTGATTGCACATGGGCGCGCGAGTCACTACCAATCGCGCGACGCCAAAGGCGGTGGAAAAAGCTGAGTTGCGCCTGACCGGACTTCATATAGCAGCGGCACTTGCCGCTAGCCTCGTCGCATCCGCTGCGCATGCGGAAGGCATCGGCGTGTCGGCGCCGTTGTCCGGCACATCAGCCGCACTGGGCCGGCGGAACGAGGCCGGGGCGGGGGGCGCCGCACCGTCGCCCGGCGGGGCGCTCGAGATCTTCGGCGCCGGCTGGACGGCCGAAGGCGGCAAGACGGCGGCGGAACGTTTCGCCGCCGCAAAAGTATCCATCGTCGTCGGCTATCTGTGCACGGAAACGATCGAGGCGGCCCTGCCAGTCCTGAAAGCGGCGGACATTCCGGTCATCGCCGTCGGCGTGCGCACCGATGGCATCACGGATCGCCGCATCAAGACCGGCTGGCCGATCTACCGCGCCGGGCCGCGTGCCGACAGCGAGCGGAATGCCGTTGCTTCCATTCTGACGCGGCTATGGCGCGACAACCTTTTCGCCATCGTGGACGACGGCACGATCTATGGACGCGAGCTGGCCGAGACCTTCCGCCTCGCGGCCGAGCAATCCGGCCTGAAGCCGGTCTTCGTGGATACGTTCCGGCCGCAGATGGACAACCAGATCGCGCTTGTCGGCCGCCTGAGGAAGGCCGGCGCCACGCATGTCCTGGCGGGCGGGGACCGCGAGGACATCGCCATCATGGGGCGCGACGCGGGCCAGCTGGACGCGCCACTCACCATTGCGGGCGGCGAGACGCTGCGTGCCGCTCCCGGCGAGATGACCGTTGCCGAGGGCACGCTGATGATCGCCATGCCCGAATGGGCCGAGGTGGCGGATCGGACCGTCGTGGACTCGATCCAGTCCGGCGGAACCGTCGCCGAAGGCTATGTCCTGCCTGCTTACGCGGCAGTCCAGATCGCGGCGGAAGCACTTCGGACGGGCGACGCGAACGGAATAGCACAAGCGCTCGACGCGAATACGTTCAAAACCGTGATCGGGCCGATGAAGTTCGACGCCAAGGGCGACCTGACCGAGAACCCGTATCGCATCTACCGCTTCGAGGGCGGCCGCTTCCGGCCGCTGGAATCCGAATGAGCTTTCATGCCGGCCCGAAGAACCTGATCACGGACGTTGCGGGTCTGAGCGTAGGCAACGCCGCGGATCACAAGCTGAAGTCCGGCGTGACCGTCGTCGTCTGCGACGAACCGGCGACGGCCGCCGTGCAGGTGCTTGGCGGCGCACCCGGAACGCGGGAAACCGACCTGCTGGAGCCTCATAATGCAGTCGAGACCGTCAACGCCGTAGTGCTGTCCGGCGGGTCCGCTTTCGGCCTTGACGCCGCGTCCGGGGTTCAGGCGGCGCTGCGCGAACGCGGCGTGGGATTTGCCGTGCGCGACCAGCTGATACCCATCGTTCCCGCAGCGATCTGCTTCGACCTGACGAATGGCGGCGACAAGAATTGGGGGCGCTACCCACCCTACCGCGAACTGGGCTACGAAGCAGCAAACGACGCAAGGGCGGACTTTCCGCTCGGTACTGTCGGTGCGGGCGTCGGCGCGCTCTCCAGCGGGCTGAAGGGTGGGCTCGGTTCGGCATCCACGATCCTGCCGAACGGCGTGACGGTCGGCGCGCTCGTCGTCGCCAACCCGGTCGGCTCCGTGACCGTCGGGAGTTCGCGTCACTTCTGGGCTGCTCCATGGGAGATCGGTGACGAATTTGGCGGTCTCGGATTTCCGTCGCCGCTGCCATCCAATGCGCAAAAGGTTCGGCTCAAGTTTCGCGACAAGTCGCGAGGGCTGGAGAATACGACGATCGCCGTGATCGCCACCGACGCGATCCTGACCAAGGCCGAGGCAAAGCGCCTCGCCATTTCCGCCCATGACGGCTTCGCGCGCGCGATCTGGCCGACCCACACGCCGGCCGACGGCGATCTGGTGTTTGCCCTGGCGACGGGAAACAGCGGCAAGCGTCTCGCCCTCGACGACGCCATCGACCACTATGCGGCGGCCGGCGCGACCATGGCGCGCGCCATCGCCCGGGCCGTTTACGCCGCGACACCGGCCGCCAACGATATCTTTCCGGTGTGGTCGTCACGCCCTGAATAGCGGCAATCGCCGGACAAAGATCTGACGGCAGCGCCGAACCTTGACGCCTTTACGTTGCAGTTACGTCGAGCGGGTAGAGTCGGGCATGCTGAAATTCACGCACAGGGCGATTTCCGGGGCGGCGTTCTTTGCGCTCTGCTTTCCTGCCTTCACCGCGACGGCGTCGGCGGGCGATACGGCGGAGCTCAACATTCTCGGCTTCAGCAAAGGCGGGGGCATCTTCGCCTTCGGGGAATATGGCGTCCAGGGCGGCTCCGGTTTCCCTTATGCCAACCGGTTCTATAGCGATACCGCCACGGACGAATTCGTGGACGGATCTCCGGTTCGCGTGACGCTGGAAGACGAGAATGCGAATGTGCCCGAGGCTCGGAAAAAGGCGCGGGAAGCCGGCGAGAAGATCGTGCCGCAGGATATCCTCGACGCAAACCGGGGTTTTACCGCGGCATTCAACGCCGTGACCGAGCTGAACGCCGATCCGCACCGCATCGTGGCCTCCCCCCAGCCTTATTTCCCGCCGATCGAGGCGCCCGTCGAGTTTCGGCTCGAGGAGTTTCCCTTGCCCGGCGGGGAGCAGCGCTGTTTCGATCTCGGCGAACTCAAGGGCTTCCGGCTGCTGAGCGTGGATGCGGAAAACGGCAAGACGGAAGTCCTGCAAGAGGATAAATCCGTACCGCAAAGCCGCGGCTGCGCCATCGGCTACCGGCTGGGCGGCCTGCAGACCTTCGGGCCACAGCATTTCAGCGCCTATGCGGTTCTCGTCGCCATCCAGCGCGTCGGCTTCGAGGGACCGGACTTCCGCTGGATTGCGGTGACGGGTCGCCGGTGAGCCGCGTCGCTCTCTCGCGAGATCATGAAACCGCCGCGAGCGACGCGGCCGCGCGCGTGTCTGCGGCGGCTCGCCTGCGCAACGCCTTCCCTTCGATCCGCGCAGCTTTCGTGGGTTCGGCCCTGTGGGCAGCCGCCATGATGGCCAGTGCGCTTTTCGCTCTCCATGCGGACGGATGGCAGACGGCGGCGAAAGCACGGGAAATCGCAGCTCTTTATCTGGCGGGGGCGTTAATCGCGTTCGTACCTGCGCTGTGGCTCGGCCGTCTTTTGTCCGCGGGCGGAAAGCGGGAAGCAGCATTCGCAGCCCTCTTCCTGTCGCTCGGCGTCATGACGATCGGCCTCACAGCCACGATCTATGCGCTTGACTACCGCAGCTACTATACCGAATGGCATGCGCCGGCGTTCAGCGTGACGTGGGCGTTCCAGTTCGTCTTCACCGTCGCAGGCGCGCTCTACCAGTTCGCTGTTCTCGGATTGCGCCTCTATCTCCCCTTCGGGCTTCTCGCATTGTTCGCCGCTGCACTGTGGTTTGCGCGCCTGCCGCGTTGAACCAAGACTGATTGGCTGTTAGGAGGCGGGCAACGAAAGCCAGCCTGGACGTCGCCCCTCATGATCCCGCGTTATTCGCGGCCGGAAATGGTCGCTATCTGGTCGCCCGAGACCCGCTTCCGCATCTGGTTCGAGATCGAGGCGCATGCCTGCGATGCGCTCGCCGAACTTGGTGTGATCCCGAAGGAGGCGGCCCGCACCATCTGGGAAAAAGGCGGCGCGGCTGTTTTCAACGTCGACCGCATCGACGAGATCGAGCGCGAGACGAAGCACGACGTCATCGCCTTCCTGACGCATCTGGCCGAGTTCGTCGGACCCGATGCGCGCTTCATCCATCAGGGCATGACCTCGTCGGACGTGCTCGACACCTGTCTCGCTGTACAGTTGAAGCGCGCCAGCGACATTCTCATCGATGATGTCGACAGGCTGCTTGCCGCTTTGAAAAAGCGCGCTTTCGAGCACAAGGATACGGTCACGATCGGGCGCAGCCACGGTATCCATGCCGAGCCGACGACCTTCGGAGTCAAGCTGGCGCAGGCCTATGCGGAGTTTTCGCGTTGCCGCGCCCGCCTCGTCGCGGCGCGCGATGAGATCGCCACCTGCGCCATTTCGGGCGCGGTCGGCACCTTCGCCAATATCGAACCCTATGTCGAGGAGCACGTCGCGGCAAAGCTCGGCCTGACGCCGGAACCCGTCTCGACGCAGGTCATCCCGCGCGACCGGCACGCGATGTTCTTCGCGACACTCGGTGTCGTGGCTTCCTCCATCGAGCGGCTGGCGATCGAGATCCGCCACCTCCAGCGCACCGAAGTGCTGGAAGCGGAAGAATATTTCTCGCCGGGCCAGAAGGGTTCGTCAGCGATGCCACACAAGCGCAATCCCGTGCTGACGGAAAACCTGACGGGCCTCGCCCGCATGGTGCGCGCCTTCGCCCTGCCGGCGATGGAGAACGTCGCGCTCTGGCACGAGCGCGACATCTCGCATTCGTCGGTCGAGCGTATGATCGGGCCGGATGCCACTGTTACGCTCGACTTCGCGCTGGCGCGCCTTACCGGCGTCATCGAAAAGCTGGTCGTCTATCCGGGCAACATGGAGAAAAACCTCAACAAATTCCGCGGCCTGGTGCATTCGCAACGCGTGCTGCTGGCGCTGACGCAGGCCGGCGTTTCCCGCGAGGACGCCTATCGGCTCGTCCAGCGCAACGCCATGAGGGTCTGGCAGGAAGGTGCCGATTTCCTTGAGGAACTGCTCGCCGACAAGGATGTGCGCGCAGCCCTTTCCGAAGAGGAAATCCGCGAAAAGTTCGACCTTGGCTATCACACCAAGCACGTCGACACGATCTTCAGGCGGGTGTTCGGCGAGGCCTGACAGCCGCAAGCCGTCGCCGGTATCCTCACGTCGGCGCTGCCTCGACCGTCCGGATCACCGTGCCCCACGGGTCGGCCGTCTCGCCAGCATACTTTCCTTCGCTGGCGCGCAATTCGACCCAGCTCAGCCCCGAACGATCCGCATCACGCTTCCCCGCGCCGGCGCTCTGCCAGACATTGGCGCCGATATGGTGGTGATAACCGCCGGAGGAAAGGAACACCGCGGCAGGACCGTACTTCGCCACCGTGTCGAAGCCG
>OEIU01001624.1_pt1 | contig 14009 bp, 16 predicted proteins | sample 1539221 | NCBI WGS metagenome assembly OEIU01 (sample SAMN03792071, study PRJEB22550) | activated sludge metagenome | feature: wastewater treatment plant; material: activated sludge; isolation source: Wastewater treatment plant of a petroleum refinery complex | place: Argentina: Zarate | collected...
CGCGGCGACGCCCACGCCAACAACCCCCCGCGCCAGTTCACCATCTACACCCCCCGGGAGGCCGACACCCCCGAATTCGCCCCCCTGCCGATGATCCTCGGGCCGGACGGGCAGAAGCTGTCCAAGCGTCACGGTGCCGTGAGCGTCATGCAATACCGCGACGATGGCTTCCTGCCGCATGCCGTGCTCAATTACCTGGTGCGCCTGGGCTGGTCGCACGGCGACCAGGAAATCTTCTCGATCCAGGAAATGATCGACCTGTTCGACGTCGCCGATGTCAACAAGGCAGCATCGCGCTTCGACGTGGAGAAACTTTCCTGGCTCAACCAGCACTACCTCAAGACCGGCGATCCGGAAGCGCTGGCGCCGGAACTGGAATGGCAGTTGCGCCAGCAGGGCTACGATCCGGCGCATGGCCCGCGTGCGACCGACGTGGTCGTGGCGTTGCGCGACCGCGCGCGGACGCTCAAGGAAATGGCCGACAAGGCCAGCATCTGGTACGGCCCGATCACGCAGTGGGACGATGCGGCCGTGGCCAAGCACCTGAAGACGCCGAAAGCTGCGGCTGCGCTCACCGCGGCGCACGAACAGCTCGCGATCGTGCCGGAATGGAACGTGGAAAGCGTGCACAAGGCGATCGAGGCCGCTGCTGCCGCGATCGGCGAGGGCATGGGCAAGGTTGCGCAGCCGCTGCGCGTGGCGATGACCGGCACGCAGGTGTCGCCGTCGATCGATCACACCGTGTATCTGGCCGGACGCGAACGCGCGCTCAAGCGTATCGAAGATGCATTGGCAAAAACCGGCGCATAATCTGCGGCCATGTCTTGTGATTTATCCGCGCTGACGAATCTGGATCCGACTGATCCGGATGCCGCGCAGCGCCTGCTCGATCAATGCACGCAAACCTTGACCGATCCGTCGTTGTGGATCTGGGCGATCGTTTTTACTGTCGTCTGTGCAGCGGTCGGCGCGTTGATCGGCAAGTACAAGAATGCGGTAGTGCGCGATACCTTGCTTGGCTTGGCGTTCGGCCCGATTGGCTGGATCATTTCGCTGGTGCTGCCGGCACAGAAGCCGAAGCCATTGTGCCCACAGTGTCGCAAACCAGTGGATGCAGACGACAAGCACTGCCGGCATTGCGGAGTGGCATTGCGCGCCGGTGCTAAGATCGGCACCGGTAAGCCTTGAAGCGGCGCAGTGCCGCCACGATCTGAAGGCCATGTCCGCCAAACCTGCCAGTACCGCACACCATCATCACGCGCACAATGCGAAGGGCTTCGTGCGCGAGGTATCCGCCGCATGCACCCAACGCGGCCTGCGCCTGACCGAAATCCGCATGCAAGTGCTGGAACTGATTGCGGCATCCGAAAAGCCTATCAAAGCCTACGATCTGCTCGATCGACTCAAGGACGCTCGCAGCAACGCCGCGCCGCCTACGGTCTACCGCGCGCTGGATTTTCTGATCGACAACGGCTTCATCCACAAATTGCAGTCGATCAACGCCTACGTGAGCTGTCATCACCCCAGCGTCGTGCATCAGGTTCCGTTCCTGATCTGTGACGAGTGCGAATCGGCCACGGAAATCTGCGACGAACGCGTTTCCGGCATGCTCGCCGACCAGGCCCAGTCATTGGGCTTTCGCGCCCGTGCGCAGACGCTAGAAGTCCACGGTATCTGCAAGCATTGTGCAACGCATTGATAGGTAAAGTTTTGCGCGAGTTGTTCGTGCAAGTCAGTGCGTTATGTTATATTGTATCCATGTCGCTTCATTCCCGTAGCCTAACCCGGCCAGTCTACGCATTGGCTGACACCGCCGACCGCGTGGGTGCGACGGCGTCGTTGTTGTGCGCGATCCACTGCGCGGCGTTGCCATTCGTTTTGGCATTGCTACCGGCCATCGGACTCGGCTTTCTCGCCAGTCACGGCTTCGAACGCGGGTTCATCGCCTGTGCGAGCGTGTTGGCCATCGTCATGGTCGTCGCAGGCTACCGTCGCCACCGCGCCGCGCGCGTATTCGCCTTGCTCGTGCCCGGGTTGTTGATGCTGTGGATCGGCGGTTTTGCCTTCGATCTTGCCCACGCCACGTTCTCGCACTCGCTACTCGTCGTTGCCGGCGGCATCTGCGTTTCGCTTGCGCATGTACTCAACCTGCGTCTCGCACGCACGCATGGGCCCGATTGCGATTGTGTAACGCCGGCTTGAACGCCTAGGATTCGCGCACCTCGACTTCGGCGGCGCGCATGGCGCACGCGCATTCCCATACCGGTCACACGCATCATGGTCACCATCACCGCGCATCCGGCGGCAATGCGTCGCGCCTTCTGATTGCTTTCGTCCTGACCTTGCTGACCCTGTTCGCCGAAGCGCTCGGCGGCTGGTTGTCCGGATCGCTCGCCCTGCTTGCCGATGCCGGCCACATGCTGGTGGACGCCGCCGCCTTGCTGCTGGCTTGGGGTGGAGCGCATATCGCGCGGCGGCCCGCAGATGCGCGGCGCAGTTTCGGCTATGCGCGCATGGAAGTGCTGGCCGGTTACACCAATGCCTTGGCCCAGTTCGCATTGACGGCATGGATCGTGTATGAGGCCATCGAGCGTCTGTCGGCACCGAACCCGATTCAATCAGGATTGATGCTGATCGTCGCCGTGGCGGGATTGCTGGTCAACGCGCTCGTGCTGCGCGTGATCGGTGCGCATGCGCACGACGACGTGAACGCGGCCGGTGCGCGCCTGCATGTGCTCGGCGACATGCTCGGCTCGCTCGCGGCCGTGGCAGCCGCACTGCTGATCCGCTATTTGGGTTGGCTCGCAGCCGACCCGGTTCTTTCTATTCTCGTGGCGCTGCTGATTCTGGGCAATGCCTGGAACCTGCTGCGGCGCAGCGCGCACATCCTGCTCGAAGGCACGCCCGAGGATGTGCACGTCGCTGAAGTGGCTGGCGCAATTGAACGCGAAACCGGCATAGCCGGCGTGCATCACGTGCACATCTGGCAGATCGCCGGGGGCCAGCGCATTGCGACCCTGCATGCCCGTGTTGTGCGCGATGTCGAATCCGGCGTCGCGCTTGTCGCGATCGAGCAGGTGCTGCGCGAGCGATTCGGGATCACGCACGCCACGATCCAGATCGAGCAGGGCGAACACTGCGCGGGCGAGGAATGCCGCCGACACGGGCAATGAGCCGTGATAAGCTACGCGCCCCAAATTCATCCACGACATTCGGAGCACCCACGATGGGCAGAGGCGACCGCAAGACACGCAAGGGCAAAATCGCGATCCGCAGTTTCGGCAATGCGCGTCCGCGCAAGCCGGCGGCCAAGGCGGGTTCCGTCGCGAAGAAGGCCGCTCCGGCCAAGGCTGCCGTGAAGAAGGCTGCTCCGGCCGCGAAGAAGGCGGCGCCGAAGAAATCGGCCTGAGATCGTCTTCCACGCCCCGAAAAACCCCGCCGAGTGCGGGGTTTTTTGTTTTCAGACCGAGTGCCCGCCAGCAACCACGCGTCGTGCGAGATCACCGCCGATCCAGTAGGCGAGTTCGGCGGGATGATCCACTTCCCAGACCACGAAGTCGGCGCGCTTGCCAGGTTCCAGAGTGCCACGATCCGTCAATGCCAATGCGCGCGCGGCGTTGACGGTCGCTCCGCGCAGCGCTTCCTCCGGCGTCATGCGGAACAGGGTGCAGGCCATGTTCATGGCGTGGCGCAGCGACAGCACGGGTGCGGTACCCGGATTGACGTCGCTCGCCACGGCCATCGCCACGCCGTGTTCGCGCAATGACGCAATCAGTGGCAGTTGCGTTTCACGCAAGGTGTAGAACGCCGCCGGCAGCATCACCGCGACAGTCTTTGCTGCCGCCATCGCACGCACGCCGGCTTCGTTGGTGTATTCCAGATGGTCAGCCGAGAGCGCGCCAAATTCCGCCGCCAGCGCCGCGCCGCCCAGATCCGACAATTGGTCGGCATGCAGCTTCACACGCAGGCCGAGCGCGCGCGCTTCCTCGAACACGCGACGCACTTCGGACGGCGTGAATGCGATGCCTTCGCAGAATGCATCCACTGCATCGGCGAGGCCTGCGCGCGCGATCGCGGGCAGCATGCGCACGCAGACCTCGTCCACGTAATCGGCCTGGCGGCCGGCGAATTCTGGCGGTACTGCATGGGCGCCAAGAAACGTGGTGCGCACCGTAATGCCAAGTTCCGTACCGATGCGCCGTGCCACGCGCAGCATCTTCGCCTCGGCGTCGAGATTCAATCCATAGCCGGACTTGATCTCCAGAGTGGTTACGCCGTCGCGCGCGAGTGTGTGCGCGCGCGGAAGCGATTGTGCGAGCAGTTCGTCCTCGCTCGTCATGCGCGTCTTCGTCACGGTCGAGACAATGCCGCCGCCACGCCGCGCGATTTCTTCGTAACTTGCGCCGTTCAAACGCAACTCGAATTCCTCGGCGCGATTGCCGGCAAAAACAAGATGCGTGTGGCAATCGATCAGGCTCGGCGTGATCCAGGCGTTGCCGGCGGATTCGACGTGAACGGCCAGTTCCTGCGGCTTGCCGGGCAGGCCGGATTGCGGCCCCGCATAAGCGACGACGCCATCCTTCCAGCCTAGCGCAGCGTGTTCGATGGCGCCATACGCTGAGCCGGTTTCGGCCATCGTGGCGAGGCGGCAGTCGAGCAGCAGTCCATCCCAGGTCGGATTCATCGCCGTATTGTCCACGTTCGTGCCGGGTGCTGGAAGTGCGGGGCGTGGCATACTGGGTGAAACCACGGAACATCTTGCGATGACCGATTGTTTGGCTGAATACGCCTGGCTGCCGCACGGCTGGAATGAAAACATTCGCATTGATGTCGACTCGGGCGGAATGTTTCGAGTCGTGGCGGAAGACGCGACTGCGGCGGAAGGGCAACGCCTTGGCCGCTTCGTTCTGCCGGGCATGCCGAACCTGCATTCGCATGCGTTCCAGCGCGCGATGGCGGGCATGGCCGAGAGGCAATCGGGCAGCGAAGACAATTTCTGGTCCTGGCGCGAAACCATGTACGCGTTTGCCGGCCGTGTCGGCCCGGACGAACTCAAGGCCATCGCGGCGCAGTTGTACGTGGAGATGCTCAAGGCGGGCTATACACAGGTCTGCGAATTCCACTATTTGCACCACCAGCCCGATGGCAAGCCGTATGCCGATCCAGCGGCAATGTCGCTCGCAATCATCGAGGCCGCACGCGAAGCCGGCATCGGATTGACCTTGCTGCCGGTGCTGTACATGACCGGCGGTTTCGACGGCCGGCCATTGTCCGAACGCCAGCGTCGATTCGGCCTCGATGTCGATGGCTATCTGCGTCTGGTCGAAAAACTGCGCAAAATGGAAAATTCCACATTGCACGTCGGCATCGCGCTGCATTCCCTGCGCGCGGTGCCGCCGGAGGCGATGCGCGTCGTGTTGCAATCGCCACTGGCCGATGGCCCGTTGCACATCCACATTTCCGAGCAGATCGGCGAGGTGCAGGATTGCCTCAATGTGCGTGGCGCGCGGCCGGTGGAATGGCTGCTCGACAACGCGCCAGTCGATGCGCGATGGTGTCTGGTGCACGCCACCCACATGACGCAAGACGAGACCCGGCGTGTGGCCGAATCCGGCGCGGTCGCCGGCTTGTGTCCGACCACCGAGGCGAATCTGGGCGATGGTCTGTTTGCATTGCGGGCGTATCGCGAAGCGGGCGGGGTGCTCGGCATTGGTTCGGATTCGAACATTTCGGTATCGCCGGTGGAGGAATTGCGCTGGCTGGAATATGGACAGCGGTTGATCACGCGCCATCGCAATATCGCGGTGTCGGAATCCAGCGCCAGCGTCGGGGAAAATCTTTGGGGCGATGCGCTGTTCGGCGGAGCGCAGGCGTCCGGTGTGGCCGTTGGCGCGATTGAAGACGGCGCGCGCGCCGACCTGATCGTACTCGACGATGCCGCACCGCTGCTCGCCGCGCGTGATCTGGACAACGTGCTCGATACTTTCCTGTTTGCCGGAAACGTCAACCTGGTACGCGACGCCATGGTGGGTGGTGAATGGGTAGTCCGCAATGGTCATCATCGCGATGAAGATCGCATCGCTGCGCGTTACCGACAAACGCTGGAAGGCTTGGCACAGCGGGTCTGACGCGCACTTGCTCCGACGTGCAGCGAAAGTGCTAAGATCGCCGCGCCATGACCTCGGGGAGTTGCGCCATGCGTTATTCGTTGTGGGTTGCTCGTGCGATCGCTGTTGCCGGAATGCTGTCTGCGTCGCCGGCGTTTGCCGGTCTCGCCACGGCCTCGATTCTCGGAACTAGCACTCCTTTCAATCTTACGTCGCCCGCGGTAGGCACGTTCGGCCCAACACAAACCATTACCCTGACGTACGGCGGCAGTAACGGTGCGCAGCTCACCGCGTTGGCGCTCGCCGGCGCCAACGCCGGCGATTTCGCCATCGCTGGCGGCACCTGTCAGCCAAATACGACGGTGCTGCAACCATCGCCCCCCGGACCGGCGTCCTGCACCGTGATCGTGCAGTACAAGGCCAGTTCCGCTGCTCCGGAAAACGCGCAATTGACCGGCACCTGCCAGACGGTTTCTCTCGGGGTGGGCGGGTTCACGCTCAACTGCAACAATGCCAGCGGGCAGTTGGCTTCGCTGGCGGGCACGTTGCTGGCGGTGCTGGCGCCCACGCCGATGCTCGACCCGCGGTTGTTGACGGTGCTGTGCATCCTGCTTCTGGGCCTCGGCTTCTACTACGCAAGCCGCAAGCACGCCTGATTCACAGTTGCGGCAGCTTGCGCGCCCGCCAAGGCGTGAGCAGCATTCCCCACGCGCTGTGCCAGCGCGGTGCATCCAGAGCGCGCAGTCCGAATCGGGCTGCGTCGTCGACGGGCGGCGTCAAGGTGCCGAACGCGCGATCCCAAAGCGACAGCAGCATGCCGTAGTTGGAATTGGTGCGTGCCAGTTCCGGGGAATGGTGGCTCCAATGCATGCGTGGCGTGACCAGCAGCCACGAAAATACGGTGTCGATCCAACGCGGCCAACGCACCGCGGCATGATGCAGGTTTGCGAATCCCAGATTCAGGATTTCGTGGATCAGGAAGACCCACGCCGGTACGCCGATGGCCGCGCAAGCCACCAGGCGCCACAGTTCAGTCGGAATGATGTGCAATGGGTGCTGGCGCAGGTTGGTGGTTACGTCCATCTGCGGATCGGAGTGATGCACCGCATGCAACAGCCATAACCAGCGTACGTTGTGGCTCAGGCGGTGGAAGATGTAATCGCTGGCATCGAGCAGGGCGAACGCGAGGATGGCGTGCAGCCAGAACGGCAGCGGCAGGAAATACAGCACGCCGATGCGACGGAACTGCATCCACTGCAACAGCAGCCAGATCGTGCCGCCGAATACCAGTGAAACCACGACGATGCCGGCGACCCACAGCAGCAGGTTATGCCCGCCATGGGCGAAGCGACGTGAATTCCAATGTGTGCCGACGGCGGGCGCGAGCCACTCGGCCGCGAGCATCAGTACGAAGCCGCCGAACAGCACCCAGACGGCGATGTGCTGCAGCCAGAGCAGCGAATCAAGGTTTTGCGCGAAGTCGGGCATGCGCTCAGCGCAGCGCCGCGGCTACCGGGCCGATGGAACCGTCGTTCGGCGCGGGCTTGATGCCAAGGATGTGCGTGAGCAGGGGATACACATCGACGTTGTCGAATTCCGGAATCACGAATCCACGTTTGAATGCGGGACCGTGCGCGACAAACAGCGCTGCCATTTTCGGATCGGCGTTGTCGTAGCCGTGTTCGCCGCTTGAGATGTGGTGATCGGGGCGGTCGAGATAGCTTTGCGTCTCGATCAGCCAGCCATCGTCGGCGACGCATACGATCGGCGGAATGCGTGCATTCGTGCCGTAGTGCAGGCGTGCCGGCATCTTCGTCTTGTCCCAACAGCGCATGTGCTGGTGCGTTGCGAGCAGGGCGGCATCGACCTGGGCTTCATGTCCGGGTTTCGCCGCCAGTCCGGCGACCACGCCGGCGTTGATCACGGTGACATTGTGCATGTCGACGAGTTTGTCGAGCACCACGAGGCGATCTTCGCTGGTCGCGGTCATACCGTGATCGGATACCACGACAATATTCGCGTTGTCGAAAATGCCGCGTTGCTTCAATCCGTCAATCAGCCGCCCAAGCGCGTTGTCGATCTTGCGCAGTTCGGTGTTCACTTGCGGCGAATCCGGACCGTAGCCGTGGCCGGCGTGGTCGACTTGCTCGAAATACAGGGTGAGGAAATCCGGACGCTGTCCGGGTGGAAGATCCAGCCACGCCAGCGCCTGATCCACGCGCGCGTCCGGCGTCATCTTGCCGTCGAATGGCAGCCAATGTTGCGGGCGCACGCCGTCGATCGCCACGTCCGAGCCCGGCCAGAACATCGTTGCCGCATGTTTGCCCTGGCGTTCGACGCCTACCCAAACCGGCTCACCACCCCACCAGTGCGGATCATCGGTGGTGCGGCGGTCGGTGTAGACGAACTTCGCGCCGCTAACCGGATCGAGGAAACGGTTGTTGACGATGCCGTGATGATCCGGGTACAGCCCGGTGACAATGCTGTAGTGGTTCGGAAACGTCAGTGTGGGAAAAGCAGGCTTCATCGCAGTCGCGCGCACGCCGGTTCGCGCAAGTGCCGCCAGATTCGGCGACAGCCCGCGCTTGATGTAGTCGGCGCGATAGCCGTCAATGGAAATCAGGATCAGCGGCGAATACGGATGCGCGGGCTGCACCGGTGTGCGCACACACGCGGACAGCGCGAACAGCAACGCCAGAAACAGCGCCGCGAAAATGCGGCGCTGTGTTGCTTTCAGGGGCCTCACGGACTACGCCTCACAGTGTCGCGGCATTGAACGTGTCGCAACTGCGGATGTCGCCCGACTGGAAACCCGCCTTGAACCAGCGCGAACGCTGCGCCGAGGTGCCGTGGGTAAACGAATCTGGCACGGCATAGCCGCGCGATTCCTTCTGCAGGGTATCGTCGCCGACTTGCGCCGCCGCGTTCAATGCGGAGTCGATGTCGCCAGCCTGCAGCCAGTTCAGTTGCGCCTGCGACTTGTTGCCCCACACGCCGGCGAAACAGTCGGCCTGCAGTTCCAGGCGCACCGAGGTGCCGGTGGCGCCTTCGGTCGGCCGCCCGACCTGCTGCATGACGCCGAGCAGGTTCTGTACATGGTGGCCGACTTCATGTGCGATCACGTAGGCGCGCGCGAAATCGCCGCTGGCGTGGAAGCGCGTGTCCATTTCCTTGAAGAAATCCAGGTCAAGGTAAACCTGGTGATCGGCCGGGCAATAGAACGGGCCCATGGCTTCCTGGGCCGCGCCGCAGCCCGATGAGGTCTGGCCATGGAACAACACGAGCTTGGGCCGCTCATACTGATTGCCCATGGATTGGAAATACGGGCCCCAGACGTCTTCGGTGCTGGCCAGGATCGTGGAGACGAATTTGACTTGCGGGTCGTTCGCGTCCGCCGCGTGGCGCTGGCCTGGCGCCGGCGCGGCGGCCTGTTGGCTGGAATCGACGCCGCCACCGCTGAGGAACAGGTTCATGATCAGGGGCCGCGTCTGCGGGAAGATCAACGCGATGATGACGACGATGATCGTGCCGCCGATGCCGAGGTGGAATCCGCCGAAGCGCATCCCTCCGCCGCCACCACCGAATCCGCCACCACCGCCGCTGCCATCGTCCTGAACGACGTTGTCGCTTTGCCGACCCTTCTGCCAATCCATATGTCCTCCCGCGCCGCGTGGATATCCAACGCGAACACTACTCCGCCGCCAGCGAAACGCGCAAGCGTGCTGCTACATTGGACGACGCCGACGCTTCGCGTATACTGCGCGCCCTGCCTCGGCGCGGTCACGCGCCGTCATCACACGAGCCGGTGTGGCGGAATTGGTAGACGCGCCAGACTCAAAATCTGGTTACCGCAAGGTAGTGTGGGTTCGATTCCCTCCACCGGCACCAATCAATGCGTGGCATCCAGCGACAACTGGCGCTGGTCGCGGTCGTACCAGCGATCGTCGATCGGGCGGAACACCGAGCACTGCGTCATCGCGCCGCGGTAGACGTGCAAGGTCACGGCGATGGTGTCGCGGCTCGGGTTGCGGATGGTGTGGTATTCGTGCGGCGGGATCAGGCTGCCGGCGGAGCCGGGGCCGACGTGCATGGTGCCGCGCGGCTCGAAGTGGTATTTGCCATCGCGCTGATCGGTCAATTCGTAGGGCGTGATTTCCAGCGCGCCGTGCCAGACGCCTTCCACGCACCACATGCCGCAATGATCGTGGATCGGCGTGCCTTGCCCGGGTCCCCAGGTCATGGCGATGACCGAGAATCCATGCTCATCGCTGCGGTACAACTCGCGGCGCGCGTAGTGGTCGGCCACGCGCTCGTAACAGCAATCGGGAAGTTTCACGCCTGGGTCGCGGATCAGTTCGCACAGCGTGTTGCGCAGGTCGTCGGTGATTTCGGTCGGGCAGTCGTGGCAGACGGCGGCGTTGAGTGCGTCGACAAGGCGTTTTGAACCGGGAAATTCGAGCGCAAGCATGGCGATTTCGGCGGTGGCGTTGCGGCGATTCTACAAGGTCGCCAGGAAGCGCGCGATGGCGGCCCCGAAACGCGGAATATCGACGAGGAAGGCATCGTGGCCCTGCGGCGAATCCAGCGCCACGAAGTCGACTTTCGCGCCGGCAGCGGTCAGGCCGTCGGCGATTTCCTGCTGCTGCGACAACGGAAACAGGATGTCGGTGCTCACGCCGATCACCAACGCGCGCTCCACGCCGAGGCGTGCGAGCGCGGCGTTTACATCGCCGTGTGAGTATTCGGCTACATCGAACCAATCACTGGCGCGCGACAAATACAGGTAACAGTTCGGATCGAAACTGCGCACAAAGCGGCGCGCGTGGCCAGCCAGGTACGACTCGACCTGGAATTCCACGCCGAACGGATCATCGTCGGTGCGGGCTTCGGAATCCAGGCGAATGCGCGCGAAGCGACCGACCCATTCCATCGCCGAACGATAGGTGATGACGCCGAGCTTGCGCGCGATCGACATGCCGGCCTCGGGATAACGCGTGTCGTCGTAATCGCCGTCGTTCCAGTTGGGATCGAGGCGGATCGCTTCGCGCTGCAACGAGCGGATCGCGATGGCAAAGGGTTGGGCCTGCGGCGCGGTCGAGATGCTGATGTGCGCGCGCACGCTGCCGGGATGATTGACCAGCCAGCCGAGCGCGCTCATGCCACCCATCGAGTTGCCGATCAGGCAGGCGAGCTTTTCGATGCGCAGTCCACGCATCAGCGCGTACGCGGAATTGCCGACGTCTTCGAGCGTCAGCTCCGGAAAAGTTAATTTGTATACTTTTCCGATCGCCGGATCGACCGAAGCCGGTCCGGTCGAGCCTTTGCAACTGCCCAGCGAATTGACGCAGACCACGAACCAGCGATTCGTGTCGATGGGCTTGCCGGGCCCGAGCATGTCTTCCCACCAGCCGGGCGTGGCGTCGTCCGCATTCGATGCGGCGTGCGCGCTGGGCGACAGGCCGGTGAGGATGAAGATCGCGTTGTCGCGCGCGGCGTTGAGCCTGCCCCAGGTCTCGTAGGCAAGGCGCGCGCCGGTGAGCGCGCCGCCGCGCTTCATAGGAAACGGCGAGGGCAGGTTGAAGTATCGGGTGGCGTCGGGCATCCGCCGATTTTACGGTACGACTTGATCGATCGTCAGCCTGATTGGATCGGTGGTCGTCACCGAGATGGGTTTCGACAGCACCTGCAAATCGCCGCTCTGTGGCATCGCGTTGCCGGATTTCGATACGCGCGCACCGACGACGACCTGCGGGAATTGCGACAGCTTCATGCTCGGCAGCATGCCCATGCCGTCGGTCAGTGTCACCGTGACCGGTAGTTTGCTCGCCTCCATGCGCTGGATCGCAAGCGGCATCGGTGGGCCCTCGGCGGCCTTGGCGTAGACGAACAAGACATCGCCCGGCGCGAGTTTGTCGCGCAGTTTCGGATCCAGTGCCACCTCGACGTGCAATTGCGCGCCCTCGGCTGCCGGCTGGGGTGCGCTTGCGGATTCCAGCGCTGCGGCGGATGCGGTTTGTGTTTCTTCGGCTGGCACCGGCTTGCCGTCGCGTTCGGACTCGGCGCGCGCGATCTGTTGCTGCACGGATGGAATGATGTCCGAATCCTTGGGCAATACGCCGAGCAGGTGTTTCCACGCGGCGATGGCGTTGTCGTATTTCTTTCCCTGATATTCGCTTATCCCGAGCAGCCACAGCCCGCGCTGGTTGTCCGGCGCTGCTTTCAGCGCCGCATCCAGAATCTGGCGCGGCTCGCCTTCGATGCGCCGCGTCGGACTCGATAGCGCCAGCGCCTCGGCGTAGGCGACGGCGACATCCGGATCGCCCTTGGCCAGGTCGTAGGCATGCTTAAGCGCATCGCGCGCCTGATCGAAACGCTGGGTCGCCTCGTAGGCACGGCCGAGCAGGGTCCAGCCTTCGGCGTCGTCCGGATTCTGCTTGAGCTTGTCGGCGAGCTTGGCGATGGCCTGTTCCATGTCAGCGCCGTGATCGGCCGGTGCCTGCGCCGTGGTCTCCGCACCGGGAGCAAGTGCCGCCGGCGTGCCGACGATGCGGTACAGCATGATGGCCGCGAGCGGGAGCAAGAGTGCGATCGCAACAGCGACGGGATAACCGCGACGCGGCGACGCAGGCGTATCCAGCGCACCGAGCAGGCGTTCGCCGAGTTCGGCGCGCTTGGCGGTGTATTCGGCATCGCTCAGGATTCCGTTTTTGTGTGATTCGTCCAGCAGGGCGAGCAGGCGCCGCGTGTCGTTCGACGAACCCGTGCGCGATCCACGCAGCAATGGCGTCAACACAAAGGCCAGTGCCGCGGCCAGCATCAGCGCGGCGACAACGACAAAAACCATCATCACCAGTCTTCCTCGGAATTGGTCACGATCAGTGGCTGGCGCGCGCGACTGCGCAAAATTTTCCACAGCACGCCCGCGCCAATCAGGACGAATGCAAATGGCCCGAACCACAGCAGCCAGGTTCCGGCGTGCATGGGCGGATCGTAAAGCACGAAATCGTTGTAACGCGACACCAGGTATTGCTTGATCTGGTCGTCGCTCTTGCCAGACTGCATCATCTCGAAGACCTGGCGGCGCAGGTCTTTCGCAAGATCGGCGTCGGAATCGGCCAGATCCTGGTTCTGGCAGACCAGGCAACGTAACTGGCGCGTGAGGTTCTGGAAGCGTACTTCCTCGGCGCGGTCCTTGAACGGCAGCGGATCGATGGCGAGCGCCGCGTGCATGCCGATGAAGAAGAGGGCAATGACGAGCCCGATGCGCTTCATGGTGCGTCCTTGCCAAGCTTCGAGATGGCGGGCTTGAGTTCGCGCGCGATGATGTCGGGCGTCAGGTTGCCGATGTGCTTGTAGCGGATCACGCCCTGCGCATCGACCAGGTACGTTTCCGGCGCGCCGTAGACCCCGAAGTCGATGCCGGCCTTGCCGTTTTCGTCGACGATGATGGTGTCGTAGGGGTTGCCAAATTGCGCGAGCCAGCGCTTGGCGGTGTCGGGATCGTCCTTCCAGTCCATGCCGATCAGCGGCACGCCGAGTTTCTTTGCGTATGCCATCAGCACCGGATGTTCGTCCTGGCAGGTCACGCACCAGCTGCCGAACACGTTGAGCAGCCAGGGCTTGCCGAGCAAGTCCCGGCGCGCGACAGTTTTTGTCGGCTCGTACAAGAGTGGAAGATTGAATTCCGGCGCCGGTTTGTCGATCAGCGGACTCGGCACCCAGTTCATGTCGTGCGAACGGTTCCAGTGGATGCCGAACGCGAGCAGGGCGACGATCAGGGCGAAACCGATGAACGGCAATAGCCGGTTCATGCCGTGGCCTGCGCCGGTTCGGCGGCAATGGATGCCGCTTCATTGGCGATGGTGCGTTTGCCGCGGAAACGGCGATCGGCTGCGGCGGGCA
>OEIU01001625.1_pt1 | contig 13987 bp, 10 predicted proteins | sample 1539221 | NCBI WGS metagenome assembly OEIU01 (sample SAMN03792071, study PRJEB22550) | activated sludge metagenome | feature: wastewater treatment plant; material: activated sludge; isolation source: Wastewater treatment plant of a petroleum refinery complex | place: Argentina: Zarate | collected...
CACGCCGGGCCGCAACGTGAAGCTGATCTCGTCGCCGCTGGCGGAGATCTTCCAGGCGGTGGCCAACGACGGCCGGGGGTCGAGGTTCCGATCGTAGACGACCAGGCCTTCGAGGATCTTCGGCGACACGAGCTGCACCATCCCCGCGCTGCTGAACGCGGCGACCAGCAGCGGCGGCTCGGGGACGACCACGAACGTGATCGTGCGGCTGCGCGCCTGCGCGGCGGCCTGCGGGCCGCCCGCCAGGTCGGCCAGCGGCGCGGCCGCGATGACCCCGCCGGAGGCGAGCAGGCGGCGCTTGGTTCGGGAGAACGTCTTCTTCATCACGGGCTCCAGGCGCAACGGGGCGGGATCAGAGGAACTCGGAGAATACCGACAGTTCCTTCGGATCGTACTTCCACTCCTTGAGCGGCTCGCCGTTGGCGAACCTGGTCAGCTCGCGGAGCCAGATCCGGCGCTTGAGCGCCACGCCCACGTCGCCGCGGCCCAGATGTTCCTTGACCCGGCCGTCGATCGGCCCGACCCCCGCCTGCGCGATGTCGTCCTGCAGGAAGATCAGATGCACGTGTTGCGGATCGACGTCCTCGAGCCGCATCTCGCCGGCCAGGATCTTCCGCGCGATCGCGCGGCGATCGAGATCATGGCGCGCCAGCATCTCGGCGCGCCGCTTGTAGTAGCCCTCGCGCTCGCTCTCGGGCAGCGCCACCCGCACCACGGTGAACTGCGTGTGACGGTCGTCGTCGTGCGGCACCCACCAGCCGATGAACTCGCGGTAGGCGACGTGCGGATCATCGGGCACGCCGCGCACGTGATAGACGTTGGGCATGCCCACCTGGCCGATGTTGCGGCGCCCGCTGGGGCGGATCGCCCGGTTCTCGATACCCCAGCCGGTCTCCACACAGCTCAGTTCCGGCCCGTCGGTGCGCTCGTCCCACGACACCGACGCGTCGCGGTGCGCGAACGCGATGTGGCTCAGGTCGCCGGCATTCTCCATGTTGTTGAAGAAGCCGCAGTCGCGGGTGTATGAATCGGTATGCAGGTTGATGCCCGGCTCCTCGAACGCTGGATAACGCGGGAACTCGGGCGGCTCGCCTTCGCCGAAGTACGCGAACACCAGGCCCAGGTATTCCCGCGTCGGATAGGACGGAATGCGGATCGACTTGCAGAACGCGTCCTTCTCGGCCGGCTGCTCGACGCACTGACCGGACGGATCGAATCGCCAGCCGTGATAGAAACATCGGACGGTGTTGTCTTCGACCCAGCCCGGCACCAGCGACATGCCGCGGTGCGGGCAGCGCGGCGCGAGCACCTGCGCCGCGCCGTTCTCGCCGCGGTAGACGACGAAGTCCTCGCCGAGGATGCGCAGCGGCTTGATCTGGCCGACCTGCAGGTCGGCGCAGTGGAAGACCGGATGCCAGAAGCGGCGCAGGTAACGGCCGCTCAGCGTGCCCGGCCCCATCTTCTCGAGGTCGCCACGCGTACCGTTCCCCCCCGCCGTACGGTCCGGGCCGCCGACTTCCTTCATGTCCATCTTGCCCATGGGTTCGTCTCCTGTTGAAAACGGCGCGGCATGACAGCGAGCGCACCGAATGCTTTTCAATCTAGGGGAAGAGTTCCGTCGGGGTCCAATACAAATATTTCAGCGGATGGATATCGATATCGATATCGATATGCGCGTCGCGCTGAAAGAAAACCGGGCGTGCCTGGCGATTTTGGTGCGATGATCGGCGGCCGTTCACCTCTCTGGAGCAGACGTTGACGCAACCTGCCGAGCGCAGCCTCGAGTTCATCCGCCGGCTGGTGGCCTTCGACACGGTGAGCCGCCATTCGAACCTGCAGCTCATCGACTGGGTGCGCAACCATCTCGACGGTTTCGGCATCGACAGCCACCTGATCCGCGACGACACCGGCACCAAGGCCAACCTGTTCGCCACGATCGGCCCTCCGGATCGCCCCGGCTACGTGCTGTCCGGCCACACCGACGTCGTGCCGGTCGACGGCCAGCAGTGGTCGTCCGATCCGTTCCGGCTCACCGAGGCCGATGGCCGGCTGGTGGGCCGCGGCAGCAGCGACATGAAGTCGTTCATCGCGGTGGCGCTGGCGGCGGTGCCCGACTTCATCGCGGCATGCCGGCGGGCGCCGATCCATCTCGCGCTGTCGTACGACGAGGAGCTCGGCTGCCGCGGCGTGCCGCGGATGATCGACTTCATGAAGGCGAACGTGGGGCGCCCCAGGCTGTGCATCATCGGCGAGCCGACCGAGATGAAGGTGGTGGTCGCGCACAAGGGCAACAAGCGCTTCCGCTGCGTGGTCCATGGCCGCTCGTGCCACTCGGCGTTCACCGACCGCGGCGTCAACGCGGTCGAGGCCGCCTGCGAACTGGTGGCGAAGCTCAAGTCGATCGCGCGGCGCAAGATCCGCGAAGGCCCGTTCGACAGCGCCTTCGACCCCGCCTACACGACGGTGCACACCGGCGTCATCGCCGGCGGCACCGCGATGAACATCGTGCCCGACGAGTGCCACTTCGATTTCGAGTTCCGCTACGTGCCGGGGGACGACCCCGACCGGCTGCTCGAAGAGTTGCGCGGCCATGCCCGCGACGTCATCGAGCCCGAGATGAAGCGGATCGACGCGGCCACCGGCGTCGAGTTCCAGTTCCGCTCGCAGCTTGCCGGCATGGACATCGATGCCGACGACGAGCGGGTGCGTTTCGCGGTGTCGCTGAGCGAGCGCAGCGACCTCGGCAAGATCAGCATCGGCACCGAGGGCGGCGTGTTCCAGGCGGCCGGCATGCCGTCGCTGGTCTGCGGTCCCGGGTCGATAGCCCAGGCGCACAAGGCCGACGAATGGATCGCGCCGGAGCAGATCGCCGCCTGCGAGCGGTTCATGAAGCGGCTGGCGGCACGAGTGGCGACGTGATATCGCGGAGATATCACCGGCCGCGAAAGAAGTAATGGACAGGGTATCGGTTCGGATGGGACAGTTTCGGCCGTCAGATCCGGCACGAGGAGGAGACCAGACGATGCCGCACCGAGTCCGCTTTGCCCGCTTTCCGCGGTTCGCCTTGCCGCAGTCAGCATCCCCCCAGTCAGCGTCCCCGCACGCCGCCGCTTCGCGGCGCGGCCTGCTGAAGGCCGGCGCGGCAGCATTGGCCGCCGGCACGCTGCCCGCCGCGCGGGCTCAGGCGTATCCGTCTCGGCCGATCCGCTGGCTGATTCCGTTCTCGGCCGGCGGCCCGACCGACGTGCTGGCGCGCGCCATCGCGCCGAAGCTGTCGGAATCGCTGGGCGTGCCGGTGCTGGTCGACAACCGCGTCGGCGCCGGTGGTGCGATCTCGATGGAGGCGCTGGCCAAGGCGGCGCCCGACGGCTACACGATCGGCGTCGGCCACACCGGCACGCAGTCGATCAACCCGTTCATCGTCGCGAGCCTGCCCTACGATTCGCAGCGCGATTTCTCGCCGATCACGCCGATGGTGTCGTACGTCAACGTGCTGGTCGTCAACCCCGCGATACCGGTCAGGACGGTCGCCGAATTCGCCGAATGGGCCAAGGCCAATCCCGACAAGGCGACCTTCGCCTCCGGCGGCATCGGCACCACCAACCACCTGTCCGGCGAGCTGCTGAAGAGCGTGACCGGCGCGCCGTTCGTGCACGTGCCGTACAAGGGCAGCGGTCCGGCGCTGGTCGACGTGATGGCCGGCAACGTCGCCTGCATGTTCGACATCCTGGTGACCAGCCTGCCGCAGATCCGCAACGGCAAGGTCAAGCCGCTCGCGGTCACCAGCACGAAGCGCAGCCCCTATGCGCCGGACATTCCGACGATGGCCGAATCGGGCGTGCCGGCGTATTCGGACGCGGGCAGCGATCTGTGGTTCGGCGTGTTCGGGCCGGCCGCGCTGCCGAAGGACATCGTCGAGCGGCTGCAGCGGGAATTCGTGAAGGCGCTGGGCACGGCCGAGGTGCAGGAGAAGATCCGCGCGCAGGCGTACACGATCTGGACCACGTCGCCCGAGGAGTTCGCCGGCTTCCTGCGTACCGACCGGCAGAAGTGGGAACGGGTGATCCGCTCGGCGGCGCTGAAGCAGCAGTGAGGGGCCGTTGAGCGCGCCGCTGCAGGGTGTGCGGATCCTGGACCTGACGGCGGTGCTGCTCGGGCCCTATGCGACGCAGTTGCTGGCCGACTACGGCGCCGACGTGATCAAGGTCGAGCCGTTCGAAGGCGACGTGATGCGCCAGTCCGGGCCGATGAAGTCGCCGGACATGGGCCATCTGTATCTGACCGCCAACGAGAACAAGCGTTCGCTGGCGATCGATCTGAAGAATCCGGCGGCCCGGCCGCTGATGCAGCGGCTGGTCGCCCGCGCCGACGTGCTGGTCTACAACATCCGTCCGAAGGCGATGGCGCGGCTGGGCCTGTCGTACGACGAGGTGCGGGCGATCAATCCGGCGATCATCTATGCCGGCGCGATCGGCTTCAGCCAGCGCGGCCCGTACGCCGACCGCCCTGCCTACGACGACCTGATCCAGGGCATGGCCGGCGTCCCGTGGCTGGTGTCGCAGGGCGGCGTCGAGCCGCGGTATTCGCCGGTGCTGCTGGCCGACCGGTCGACCGGCCTGCACCTGGCGCTGGCGATCTGCGCGGCGCTGGTCGAACGCGGCCGTTCGGGTCAGGGCCAGCGCATCGACGTGCCGATGTTCGAGACGATGGCATCGATGACGCTCGGCGAGCACCTGGCCGGCAAGCTGTTCGACCCGGTGAACGGCAAGGCCGGCTACTCGCGCAGCCTGAGCGCGTCGCGCCGGCCCTATCGCACCCGCGACGGCCATCTGTGCGCGATGGTCTACAACGACAAGCACTGGCGCGCGTTCTTCGAGGCGATCGGCCGCACCGACGTGCCCGCGCAGGATCCGCGCTACCGTACGCAGGCCGCCCGCATCGCCCACATCGACGTGGTCTACGGCTTTCTCGCCGAGCGCTTCCTCGAGCGCACCACCGACGAGTGGCTGGCGCTGCTGCACGAGGCCGACATCCCGGCGGCACGGATGTACTCGGTCGACGATCTGCTGAACGACGAGCATCTGCGCGCGATCGGCTTCTTCACCGACACCGTGCATCCGACCGAGGGGCCGCTGCTGCGGGTCGGCATGCCTGGCGAGTGGTCGCGCACGCCGCCGTCGCGCCGCCGGCATGCGCCGGGGCTGGGCGAGCACAGCGAGGAGGTGCTGCGCGAGGCCGGGGTCGACGAGACGGCGATCCGCGATGCGCTGGCGCAGGATGTGATCCGGCGGCGGTAGGTCATGCGGACCCGACCCGGCTCGCGGGCTGATCGCAGGGCCGGGAGTGGCGCGATCAGCCGGGCCGCGATCAGTCGGGGCGCAATCAGTCCGGCCGCAACGCGCGCATGCTGGTGTGCAGGCGATGCAGCACCTGCTCGGCGGTGTTGCCCAGCAGTCTGCCGGCGGCGCCGGTGCGGCCCACGGTGCCCATGACCACGATGTCGGCCTTGAGCCTGGCGGCGATGCTGGGCAGCAGGCGATCAGGCGGGCCTGCCTTGACGACGACGTTCTCCGGGGGGATGCCGTGCTCGCCGACCAGGGCCGTGAGCGGGGCATCCAGTTTCGCGCGAGTGCGACGCTCCAGGGCTTCGATGTCGATCAGGTCGAGGTCCTGGGCCACGGTGGACACCGGAATGACATAGGCTGCATGGACCCGGGCGCCCAGCACCGCACCCAGATGGGCCGCGGCCGCCAGCACCTTGCGGTTCAGCCCGATCTGGACCGGGTCGGTGGAGCCGGCGTCGATCGTGGCCAGAATGCGCCGGCTCTTCCCGCGCGGCTTGCTGCCCGCGATCAGCACCGGCACCGGGCAGCGGCGCAGCAATCGCCAGTCCGTGGGGGTGTAGAACAGGTTGTCGCTGCGATGGCCGGCCTTCACGACCAGATCGATGCCGTCGCGCGGCACGGCCTCGACGACCCAGTCCACGATGTCCGCTGCCCACACGGCTTCGATGCGCGAGCGGCCGTCGCCGGGTAGCTGCGCGGCGACGCTGCGCCTGAGCCATCGCCGCTTGTCCGCCAGCAAAGCCCGCTGCAGCGCGGCCGCTGCCGTCGCCGAGAGCAGGCCGGGCTCTGCCGCGGCGTGTTCGTGGGCGAACCCGACGACGCGCAGGCGCCCCGTGGCGGCCGGAAGCAGTTCGAGCGCGGCGCGCACGGCGAACTGTCTGGGATCGTCCCGGTCCGCGATCGCCAGAATGTTGTCGAGCTTCATGGCAGGCAAGGCGCCTCCTTGGGTAAGATAGGATGCGTGCTGGCCGTGCGATGCGTCGCAACGACGCGGAAACACAGCGCGTGAGCCAGGGATACTACAGCGAGCATCGGGCTGCCCGAAGTCGGTTGCAGCGGCGTTGCATCGGGTGTACGTCGGGTCGGAGGGGAGCCACCCATCGAAGAAGTTCGGCACGTCCGTGTGACACGCCGGGGAGGGGGTTCGGGTCTTGGGCGTAGTGTCGACACGCCCCAATCTGAGGAAACGGATGAGTCAGCCTAGCTTTGCCAGCGCGTTGTTGCAGAACTTCCTGGGCAATTCGCCGCCCTGGTACAAGGGCACCATCATTTGCTTCCTGGTGTTGAACCCGGTCGCATTCTCCGTCAGCCCGTACGCCGCGGGCTGGCTGCTGCTGTGCGAGTTCCTGTTCACGCTGGTCATGTCGCTGCGCTGCTACCCGCTGCAGCCGGGCGGGCTGCTCGTCATCGAGGCGATCGCGATCGGCATGGCAACGCCGCAGGCGGTCTACGGCGAGCTGGTCCGAGGGTTCGACGTGATCCTGTTGCTGATATTCATGGTGGCCGGCGTCTTCTTCCTCAAGGATCTGCTGCTGTTCATGGTCACCAAGATGGTGATTAAGATCCGCTCGAAGATGGCGCTGAAACTGTCGTTCACCTCGGTCACGGTGGTGCTGTCGGCCTTCCTGGATGCGCTGACGGGGATCGCGATCATCATCACGGTGGCGATGGGCTTCTACGGCGTGTACCACCGGGTTGCGTCCGGCAAATACCTCGATCGCGCCGGCCGGCAAGCCGGCCATGATGCGCAGGGCGCCCACCCGGCGCCGGCACAGAGCGCCCACCCGACGCCGGCGCAAGGCGCCGGAGACACCGACCGCCTGCACGCCCTCCTGAAGGCGACGAGCGTCGAGTGGGAACTGGTGCAGCTCGAGGACCTGGAGCAGTTCCGCGCGTTCCTGAGGAGCCTGGTCATGCACGGGGCGATGGCGACCGCGATGGGCGGCGTCATGACCCTGGTCGGCGAGCCGCAGAATCTGCTGATCGGTACGCTCGCGGGCTGGAACTTCCAGGAGTTCTTCGTTCGCATGGCACCGGTGTCGATCCCGGTCGTCGTCGCCGGGCTCGTCACCTGTGCCCTGCTCGAGCGCTTCCGCCTGTTCGGCTACGGGGCGGAGCTGCCGGAATCGGTGCACGCGGTGCTCGTCGCCTTCGATCGGGACGAACGCAGCAGGCACAACACGCGCGATACGGCGGCGCTCTACGTCCAGGCCGCCGTGCTCGTCTTCCTGATCACGGGGCTCGCACTGCACCTGACCGCGGTCGGCATCATCGGCGTCACGGTGATCGTGCTGGCGACCTCGCTGCTCGGCATCGTCGACGAGCGCCGCCTGGGCCATGCGTTCCAGGAGGCGCTGCCCTTCACCGCGCTGCTGGTCGTGTTCTTCGCGGTCGTGGCCGTGATCGACAGCCAGCACCTGTTGCGTCCGATCTTCAACCTCGTGCTCGCGCTGCCCCGTGATCTGCAGCCGTCGGCCGTCTACGTCGTCAATGGCGTGCTCTCGACGGTCACCGAGAACGTGTTCATCGCCACGGTGTTCATCAACGAGCTGGCCGATGCCTTGAAGAGCGGCGCCATCGATCGCGCCCAGTTCGATCGGCTGGCGGTGGCGGTCAACACCGGCACCAACGTGCCGAGCGTCGCCACACCGAACGGCCAGGCGGCGTTCCTGTTCCTGCTCACCTCGGCGCTCGCGCCGTTGATCCGGCTGTCGTACGTGCGCATGACCATCATGGCGCTGCCTTACACCGTGGTCATGACGGTGACCGGCTTCCTGGCCGTCACCTGGCTGCTGTAGCGGAAGTCCGGATTCACGCATGTCGCCGCCAAGGACGGATCAGATGGTCGACACGGTTGCGGCAACCTTCGCGCGTCGCGCCATCGGGCTGGTGAAGGACCAGCCGCAGCGGTATGCGCAGATCCTGGACGCGGCCGGCGTGGCTCCCGACATCCTGGACGACGGTTCCCAGCGGGTGTCGGCGCGCGCATTCGGCTGCATCTGGGCCGAAGTCAGCCGGACGATCGACGACGAGTTCTTCGGTGCCGACTCCCGGCGGATGAAGAGCGGCAGCTTCGCATTCCTGTGCCGTGGTCTGCTGCACGAACGGGAGCTCGGCCTGGCCATGGACCATTGCCTGCGCGGGTTCGGTCTGCTGCTCGACGACATCTCCGCCGAAGTCGTGCGACTGGACAGGCTGGCCTCGGTGCGGGTGGAAGCCGGGCGCGTCGCTCCGCGCAACCTGGTGTTCGCCACCGAACTGCTGGTCACGATGGTATTCGGGATCATGTGCTGGCTGGCCGGCCGGCGCCTGCCGTTGCGCCTGGTGCGCTTCGCGTTCCCGCGGCCGGCGTATGCCGCCGAGTATCGATTGTGGCTGGCGGATACGGTGGTGTTCGGTGCCGCTGCCACCCGGATCGTATTCGGCGCCCAGGGGGCGGACCCGCCCGTCCGCGCGGCCCGCCCGGCCATGGGCGCATTCCTGGAATCCTGGCCGGAATCGGTTTTCGTGAAGTATCGCGATGCTGCGGGCTGGACCAGCCGGGTGCGGCGGATCCTGAAGACGCTCCGCTATGCGGAGTGGCCCGACATCGACGAGCTCGCCAGCCGGATGCACGTCGCGCCGGCCACGCTGCAGCGCCGCCTGGGCTCGGAAGGCACCAGCTACTCGGTGGTCAAGTCGGAGATGCGGCGCGAGCTGGCGATACGCCTGCTGAGGGAGCGGAACTGCCCGATCCAGCAGGTCGCCGAGGAGGCCGGTTACCACGAGGTCAGCGCCTTCTACCGCGCTTTTCGCCAATGGACCGGTCGTGCGCCCGGGGACTTCCGGGACGATCTGCAGTCGTCCTGACGTCGTCTTCGGGAACACGCGGAGGGCCTGCGAATTCCGGCCGGCGCCGACCCGGCCGGCGCCGACGGATTGTCCGCGCGCGTCACGAAACTTGATGCGTCCGGACATGTTCGACTCCGTTCTGCGCCGCTAATCTCCTCTCCGGTCGGCCCTCGAAGAAGGGCCCAGGCCAAGCTCAGAGGAAGACGAGACACATGCGCCGCGCTGATCGCTACGCCGGCTTGCTGAAGCAGGACCGCATCCACGCATCGTTCTATACCGATCCGCAGGTATTCGACGACGAGATGGAGACGCTCTTCCATCGCGGCTGGACATTCGTCGGACATACGAGCGAGATTCCCAGGACCGGGGACTACGTGCTGCGCCGGATCGGTCGGCAGAACGTCGTCTTCGTCCGCGACGAGCACGGGGACGTACAGGTTCTGCTGAACCGGTGCTCGCATCGGGGCAACATGCTGCTGTGGCAGGAGGCCGGCAATACCCGCCGGGCCATGACCTGCGCCTATCACGGCTGGTCGTTCAACCTGAGAGGCACCCTGATCGGAGTGCCCTACGACAAGGGCCTGAATCGCTCGCGGGAAGAGCTCGCTCTGGCCAGGGCGGTCGCGGTGGAGCAGTATCGCGGCTTCGTCTTCGCGTGCCTGCTCGCGCATCCCGCGGTGGATCTGGCGGGACACCTCGGGCCGGCCGTCAAGCTGATCGACCGCACCTGCGATCTGTCTCCGGAAGGAGAGATCGATCTCTCCGCCGGGTGGCTCAAGCATTCGATCGACGCCAACTGGAAGCTCGTGGCCGACAACAACACCGACGGCTACCACGTGGGCTTCGTCCACCGGTCGTTCCTGCAGGCCTTCAGCTCGCAGTACGAGACGAGCGTGGGTCGGCGGGAAGAGGAGCTGAAAGGGGTCACGCGCGACTGGGGCGGCGGTCACGGCGAACTGGAGTTCGCCTCGACCTACCAGCGTCCGCTGGACTGGCTGACCGGCAGGGAGGAACGCTATGCCAACTATGCGGCGGCGATGGAAGACAGGTACGGCAAGGAACGCGCGCGTCAGATGCTGTTCGACGGCCCGTCGCATGCAACCATCTTTCCCAACCTCTTCCTGGGCGAGATGAACGTGGAGATCCTGCAGCCGACCGCGGCGGACAGGGTCACCGTCGCGGTGTCGCCACTGCTGCTGAAGGGTGCCCCCGAGGTCAATCGACGGTCGCTGCAGCAGACACCCGCAGCAATGGGGCCGGCGGCCTTTCTCTTCGCCGACGATGCGGTGCTCGCCGAGCGCAACCAGATCGGTCTGACCGCCCGCCGGCCCGAGTGGGTCGATCTGGGCAGGGGCCTGAACCGGCAGACGAAGGCGGACGGGGTCATCGAAGGTCACTTCACCGACGAAGTCAGTGCCCGTGCCTTCTGGCTGCACTACGCCGAAGTCATGAGGAGCGCGGCGTGAGCGGCACGGCGGGCGCGGACGCTTCGGACCTGCCGTTCCGCGAGGCGGAGTACCGCGCGATCGAGCAGTTCATCTTCCACGAGACACGACTGGCGGATGAATCGCGCTACGGCGAATGGGAGGCCCTGTGGGACGAGGACGGCGCGTACTGGGTGCCGATCGGGGACGGTGACTACGATCGCAGGGCCCGGGTATCGATGATCGACGACAACCGCGGCCGCATCCGATCGCGCGTCAAGCAGTTGCAGACCGGGAAGCGTTATGCCCAGGTGCCTGCAGCGCCGATGCGCCGGCTGGTGTCGAACATCGAGCTCAGCCGCCTGAGCGCCAACGAAGTGGCGGCGGAAGCCAACTTCCTGCTGCTCGAGCTCGCGATGGCATCGACCCGGCAGCAGCGGCTATGGGGCGGGCGGCTGCAGTATCGCCTGCGGCGGTGCGATGGCGGGCTGAAGATGTACTTCAAGAAAGTCACGCTGATCAATGCGGGCGAACCGGTCCCCAATCTGCCGTCGCTGATCTGAACGGTGGCCGCAAGGGGCGCGAAGCAAGGAGGGGAAGGGGTGGAGCTCAGACAGTTCGTTCATCGCTGCAAGCAGTCGTACCCGGAAAAGGTGGCCTACATCGACGGTGGCCGGCAGTTCACCTGGCGCGAAGTCTGTGACCGTTCCTGCCGGCTGGCGGCGGGCCTGCAGGGGCTGGGGCTGCGCAAGGGCGAGGTTGCCGCGATCCTCTGCCACGACCACATCGAGGCGGTCGAGCACGTCTTTGCCTGTCTGGAGATCGGCGCGGTGCGGGTGGGGGTCAACCGCGGCTATTCCACGGCCGAAATGCTGCACGTCATCCGCGACAGCGATGCCCGCGTGATCATCGTGCAGGCGTCCTGCAGGCCGCTGATCGAGAGTCATCTCGCCGCGCTTCGGGCGGAAGGGCGGTTCATCGTGGGATTCGGCGCAGGGCATGGCCAGGAGATCGACTACGAGAAGCTGATCGCCGCGTCACCCGAAGCGCCCGAGCCGGTTGCCGTGGCGTTCGACGACCCTGCGGCGATCAGCTATACGTCGGGGACGACCGGCTATCCCAAGGGGGTCATCTTCAAGCAAGGCGGAATGCGCGACATGTTCGTGCATTTCGTGCTGTCCACCGGTCTGCGGCACGAGGACGTGTGGCTCAATCCCACCTCGATGGCCTGGGCGACGTTCATGCTGAACGTGATGTCGGTCGTGAACGGCATGACCACGGTGCTGCAGGGCGGTGACTTCAAGGCCGAGAATTTTCTCGACCTGTGCTCCCGGCACCGGGTGACGAGCGTCGTCGTGGTTCCGGTGATGCTGCAGCGCCTGATCGCGACCTATGAACAGAGCCGGCAGCTCTACGATCTGTCCGCGCTGCGCGTGGTGACCTACGGCTCGGCGCCCGCATCACCGACGCTGATCGAGTCTGCGATCCGGACATTCGGAGTGGAGCTGATCCAGCTCTACGGACTCACCGAGTTCTGCGCATGGGCCACCTTCCTTCAGCACGGCGATCACCTGAAGGCGCTGGCCGGTCGACCGGACATTCTCACCTCCTGCGGCCGGCCGGGCCTGCACTGCGAGCTCTCGATCCGTGACGAGAACGGTGTGCCCGTCGAACGCGGCCGGATGGGCGAGCTCTGGCTGCGCAGCGAGACGCTGATGCTGGGCTACCGGAACCTGCCGGAACTGACGGCCGAGGTTCTGCACGGCGACTGGCTGCGCACGCACGACATCGGCTACGAAGACGAAGAAGGCTATGTCCATCTGACCGACCGGCGGCATTTCCTGATCATCACCGGCGCCGCCAATGTGTTTCCGAGCATCGTGGAGAACACGGTCGCGGCTCATCCCCGAGTCCGCGAAGTGGCGGTTGGCGGTGGGCCCCCCCCCGGGTGGGGCGAGGCCGTCGTCGCGATGGTCGCGCTGAAGGAGCCCGGCTCGGCGAACGCGGCGGACCTGATCGCCTGGTGCCAGGGAAAGGTCGCGAAGTGGGAGGTGCCCAAGCATGTCGAGATCGTCGACGAACTGCCCAAGGGCCCGACCATGAAGGTGCTGAAGAAGCAGATCAAGGAGCGCTACGCGGCCCGGCCCGATCTGCTGCCGTGGTGAAGAACCGGGCCGGCGCGGGGCACGCCTGGATGCATCGAAGAGGAGACATGCAGATGAAAGCACCTTCAGGTGAAATGACGGGAGCCCGTGCCGGACCGGCGCCGGGCGCGATCCGGCGCCGATTGACGATTCTGGCGGGAACCCTGGTGCTGCTGGCCGCGCCGCCGGCACTGGCCCAGGAAGCCATCCGGATAGGTGCGATCCTGACGACGAGCGGGCCGGCAGCCGGCCTGGGCGAACCGCAGTTGAAGACGCTGAAGCTGCTGGTCGACGAGGCCAACGCGAAGGGCGGCGTGCTGGGCCGCAAGATCGAGCTCGTGACCTACGACGATGGCGCCGATCCGCAGAAGGCGACGGTGTTCGCCAGGCGCCTGATCGAAGCCGACGGCGTGCACGTCATCCTCGGGCCGACGGCATCGGGCCCGTCGCTTGCGATCGTCCCGATCGTGCAGCAGGCGGGCATCACCAACATCTCGTTCGCGGGGGCCGCCGCGATCATCGACCCGGTCAAGTCCTGGGTCTTCAAGATGCCCGCGAGCGATGCCATGGCAGCGCGTGCGATCTACCTGGACATGCGCAGGGAAGGCAGGAAGAAGCTGGCGATCCTGCACGATACCGGCGGTTTCGGACGAGCTTCCCTGGACCAGTTCCGCAAGCTCGCGCCGCTGTTCGATGTCGGCGTGGTCGGCGTCGAGTCCTACGATCCCAAGGACACCGATACGTCGGTTCAGCTCACCAAGCTCAAGGGCGCGAACGCCGACGCGCTGCTGGTGCTGGGCATTCCGCCGGGTCCGGCGCTCGTCACGAAGAACTTCCGCGATCTGGGCATGACGCTGCCGATCTATCACACCCATGCGCTGGCGACCCCTGAATTCCTGAAGCTCGCCGGACCGGCCGCGGAAGGGGCGCGCATCCCGGCGCCGCCGCTGGTGCTGGCGCCTTCGGCGCGGGGCGAATTCCGGGCCGTGGTGGAGCGCTACGTGGAGGCCTATCAGAAGCGGTACGACGCGGTCCCCACCGTGTTCGCCGGATATGCGCACGACGGAATGATGCTGACCCTGGCGGCGATCAGGGCGGCCGGCAGCACCGAGCGGAACAAGGTCCGCGATGCCCTCGAGAAGATCTCCAACGCCAAGGGCGTGAACGGCACCTACAACTTCTCTCCCGGCGATCACCTGGGCCTGGGGGCGGATGCACTGCCGCTGGCAGTCGTCCGGAAGGG
>OEIU01001627.1_pt1 | contig 13969 bp, 12 predicted proteins | sample 1539221 | NCBI WGS metagenome assembly OEIU01 (sample SAMN03792071, study PRJEB22550) | activated sludge metagenome | feature: wastewater treatment plant; material: activated sludge; isolation source: Wastewater treatment plant of a petroleum refinery complex | place: Argentina: Zarate | collected...
ACGCGGTCACCATAGAACTGTTCGGCCGGCTCGCGGACGACCACCGCACCCGCGGCGCGCGCATGAGCGCAGTGGGCATCCAGGTCTCCGGACAGGTGCACATGGATCGACTGCGTGTTCTTGCCGCCGACCGTCGCCGGGCTCGCGACATGGTCGGCCCATTCCGGGCCGACGTAGATCAGGCCGGATCCACGCCCGGAGTCGCCGATCCTCATCTCCGAATGCGCGAGCTTGCCGTCCGGGTCGGTGATCACCATCACCCGCTGGAAACCGAATGCGCGCTCGAGCCAGTCGAGCGCGGCGAACGGATCGCGGTAGTAGACGCTGACGGCCACCGGAGGGCGGTCGTAGGGATCGTTCATCAGGTGAGCCTCCCGCAGAATCGGCGCAGTGCCCCCGGAGCATTGCAGGCAATCCGGGGGCCCGTCCGCGTCCGCCCCGTCAGCGGACCTTCAGCGACCTTCGGCAGACGATCAGCCGGCCATCAGCTATTGGCCCGCATCACGTAGGTGTCGTAGCTGTCCTCGGCCACCCGGAACCACTGGATCTGATCCTGGTGGAACTTGTTGTACGGCTCGTACAGAATCTTCAACCCGGGGAACTTTCCGGACCACTCGGCGTCATGATCGAGCGCGGCCTTGCGGCATTCGTCGAGCACCGCCTTCGGGAACACCCGCAACTGGGTGCCGGAGCCCACCAGCTTCTTCAACGCTATCGGGTTGAGACTATCGTACTTGGCCATCGTCATCGCATTGGACTCGCCGCAGGCGGCGGTGAACGCCATCTGGTATTCCTTCGGAATCGAGTCCCAGGCCTTCTGGGCGACGATCATGTGGCCCATCGAGTTGCCTTCCCACCAGCCCGGGGCGTAGTAGTAGCGCGCCACCTTGTTGAAGCCGAGTTTTTCATCGTCGTGCGGCCCCACCCACTCGGCGGCATCGATGGTGCCCTTCTCCAGCGCCGGATAGATGTCGCCGCCGGCGATCTGCTGCGGAACCACGCCGAGGCGCTGCAGGATCACGCCGGCCACGCCGCCGACGCGGAACTTCAGCCCCCGCATGTCGTCCATCGACTTGATCTCCTTGCGGAACCAGCCGCCCATCTGCGTGCCGGTGTTGCCGTAGGCGATCGCCACGCAGCCGTAAGCCTTCAGGAAGTCGTTGTACATCTGCTCGCCGCCGCCGTGATACCACCAGGCGTTCTGCTGACGGTAGTTCGGACCGAACGGCAGGCAGGTGCCGAACGCGAACGCCGGGTTCTTGCCGAAGAAGTAGTACATCGCGGTCTGCGCGGACTCGATGCTTCCCTGCTGCACGGCATCGAGCACCTGCAGCCCCGGCACGATCTCGCCGGCCGCCGACGGCGTGATCCGGAACCGGCCGCCGGTGATCTCGCCGACCCTTCTCGAGATGAATTCCGCCGCGCCGTACAGCGTGTCCAGCGCCTTGGGGAAACTGGAAGCCATCCGCCAGCGCACCTCGGGCAGACTCTGCGCAATGGCGGGGGCGCTGCCGGCAGCCAGGATGCCTGCGAGGCCGCCGTGACGAACGAAGTCGCGTCGCTCCATCTGTTTCCTCCGGTTGGCGGGCGCTTCACGGGCTGTTGGGCGCCCTTTTGATTGGAGCGCCAACGTTGAACGCTCGGCTGGCGGCCGTCAAGCCCCCGGTCCCGTCAGGGTCGATCCGCCGCCCCCCGGACAAACCCGACCGCGCCGCCGTCGCGGAACCGTCATGTTCGGCCGCTAAGCTGCCCCGGCAATCCGCGAGCCGCCGCGGCCGGGCGGGCGCCGCCACGCCCGGCCGCTTCCCGATCTCCGTCCGAACGAAGGCCGACCCCCATGACCATCGCCGAACCCGACATCTTTTCCGCAGCGCAGCAGCCGGAGGCCACCGATGCTCATCATCAGCCGTCGGCCACCGCGGAACTGTCCACCGGGCCGGAGGCCGCACCGGCCGAAGCCGTCGCCGAACGGCCGCGCAAGCTGAAACGCCGCAAGCAGGAGTTCTCGCTGTCCAGCCAGGACCTGGCCCTGATCGACGTGCTGATCGCTCGCGCCCGTTCGGCGGACCACCGTGCCCGCAAGAGCGAGGTGGCGCGTGCCGGCCTCGCGCTGCTGGCGGAGCTCAACACGTCGAAGCTGGTGCGGGCGCTGCAGGCGCTGCCGCCGGTCCGTTCGCGGCGCAAGTAGCCGGCCGGGAACGGTGCAGGGGCCGCCCGGCGCGAATCGCCGGGCGAGCCCGTTTCGACTCGAGAATCGCGTTCAGCGCGGCGCCCGCATCAGCGGCTGCCCCGCGCGGATACGCTCCCCGGTCGCCACGCAGGGTGCGAACCCCGGCGGCGCGAACACGACGATCGTCGAGCCGTGCTCGAAGTGGCCGATCTCGTCGCCCTTGCGCAGCCGCTGGTCGCAGCGGATCCGGGTCGGCCCGTCGTAGCGCAGATGCAGGTGGATGTCGCTGAAGCGGAAGCGCATGCTGGCCACCAGCACCGCGGCGACCGGCACCAGCGCCACCGGATGGCCGCCGCGGGCAAGCGTCATCGACAGCACCGCGCGCTCGTTGCGGCAGAACAGCCGCTGCACGCGCGCCAGCGCGATCGGGTTGACGTTCCAGCAGTCGCCCGACAGGTAGTCGAGCCGCGTCACGGTCGCGTCGGCCGGCGCATGGAACCGGTGATACATCGCCGACGTCAGCCGCAGGGTCACATAGCAGCCGTCGCGGTACGGCCGGGCCAGCTCCGCATCGCCGAACAGCTCGACGATCGAATACTCCATCCCCTTGATCTGCAGGGCGGTCACGCCGTCGAGCGCACCGGCCGCGCCGACGATGCCGTCCGACGGGCTCGCCAGCACCTGCGGATCGGAATCGAACGGCCGCGCGCCGTCGATCAGCTCGCGAACGAAGCAGTCGTGCAGGCTGTCGAAGCGCTGCTTGCGGGCATCCGACAGGTCCAGGTCGGTGAACAGCCTCCACAGGCCGATCGACAGATCGCGGACCAGCGGCTGGCGGATCCGGCTGAACCAGCCGATGAAGCGGGTCAGCGCATGGCGCGGGATCCGGTTGGTCAGCAGGAAGTTCAGATCCTCCTGCATCGCCAGCCGGCGGACGAGCTCACGCGGATTCATGTCGCTGCAACCTGGGTCGGGTATTGATTCGGCGCAACGCCGTCACCGGCTTGCGAAGGACATCGATGAACGAGCCGATCCCCCCGGGCGCCGCGGCCGCGGCGGGGGGGCGCGCCACGCACCCCTCGCTCGCGGGCCATCCCCGAATCGGCCGCCGGCTCGCGCGGCTGGTGCGCGGTTACCGCTACGACGAGAGCCGTTTCTTCGACAGCGACGGCGCGCCTGCCGAGGTCGCCGCCCGCCGGCGCGCCGCGATGCTGGAGCTGTCGGCGACCTTCCACGAGCGGTTCCGCAGGACGCTGGAGCTGACGCAGCGGGCCCGCCCGCTGATCTCGGATCTGCAGTTCACCGGCCGCTATCGCGTGCCGTTCCAGTACAGCCGGCTGGTGCGCAACCACCTCGGCGTCGGCGCATTCGTCGCCGCCTCCGACGGGCTGGAGCTGATCGATCTCGACGGCAACCGCCTGTACGACCTGTCGGGTTCGTACGGCGTCAACCTGTTCGGCTACGACTTCTACAAGCGCTGCATCGCCGAGGGCAGCGCACGGGTGCAGGCCCTGGGGCCGGTGCTGGGCGCCTATCATCCGGCGGTCGCCGACGTGGTCGCGCGGCTGCGCGCGATCTCCGGGCTGGACGAGGTGTCGTTCCACATGTCGGGCACCGAGGCGGTGATGCAGGCGGTGCGGCTGGCCCGCTACCACACCGGCCGCTCGCACGTGGTGCGGTTCTGCGGCGCCTATCACGGCTGGTGGGACGACGTGCAGCCCGGTGTCGGCAGTCCGCGGCCGGCCCGCGAGACCTACACGCTGCGCGACCTCGACGAACGGTCGTTGCGCGTGCTGGCCACCCGCCGCGACATCGCCTGCGTGCTGGTCAATCCGCTGCAGGCGCTGCATCCGAACCGCAGTGCGCCCGGCGACTCGACCCTGGTCGACGGATCGCGCGAAGCGGGCTTCGATCGCGCCGCCTACACCCGCTGGCTGCGGCGGCTGCGCGAGGTATGCAGCGCGCGGCGCATCGTGCTGATCTTCGACGAGGTGTTCGTCGGCTTCCGGCTCGCGCCGGGCGGGGCGCAGCAGTACTTCGGCGTCCGCGCCGACCTGGTGACCTACGGCAAGACGCTGGGCGGCGGGCTGCCGGTCGGCGTGCTGTGCGGCCGCGCCGACCTGATGAAGCGGTACCGCGACGACCGGCCGGCCGACATCTGCTTCGCCCGCGGCACGTTCAACGCCCATCCGTACGTGATCGGCGCGATGCAGGTGTTTCTCGAACGCTGCAACGATGCGCCGGTGCGCGCGCTGTACCGCGATCTCGACGAACGGTGGGACCGGCGTGCCGCGCTGTTCAACGAACGGCTGCGGGCGGCCGGCGTGCCGCTGCGGGTCGACCACCTGTCGTCGATCTGGACCGTCAGCTATACCCGGCCCGGCCGCTACCACTGGATGCTGCAGTACTACCTGCGGGCGCACGGCATCCTGCTGAGCTGGGTGGGCACCGGGCGGATGATCTTCAGCCTCGACTGGAGCGACGAGGCGTTCGATGCGATGAGCGAACGCTTCATCGCCGCCGCCCGCGCGATGCAGGCCGACGGCTGGTGGTGGGCCGACGCGACGCTGACCCGCCAGTCGATCCGCCGCCGGCTGCTGCACGAGATGCTCGAGCAGTGGGGCCTGCCGCCCCGGTTCATGCGTCGTGGCGCGCGCGCATCGGGTCGATCAGTTGACCACGCAGAAGGTGAAACGGCGACTTCCAGTACAGCCTGATGTCGTGGAACGGGTCGGTCAGGATCTTGGTGGCCCAGGCCAGCCCGGTCCGCACGTCCTGCAGGTAGAACAGGTGCAGCGTGCGGAGCACCACGCCGGCGATGCCCAGTGCCAGCCAGGCCGCGCCCATGCTGCGCCACCAGCCCTGCGACACGATCCCGTCGGGCAGCAGCCCGAACAGCGTCGGCGACATCAGCAGACCCACCGGAATCGCCGCCCAGATCCCCATCAGCACGACCTTGCGGCGCAGGTTGTAGCCGACCTTGATCGCCTCCTTGTACTCGTGGGTCGCCTGGTTCACCTCGTCGTAGCCCTTGGGCTCGAAGAAGAAGTGGCCGATCTGGCGTGAGGTCATCGCGACCAGCCAGGCCACCAGCGCGGCGATCGCCGGGTCCTTGAACAGCAGCCCGTACGACACCAGGAAGCTGATCGCGCTGAACAGATGCAGCGACTGGTTGATGCGGCTGTGATGGTAGTAGCGGTGGTCGTCCCGGCGCTGTTCACGCAGTGTTTCGAGGAATGTGCTCAAGCTCGCTCCTTTTCTTCGCGCATCCGCAAAAGGCGGACGCCGCGGCGAGCTTATCGGCCGGGCGGTGAACCTTCGATGACAGCGCGCCGCGCCGCCCGGCGTGACGGCAGGCCTCGCCGTCGTTCAGTGCAGCTTGGGCGACTCGATGCCGGGTATCAGCAGACCGCGGCGGGCATAGGTCGGCTGCTCCAGGTGCTCGGCTCCCCAGGCGCACGCGTCGGCCCCGCGCAGCTCGATCGGATCGAGGTGGTCGCCGCGCAGATGGGGGTACTGGGCCGATGCGCTGTCCGGCGCACGGGCCGCGCGGTCACCGGGCCGGTCGGCGCCGACGCTGTCGTACAGCGCTTCGACGATGACGTTCAGGAAGCGGGAAGACGCACGCATGGCGACTCCACACGATCGGTTGGGATCGAAGGGCCTGCAAGCACCATGCCCGGGCGCCTGCGCGAAAATGACACGGTCGCGGTCAGCGGTCATCGAGGCCGGCATCGACGACCGTCGATCTGGATCGCGGGTACAGCAATTGCTCTGCGGCCTCGGCCGCCGCCAGAATGTCGACTGACGGAGGCCGCAGACCCCGTCGCCTGGCTGATCACGTCATGGAGGTGTTCCGATGCGCCCGGCCCCTGCCCGTCCGATGCGCCGAGCGGCGATGGTGTCGCTGGGCGCCGCCGCGCTGAGCGCCTGCAGCGAGATGGCCCGGCTGCCCGAATCGTCGGGCTTCGGGCCACGGCCGACGTTGCCGGAACCGGTGCGCGGCACGCTGCCGACGGTCAACATCGCGCCGGCGGTCGGCTGGACCGATGTCGGCCAGCCCACGGTGTCCGAAGGGCTGCGGGTCACGGCATTCGCCCGCGAGCTCGATCATCCGCGCTGGCTGCACGTGCTGCCCAACGGCGACGTGCTGGTCGCCGAGAGCAACGCGCCGGTGCGGCCCGGCCGCAAGGGGCTGCGCAACTGGATCATGGGCAAGGTGATGAAGCGGGCAGGCGCCGGCTCGCCGAGCGCCAACCGGCTCACGTTGCTGCGCGATCGCGACGGCGACGGCATCGCCGAAACCCGCAGCGTGTTCGCGACCGGCCTGAACTCGCCATTCGGCCTCGCGCTGATCGGCGACCATCTGTACATCGCGAACACCGATGCGATCGTGCGTGCCCGCTACCGCAGCGGCGATACCGCGCTGGCCGGCCCGGTCGAGAAGCTGACCGATCTGCCGGCCGGCGACTTCAATCATCACTGGACCAAGAACATCATCGCCAGCTCCGACGGCCGCAAGCTCTACGCGACCGTCGGCTCCAACAGCAACGTCGCCGAGAACGGGCTGGAGATGGAGGAAGGCCGCGCGGCGATCTGGGAAATCGACGTGGCCAGCGGCAGCAAGCGGCTGTTCGCGACCGGCCTGCGCAATCCGAACGGCATGGCCTGGGAACCGTCGACGCGCACGTTGTGGACGGTGGTCAACGAACGCGACGAGCTGGGCAGCGATCTGGTGCCCGACTATCTGACGTCGGTGCGCGACGGCGGCTTTTACGGCTGGCCTTACAGCTACTTCGGCGCGACCGTCGACGAACGGGTGAAGCCGCCGCGGCCCGACCTGGTCGCCCGCGCGATCGTGCCCGACTATGCGCTGGGTGCCCATACCGCATCGCTGGGCCTGGCGTACAGCAGCCGCAACGCGCTGCCCGCGCGCTTCCACGACGGCATGTTCATCGGCCAGCACGGCTCCTGGAACCGGCGGCCGCACAGCGGCTACAAGGTGATCTTCGTGCCGTTCCGCGGCGGCCGGCCCGACGGTGAACCGCGCGACGTGCTGACCGGCTTCCTGACCGACGACGGCCGGGCCCGCGGCCGGCCGGTCGGTGTCGAGCTGGACCGCAAAGGCGCGCTGCTGGTGGCCGACGACGTCGGCAACGTCGTGTGGCGGGTCAGCGGCGCGGGCGGCTGAGCGCTGCCCGGCGGCGGGCGGTCAGGCGCGGCCGGACGGGCTGTCTGCGTTCGCCCGCGCGCTTCGCCGGGCGCGCGCCTCGATCAGCATGAACAGCAGCGACGCGCCGAGCAGCGGCAGCAGGTAGTACACCGCCCGGTAGGCCAGCAGCCCGGCGATCAGCGCCGGCTGCGGCAGCCGGTGCGACAGCAGGGTCACGAACACCACCTCGATGACGCCCAGCCCCGCCGGCACATGGGTGACCACGCCGGCGATCGCGGCGACCAGCAGCACCCCCAGCACCGACGGGTAGTCGATGCGGAACTGCAGCAGCGTGTACACGGTGGCCGCGATCACCATCCAGTTCAGACTCGACAGCCCCCACTGCAGCAGCGCGATCCGCGCCGACGGCAGCGTCAGCTCATGCCCGCGGAGCTGCCAGGTGCGGCGTTTCGAGAAGCCGCAGGCGGCCAGGTACAGCAGGCTCACCGCCAGCAGCCCGGCCCCCAGCAGTCGCAGGCCGGTGGCATCGACCTTCCAGTCGGGCGGCGGCGACAGCGGCCACGCCAGGAACACGACGCCGGCGACGAACAGATACCCGAGCCAGTTCGTCAGCAGGCTGAGCCCCAGCACGCGGGTGATGGTCGGCGCGTCCAGCCCCAGCCGCGAATAAAGGCGATAGCGGAACGCGACACCGCCGATCAGCGAACCGAGGTTCAGATTGAACGCGTACGACACCAGCCCGACGCCGACCACCTCGCGGGCCGGCACCCGATGGCCGGTCTCGTGCCGCCCGATCAGATCGTAGGTGCTGTACAGGCCGTGACTGAGCGTCGCCAGCCCCAGGGCCAGCGCCAGCGTCCACAGCGGATAGCGCTGCAGGGTCGCGCCGATCTCCGGCCAATCGACGCCGCGCGCATGATGGGCGACCAGACCGATGACGGCCGCGAAGAAGAGCCAGGTCAGCAGGCGTTTGATCCACGGCCAATGGCGGCGGAAGAACGATTCCTCGGCGCCGTCGGCGGGCCGGCGGCCGGCGCGGCCCGGTGCGGCGGAGGTGCCGGCGGCAGCACGCATCGTCAGCGACCCGCCGTTCCATCGTCGACCGCAGCCGCGGTCGGCGCCCGCAGATCCAGGGTCGGCGCATGCCGCGGCAGCCGGGCGGCCCAGGCCGGGAAGCGGCGCAGCACGTGGAACACGACCGTCGAGCGCAGCGATTCCCACCAGGCCCAGCGAGACGGCGGCAGCGGCTCGATCTCCTTGCACTGCTGTTCGATCAGCGTCTCGAGACGCTGCGCGAGCTCGCGCGCGAATGCGGCATCGCGCAGGATCACGTTCGCCTCCAGATTCAGCGACAGGCTCAACGGATCGAGATTGCTCGAGCCGACGGTGGACCAGTCGTCGTCGATCACCGCCACCTTGCCGTGCAGCGGCCGCTTGCAGTACTCGTGGATCCGCACGCCGTGGCGCAGCAGATGCGAGTACAGCAGCGACGCCGCATACTTGACGATCGGCATGTCCGGCTCGCCCTGCAGCACCAGCCGCACGTCGACGCCGCGGCGCGCGGCCTGCACGAGCTGGCGCAGCACGCGGTAGCCGGGGAAGAAATAGGCGTTGGCGATCAGCACCCGCTTGCGCGCACCGCGCAGCGCGAGCCGGTACTGTCGCTCGATGTCGTTGTGATGCTCGACGTTGTCGCGGGTCACGAACAGCGCCCGGATGTCGTACCGCTCGACTGCGTGCGCAGGTCCATCGGCCTGGCTGGTCTGCATGGGGGCCTGCGCCCGGCCTCGCGTCCGCGTTCGCGCCCGCGGCCGCCAGCGCAGCCGCGACGGCGGGCTGGCCCGGCCGATCGCCGCCAGCGCGAACTGATGGATCTGGTCGACGACCGGCCCTTCGAGCTCGACCGCATAGTCCTGCTTGGCCATCGGGCCGAAGTCCATCAGGTGATCGCCCGAGTAGTTGATGCCGCCGACGAACGCCAGCCGTCCGTCGATGACCACCAGCTTGCGATGCATCCGGCGCAGCACCTTCAGCTTGCGGGTCATCCGCATCGAGAACAGCGAGCTGCGCGCGGCCGCATCGAAGGTGCGCACCCGCACGCCGGCCCGCATCATCGAATCGACGAACCCGTCGGACAGCTCGGCCGAGCCGAAGCCGTCGATCATCAGATCGACCGCCACGCCTCGCCCGGCGGCTTCGATCAGCACCTGCGCCAGCGCCTGCCCGACCTTGTCCTCCCACAGGATGAAGGTCTCGATGATCACCGCCTCGCGGGCGGCCCGCACCGCGTCGAACACCGCCGGGAAGAACTCCTCGCCGTTCTCCAGCAGTCGCGCGCGGTTGCCGTCGGTCCAGGTGGTATTCACAGTACGTTCTCAGCGGGTGTCACAGCGATCCCGTCGGGTTTCACAGCACGATCTCCGCGGCCAGCGGTGCATGATCGGACAGCCGCGACCACGGGTGGCGCGGCAGCACGATCGGCGAATGCACCTTGGCATTGCGCACATAGATCCGATCCAGCTCGAGCAGCGGCAACTGGGATGGAAAGGTGCGCGCCGCCCGGCCCCGGGCGGCGACGAACACCTCGCGCAGCCCGGCACAGCTCTCCAGCACCTGGTGGGCCCGGCGCCGCCAGTCGTTGAAGTCGCCCGCCACCAGCAGCGGCGCATCGGGCGGCACGTGGTTCCGGACGATGCCGCACAGCAGCTCCATCTGGTTGCGGCGATGATGCTCCTGCAGCCCCAGATGCACGCAGATCGCATGGACGACCGTGCCGGTATCCGGAATCCGTAGCTGGCAGTGCAGCATCCCGCGCGACTCGCCGCCGTGCACCGTCACGTCGTGGTTGCTCGACGCGATGATCGGGTAGCGCGACAGCACCGCGTTGCCGTGATGACCGAGCGGATAGACCGCGTTGCGGCCGTACGCGTATTCCGGCCACAGCTCGTCGGCCATGAACTCGTAGTGCGGCGCCTCGGGCCAGGTGGCCAGCCGCGTCGAATGCCCGCTGTGCTCGCCCTGCACCTCCTGCAGGAAGACCACGTCGGCGCCGACGTTGCGCACCGCCTCGCGCAGCTCGTGCAGCACGAAGCGGCGGTTGAAGAACGAAAAGCCCTTGTGGGTATTGACCGTCAATACCCGGAAGCTGAGGTCCGGTCGCATGGGCGTCAGATGGGCGATGACTCGCGGTGGGTGCCGAGAGGCAAGCCGGGTGCCCGGAAGGCCGGCCGCGGCGGAACGCCGTCCGGCCCCGATCGCCGGCCGCCGGTCGGTCATGGAGGGCCGACCGGCGGCCGTCTGTGACGGATCGCACACACTGCGCGCTTCTATACTCGCCGCACAAACAGAACGACGAACGCGCGCAGACGCCGCGCGCATGCCAGGGCCCTCGAATCCTTTGAAGGACTGGTATGCCCATGCTCCGGAACCCGCGCGCGACGCGACTGGCCCTGTCCCTGGCACTCGCCTGGGCCGTCGCCGCCTGCTCGGGGAGCCTGACCGATCCGCTCGGGCTGAAGGACAGCGGCGGCTCGGGCGGTACTGCATCGACCGCCGACACGATCGTCAAGTCGCCGGAAGGGGCGAACGGCCCGGTGTCGTCGACGGCCGGACTGTCGGGCACCGAGCTGCCGGCCGACCAGCAGCTCCAGACGCTGGATGCCAGCCGCTTCCTGGCGCAGGCGACGTTCGGCCCGACGTCGCTGGGCGAAGTCTCCGACCTGATGAAGTACGGTTACTCGGCGTGGTTCAACCACCAGTTCGCGCTGCCGGTGCCGAGCTACCTCGACTACGTGAACACGCAGGCGGCGCGCAAGTCCAGCGGCAAGCCCGATGACGCGATGGCCTACGAGGCGTTCTGGCAGCAGTGGCTGTACAGCCCGGCGCAGCTTCGCGCGCGCGTCGCGTTCGCGCTGTCGGAGATCTTCGTGATCTCGAACGTCGCGCCCGATCTCGATCCGCGGGCGATGGCCTCGTACATGGACATGCTGAACCGCAACGCGTTCGGCAACTATCGCAAGCTGCTCGAGGACGTGACCCTGCACCCGGCGATGGGCTACTACCTGAACCTGCTGGGCAGTCAGAAGGAGGATCCCGAGAAGGGAATCCACCCGAACGAGAACTATGCGCGCGAGGTGCTGCAGCTTTTCTCGGTCGGCCTGGTCATGCTGAATCCGGACGGCACCACCCGGCTCGACTCCGAAGGCAAGCCGATCCCGACCTACGACGAGAACGTCGTCAAGGGCTTCGCGCGGGCCTTCTCCGGCTGGAGCTTCGGCGGCAAGGACACGACGAAGAACAGCACGTTCGGCGGCGAGACCGGCGACTGGACGATTCCGATGCAGCCGTGGGCGAGCAAGCACTCGACCGCCAGCAAGACGCTGCTGAACGGATACGTGATCCCGGCCGGGCAGACGCCGGCGGAGGACATGCGGCAGGCGCTCGACGTGATCGCCGCGCACCCCAACGTCGGCCCGTTCATCGCGCGCCGGCTGATCCAGCGGCTGGTGACCAGCAATCCGAGCCCCGCCTACATCAACCGGGTGGCCGCCGCGTTCGACAACAACGGCAGCGGCGCCCGCGGCGAGCTGTCGACCGTCGTCTACGCGGTCCTGATGGACCCGGAGGCGCGCTCGGCCGACGCCTATCTGGCGCCGAACTACGGCAAGCAGCGCGAGCCGGTGATCCGGTTCGCGAACTTCCTGCGGGCGCTGAACGCCCGCTCCGACAGCGGCCACTCCGAGATCGGGAACCTGGACAGCGCCGACAACTCGCTCGGACAGAGTCCGATGCTGTCGCCGTCGGTGTTCAACTTCTTCTCGCCGGACTTCCGCAATCCGGGCGCGATCGCGCAGGCCGGTCTGTACTCGCCCGAGTTCCAGATCACCAACGAAGCCAGCGTCGTCGGCAACCTGAACTTCTTCGCCAACCTGATCAGGTCGGGCGGCTACGGCAGCAACGAGAACCGGCTGCGGCTGGACTTCTCGGCGCTGGAGTCGGTCGCCGACGATGCGAAGACGCTGATCGACGTGATCAACGTGCTGTTCATGAACGGCACGATGACCAGCTCGACCCGCACGTCGATGATGCGCGCGATCAACTCGATCGATCCGAAGAGCAGGACCGACCGGGTCAAGTCGGCGTTGATCCTGACCAGCATCGCCCCCGAATTCGTGATCCAGCGCTGACGCGCGCCAGGCGAAAGGACTCCTCTCGATGAACGCAAGACGCAGCTTCCTCAAGCGCGCCGGTGTGCTGGGCACGGCCGGTGCCGGCCTGGCGACGCTGACCGGCCTTCCGGGGACCGGCAGCCCGATGCTCGCCGATCTGCAGCGCATCGCTGCGCTGGCCGGCGACGCGCTGATCGGATCGGCCCGCGCGCAGACGGTCGACGACTATCGCTGCCTGGTGTGCATCTTCATGTTCGGCGGCAACGACTCGAACAACCTGATCGTGCCCACCGACGGCGGCCGCTATGCGCTGTACAGCCGCGCGCGCGGCCCGCTGACCCTGGCGCAGTCGAGCCTGCTGCCGGTCACCGCGGCCAACGGCGGCGCGACCTACGGATTCCATCCGGCGTTCGCGAACGTGCAGAAGCTGTTCATACAGAACAAGGCGGCGGTGGTCGCCAACGTCGGCCCGCTGATCGTGCCGCTGAGCAAGGCGGCGCTCAATGCGCGCTCGGCGCCGATCCCGTCGAACCTGTATTCGCACAGCGACCAGCAGTCGCAATGGCAGAGCTCGATCTCCGACGGCAGCGGCCGTACCGGCTGGGCCGGCCGCATCGGCGATCTGCTGCAGGCGACCAACAGCAACCGCGGCGCGACCTGCGTCTCGCTGGCCGGCAACAATCTGTGGGAGCCCGGCACCACGCTGACCTCGTACAAGGTGTCGCCGTCGGGCGCGAACGGATTCAGCTTCTACAAGCAGGGCTCGGGCAGCGATCCGTTGTCGATCTCGATCACCGAGATGCTGCAGCAGCCGCGCGCCGGGCTGTTCGACCAGGCGTGGCTGAACGTGATCCAGAAGTCGCTGGACAACCAGCGTGCGCTGTCCGACGCGCTGGCCGGTCAGTCGTCGGCCGGCACCTTCCCGAACACCGGACTGGGCCGGCAGATGAAGATGGCGGCCCAGTTGATCGCCGCGCGCGGCGCGCTGGGCGTGAACCGGCAGACGATCTTCTGCTCGATCGGCGGCTTCGACACCCACGGCGGCGATCAGATGGAGATCCAGCAGCGGCTGTTCGCCGAGATCGACGGGGCCGTCTCGGCGTTCTACAACGCCACGGTGGCGCTGGGCATCGCCGACAAGGTCACGACCTTCACCGCATCGGACTTCAGCCGTACCCTGCAGTCCAACGGCGGCGGCTCCGACCATGCATGGGGCAGCCACCACCTGGTGATCGGCGGCGCGGTCAGGGGCGGCAACCTGTACGGCACCTTCCCCGACCTGACGCTCGGCGGGCCGGACGACTCCAGCCAGCAGGGCCGCTGGATCCCGACCACCTCGGTCGATCAGTACGGCGCGACGATGGCGCGCTGGCTCGGCGTCGCCGCCTCGGAGATGGCGACCGCGTTCCCGGCGATCGGCGGCTTCGCGACGGCGGACCTGGGGTTCATGAGCTGAAC
>OEIU01001628.1_pt1 | contig 13938 bp, 11 predicted proteins | sample 1539221 | NCBI WGS metagenome assembly OEIU01 (sample SAMN03792071, study PRJEB22550) | activated sludge metagenome | feature: wastewater treatment plant; material: activated sludge; isolation source: Wastewater treatment plant of a petroleum refinery complex | place: Argentina: Zarate | collected...
GACCGGACAGGTCTATCCCGATCCGATGGGCGGCTATAACGGCGCGGCGGCGGTGCTGACCGCATTGATGCACCGGCAGGCGATCGGCGAGGGGCAATATATCGAGGTGCCGCAGGTCGAAGCCTCGATGCAGTTCGTCGGCGAGGAATTGCTGTACGCCATCGCCGCCGGCGAGGATCCGCAGCCGCAGGGCAACCGCGTGCGCTGGGCCGCACCGCATGATGCCTACGCCGCGACGGGCAACGATCAATGGGTTGCGATTGCGGTCGGCGGCGACGACGAATGGCGCAGACTGTGTGGCATCATCGGCCAGCCGTCGCTCGCGGACGATGCGCGCTTTGCGACATTCAGTGAGCGCTGGAAACATCAGGACGAACTGCGCGCGCCCATCGAGGCGTGGACGCGCCGCCACGACAAATCGGCGATCGCCGATCAGCTTCAGGCCGCAGGCATTCGCGCCGCCGCGGTGATGGATTCCGAAGACCTGCACCACAGCCCTTATCTGAAAGCGCGCGGCGCGTTCGTGCGGATGGTTCATCCCGAAGCCGGCGCGCATGATTACCAGACACTGCCGTTTCGTCTCAGCCTGACGCCAGGCTCGCAGCACCGCGCTTCGCCGTGCCTCGGCGCGGATACGCGGTTCGTTCTCTCGGACATTCTCAAACTGTCCGCCGACGAGATCGCCGAGCTCGATCGCGAAGGCATCACCTCAGCCGTTCCGGCCTGACGCTTCAGGCATCACGAAGGAGTTTTCCATGCCGAACTATCAGCACATCAAATACGCGACCAAGGACTACAAGCACATCAAGTACGAGATCTCGAACAAGATCGCGCGCCTGACGCTGAACCGGCCCGATTACCGCAACGTCCAGAGCGTGATCCTGCTCGAGGAGATGGACCACGCCATCGCTCAGGCAGGCTCGGACCGCAACGTCCATGTCATCGTATTGTCGGGCGAGGGACCGAGCTTCTCCGCGGGCCACGATCTCGGCACGCCGGAAGAGATGGAGCATCGCAAGCAGTATCCGGACGAGGAGGGCACGCGCGGCATCTTCGAGCGCTCGTGGCGGCTTTATGTCGACATGCACCTGCGCTGGCGCAATGTCGCCAAGCCGATGATCTGCGCCGTGCATGGCCACTGCATCTTCGGCGGCTGGATGGTCGCTTCAACCGCCGACATCATCTTCGCCTCCGACGACGCGATGTTCCTCGGCTCGACCTTTCAATACTGTTCGATCCCCTATGACATCCATCCACGCAAAGCGAAGGAACTGCTGTTCCAGAGCCGCTTCATCAGCGCGCAGGAGGCGAAGGAGGCGGGGCTCGTCAACCGCGTCGTTCCGCGCGAGCGGTTGATGGACGAGACGATGGCTTACGCCGCCGATGTCGCCGCCAACGATCCGTTCGACATGCGCATGACCAAGCTCGCGATCAACCAGGCGCTCGACGCGCAGGGCTTCACCTCACATATCATCTCGGCGCATTCGACCTACATCACGCGCCGGCTCGGCTCGATGGATCCCGGCTACGCCATCCCCAATCCGAAGGATCGGGGCGTGCGCCGGATGCCGATGGTGCAGGTTGCGATGGAGCGCTACGAGCGCGCGCAGGCAAGCAAGAAGGCGGAGAAGTAAGCGCGCGTCAGCCCTGCGGAAACAGCTTCCGCAAGCCCGCATTCGACGCCTCGCAGACGCCGCGCTCGGTGATGAGGCCGGTGACGAGGCGCGCCGGCGTCACGTCGAACGCGTAATTGCCGGCATCGGTCGTCTCGGGAGAAATCCGCACGCGCGCGGTCTTGCCGTCGTCGCCGCGACCCCAAACGTAAGACACCTCGTCGCCGCTGCGTTGCTCGATCGGAATTTCGCGTAACCCGTCATGCACCGTCCAGTCGATGCTGGGCGAGGGCAGCGCGACGTAGAACGGCACCTTGTTGTCGTGCGCCGCGAGCGCTTTCAGATAGGTGCCGATCTTGTTGCAGACATCGCCGTTCGCGGTGGTGCGGTCGGTGCCTGTTATCACCATGTCGACCATGCCGTGCTGCATCAGGTGACCGCCAGCATTGTCGACGATCAGGGTGTGCGGCACGCTTTCGTTGCCGAGTTCCCACGCGGTGAGCTGCGCGCCCTGATTGCGCGGCCGCGTCTCATCGACATAGACGTGAAGTTTGATGCCGCGCTCCGCCGCGAGATAGATCGGTGCGGTGGCGAGGCCGTAATCGACGGCGGCGAGCCAGCCGGCATTGCAATGGGTGAGAATGTTCACCGCTTCGCCCGGCTGCTTGCGTGCGGCGATGGCTTCGATGATCGCGAGGCCATTGCGGCCGATGGCGCGATTGATCGCAACATCCTCGTCGGCGATTTCGGCGGCGCGACGATAAGCGATGGCGGTACGCTCGCTTGCAGGCGCAGGCCGCAGCGCCGTGCGCATCTCGTCGAGCGCCCAGCGCAGATTGATAGCAGTCGGCCGCGTCTTGTGCAGATGCTCCCACGCGGCGTCGAGCGCGGCGTCGGATGGATCGACGGTCATTTGCAGCGCCATGCCGTAAGCCGCGGCGGCTCCGATCAGCGGCGCGCCACGCACCCACATCTCGCGGATCGCAGTCGCCATGACAGGCATCGACGTGATCGTCTTGACGCGGAAGTCGTGCGGCAGCCAGCGCTGGTCGATGACGCCGACGCTGCGGCCGTCGTTATTGAGCCAGATCGTGCGGGTGTGGCGGCCTGCGACCTTCAATGATTGTCTCCGGGTTGAATGGCAGCCGCATTCACCGCAGCGCCGCCGCGATGTTGCCGCCGTCCACAGTCGTCACGTCGGCGGTGGTGCGTTCCGCCAGCGCCTGATGCAGGAAGGCCTGCGCGACATCGTCGGCGGTGACTTCCCGCCCCAGCAGATTGCCGCTCATGTACTCGCTCTCCGAGAGATTGCGCGCCGCCGAACGGCTCGCGATCATTTTGTCGGTGAGCAGGCCTGAGCGAATGCGATCGGCGTTGACCGCATTCGAGCGGATGCCGTCCTTGCCATATTCGAGCGCATATTGCCGCGACAGAAACAGCGTCGCCGCCTTCGGCAGACCGTAAGCGCCGAAGTTCGGTCCCGGATTGACAGCCTGCTTGGAGGCGTTGAACAGAAGCACGCCGCCGATGCCCTGCTGCCTGAAGATGCGCACGGCCGCCTGCGCGACATGCTGATGCGCGAAGAAGTTCAGCTCGAAGCTTTTGCGCAGCAGCGCGTCGTCGATGTCGCCGATTGCGCCTTCCCACGCCGCGCCGGCATTCGAGATCGCGATGTCCAATCCGCCATAGGTCGCGACGATGCGCGCGAACGCAGCTTTCACGGACGCCGGATCGGTGACGTCGCAGGCGAGGCCGATGGAATCGTTGCCGCAGGCTTTTGCGACCTGTTCGGCCTTCGCGCCGTCGAGATCCAGCACCGCGACATGCGCGCCGCTGGCCGCGAACAGTTCAGCCGTCGCCGCGCCGATCGCGCCAGCGCCGCCGGTGATCGCCATGACGTGCCCGGTGAGAATCTTCGGCTTGGCGGCAGCGAGCTTGGCCTGTTCGAGCGACCAGTATTCGAGATCGAACAGCTCGTCATGGCTGAGCGGATGAAACGCGCCGACCGCTTGCGCGCCGGTGACAGCCTCGATCCACATTTCGCCGACGTCGCTGGAAATGCGCGCATCCTTCAGCGTACGTCCGTGGCCGATCAGGCCGAGGCCGGGCACCAGCGTCAGCCGCGGCATCGGGTCGAGCATCCTGCGCTTCGGCGTCACGCGCGCATCGTTGCGCGTGAAGTAACCGGTGTAGTTGGCGACGAATTGGTCGACGCTTTTGCTGATGACGTCGCCATAGCCGGCGAGCTGCGCGGCATCGGGCGCGGGCAGCACCATCGGGCCGGTCTTGATGCGGATGCTGAGATCGGGCGTCGAGACGCCGCGCGCCGCGAGTTCGCGCACGTCGCTGCGGTTGACGAAAGCGAGGATCGCGGGCGACGTGCGGAAATCGCTGACGAAGCGCTCGGTCGTTCGGGCATCGCGATGGAACGCGATCGCGCCGCGCAGCAGCGGGGCGATGTCATCAGGCGTCGCGAGCGCCGGCGGCAATGCAATGCCTGGCACGCTGACGCGTGCCGCATCGCGCGCGACGCGCTCCTCCGCCATCGTCACGAAGGCGATCATACGGTCGTAGGACTCGCGCGCGCTTTCGCCAAACGTGAAGATGCCGTGCTTGTCGAGAATGAGTCCTTCGACCGAGGGATCGCGGTCATAGACGTCAGCCGCGGCGATGGCGAGATCGAAGCCCGGCATGATGTAAGGCACGAAGCCCAGCCGCCTGCCGAAGACGTCGTCGCAGATCGCGCGGCTGTGCTTCTGATCGGCCAGCGCGAGGATCGCCGTCGAATGGGTATGATCGACGAAGGCGTGGGGCAAGAAGGCGTGCAGCAGCGTTTCGACCGAAGGGTTGGGCGACGACGGATCGATCAGATTGGCGCGCTGGAGCGCGACCATGTCTTCGTCAGACAGCTTTTTCAGCGCGCGCGCCTTGCGCAGCACGGCGAGTTTCACGGCGGGCAGGCCGGCGGGCTCGATGGTCGCCATGTCCCAGCCGCTGCCCTTGACGCACAGCACCTGCCATTCGTCGCCGACGACATCGCGCGCGATCGTCTTGCACGAGGTGTTGCCGCCGCCATGCAGAACGAGGCGCGGTTCGCCGCCGAGCAGGCGGGTCGTGTAGACCCGCAGGGCGAGATCGCGCGCGATGCCTTTTGCGGCGTAATGCGCGACGATCCGCTCGGCATCGTCGTCGTTCCACAGGTTCCTCATGCCGTCTCTTATGCCTGTGTTTCAGCTGAGTGCAAGCAAGAGACGGCGGAGCATTGGGCAGCCGCGCCTTACCTCATGCCCGGCGCGCCGCCGCCCGCGCCTGCGCCCGCACCTCCGGCTGCTCCGCCTGCCTGCGGAAGATAGCCTTCATACTGCGGCGCGTATTTGCGCACGCCAGCGCGAACCTGATCCTCAGTCGACTGCCGGCGCTTGGCGGATTTCTTCTTCTTAGCCTTGCTCGCCTGCTTGGGCGCTTCGCCCGCTTTGTCGGGAGCGGCCGCAGGGGCGTTGGCCGGCGCGGCTGCCGGAGCCGCGGGAGCCGCCGCAGGCGCCTCCTGTGCGGGTGCCTGCGCGGCCGCGGGCTGCAGTGCGAGAAGCGAGGCGGCTGTCGTCAGGGCGGCAATGGCGAAAGAAGCGGCGAGCGTCCTTTTCATTTCAAATATCCCTTTCAGCAGATCAAAATAAAAGCGTCCGGCAGTGCGAATACTGTAATTGCAGGCGAATGGCGGTCAAGGATGCGCGTGCATCGCCTCCGTATGCTGGCGGGAAGCGAATTGCCTCACGCCGCCCTGATGCCGCCAAGGCTCGCAATCGCCGCGTCGGTGGCGTCGCCGAGCCGCTCGACAATGGCGTCGATCTGCGCCTCGTTGACGATGAAGGGCGGGGCGAGCAGGACATGGTCGCCGTTGACGCCGTCGATCGTTCCGCCGGACGGATAGACCATCAGCCCGCGTGCCATCGCTTCCTTCTTGATGCGGGCGTGCAATGTATGCCCAGGATCGAACGTCGCCTTCGTGCCGCGGTCGGCGACAAGTTCGATCGCCTGAAACAGCCCGCGGCCCCTGATGTCGCCGACATGCGGATGGTTGCCGAAGCGCTCGCCGAGGCGGCGCTGCAGATACGCGCCCTGCCGGCGCACATTGGCGAGCAGGTTGTCGCGGCGGATCACCTCCTGCACGGCGAGTGCGGCAGCGCAGGCCATCGGGTGGTTCAGATAGGTGTGGCCGTGCTGGAACACGCCGGAGCCGCGTGACAGCACGTCGAATACTTTTTGTCCGATCAGCACCGCGCCGATCGGCTGATAGCCGCCGCCGAGTCCCTTGGCGATTGTCATCAGATCGGGCGAGATGCCTTCCTGCTCGCAGGCGTGCAGCGTGCCGCTGCGACCCATGCCGCACATCACCTCATCGAGGATCAGCAGCACGCCATAGCGGTCGCATATCGCGCGGATGCGTTTGAAGTAATCGGCGACGGGCGGCACCGCGCCCGCGGTCGCGCCGACAACCGTCTCCGCGACGAAAGCAATAACGCTCTCCGGGCCGAGTTCGAGAATTCTGTCCTCCAGCGCCTGCGCGGCGCGCGCGGCATAAGCCTCGTCGCTTTCGCCGACATTGCGGAAACGGTAGGCGAAGCACGGATCGATATGGCTGGTCTCGATCAGCAGCGGCTTGAACTGCGCGCGCCGCGCCTCGTTGCCGCCGGTCGCGAGCGCGCCGAGCGTGTTGCCGTGATAGCTCTGGCGACGTGCGATGACGCGCGTGCGCTGCGGCTCGCCCTTCTCGATGAAATACTGCCGCGCCATTTTCAGCGAGGCTTCGATGGCCTCCGATCCGCCGCTGACGAAATAGACATGGCTCAGTCCATGGGGCGCATCGGCGACGAGGCGGTCGGCCAGCGCTTCTGCCGCATCCGTCGTGAAGAAGCTCGAATGGACATAAGCCAGCTTGTCGATCTGCGCCTTCATCGCCGCGCCGATGTCGGGATGGCCGTGACCGAGGCAGCACACCGCCGCGCCGCCCGAGGCGTCGATGTAGCTCTTGCCCTGGGCGTCGAACACTTCGACGCCCTTGCCGCCGACAGCGACGGGCATCGGCGTTTTCAACTGGCGATGCAGAATACGGCTCATGAGGATTCCCGACGTGACGGGCGCTGTTCGGCTCTCGCCGTCTGCGCTAAAGGGAGAGGATATTTACCGATGTTACGCTGGATCGAGAGTGTCGCCAATGCCCTCCAACCGCCGCCGCCTTGCCGTTGCCCGCTTCTGGTACGAGGGGAATTCATTCAGCCCGTCGCTGGCCGACCGCGCGGCGTTCGAACGTCGCGAATGGACAAAGGGCGATGAGGCGCTGGCGCGCGCCGCGCAGGAAAGCGAATTGCGCGCGGTGATCGAGTTCGCCGGGCGCGACCCGGATTGGGATGTCACGGTGCTGCGCTGCGCGTCGGCGTCGCCGGCCGGGCTGATCGACGACGAGGTGTTCGGCGCGTTCATGGACGAGGTCTTGAGCGATCTCGCCGGCAAGCGGTTCGACGCGATCTATCTGTCGCTGCACGGTGCGGGCGTGACGACCAGGCGATCCGACCCCGAGCTCGATTTTCTCAGGGCGCTGCGCAAAATCCAGCCCGATATACCCATCGGCGCGAGCTTCGATCTGCATGGCAACCTCGTCGATGAACTGGCGCAATACCTGACGACGGCGAGCGTCTACCGCACCTATCCGCATATCGATATGCGCGAGACAGCGTGGCGCGTGCTCGACATTCTCAGGCGCACGGTCGATGGCGAGATTTCACCTGTTCTGCGCATCGTTAACGAAGGCCGGCTGCTGCCGAGCTTCAACATGCGCACCGCCGATGGGCCGATGCGCGATCTTCAGGCGTTCGCGGCGAAGCAGCGCGAGGACAACACGGTGCTCGAAGCCGGTTACTTCGGCGGCTTTCCCTTCGCCAACACGCCGGGCACCGGTGCCTGCGCTTTCGTCGTCACGAACGGCGATGCCGGGAAGGCGGAGCAGGTAGCGCAGCGCATGACCGCGGAGATGGCGCGGCGCGCGCCGGATTTCATGATCGCGCTGCCGAGCGCGGAGGAGGGCATCGCGCAGGCGCTGTCATCCAGCAAGCAAGGGCTTATCGCGGTCACCGATCCGGCCGACAATCCCTATTCCGGCGGCATCAACGATACGCCCGAGATGTTGCGCGCGGCGCTGGCGGCGAACATTCCGTTTCCCTGCGTGTTCGCGGCGATCACCGATCCCGAGATCGTTGCGCAGGCGTGGGATGCAGGCGTTGGCGCGTCGCTCGGCGAGATCGAGCTCGGCGGCAAGGCGATGAAGGACTACGGCGCGCCGGTGAAATTGACCGCGCGCGTCGAGAAACTGACCGATGGCGTGTTCCGCAATGTTGGGCCGATGGAGACCGGCATCGAACTGCGCTGCGGGCGAACGGCGGTGCTACGTGCGGGCAACCTCCGCATCATCGTGACGGAGGTCGTCGCGCCGGCCAACGATCCGGCCTTCTATCATCTGCATGGCATCGCCCTCGAGAGCGGGCGGGTGCTGCTGGTGAAGGCGAAGAACCACTTCCGCGCCGCCTTCGCGACGATCTGCGCCGAGATCATCGACATCGACGCGCCGGGCCCGGCCTGCCTCGACATGCGGATGCTGCCTTATATCGACGTGCTGAAACCGGCGGTCGCGCAGGCGTATGCGGGTGGCGTTGGATGAGTGTTAGTGCGGAGCGGTAGTCGTTTTCACTCTCGTATTTTCTTTCGCCATGCGGGCACGAGCGAAGCGTCGCCGATGAGAGTCTATACGAATGCCAAACACTCCTACGTCATGGCCGGGCAGAGCCGTTCGAAGAGCGGCGTTCTTAAGAACGCCTATGTCCCGGCCATCCACGTCTTAGCTGCTTATAAGACGTGGATGCCCGGCATAAAGCCGGGCATGACGCCGAGTTGTAACTGCGACCAGGCAACTACCAGAAGCGCCGCTTACTCCGGCTTCAGTCCCGCGAAGTCGATGGTCTTCTTCCACTTCACGTTCTCGTCCGCGATCAGTTTTGCGAATTCCTCCGGCGTGCCGCCGATCGGCTCCGCGCCAAGCTTGCGCATCTTCTCGACGAGGTCCTTGTCGGTGAAGTACCTGTTCACGCTGGCGTTGATCCTGTCGACGATCTCCTTCGGCGTCTTGGCCGGCGCGGCGATGGTGAACCACGCCGAGGCTTCGTAGCCGGGCACGCCGGATTCCGCGACCGTCGGTACATCGGGCAGCAGCGGCCAGCGCTTCGCCGTCGTCACCGCAAGCGGGCGAATCTTGCCGGCTTCCGCGAAGGGCTGCGCGGCGGGTAGGTTATCGACCGACACTTCGACGCGGCCGCCGATCACGTCGGTCAAAGCCGGCGCGCTGCCCTTGTAGGGGATGTGCACGATGTCGATGCCGGCCACCGACTTCAGCCATTCGCCGGCGACGGGGCCCGTGCCGCCCGCGCCGGCCGTCGCGAAGGAGAGCTTGCCCGGATTGGCCTTGGCGTAGGCGAGCAGTTCAGGGAACGTCTTGACCGGCAGCGCTGGCGTCACCGAGATCAGATTCGGCACGCGCGCGATCGGCACCACCGGCGCGAGATCCCTGATCGAATCGAACGGCTGGCTCTTGTAGATGTACTGGTTGATGACGTGAACGCCGGGCGTGCCGACAATGAATGTGTAGCCATCAGGCGGCGATTTCGCGACGGCGTCGCCGCCGATGTTGCCGCCCGCGCCAGGCTTGTTCTCGACCACGAACTGCTGGCCGTATTCCTCGGACAGTTTTTGCGCCATCATGCGGCCGAGCAGGTCGGTGGTGCCGCCCGGCGTAAACGGCACGATGAAGCGCACCGGATGGTCGGGCCATGTCGCGGCGCGGGCGCGGCCGATCAGCGGCGTTGAGGCGAGGGCGGCGGCGCCGGCCAGAAATGTGCGGCGGCCGAGTGGGCCATGCATCGAAAACATCTGACGCTCCTGAAGTTATCGCAGGGCGATCCGGGCGGTCGCGCCGCGACAGGAAGATGATAATGGGCCGACTTTCGCACGGGTCGGACACAACCTCAAACTCGACTTAAGTCCTTCCGCGCGGTCCTGACGCGTTGGCAGGCCGCCGCGGCCGTGGTCAAATGAGCGATGCCGTCGACAGAACGGCGCAAGGGAGGACCGGAAAAATGAAACAGCCTGACACAAAGCTGATCGGCCTGGGCACGCTGGTCGCGCTCGCTTTCAGCATTCTTGCTCCACAGGCGATGGCCCAGAAATATCCGGATCATACGGTGACCTGGGTGGTGCCGTTCGGTCCCGGCACCGTCACCGACAACGGCGCGCGCGTCGTCGCCAAGGCGCTGACGGAAAAGCTCGGCCAGCCGGTCATCGTCGAGAACAGGCCAGGCGCGGGCGGCATCGTCGGCACCGAGTTCGTCGCCAACGCCAAGCCGGACGGCTACACGATGCTGTACGGCTCGTCGGGGCCGATGGCGACCAATCCCTCGCTTTACAAAAAGCTGTCCTATTCGCCGCTGAAATCCTTCGTTCCGGTCTATAGCATTGGAGAATCGCCACTGGTCGTCGTCGTGAACGCCGACAGTCCGTTCAAGACGCTCGCCGACCTCATCGACTACGGCAAGAAGAATCCGGGCAAGCTCAATTTCGGCACATCGGGCGCGGGCACCGCGCAGCATCTCACCGGCGAGTTGTTGCAGATGGCCGCCGGCATCAAGATGACCCACATCCCCTACAAGGCCGGCGCCTCCCAGATGGTCGATCTGCTTGCCGGCGTTCTTCAGGTGAATTTCGAGTATCCGTCCGTCGTGAAGCCGCAGATCGCGGCCGGCAAGCTGCGTCCGCTCGGCGTCACCAGCGCAAAACCGCTCAACAGTTTTCCCGGCGTCAAGACCGTCGCCGAGCAGGGATGGCCGGACGTGGTGCTGACGGCGTGGGCGACTCTGATGCTGCCTGCCGGCACGCCGCTGGATGTCGTCAACACACTCGCCACGGCGTTCGCGGCCGCGCTGCAGGATCCCGAGGTGGTCAAATACTACGCCGACAACGATACGACGCTGCTCGGCCTCGGCCCCGACAAGCTGCCGGCCTTCATGGAAAGCGAAGCGCAGAAGTTCAAGCGCATCGTCGACACGGCGAAAATCGAGGTGAATTAGGACTATCGGCCAGGGGCTCCGCTTACGCCGCCTGCACCTGCCGCGGCCGCCGCACCAGCTCATGAACGAAAGCGAGCTTGGCGATCGCCGGCTGCGACAGGATGAAGGGATAGAAGTCCGGCTGGCCCATGCAACGGTTGATGTTGTTCAGCGCGAACGACATCGGCAGCCAGTTGTCGACGATGTTGCCGAAGTCGGCCATCTTATAGGGGTTGAAGTCGATCTTCGCTTCCAGCGCGCCGCTGTCGTCGAGCCGCGGTTCGACACGGAACGAGAAGGCGCGCGCCATCTCCAGCGTATCCATGATGTGCAGGTAGTGCGCGAAGGTCTCGGCGAAATCCTCCCACGGATGCGATGTCGCATAGGCGCTGACAAAGCTGTTCTGCCAGTCGACCGGCGCGCCCTGTGTGTAGTAGATCTGCAGCGCCTCGCCGTAATTGGCGCCATGATCGCCCAACACGGCGCGGCATTCGTCCTCGATGCCGGCGTCGCGCACGAGGCGGTCCCAGAAATAATGCCCGGCCTCGTGGCGGAAATGGCCGAGCAGCGTGCGATACGGCTCGCCCATCAGCGAGCGTCGCCGTTCGCGCTCGACATCGTCGGCCTCCGCCAGCGCCAACGTCACGAGCCCGCTGTCGTGGCCGGTCATGACGGTCGCGTTCGGCGCGCCGGGCTGGTCGGCGAGAAAGTTGAAGATCAGCCCTTCCGGACTCTCGGTGCGGGTCTGCAACGGCAGATCGAGACGCAGCAGCGTGTAGAACAGCCGATGCTTGGCGCTCTCGATCTTGCGCCAGTTGACGACGTTCTGCGGCTGCGACAGGTCCGGGATGATGCCGTTGTGACGGCAGGCGAGACAGAACGCCTCGGGCGCAGCCGCGTCGATCAGCCAGTTGCAAACGCCGTAGGTCGCATTGCTGCAGAATTTGCAGCGCGTCGCGTCATCGGTATTGGCCACCGTCCACACATTGTCGTCGGCCTCCAGCGCGAGCAGGCGGTTGTGCTCCGGCCGATAGCCAAGGACGTGGCCGCATCGCTCGCAGCGCGAGTTCTCGAAATAGAGCAGCTGCGCGCAGACCTGGCATTTGAAAAGCTGCATGAGGGGTCCGTGACGCCCGGATCGTGCGCAGGCAAGGCCGCGCGGCGGCTATCGAAGCGGTCAATGAAGCCCGAGACAACTGCGACCACGCCCGCTTGTTCCCGGCGCGCCGCGCTTTTGTTGCATGAAACCGGTTTGCATGGCGGCGGGAACCAACTGTTCCAATCACGCTTTTATCCTTGCGAGGCGGGGCTGGCCGCCGAATACGGAGAACGGACACATGTCGCTCGGCACGATCATCCTCATCATTCTCATCATCGCACTGCTTGGCGGATTCAGCGGCATCGGCGGCGGGCCGTTCTATGGCACCGGTTATTACGGCGGCGGCGGCCTCGGGCTGATCATCGTCATCCTCCTGATTCTGATTTTGCTCGGGAAGATCTGAGTTCGGCGCGCTGGAAGGCTGCGGATGGCTGACATCGCGCAGCCGTTCGCAGCCTTTGGCGCGCGTTGCAATGCTTTTCGGATCAGCAGATATCCCGCATTCCCGATGCTATCGCATATACATCGGCGGCAGTCCGGGCGGCTTTGAGGCGGACAGGAACGAGGCAAGAAACATCTTGCCGAGAACGAGGCTCGCTTCCGGCGTCTCAGTCAAGAGCCGTCCTTCGCGGATCGCGCGTTCGAATTCCGGATGCGTTGGCGCGGACAGGTTCTGATGGGGTTCGTCCCTTGGCGCCGGGGCGGCGGCGCTAAACAGCACGCCGGCGTAATAAAGGCGGGTCAGGGCGCGCACCAGCGCCAGCCGGCTCCGCAGAAAATCGTCGGGCGCGCGGCCCAGCCAGGCAAGCAGCAACACCTCTTCCAGTTGCGGCGACGGCGCGAAATTGTCGAGCGCGGTCCCGAGATCGACCAAAGGGTCGTTACGGTAGCTGCTCTCCCAGTCGATCAGCCATAGCCGTGCGCCGTCAAAGAGGACGTTTCTGGGAAGAACGTCGTTGTGACTGGCGACATAATCCTGCGGCTGCAGAACATAGGCGCGCTGAATCTCGCACAGTCGCTGAGAGGCGGTGTCCAGCAGGCCGTCGGCGAACAGGCCGGTCCTGCAGACATGCGTCCATAGCCGGCTGACGATGGCCGGAAAATCCACGAAGCGGGGAAATGCGGGCAGGGCCTGAAGCTCCCGCAGCATGATGCCGATCGCCCGGGCGAGGCCCTCGCCGCCGCCGGGATAGGCTTGCAGTGGCCTGTCTTCGATGAAATCCATCATCGCGACGCGGTTGTCCGCATCCATATATCGAACAGGCGGCGCGATGCCTCCGTCCGCGGCGAGCCGCATCGAAACATACTGATGCGGATTGCGCAGCGGGCTCGGATCGCCCTCGATCCGCAGAACGAAGCGGCGGCCGCCACATTCGACCAGAAAGACAAATGCGCCGGACTTGCCGCCGTTGAGAGGCCGCACGGCAGCGACAGCGGCAGAGCCAATGACGGCCGCAATCGCTGAATGCGCAATATGTCGCTTCGCGTCAGGCAGTGCAGCGAATGGATCGTCGCTCATGCATATCCGTGGTGTCGTCAGGTCGGCGCAATGCCGCGAATGGACAGCGCGCCACGCCGGCAACTCATAGCCGGGTGCGGCTTCAGTGGCGAGCGCGCGGCCTTGGCTTTGTCGCAAGGCTCGGATTAATCTTGCGCCACGCGGCGCAATCGCCGGACATGAATAGCATTGCCGCAGAAGAGGACGCGATGAGGAGCTTCAAGGTCAAGGATTTTCACCAGCCTCTGGTCGAGGTCGACGAACCGACGCCGCAGCCATCGGGCGCGCAGGTGCTGCTCAGGGTGAAGGCTGCCGGCGTTTGCCATAGCGATCTGCACATCTGGGAAGGCGGCTACGATCTCGGCCACGGCCGCAAGCCGCTGTCGCTGAAGGATCGCGGTGTGTCGCTGCCGCGCACCATGGGACATGAGACGGTCGGCGAGGTGGTGGCGTTCGGGCCTGATGCCACCGCCGCCGACAAGGGTGATCTCAAGGTCGGTGACGTCGCCCTGGTCTACCCCTGGCTCGGCTGCGGCAAATGCGCCACCTGCGTCGGCGGCGACGAGAACATGTGCATCGTCAAGC
>OEIU01001629.1_pt1 | contig 13936 bp, 10 predicted proteins | sample 1539221 | NCBI WGS metagenome assembly OEIU01 (sample SAMN03792071, study PRJEB22550) | activated sludge metagenome | feature: wastewater treatment plant; material: activated sludge; isolation source: Wastewater treatment plant of a petroleum refinery complex | place: Argentina: Zarate | collected...
TTTATGGTTAATAAATATTTTGAATGGACTGCAAAGTTTCATCATGGAATTTACCCGGGTTCGGATATTTTACTATCTAAACCACAAGGTGAAATTTTATTTTTTGGTTTATATTATGTAATGACCGGTTTACATGGATTACACGTTTTAATTGGTATCTTCATAATCGGTATGATGACCAGACTTACTTCAAAAGGAATAATTACGGATACAAGTTATGTTAAACTTGAATCTGCAGGATTATACTGGCACCTTGTTGATATAATATGGATTTTCTTATTCCCATTATTTTATTTGATAACATAGCTTCGATGGCAGATGTTTAAAAGGATGATGGTTGGAAAGATGAATTATATTAGAATAAATAATAGGATATAAGTCGCGTTACACAGAGGATGTTGAACAATTTGGGAAATCGTAGAACAGACTGAAGTCTGTTTTACCGATTTAACGCAGAAAATAGTGTTGTGGTTACATAAAGTTATAAGTTAAAATTAGAAATATAAATTAATCCTAAAACTGGGACTTGAAAGTCTGCTTTCAAAATTGCAGAGAAATATATTGCTTTTAATACAAAAAAGGTTTTATAAATGGAACATAATCAAGAAGAAATTTTAGATCATCAACATACACCGGGATACGGAGTTTATATTCTTGTATGGATGGCTTTATTGGCTTTAACCGGAGTTACGGTAGCAGTAGCTGGTGTTAATTTCGGAGGCGTAACTATTGCCACTGCTTTGGTAATAGCTTCGATAAAATCTTATCTGGTGCTAAGAATATTTATGCACCTTAGGAGTGAAAGTAAAACATTCAGATTATTTGTAGGTGTTGCACTTTTATTTTTGATTATTTCTTTTGTGTTATTATTCTCTGATTATTCTTTTATCGTAAGGAATTAAATATGTTTAATGGTGCATCCAATTTTTCACACGATGTTGATGCTATTTTTCTTTTCAGTTTAATTGTATCAGTTTTTTTTCTGGTACTTATTACAGGATTGATGATTTATTTTGTAATAAAGTACAATCGTAAAAAAAATCCTAAAGCAACCAACTATCATGGTAATATGGGTTTAGAAATTACCTGGACAGTTATTCCAACAATTCTTGTATTAATTATGTTCTGGTTTGGATGGATTGGATATTCAGATATGGCAAACGCGCCTGCTAATTCATTAAATATTGATGTTACAGCACAGATGTGGAAATGGACTTTTAAATATGGCAATGGTAAAGTTTCGGATTCACTGTATGTTCCTGTTAATAAACCCATTAAGCTAACTCTTCATTCTTTAGATGTTAACCATGCTTTCTATGTGCCTAAGTTCAGGATAAAGAAAGATGTTTATCCAAATCAAACGAGAACTGTTTGGTTTAAGGCAGAGGAGCTCGGTGATTTTGATATAGCTTGTGCAGAGTATTGTGGATTAAATCACTCACATATGTACAACAAGGTTAAAGTTATTCCTGAAAAGAATTTTGATTTATGGTTAAACTCGGCTACGGGCAACGATTCAACAATGGCTAAAGATTCAACAGCAGCTAAAAAAGGGAATTAGTCTTTGAAAGAAAAAATCAAAATTTTAATTGAAGTCACGAAACTTAAAATTACATTCTTTGTAACCATTACAACTATGTTCGGGTATATAGCTGCTACAAATTCAATTGATGCCGGAATAATCCTACCGATAATTGGAATCTTATTATTAGCTTGTGGCTCCGCTGCTTTAAATCATTATCAGGAAAGAAAAACTGATTCAATGATGGACAGAACAAAGAACCGTCCAATACCATCTGGAAGAATTTCTGCAAATGATACGTTAATTATTTCTTTAATATTGATAATTGTTGGATCAGTTTTACTTTTTATTGGAAGTGGGTTATTAGCATTATCACTTGGACTGTTAAATTTAATTTGGTACAATGCTGTTTACACTCCATTAAAAAAAGTTTCGCCCTTTGCAATCATTCCTGGTTCGTTAGTCGGTGCTATTCCGCCCGCTGTTGGATGGGTTGCCGGTGGTGGCAGCATTTTAGATCCGCAAATAATTCTCATCTCATTTTTCTTTTTCATCTGGCAGATACCGCATTTTTGGCTTCTGCTGATGCTTCTGGATAAGGATTATCAAAAAGCAGGATTTCCAACTTTAACACAAATATTTAATCAAAGACAATTAGGCAGGATAACATTTGTTTGGATTATTGCCACTGCAGTAACAGGATTACTAATACCATTATTTCAAATCTCTCAAAATCTGTTTATAAACTATAGTCTTTTTTTTGCAGCTCTCTTGTTAGCTTATAAATCAATAAACTTATTACAGCAAACACAAAAAGCTACGTCATTTAAATTTGCTTTTAGAAGCATAAATTATTTTGCTCTTTTTGTTGTGCTTATTGTATCAATTGATAAACTATTTGTTTCATAAATCAAAGTAAAGTGAACTGATATGGATTTTCTGGATAAATTAATTCTACCTCAATCAGCCGAGCATATTAAATTATTGCATTACATAATTACATTAGTGCTCTCTCTTTTTATACCTTTTATAAGTATAATATTTGGAGGAACATTTTTATCAATTTATTACGGTAAGAGGTTCAGAAAAAATTCAGACCTCAATTATCAAAAACTATCCAGAGATATTATTGAATATGTTACAGTTAATAATGGTGTTGGTGTAATACTTGGCTTAGTTCCGCTACTAACTTCTATTTTGTTATTTGCTCAGATAGTTCACACAGCAAAGATTGATACTGTAAGTTTAATTGCCATTGCTTTCATTTTTGTTACAGTTGCTTTGGTAATGATTTACACCTATCGTCACTCATTGGCTGTTAGTTTTGTTTTCAATTCAGTTGACTCAAAAAAAATACAAGATAAATCTGCTGAAGAAGAATTTGCTAAATTAAAAAATTCTTCTTCGCATTTAAGTCTTAAGTATGGAAGATTAGGTCTTGTCTTCCTTTTTATTGGGATTTGGTTTTTTATTGCAGGTATAACTTCAGTAGAATTATTTACTTCCTGGAATTACTCAAGCATTTTTACGGCTCTTGCCGCCCCAAAAGTATTATTGAATTTATTGATATTTATTTGTTTCGCATTTTCATTAACAGCAGCCGCTATACTTTTTATACATCTTTATTGGAAAGAAGATAAAGAAAATGATTCTCTGAAATACAAAGAGTTTGTAAAAAATAAATTATCCAAATTAGGATTACAATTCGCTATCCCTTTACCTTTATTGATAGCAATTAATTTGCTTTCATTATCTGATAAAAATCTTTCAGGTTCTGTATTTGTTTATTCGTTGATTGCAATTCTGTTAATATTTTTATCGTATCATTTTTTCTTTATGCTTAAGGTAAAAAATGAATATAAATTTAGCGCGCTAATATTTTTTGTTTTAATTCTGGCCTCAGTATCGTTAATTATCAAAGATCAAAAAGCCATAAGTAATGCAACAAAATATCACTCACTTGTTTTAAGTACTGAATATGATAAAGTATTGGCTGAGCTGAAAGGAGAGGGTAAAGTAGCTGCAATAAGTGGTAAAGAAATATATGATGTTCGCTGTGCAAGCTGTCATAAATTTAATCAAAAACTCGTTGGTCCCGCGCATTTTGATGTACTTCCAAAATACGTTGGGAAAGAAGCTCAGTTAGTTGCCTTTATTAGAAATCCCGTAAAAGTAAATCCTGCTTTCCCTCCTATGCCAAATCCGGGTCTTAAACCACAGGAAGCGGAAGCAGTGGCAAAGTATTTATTAGATGAGTTTGATAAGTACGAAAAGAGTTTGAAAAAATAATCAGAACAAAATTCTTGACTTTACTTCATCTTATTTAACTTATCTATCATCTTATTTACGTAAGCATCTTTTTTGTTAAGTAGATAAGCATTACGATAGTATTTAAGAGCAAGCCCTTCGTTTTGTGCCTTCAAATAAGTATCCGCTAATGCTATATAATAAGGGAACGATTTTGAATACTTACCTTCGATTGCTTTTAGATACTTTATTGCATCCGGAATTTTATTCAAACCAATTAAATCCTTTGAAAAATTAATTACTTCATTCTCGCTAAGATTAAATTGATTTAAATTTGAGTTGGATATTTGCAAAAACTTATTAATTGAACTGTCAATTCCTGCCGTTCTGTAGACTAACATAAGTTCATCAGAAATTGTTTTTGATGGCGTAATAAATGTTAGACCCAATTCTATATTTGCAAGATCTTCCGCTGGTAAACCCAAATTTCGATCAACAATATTAATCAAATCAACGGTTGCAAGATTTTGCTTGATATCAATATAAAGTTCAGAAGAAAACCCGGTTCCACTGCCAATGTGATATATCGCTTTCAAGGAATCTTGCTTGAATGATAATGCGAAACCCAAACCATAATCTAATGTATTACCCGATTTAAGTTTTGTCTTTGCAATCATTATATCGAGTGTTGAAGTTTTAATTAGCTTCCCCTGCAATAATGCTTTCGCAAATAAAAGCAAATCCTTTGAAGTAGATAGCAAACCGCCTCCGGCTACTTTAATACTCAAGTCGGCTAAAGGCGCATTTATAAATTCGCGATAATAATTTTTTTCATATCCTCTTGCCCGGTTAGGTATAATTTCTTTTTGCTTATCCACATATGTGTTTTGCATCTCTGCGGGAATAAAAATATTTTTTATTAGATAATCTTCAAATGAAGTTTTGGAAACATTTTCAACTATTGCTGCTAATAATGAATAAGCTAAAGATGAATATTCATATTTAGTCCCGGGTTCAAAATTCAAGGAATCATAAGCAAAAACTTTAATTGCTTCGTTTATAGAAGCATAATATGTTTTACTATGAAATTCACCTTCTTTATAATTTCTAATTCCGGATGTATGATTAAGCAATTGCCTTACAGTAAACTTCCATTTTTTCTCCGGGAAGGATGGGATATATGTACGTGCATCGGCATCAAGATCAAGCAATCCCTTTTCGTGAAGTTGCATAATTGCCACCGCTGTAATTGGCTTTGATATTGAGGCAATTCTGTAAACAGTATTATTTGTAGCCACCACATTATTTTCTAAATCTGAAAATCCTTTAGTACCGAGCCATACTATTTTACCATCTCTAAACACACCCGCTGATATGGAAGGAACTTTTTTATTATATAGATATTCTTCAAGATAATTTTCAAATAATTTTATTTTACCTTGTTGTGCAGGGATGTTTTGAATTGTAAATAAAAATAAGATGAAAAGGATAAAAAATTTGTGCGAAATAGATTTCATATAATTCAGAAGAGTTTATTGATTTTGTTAACAAAAAAATGGGCTGAGATCATCAGCCCTTTAAATTATTTGGTAGGGATTCTTTTCTCAATTATACTATCAATCAGTTTATAATCTTTGGCTTCTTCAGCAGTCAGGAAATAATCCCTGTCACAATCTTTAGCTATCTGATCAACGGTTTTACCAGTGCTTTTAGCTAAAATCTGGTATAAAGTCTCTCTTGTTTTTATTAATTCTTTAGCATGAATTTCCACATCGGTTACCTGCCCGCCAATACCTTGCGTCCAGGGTTGATGAATCATGATTTTAGAATTAGGAAGTGATGATCTTTTTCCGATGGCTCCGCCCGCTAAAAGAACAGCACCCATGCTTGCAGCCATTCCAACGCATATTGTGGCAACATCAGGTTTTATAAAATTCATTGTATCATATATTGCAAGTCCCGCCGTTACGCTTCCTCCGGGTGAATTGATATAAATATTAATATCTTTTTCTGAATCTTCAGCTTCCAAAAAAATAAGTTGTGCAATTGTTAAACTTGCAACGTGGTCATCAATTGGAGTTCCGATAAAAACAATTCTTTCGCGGAGTAATCTGGAATAGATATCCATTCCACGCTCACCGCGACCGGTTTGCTCAATTACATACGGAACAAGTTGATTAAAAATTTCAATTTTATTATTCATTTACCGCCTCTTGGTTTGCTTTTAATTTATCAGGATGAACTTTGTTAATTGTATTATTCTTCTTTAAAAATTCAAAAAGTTTTTGGTCTAAAGTTTTTTCTGATTGGTTAGATGTTTTATAATAATTTAATAGTTTCTCTACAGGAATACCTGTTTTTTCAGAATCTTTTTCAGCTAATTCTTTTAGATCATCATCAGTTAAAGTAATGCTTTCCTGTTTAAGGATTTCATTTTTAATTAAATACCATTTTACTTCAGTTTCTGCTGACTTTAATAATCTGGTTTTAGCTTCTTCTCTGTTAAAAGGATATTTAGATTTCTTTGCTTGTTCTTCTTCGCTTTTTATGTACTCTTCCAAAATATTATTAACAAGTGTTTGTGGTGGAATGAAATCATTACTCTTTAAAATCTCATTTACCAGTTTAGCTCTTGTTAACTCCTCAACCCGTTGATCATAATAACTTTGGATATCTTTTTTTATTTCTTCACGAAGCTCGGATTCAGTGGAAACTTTGTCTTTTGTAACTTTCTTAATCAGCTCTTCATTTAATTCAGGAAGGACTACCTTCTTAATTCCTGATATATTTACATTGTACTTATATTCCTGAGAATGAGTTTCTTCAGTTCCATCTTCAAGTTTATGTTTATGCTCATCTTTATAAGAGAAATTAAAAGATTCACCCACTTTTTTACCATTTGCATTCTCAACAATTTCTTTAGCTATGCCATCTGCAGAAAGATCAATTTGCATTTTTTCTGGTTTGGCATCAGAAATTTTTTCTCCATCTTTCTCCACTAAAATAATTTCGGCATCAATAATATATTGTTTACTATCAATTACATCAGCATCCTCTAAAACTTTATTAGAATTTAATATATAGCCAATTTCTTTTTCAATTTCTTCATCAGACACAACATATTCAGGGATATCAAAAGTTAAATCTTTATAGCCGGAAACTGTTAAAGTCGGAATGGTTTCATATTTAACTTTAAAAGTTAAATCTTTTTCGGGTTCAAATTTAAGATCTGTCATGCTTGGTTGACCAATGGGTTTCAGATCTTTTTCCTGAGCAACTTTCCAGAAAATGGAATTCGCAACTTTTTCAGAAGCTTCATACTCAAGAGCATCACCATACATTTTCTTTATCATTGGCAGAGGAACTTTGCCTTTTCTAAAACCAGGGATCTGAATAGTTTTTGCCTGTTTTTTAACTTCATCAATTATATCTTTTTTAATTTCTTCATAAGGAAGTTTAATTTCAACTTCTTTCTCAGAAGAATTTATCTCTACAACATTATATTCCATAAAAAACTAACCTCAAAAAATGTGATTGGGTAAAAATTGAAAGTGCGAGAACGGGGACTCGAACCCCGACACCTCACGGTACTAGATCCTAAGTCTAGCGCGTCTGCCAAATTCCGCCATTCTCGCAAATTGGTTATCCGGCGGTTTAAGCCAGATCAAAAATACCAGAAGTACTACTTAAAATGTTTTAATTAAATGATTTATCTTCATAAAATTGGTTACAAATATAATCTTATGGGCTCTGTTAAACAAATTAAACCTTGTGATACCCACACCACTTATTTGGCAGCGATTTATAATAAGAACTTAAAGCAGGATTTTATTATTTTTGATGTCAGATAACATTAAAGAAATAATTTAGCGAGGATCCCAAATGGGGTACAGGTACATCAAATTTTCAAGTGTTGGGTTCGAAAAAAAGTTTAATGAAGATGCCGTTGAAGTTGTTGAGATTGATAATGGATTATTAGCTCTTCTTTGTGATGGAGTTGGTGGTGATTATGGCGGTGATATGGCTTCTAAAATAGCTTTAAAATCTGCAATGTATTTTTTTACTTCAAATGATTCTGATGATTATTTGCAAAAAATTAAGTACTCGTTGGAGGAATCAAATAATTTCGTTATTAACCATTCAGCAGCCAGTAAAGAATTAAAAAATATGGCTACCACAATCGAAATGCTTTATCTCAAAGATAATCTTGCGTTTTGGGGACATATCGGTGACTCTAGAATTTATCACATAAGATCTGGTAAAATAAAACAGATTACTAAAGATCATTCACTTGTTCAAAAACTTTTGGATGAAGGGTTTATAACACATAAACAGGCAGCAAATCATCCAAACAAAAATGTTATTATGAAGGCATTAGGAGATAGTCCTTTTGTTGATCCGGATATTAGCAAAATAAAATTAAATGAACACGAAAAGAATAAATTTTTTGTTTGTTCTGATGGTATATCTAATTTAATTACTGACAGTGAATTGGAAGAAATATTAAAATTGCCTGATATGGAAGAGAAAAAAAATCAAATAGTTAAAAAAGTAAAGCTGCGCGGTGCCTCTGATGATTATTCATTCATTTACATCGAAAAAGATTAAATGATCGGCAAGAAAATTCAAAACTATAAAATTGTTTCCCTGCTTGGTGAAGGCGGTATGGGAATAGTTTATAAAGCTTTTGATGTTAAACTTGAAAGATTTGCTGCTCTTAAAATTATCAATATTAATACTTTACGTTTTTCCACAATGATGGAACGCTTTCGAAGAGAAGCAAGAAATCAAGCTAATCTTAACCACCCAAATATTGTTTCCGTTTATGGATTTGTTGAAGAAAAAAATATTGCTGCAATTGCGATGGAGTATGTAGAAGGTGAAACAATTGAACACATATTGCAAAAAGAAGGAAGACTTGAAGCAATTCACGCGTTGGATATTATCTCTCAGGTTCTTGAAGGAATCTCATATGCTCACGGACAGGGATTTATACACAGAGACTTAAAGCCATCTAACATAATAATTGATCTTAATGGTAATGCTAAGATTATGGATTTTGGTATTTCAAAATCCATCGATGAGATTGAATCAGTTACGCAGCATAATGCAAGACCAGGCACTTTACTTTATATGAGCCCAGAACAGCTTGAAGGACATGAAGTAACTATAAAAAGTGATTTGTATTCGCTTGGAATTACTCTCTATGAAATGATAACCGGGGTTTATCCGTATAAATCAAAAACATTTTACGAAATTGTAGATGCACACGTAAATAATATTCCGCCAAGAATCTCGGATTCTTTGCAAAGTGTTCCTTCTGAAGTTGATGAAATAATTCTTAAAGCAATGGGCAAATCATTTTCAGGTAATTTCAACTCTGCGTTGGATTTTAACAATGCTATTAAAGATTTACTGAGTCGAATTAAATATGATGTTGTTGAAAATCCGAAATATCCAGAAGATAAATCTGAGATAGCTCAAAATGCTTCTTCAAAAAAATCAATAAGCAATAGAGTGGCAAATTTTTTTCTTTTTGTAATTTTTATCGGACTGGCATTTTTTGTTTATTCTGTTGTTAAAGATAAAATAAATCAAAAAGCACTTAAGGATAAAACTAATTCACTAAATTACTCTCAGGATTATTCTAAAAATCCTAATTATACGGAGCAAACCGATTGGCAGCTTTCTGTAATCAATTCAGATAAAAATCTTAATTCAATAGCTTTTATTGATAACTTTACCGGTTTTGTTGTTGGAAGCAATGGACTAATCCTTAAAACAACTGATGGCGGGCAGAATTGGAATGAAATAAATACAGATATTACTAAAGATTTGTTTTCAGTCTGTCTTGCAAATGGAAGAATTTTTTGTGCTGGTGAAAATGGGACTTTATTAAAGTCTGGTTTTAATTCGCAATCATTGGAAAGCATCAATACAGGTATAAATGAAAATTTTTTTAATTTAAAATTTATTGATGACAATACTGGTTTTATAACCGGGAGCAATGGAGTTATTTTAAACACAGTAGATGGCGGGTTGACCTGGCATAAAACAACTACGGGAGAAAAAGAAAATTTATTCAGTATAGATTTTGCCGATGGTAGGACCGGATTTGTAGTTGGCTGGAATGGCACTATACTTAAAACAGAAGATCAGGGTGTAACCTGGCATAAAATTAATTCAAATCAGAAATCGTATCTAAAAAATATTTTATTTGTCAATCAGTTTCTCGGTTTTATAGTTGGCGGTGATGGATTAGTATTACGGACTGATGACGGTGGAGCTGCGTGGAGTAAAATTGATATTGGAACAACTTCAGGGTTGTATAAAATATTTTTTGAAAATAATGATGAAGGTATGATTTTAAGTAACAGGGGAGAAATATTTAAGACTAGAGATGCAGGGAAAACATGGAAGAAATTTAATATTGGTAAACCAGTTATTTTGAATGACATTCAAAAACTAACTACAGGAAGGTATTTAATTATAGGTAATAATGGTTCGATATTTAAAAGTAAAATCAAAGTAAAATAATCATTCTTAAAAAATTGTCTAAAATATTAGCTCGCGAAAATATTTCATACCTGATATCATTCGTAATCTTATTATCAACCAACTTGATATTTATCCAATTGCCTTTATCAAATACTCTTGGATATGAATTTTCAATATTGAATGCTTTATTGCTTGTGTTTATCTCAGGTTTATATTCAATATCATATGTTAAAAAGAATAAAAATGATTTTAAATTATTCCTAATACAGTTAATCTCATTAGCTTTTATTCCATTAGCAATCTCGATCGTCTATTCTATCTTCACAATGTTTTGCTCCTTTATTGATGGACTTTTGTTTTATTTATTGATTGCTTTCCCAGCTGTCTTTGTGGGTAGCGGAATTAGTATTATTATCATCTTTTACACGAAAAAATTTCATAAATCTTTTTTTGTACTGATTATCATTTTATTAGCTGCGGTTTCGGTACTGGAAATATATTTTTTCCCTCAAGTATATTTTTATACTCCTTTAATCGGATATTTCCCCGGTAATATTTATGATGAAGGTTTAAGCCCCGATTGGAAATTATTTTTTCATCAGATTGCATTATTGATTTATTTCATTCCTATAATCTTTTTGTTCTTTAAGCAAAAAGAATTAATCAATAAAAGAAAATTATTATTCGGTTCTATTTTAATCGTCTCACCAATTATTTTTTACCTATTATCACCAACTTTTGGATTCACAACAACTTATTCCAATTTAGAATACAGCTTATCCAAAAAAGTAGTAACCGCAAACACAACTTTGCATTTCAATAATTTATCAGAATCGGAAGCAAAATTTATAGCACTTAACCAGCAATACTATTTTGAAAGATTACAAAAAGTATTGAATGTTAAGCCATCAAAAAATATTGATGTTTATTTGTTTGATTCGCGTGAACAAAAGAAAAAATTATTCGGAGCCGGCAATGCGGATGTCGCAAAGCCGTGGCAGTATTCAATTTATATAAGTAAAGATTCGTGGGAAAATACATTACAGCACGAATTGGTTCATGTTTTTTCTGCTGAGTTTGGTTCAGGCATCTTTAAGTTAGCAAGTGGATTTAATTCCGCTATGATTGAGGGTTTAGCTGAAGCCGTTGATAATAATGTTGATAATTTATCGGTTATGGAATTAACTGCTTTGGCTTTTAAGAATGATTATAAAATTAAAATTGCTGACTTATTTGAAGGACTAAACTTCTTTAAGCAAAATTCATCTTTGTCTTATACTTATAGCGGGTCTTTCTTTAAATATTTAATCGAAAATTACGGAATAGAAAAAGTCAAATATTTTTATGGCAATGGGAATTTTGAATCTGTTTTTAAAGTTGATCTTTTAACCGCGCAAAAAAACTTTGAGGCAAAATTAGATTCCACTGATTTAATTGGTTGTAAATCAATGGCTGATTATTATTTCGGCAGATTATCAATAATTCAAAAAGTTTGTCCAAGATTTATTTCCGATCGATTAAAAAAAGCATGGCAATATTTTAACAATTCAGATCTAACCAAAGCTGAAAAACTATTTAATGAGATAAATAGTAAATCGCTAAACTATTCTGCTTTAATGGGATTGACAGAAATTTATTTATTAAAAGATAAAAAGCAGGAAGCAATAAATTTGCTAAATCAGAATTTAAATAAATTTTCAAACTCGCCTTATTATTTTATCTTGCAACTAAAGCTTGGGGATCTGCAGGCACAATCAAACAATTTGGCATTAGCTGAAAATCTTTATGAAAAACTGATAGATGAAAATCCCAGTTTTTATTTAACTACAATTGCTAAAGTTCGGACTGAATTAATAAAAGAGAACCTGATAACAAATTATATCGGTGCAACTGATTCTGTAAAATACAATATTTTGTTAGATTTGAATCGGATAACTTATAATTATAATTCTCTTATTTCTCTGATTGATCTTGCCGGAGAAATTAAAGTTGATTATAAAACATTCCTGAAGAATTTTAATAAGGTATTTATTCTTAATACGGTTGAAAGTGCTTTTACTACTTTTAAGTTATCACAATTTATGTTAGAAAATTTTGATTATACCGGCAGCAGAAAAATGGCTTCGCTAAGTATCAGATATAAAGAACAGAATCCATTTATTAATACTTTCCAGCAAAATTATGAGAAAGCAAATTGGTTTTATTATAATGGCGATAAAGTTCTACAAACTTTTAAATATATCCAGCAAACACATTAAATAATTAATGAAGAAAAAAAATAAAATATCGTTTGAAGATCAGATTAAAAATCAAAATTTAATTCGCGTTATTTCTGAAGTTTCAGATAAATTGGCTAAAGAAGTTTACATCGTTGGCGGTTATGTCCGTGATTTAATTCTTGATCGTAAAAGAAGTGATATCGATTTTTTAGTAATTGGCAGCGGACCTGAATTTGCAAATCTTACTGCTGATGAATTGGGAATAAAAAATATTTCTGTCTTCAATAATTTTGGTACAGCTCATTTTAATTACGAAGGGTTAGATGTTGAATTTGTTGGTGCAAGAAGGGAATCTTACGATCGTAAAACAAGAAAGCCCGTTGTTGAAGATGGAACTTTTCAAGAAGATATATCGCGACGTGACTTTACTATCAATACATTGGCAATTTCATTAAACAAAAATAACTTTGGTGAATTGATTGATATCTATAACGGCTATGATGATATTCAAAATAAATTAATCCGCACACCTCTGGATCCGGTTAAAACATTTGATGACGATCCTTTGCGTATTATGCGTGCTTTTCGTTTTGCTGCTCAACTTGATTTTAATGTTGATGAAAGCATAATGAAAGCTGCGAGAGAAATGAGAAGCAGACTTGCAATTGTTTCCCAAGAGCGTATTACCGATGAGTTCTTAAAAATTCTTGCTTCACCAAAACCTTCAATTGGTCTGAAACTCCTCTACGATTCCGGTGTTCTGGAAATTATTTTTCCTGAAATAGCTATTATGGCTGGTGTTGATCAGCGTAAAGATTTCCATCATAAGGATGTTTTTCTTCATACACTTCAGGTTGTGGATAATATCTGTAAACAAACAGATAATGTTTGGTTACGATTTGCAGCACTCGTGCATGATATTGCAAAACCACCAACTAAAAAGTTTGTTGAAGGTATTGGATGGACATTTCATGGGCACGAAGAATTGGGTGCCAGAATGATGAAGAAAATATTTATTCGAATGAAACTGCCTCTTCATCAATTAGAATATATAGAAAAACTAATACGATTACATTTACGTCCGATTGCATTGGCAAAAGAAGAAGTTACAGATTCAGCGATAAGAAGATTTATTGTAGAAGCAGGTGAAGATCTTGAAGATTTAATTATCTTATGTCGGGCTGATATTACAAGTAAAAATCCTGTTAAAGTAGAAACTTATCTTGCTAACTATGAACGAGTTATGCAAAAAGTTCGAGATGTTAAAGAAAGAGATAAGCTGCGTGCATTTCAGTCTCCGGTTCGTGGAGAAGAAATAATGAAAATTTGTAATCTCAAACCATCCCGCAAAGTAGGTGAGATTAAAACTGCGATTGAAGAAGCAATACTTGATGGAAAAATTGGAAACAATTATGAAGAAGCGTACAAATATCTTTTAGAAATTAAAGAT
>OEIU01001630.1_pt1 | contig 13923 bp, 12 predicted proteins | sample 1539221 | NCBI WGS metagenome assembly OEIU01 (sample SAMN03792071, study PRJEB22550) | activated sludge metagenome | feature: wastewater treatment plant; material: activated sludge; isolation source: Wastewater treatment plant of a petroleum refinery complex | place: Argentina: Zarate | collected...
TGGTGCTGGCTTCGACGTCGCGCTATCGCCGCGAGTTGCTGGCACGGCTGACGCCGGATTTTCGCTGCATCGGGCCACAGGTCGACGAGACTGCGCAGACGGATGAAAGCCCTGCCGCGTTGGCAGGCCGCCTTGCCATAGCCAAGGCGCAGGCCGTCGCCGCAAAAAATCCCGGCGCCATCGTCATCGGTTCGGATCAGACCGCCGATCTCGACGGATGCATCATCGGAAAACCTGGCGCTGTCGAAAACGCCCATGCGCAACTGGCCGCCTGTTCGGGACGAAGCGTCGCGTTCCATACCGCGATCTGCGTGATCGACACGCGCGCCTCTCCACCGCGCGTGCTGGCGGCGCAGGATCTGACGCGTGTGTATTTTCGTGAACTCAATGCGGACACGATCGTGCGTTACGTCGAAGGTGAACAGCCGCTCGACTGCGCTGGCAGCTTCAAGTGCGAAGGTCTCGGCATCGCGCTATTCGATCGTATCGAATCGAAAGATCCAACCGCATTGATCGGATTGCCGTTGATTACGCTGTGCAAACAGCTGCGCGAAATCGGCATCTCGATTCCTTGACTCACGGCTTGGCGGCAACGCAATCCGGATTCGATTCGATTCTGGCAGTCGCAGAAACTGCACCTTCGTACCAGCGATAGCGTTTGCGCCCGCCATAGGCATCCAACCGTGCGACCGGTTCAAGATCGGCCAGTCGCGAACACAATGTATCGAGCCATTGCGCGCGTTCGCGTTCGCGCCGCGCACCGGGTTCGACCACTAGCAGGACCTGACGGCCAGTCAATGTGTGCAATCCCGCTTCATCACGTTGCCAGATCGCCAACTGCGGCGCGCGGCCATGCTTGGTGTTGATCGGATGATCGAGCGTGTAAACCGGACGCGACGCTTCCAGCGCGAAATCGAGTTCGGCCGCAAGCATGAAGTTGTCGGCGGCCAGCACGGAGCCGGCAAAGCGCGGTTGCGCAAGCAAGGTCCGGGTTTCCGCCGCCGCTTCGCGCCAGCCGACAAACTGCTGCGGAAATGCTTTCATGCGCGCGAGCGCATCGGCGCCGCCGGGGAGCGCAGCCATGCCGAGGTAGGTGAATGCGATCGCGCTGCCCGACGCGAGCAATGCGAAAGCCGCAATCCGAAACCCTGCGCTGATCTTCGCTTCGCGCAATAGCAACGGCAGCGCGATCAGCAACGGCAGATATCCCGGCAAGGGCCAATGCGCGCGAAAGCGCGTGTCGTCGGCAAATAATCCGAGCACGAAGTACGCGATGACCGGTACCGCCGCGCAGCACAGAAACAGATCCCAAGGCGCAGCTTGCTGGCGCCGCTTCCATATCTTCCACAACGCCCACAGTAACAACGCATAGACCAACGGCGTGCAGACCAGCGCCTGCTCCAGCGGCTGCACCAGCGCATCGGCATGGAAGCGCCAGGGATTGCGCTGCACAAGCTGGAAATCCAGCGCCGCCCAGTGGTGCGTCGCGTTGAACACAATCGTTGGCGCGATGCCAAGACCCATGATCGCCAGCGCCAGCCACAATCCCGGATCGCGCCATAGCGCACGCCCGCGCGACGTCAGCGCGAAAAATACGAAACCCGACGCGAGCAACATCGCGGCGCGATAGTGCGCAAGCCACGCAAACGCCAATGCGACGCCAAGTAGCGCCCAGTCGCGCAAACTGTGCATGCGTGCGGCACGCTCGATCGCAAGCAGCGCCAGCGCACTCGCAAATGTCAGTGGCACATCGGGCAACGCGAAGATGCCCAGTGTGCCGAGCAGCGGCAGTCCGAGCGCGAGCAATCCGGCGCGCCAAGCATCCGTTTCATCGAACAAATCGCGCGCGATGCGCACGACGACCAGCGGCAGCAGCGCGCCGAGTGCGAGGAACGGCGCGCGCATGGCCAACCCGCCGTGTCCGAACAGCGCTTCGCCGGCCGCGATCAGCCACGCAGTCAGTGGCGGCAGGTCGCTGTAGCCGATGGCCAGATGCCGGCTTTCCTGCCAGTACCAGGCTTCGTCGCCGAATGGGGCGAGGTGCGTGGCAAGGACAATCTTCGCGACGAGCAGCGCCGTCCAGACGATCCAAAATGCCGTTCGCCAGTGCCGCATGCGCCGTGCAACTCCTGCTGCGTCCGGATTGCCTATACTCGCCGTCATGAATACCCGCCTCGCACCCGTAGCTTCCACACCCGATCCCGTCCTTGCCACTGCGCTCGAACGCGCGCAGGCGCAGGTGAATCGCGTCGTGCTCGGCAAGGCCGCGCCGGTGCGCCTGGCCTTTGCCTGCATCCTCGCCGGCGGCCATCTTCTCATCGAAGACCTGCCCGGCGTCGGCAAGACCACGCTGGCGCATGCGCTGGCCGCGACGCTGGACCTGTCGTTCCAGCGCATCCAGTTCACGTCCGACATGTTGCCGTCGGACATTATCGGGGTGAGCGTGTACGAGCGCGAGAGCGGCGCGTTCAAATTCCATCCCGGCCCGCTGTTCGCGCAACTCGTGCTCGCCGACGAGATCAATCGCGCCACGCCGAAGACGCAGAGCGCCCTGCTCGAAGCGATGGCCGAACAGCAGATCACGGTGGATGGCGCCACGCACAAGCTGCCCACGCCATTTTTCGTCGTGGCGACGCAGAATCCGGTGGAACTCGCCGGTACCTATCCGCTGCCGGATTCGCAGCTCGATCGATTCATGCTGCGCATCGGCCTCGACTACCCCGATCCCGCCGCCGAACGCGCCCTGCTCGCCTCCAGCGACCGCCGCGAATTGCTCGCGCAACTCACGCCCAGCCTGTCGACGACGCAACTGGCACAACTGCGCAGCGCGGCGACGACCGTACTGGCAAGTCCCGCATTGATCGACTACGTGCAGGCCCTGCTCGCCGCCAGTCGCGCGCATGCGCAAATCCGCGTGGGCCTGAGTCCACGCGCAGGCCTGGCCTTGCTCGCCGCGGCCCGCGCATACGCATTGCTTGAAGGCCGCGCGTATTGCGTGCCGGAAGACGTGCAGGCGATATTTCCCGGCGTCGCCGCGCACCGGCTGATTCCATCGGCATCGAGCAGCACCAGCCGCGATCGGCTGGCGGCCGATCTGCTCGCCAAGGTGCCGGTGCGAAATTGACAAAGCACTCGCCATGAATTGCCTCGAACACTACTTCGCTGAATTCCGCGCCAATACCATCGGTCAGGAACAGACGTTCCGCTCGCCCTGCGGTGAACAGCGCATCGTCTACGCCGACTGGACGGCGAGCGGCCGCCTGTACGGGCCGATCGAACAACGCATGCTCGAATGCTTCGGCCCGTTCGTGGGCAACACACATTCGGAAAGCAGCGAAACCGGCCGCGCGATGACGCTCGCCTACCACGAGGCGCACGCCATCCTAAAGGCACACGCGAACGCGGGGCCCGACGACCTGATCATCACCGCCGGCAGTGGCATGACCGGCGTGGTCAACAAATTTCAGCGCATCCTCGGGTTGAAGGCGCCACAAGGCCTGCGCAGCTTCGTGGAGATCCCCGAAGCCGAACGCCCGGTCGTCTTCATCACCCACATGGAGCATCACTCCAACCAGACGTCATGGCTGGAAACGATTTGCGACGTGGTCGTGGTGCCGCCGAACGACCAGGGCCTGGTCGATCCGCGCAGGCTGGAGGCATTGCTGCACCAGCATGCAGGGCGTCCGCTGAAGATCGGCGCGTTCACGGCCTGCTCGAACGTGACCGGCATTTGCACGCCCTACCATGCGCTGGCGAAGCTGATGCATCGCGCCGGCGGCGTGGCCTTTGTCGATTTCGCCGCGTCGGCGCCGTACGTGGACATCGACATGCACCCGGCCGATGCCGAGGAGCAGCTCGACGCAGTGCTGTGGTCACCGCACAAGTTCCTCGGTGGGCCGGGTTCGTCGGGCGTGCTGATCTTCAACCGCAAGCTTTACCGCAACACGGTACCGGACGACTCCGGTGGCGGCACCGTGAACTGGACCAACCCCTGGGGTGAATACTCGTTTCTGGACGACATCGAGGCGCGCGAGGACGCCGGCACGCCGGGATTCCTGCAGACTATCCGCGCCGCGCTGGCAGTGAAACTCAAGGACCGGATGGGCGTGGCCCGGATGCACCAACGCGAGCGCGAAATCGTCCCGTACGTAATGAACGCGCTGCAGGCGATTCCGGGCGTCGAGGTGCTCGCGCGCACGCACCGCGACCGGCTCGCGATCTTCTCGTTTTACCTGACCGGAATCCATTACAACCTGATCGTGCGCCTGCTCAACGACCGCTTCGGTGTGCAGGCGCGCGGCGGGTGTTCCTGCGCCGGCACCTACGGCCATTACCTGTTGCACGTGGATCCGTCGCGTTCGCACTCGATCACCACACGCATCGATCATGGCGACTTGTCGGAAAAGCCCGGATGGGTGCGGCTTTCGTTCCATCCGAGTACCACGCAGGCCGACATCGACCATGCACTGCATGCCGTGCGCGAGATCGCGGCAAACGTCGCCCAGTGGGGCCAGGATTACACGTACTCGCCGGCGACCAACGAGTTTACGTTGCGCGATGGCGACGCCGATGCGGCGCATGGGCGCGTCCGTGAATGGTTCGAACTGGGCACATCCGCGCCAGACTTCGGGTAAACGGCCGGGACGCGACGTTGACCGGCACCGCTGCCAGCGCCATCCGCACATCGCTTCGCGACCGGCTGTTCGAGTACGCCGAACGCCGACTGCCGGCGCTGACCCGGCTCAAGCGCGTCGAATCCCTGCCGATCCGGCTCGACCGCCACCGCATCTACGTGCTGCCGACGCGCTTCGGCCTGATGCTGTCGCTGCTCTTGCTGGTGATGCTGCTGGGCGCGCTGAACTACAACAACAATCCGGCCTTGCTGCTGACCTGCCTGTTCGCCGCCGCCGCCTACCAGAGCGTGTTCGCCGCGTTCGCCACCCTGAACCGGCTCGACGTGACCGCACTGCGCGCCGACCCCTGCCATGCCGGCGACGAGATGTATTTTTCTATACATTTCCACATTGCGACACGACCTCGGCACAGCCTGCGCTTGCGTGCGGTGGATGCGGAAATTGCCTTCGACCTTGACCGCGACAGTGCCGCCACGTTGCGCATCCACGCGCCGCAACGCGGTTGGCTGCGCCCGGCACGACTGCGCCTGTGCAGCGAATATCCATTCGGCCTGTTCGAAGTCTGGAGCTGGATCAATCCGGACTTCGCCGCGCTCGTGTATCCGCGCCTGGAATCCAATCCCCCGCCGCTGCCCCGATCCGGTGCGCAGGCGCAACAGCTCGCCGACCGTAGCAGTGGCGACGAACTGGCCGCGCTGCGCGAATACCGCAGCAACGATCCGCCGCGCGCGATAGCATGGAAGGCCAGCGCGCGCCGCGACGAACTGCTTGTCAAGGAATTCGAAACGCCGCGCGGACATGAGGTCGTGCTCGACTACGCCACGTTGCGCGGATTGGCACACGAAGATCGAATCTCACGCCTTGCAGCATGGGTGTGCCTGGCCGAAGCAGCACGCCTGCCCTATGCGCTGGCCTTGCCGCAAACGCGCATCGATGCCGGACTCGGCGCCGATCACCGTCACGCCTGCCTGCGCGCGCTCGCGCTCGCGCCCGGAGCCGCGCCGTGAAATCCTCGCCGGCGCTGACCGATGTGCAATTCCGCCTCACCGCGGCGGCGGTATTCGTGGCCGTGCTGCCGCACATGCTGCGCCTGCCGTGGCTGATTTCCGCGCCGGTTCTGGCCTTGATCACATTGCGCTGGGTGCAGCGCCGGCGCAGCACAAAGCGCCTGCCGGCGTGGATCAAGTTGCCGCTCGTGCTGCTGTTTCCGGTATTGATCATCTTCCACTACGGCAACCTGTTCGGGCGTGAGCCGGGCAGCGCGCTGGCCTGCGCCATGCTCGTACTCAAGCTGCTGGAAACCGACAACCGTCGCGACGCGCGCGCGGCGATCTGTTTTTCCGCCTTCGTGCTGATGAGTGCCCTGCTGTTCAACCAGGGCATGTGGATTACCGTGCTGTTGTGCGCCGCGCTGGTCATCCTGCTCGCCGCCCTGCGCGCGCTCGAATCCGCGCGCACGCAATGGCTGCCGGATCTGCGCTCGGGCGCGTTCGCGCTTGTTGGCGCGCTGCCGCTGGCGCTGTGCGCGTTCGTGTTGTTCCCGCGCCTGGCCTCCCCGTTGTGGGGCGCGCCGAACGACACCACCGCGCGTACCGGCCTCGGCGATCGCATGGCGCCCGGCACGATGCAGGAACTGCTGATCGACGACAGCCCGGCGTTTCGCGTCGTCTTCGACGGCACTCCACCGCCGCGCGACAAGCTGTATTGGCGCGGACCGGTGCTGTGGCAATTCGACGGCAGCGCCTGGACGCGACCCGAATGGCTGGCCAGCCGGCCTGGCGACGGCGACGTGCGCGTGCGCGGCGACCGCGTCAGCTATGAAGTCACGCTGGAGCCGAGCGAACGCCACTGGTTGCTTGCCCTCGACGTACCCTTGCTCGCGCCGCAAGGCGCCGTGCGCGGCGCCGACATGAGCCTGGTCAGCCGCACGCGCGTGGACGACCCGACCCGTTACCGCATGGTTTCCGCGCCGGACTACGTGCTCGAACCCATGCTCGATCCGCTGCACCGCCGGCTCGCCCTGCAACTGCCGGCCGGATTCGATCCGCGCGCACGCGCTCTGGCACAACGCTGGCACGACGAATTCCACGGCGATCCAAATCGCATCATCGATGCGGCGCTGGACATGATCCGCGGCGAATTCACCTACACCCTCAACGCGCCACTGCTTGGCCGCGATTCGGTGGACGATTTTCTGTTCGATACCCGACGCGGGTTCTGCGAACACTTTTCGTCGGCATTCACGTTCCTGATGCGCGCTGCCGGCATTCCCGCGCGCGTGGTCACCGGCTACCAGGGCGGCTACTTCAACAAGCTCGGCAACTATTGGGTCGTGCGCCAGTCCGACGCGCACGCCTGGTCGGAAGTCTGGCTGCAAGGCCTTGGCTGGGTGCGCGTGGATCCGACCGCGGCGGTGAGTCCGCAACGCGTGCAGGCCGGCGCGCGCGCCGCTGCGGGGGCCAGCGCACCGTGGTATCAGGCGGATTGGCTGATGGCGATCCGCAATCACATGGACCTGGTCAACCGTTTCTGGAACGATGCGATCGTGCAATTCAACGCGCTGCGTCAGCAGAGCCTGCTGACCCCGTTTGGCGTGGACAAGGCCGAATATCCGCAATTGATGCTGGCAATGCTGGCCGTGGGCAGCGTGCTGTTGGGCCTGTTCGCCTGGTGGGCGATGCGTGCGCCGAAACCCGCCGGCGACGCGCTGGATGCCGCTTACGCGCGGCTATGCCGCAAACTCGCCCGCGCTGGCACTGCGCGTGGTCCCGCCGAAGGCCCGCTGTCGCTCGCAATGCGGGTGGCAACGACATGGCCGGCACAACGCAATTTGCAGGAATTGTTCGCGCAATATGTCGGCCTGCGCTACGCCAGTGCGTTACCTGCACCTGAACGGATACAAAACTTTACCCGCGCCGTTGCCGCATTGCGTCTTCCTGCCGCGACGCGAACGGCGCGACAATCGTCATGAATCGCGAAAACCTCAGGAGTTCGCCATGCGTAATTTCCTTGTGACCACCGCCGCACTCGGCGCGCTTGCGTTGGCTGGCTGCGCCAGCGTACCGCCGCAACTGGCCGGACAGAATTTCAACCCGATCACCCCGCAACTGGCCGCGCAGCAGGGCGTGCATGGCGCGCGCGTGCGCTGGGGCGGCAGCATCGTCTCGGTCAATCCGGAAGCGGACAAGACCTGCTTTGAAGTTCTTTCCCGCGCACTCTACGACGACGCACGGCCGCGCCCGCGTTCGCAGAGCAGCGGCCGCTTCATCGCCTGCGGCCAGGGTTTCTACGATCCGGAACTGTACAAGAAGGATCGCGACATCACCGTGACCGGTACGCTCGCTGGCACGCAGAAACATCCAGTTGGCGGCTACGAATACACCTATGCCCTGGTCGATGCCGACAACATCTACCTGTGGCCCGAACGTCGTCCCGACGACCAGCGCGGCGCGTGGCCGTACTACTACGATCCGTTCTGGGGGCCGTGGGGCCCGTATTGGGGCAGCGGCTACTGGACGCCGCCGGTGGTGATCATAAGGCCCGCTCCGCCCAAGCATTGATCGGCCGTCATCGCCGCGTCACGCGGCGATCACACCCGCGCAACCGGAAACCAGCACGATCTCCGCATCCCAGCGGAGTCCAGCCGTGCGTGTCAGCCTCGTCAGCGAAACGTATCCACCGGAGATCAACGGCGTCGCGCTTACCGTGCGCGATCTGGCCCATGGATTGGCCGCCCAAGGCCATGGCGTGCAGGTGGTGCGCCCATTTCGGGCGGACCGGCGCGACGAGGCAGGGTTGCGATTGCTGGACACCACGAGCGTGGCGCTGCCGCACTATCCCGGTCTGCGGGTCGGCCTGCCCGCCAGTTCCGCGCTGCGAAAAACGTGGACACAATTGCGTCCGGACGCGGTCTACATCGCCACCGAAGGTTTGCTTGGCTGGTCTGCACTCGCCACGGCGCGGTGTCTCGGCATCCCGGCGTGCACCGGCTTCCATACGCATTTTGGCGACTATGCGGCACACTACGGTGTCGGCTGGACGGCGCCGCTCGTGAACCGCTGGTTGCTGCGTTTCCACCGTCGCGCTGCGGCGACACTGGTGCCGACCCACACCCTGGCCGCCGAATTGCGCGAGCGCGGCATCGACAACGTGCGCGTGCTGCGCCGCGCGGTGGATACGCAACTGTTCCATCCGCGCCATCGCGACCCGATGCTGCGTGCCTTCTGGGGCGCCGGCGACGACGTTCCCGTTGCAATCTACGTCGGCCGCATCGCTGCAGAGAAAAACCTCGATCTCGCGGTGCGTGCTTACCGCGCCCTGCGCGAGCGCGAGCCACGCGCGCGCTTTGTCTGCGTCGGCGACGGACCGGTGCGCAAGCGTATGGCCGCGGAAAACCCCGACTTCATCTTCGCCGGCGCGCGCAATGGCCATGACCTGGCGCGGCACTACGCCAGCGCGGACGTGTTCGTCTTCCCGAGCCTCACTGAAACCTTCGGCAACGTCACCCTGGAAGCGATGGCGAGCGGACTCGGCGTCGTCGCCTTCGACCGCGGCGCCGCGCACGAGCACGTCGCCAACGGCATCAGCGGCATGCGCGTGCCGGTGGACGATGCGCAAGGCTTCGTCAATGCCTTCGTCGCACTCGGCGTGGATGAGGTCCTGCGCGAACGCGTGCGCGAGAACGCACGCCTGCGCGTGGCGCCGTTGGCTCCTGAGGCGGTGATCGGACAATTCGAATCGCTGTTGCGCCAGCTTGTCGAGGAGAATCCGCATGCACTTCCTGTCGCCGTCGCCCGGATTTGACCGGCGCCTGTGCATCAGCGCCAACCGCTGGGGCGCGCGCCGCACCGTTGCGCAATTCTTCGGTGCAGTGAGCCGGCTCGGCGACGGGATTTTCTGGTACGCGCTGATGCTGGCGCTGGCGATCTTCGGTGGCGCACCCGGCGCGATCGCCGCCGGGCAGATGCTGCTCACCGGACTCATCGCGCTGTGCCTGTATCGCCGCCTGAAGCATTGGACACAACGCCCGCGCCCTTTTCGCAGCTGCGACGGCGTGATCGCATGGGTACCGCCACTGGATGAATTCAGCTTCCCGTCCGGGCACACCTTGCATGCGGTGAGCTTCAGCGTCGTGGCGCTGGCGCATTTTCCCGCGCTTGCGCCACTGTTGCTGACGTTCACGGCACTGGTGGCTGCGTCGCGCGTCGTGTTGGGGCTGCACTATCCAAGCGACGTACTGGCCGCGGTCGGCATCGGAGGCGCACTCGGCGCGGGTTCGCTTTGGGTGGGGTCGATGGTTTGATGAATCAGCCAGGTGGCCACGTCATCTGCCTTCCCGCAAGCAGATGCAGGTGGATGTGGAATACCGTCTGGCCGCCATCCTTGTTGCAATTCGTCACCAGGCGATAACCCTTTTCCGCGAAGCCCTGCGCCTTGGCCCAACGCGCGGCGGCTAGCACAAGCTTGCCGATCAGCACGGCGTCGGCGTCCGTCGCGTCGTTCACGGTTGCTATGGGTTTTTTCGGAATGAACAGCACGTGCACCGGCGCCGCCGGAGCAATGTCGCGGAAAGCGAGCACGTCGTCGTCCTCATAGACGATGTCGGCGGGAATCTCGCGGCGGATGATCTTGTCGAAAATCGTGTCGGCCATGATGGCTATTCTTCCAAGGTGAGCCGAGAGCCAAATGCGTGGGCAAGCGTACCCCGATCGATGTATTCAAGTTCGCCGCCCAACGGCACGCCATGCGCCAGGCGCGTGGCGCGCACGCCCGCGCTGCGCGCGATCCCGCTGAGCATGTGTGACGTGGCCTCGCCTTCGACGGTGGGATTGGTCGCCACGATCAGCTCGCTCACCTCGCCTTCGGCAAGCCGCGCGGCGAGCAGATCGAGGCCGATTTCTTTCGGACCAAGTCCGTCCAGCGGCGATAGCCGGCCGAGCAGGACGAAGTAGCGTCCGCGGTAACCCGTTGCCTGTTCGATCGCGAGCTGGTCGGCCGGCGTCTCGACGACGCACAGCAAGGTGGCATCGCGTGACGCGCTCGCGCACAGCACGCAAATTTTTTCTTCGCTGAAGGTGCGGCAGCGCGTGCAATTGCCGATGCGTTCGGTCGCCTGGCCCAGTTTTTCCGCCAGCCTGCGCGCGCCCGCGCGATCGCGCTCGAGCATGTGGAACGCCATGCGCTGCGCGGTCTTCGAGCCCACGCCGGGCAGGCAGCGCAGGGCTTCGATGAGTTCGTTCAAAAGTGTGGAGGATGACATCGGCCGAAAAGTTTTCCTTTCCTGTCATCCCGGCAGGGATTGCCGGGATCCAGACTGCACGGATGCCGGAGAACTGAGTGCACATGCACAGCGAATCGCCATCCCTGGCATCTGGATTCCGGCATTCCATGCCGGAATGACGAGCAAAAAACTAGAACGGCAGCTTGAACCCCGGCGGGAGGTTCATCCCGCCTGCAACGGCGCCCATTCTTTCCTGACTGGCCGCGGAAATCTTGTTCACCGCATCATTGATCGCGGCGGCGACGAGATCCTCGGCCATTTCCGGATCGTCCGCGAACAGCTTGCGGTCGATGCGCACGCTACGCACTTCGTGGCGACCGTTCATGGTCACGCTGACCACGCCGCCACCGGATTGGCCGGTGACTTCGAGCCTGGCCAGTTCTTCCTGCGCGCGTTTGAGGTCGTCCTGCATGCGCTGCGCCTGCTGCATGATTTGCGCCATGGGTCCGCGCATGTCACTTCTCCGTTGCCTTGATTGATTCGGGAATCACGCGCGCGCCAAAATCGCGGATCATGCCTTGCACGACCGGATCGGCATGCAGCGATTCTTCGGCCGCTTTGTGGTTGGCGTCCTTGCGACTGCGTGCGAGGTCGGCCGGGGTGGGCAGCGACGCTGCCGTCGTCTTCTCGAAACGCAACGTCACGTCGCGCCCGAGCGCCTTGCCGAGCGCATCCTGCAATTGCGACACCAGCATCGGTGCGCGCAGATGTTCGTGGTCGGTTTTCAGTTCGAGGCGCATGACGCCCGCGTCGATGCCAAGCAGCGCGGCGTGCTGGGCGAGTTGCCCGGCAGGACCGCGCACGCCGGCAGCGGCGATGAGCGCGGGCCAGTCGCCGGATTGCGCCGCGCGGATCGCTGCATCGTTTGGGATATCCGATGCCGCCCGCGCCTCGCTGCGCGGCGCGGGCTTGGACGACGTTGCCGGCGCGCTCGGCGCGACACGCGGTGCCGGTTTTGACGGCTCGGATTTGCGGCTCGCGGTTTCGGCAGTCGCATTCGCCGGCCGGAAGGCGAGCATGCGCAGCAGGGTCATCTCGAATCCGGCACGCGGCGTCGGCGCGATCGGCAAATCGCGGCGTCCGGTGGTCGCGATCTGGTAGTAAAGCTGGACTTCCTCGGCGCCAAGCGTTTCAGCCAAAGCCTGCGGGCGCGGATCCGCATCCGCCGTACCGATCACCTGCGCGATCTGCACGCGATGCAGTGCCGTGGCGAGGTCGTCGAGCACACCGGAAAAATCCGGCGCGAATTCGGACAAATGCTCGATCTGGGCCATGAGTCTTGCGCCGTCGCCGGCGTGCACGGCTTCGATCAGCGCGAACACCTCGCTGCGCTCGATCGTGCCGAGCATTTGCCGCACTTCGGCGGCATGCACGCTGCCGGCGCCGTAAGCGATGGCCTGGTCCAGCAGCGAGAGTCCGTCGCGCAGGGAGCCATCCGCGCCGCGCGCGAGTTCATCCAGCGCATCGGCGTCGTAGGCGATCTTTTCCGCATCGAGGATATGCTGCATCTGGCCGACGATCTGGTCCGGCAACAAGCGCTTCAAATTGAACTTGAGGCAACGCGACAGCACCGTCACCGGCAATTTCTGCGGATCGGTGGTGGCGAGCAGGAACTTCACATGCTCGGGCGGCTCTTCGAGCGTTTTCAGCAGCGCGTTGAACGCGGATTTGCTGAGCATGTGCACTTCGTCGATGAGGTACACCTTGAAGCGTCCGCGCGAGGGCGCGTATTGCGCGTTCTCGATCACCTGGCGCACGTCGTCGACGCCGGTGTTGCTGGCCGCGTCGATCTCGATCATGTCCATGAAGCGGCCGGCGTCGATGTCGCGGCAGGCCGCGCATTCACCGCAGGGATTGGCCGATTGCCCGCGTTCGCAATTCAGCGACTTGGCGAAGATGCGCGCGATGGTCGTCTTGCCGATGCCGCGCGTGCCGGTGAACAGGAAGGCGTGGTGCACGCGCCGGGATTCCAGCGCATTGGTCAGCGCGCGCACGACGTGTTCCTGTCCGACCAGTTCGGAGAACTTTTTCGGCCGCCATTTGCGCGCGAGGACTTGGTACGACATGCCGCCACCGGGAATTGCCAGACTCCGATTGTGCCAACTTACGCGCCGCAGACCAAGCGATTGTCTTGTTTGGGCGCGCCTTGTCCGGTATCCTGCGCGGCCTTCCCGGAGAGGTGTCCGAGTGGTTGAAGGAGCACGCCTGGAAAGTGTGTAAGCGGGTCAAACCGCTTCGCGGGTTCGAATCCCGCCCTCTCCGCCAGTCTATGGTGGCCCCGTCGGTGCTCCCGCGACGATAGTTTGCAAATCCCGCCAGGGCCGGAAGGCAGCAACGGTAGTGAACGATTCGGGTGCCGGGATGTGGCTGGCGGGGCCGCCGCCACTCAAACAAGTTCGGGGCTTGGTCAATGCGCCGTTTTCTGGTCTGGCTTGCGGCGCTCGCCGCAGCAAATACGGCACTCGCTGCAGATGCTTCGCGTTCGCTCTGGCACGACACGCTCGCACGCACCCTGTCTGCCGACGCGCCGCCGGTATCCGCCTACCGATCGCTCGCGCTGGATCTCGACGGCACTCGCACCCTGCTCGCTTCGGCGCGTCACGGCGCCGCAGTGGTCACCTTTGTCCTGCCGCACCCGGACGGCAGCTTCAGCGACTTCCTGCTGGCCGATTCGCGCACAATGCCGGATGAATTGCAGGACAAGTTTCCGGATATCGTCAGCCTGGCCGGCAAGGATGGCGCCGGACGCATGGCGCGTGTGGACGTCTCCCCGCAGGGCCTGCAGGCGATGGTGTTCGATGGCGATGGCATCTGGGTCGTGCGTCCGGAGAGTTTGTCGTCCGGCACCCGTTACCTGAGCTTTCGTCGCGCGGATCTGGCGCCGCCGGCACAGGGATTCCAGTGCGATGTTCACAACGGCGGGCCCCCCCCGTCCAGGCGCGGCCCGGTCGCCCCCGCCCCCATGACCCGCCCCCGCGCGGCGCAACACGGGTATCGCCCCGCCCGTGC
>OEIU01001631.1_pt1 | contig 13923 bp, 16 predicted proteins | sample 1539221 | NCBI WGS metagenome assembly OEIU01 (sample SAMN03792071, study PRJEB22550) | activated sludge metagenome | feature: wastewater treatment plant; material: activated sludge; isolation source: Wastewater treatment plant of a petroleum refinery complex | place: Argentina: Zarate | collected...
ATTTCTACACGCGCGAACGGCCCGTCGAGGAACTCGCCGACGCCCATTCTACGATCTACGTTGATCGCCCGCTACCGGCACACTTCAAGCCCGGCGCCGTGTTGAGCGGTACCGACGTCGAGGAACTGCGCACCCTGCTCGCCCGCCGAGACCAGCACAACCAGCGGCTTTACCGGGACATCACCCGGCTCAGCGCCGAACTGGAGCAGGCGCGAACAGCACTTTATTCCGGCTACCTGGGACGCCTGCGCTACTTTGCCCGGGTTGTGCGCGGGCGGCTGCGCCGCCGTTGACGTTCAGGCAAACGAAAGCAATTATATTTCGTACTTTGAAAACGCCCATTTTTCAGAGGCAGCGCACACGCATGCAGCACCTCTATTACTTCTATTGAGAATTGCACAATGGATATCGCAGAGATTGCGCGGAAATCGCGCACGTTCGGCCAGAAAATCGATGCAATCAAGAGTGAGCTCGCTCCAGCGGAATTTGGCTGGTATCCATATGGAACGCTTTCGAACTTCGATCACCTGGAAAAGCTGCTGACAGGAAAGAACCGGCTGTTGCTGGACCTCATTGGATCTGCGCCAGTCGCCGATATTGGTGCAGCAGACGGGGACTCCGCGTTCTTCCTCGAATCGCTGGGCTTCGATGCGCATGTCGTTGACTATGCACCAACCAATTTCAACAGTTGCCGCGGAGTGCGCCTCCTAAAAGAGGCACTCGATTCCAAGATAAAGATTCATGAAGTCGATCTCGACTCTCAGTTTGATCTCCCGGGCGAAAACTACGGACTCGCATTCTTTCTCGGCATTCTCTACCACCTGAAGAATCCGTACAGCGCGCTTGAGAGCCTTGCGCGGAACGCCAACCATGCCGTGGTTAGCACTCGGATTACCCGATACAACACGGCGCCAGGCACCAAGGGAACCGCTGAACTCAATCGCGAACGCGTCGATCTGCAGACCGTTCCCTCGGCCTATCTGGTGGCACCGACGGAGACCAACAACGATCCGACCAACTACTGGATCTTCTCCGAGGCCGGGCTGCGCCGGATCTTCGATCGCACCGGCTGGGATGTCCTCGATTTCATGACGGTGGGCAATCGGCAGAATTCGGATCCCGCGACGAATACCGGTGATGAACGCGCGTTTTGCCTCCTTCGTAGTCGCCACTTCGCTGCGGCACACGTATGAACCGGAGCGGATTGGCGGAGCTTGCGGCCTTCGAACAATTGTTCGCCGCCCACGGACAGACAGCGCTCGAATACCTGCGCCCGCATTTCCCCCGATTCGTGGCGACAAAGAAAGAATTTCTGCGCACTTGGTCACGTGAGCAAGGGCAGCGGGTACTCGATCTCGGCGCACACTGGCTGCACCAGTCAATGCTTTGGGCAACTGACGGATTCGAAGTCGTTGCCGTCGACCTGCCAATCACGTTTGAGATTCCCGACGTCAGGCGACTTGCCCAGGCACATGGCATTGAGTTAATCGCGGAACCCAATCTTGAGCGCTCAGAAGCACTCCGTCGAATCCCAGACGACAGTATCGATATCATCCTGTTCACCGAGATCATCGAACACATCACGTTCAATCCCGTGACCATGTGGCGTGAACTGTATCGAGTCATGAAAGCCGGCGCACGCATCATAGTGACCACACCCAACTACTACGCCCTGCGTGGACGCGCTTGGCATTGGGGAGCCTTCCTGCGCGGCTTCGGTGGCGGCCTGCCGACGCTCGACATCCTAAGCATGCACACCCATGCCCACCACTGGAAGGAGTTTGCGCGAAGAGAACTGATTTACTACTTCTGTGTTCTATCGCCGGATTTCGTCTGCAACAAGGCCTTGATGCGCAAGGAGTTCCTCGGCGCAGAAGTTCGAGGAACAAAAGTCCGGATCGCCAAGGCCATCGAACGAATTGCTCCATTCCTTCGTCCGAACCTGCACGTGGAGATTGAACTGAAGCAGAAATCGAATGGTATTGTGCTTGCGCCGCATTGGTGAACGACAATAGCCGCCAGGAAATCACGCCTGATCGACAGTGCGATTTACCGGTTGGATGGTGCGCTTGATTTTTCGGTTCGCTGACGCTCTTCAGTGGTGAAAGCCACCTTGTCACGCAAGTAGACGGGCATCGCCAACTCGGGCGCCAAGCCATGCCCGGCAACATGCTCACGCATGGCGAGCCGCGCGACGGCGGCGGCCTGGGGGTAGCGCTGGCCCTCGGCCCAGGCCGGGCCCGAACCCATGCGGGTGAGCAGGACCTCTCGGTAGCTGTCCCAGCCGGTGCCGATCACGCTCCAGTTCATGCCGGCCGGCAAGGCCAACGCGTCGGCAGGTCCGACTGTTTCGGAGCCGAGAAGTTCGACGAGTCCATCGTCACGGCGCCGGAAGGCACCCGCATAGATCTCGCCCATGCGCGCGTCGATGACCGCGAGGATCATCCGGCTGTCGACGGGCGCATCGAGGGCCAGCGCGGCGAGAGACGAGACCGGGATCACCGGCAAGTCGAGCGCGAGCGCCATGCCCTGGGCGGCTGAAATGGCCAGGCGCACGCCGGTGAAGGCGCCGGGTCCGCGACCCACGGCAATCGCGTCGAGTTGGCGCCGGAATACGCCGGCTTCGACAAGCACTTCGTCGCACATGGGCAGAAGCAACTCGGCATGCCTGCGCGGGGCGACTTGGCTGCGGGAGATGATTTCTCCGTTGCAGCTCAGGGCGACCGAGCAGCATTCGGTGGAGGTTTCGATGGCAAGCAGGTTCATGACGGCATTCTACCTGCTGGGTTGTCCGCGCCGAGGCCGAGGCCGTACCAGTCGACCCGGCGGGTCAGGTACATAAGGGCGCTGATGGCGGCCAGCAGCGCGATCGCGCCCATCAGCAGAGAATACTGCTCGCTGATCACGAGCCCGTAGAGCAGGACATACACCAGCGCCAGCAGGGCGCCGAGCGTGGCGCCCGCACGGCGTGTGCGCGAGGCCGCCGCCGCGTAGCCAGCGATGATAGCCACCACGGCGAGGGCGGCGATCGCGTAGGCCCAGGCGAATCCGATCTGTTCGGACAGCGCGAGCAGGACCACATAGAACGTGCACAGGGCCAGGCCCACCATCAGGTACTGCACCGGATGCACGCGCCAACGCCCCAGCGCCTCGAACAGGAACAGCGCGACGAAGCTCAACGCGATAAACAGGATGCCATACTTGCCGGCGCGCTCGTTGCGCTGGTAGGTGCCGACCGGCTGGAACAGTTCGACGCCGAATGCCGATTGCTGCAGGGTGAAGGCATTCAGTTCGGCCACCGATCCCTGCTGGCCGTAGCTGCGATTGAGATCGAGCACCTGCCAGTGCGCCTCGAATCCGGCCTTGTCGCCGGAATGCCGATCAGGAAGGAAGGCACCGGCGAAACTCGGGTCCGACCAGCTTCCCGAGAGGGTCACGTCGGTTTCCCGGGCCAGCGGCAGGAACTTGAGTTTGGCCGTGCCGGCCAGGCGCAGGTCGAAGGCGAACGCATGATCGACAGCCGCCCCGTCAGTCTGGATCGGCCATGCGATTTCGGTGGCCGTGATATTGCCGAGGCCCTCGCTGCCCGGCCCGAATGCGATTTCCGCGCCATCGATCTTCATGGCCGAAAGGCTGCGGATGCCGCGCACGTCGGAGACCGGAATGCGCAACACCGCGCGGGCCCATTGCGGCTCTCCGCCGAGCGCCGACAATGCTGCCAGCGCGTCGGCGCGGAACTGCCCGCTCAGGCCCAGCGTTGCCGTGTAGATCGGCGTGGCGTAGATGCCGTACTGGCGCACCTCGGTGGCGAGTGTTCCCTTCACGGCCAGCCGTTCGGGCAGGAGGTATCTCGATTCGTCCTGGCTGATCCAGCCCTTGTCGCTTTGCACCTGATGGCGAACGGGCACCACCAGTACAGGACCGCCCACCATCTGCAGGCCACCCCAGCGCTCGGCAATGCGCGCCCGCGCCTCGCCTTCGAGGCCCTGGCGCTCGGCCGTCAGGCTCTGCACCTGCGCCAGCGGAATCAGCATGAGCAGGGCCAGGACGCCCACGCCCATGGCCTTGAATGTCACGCCCTGGGTCCAGTTGCGTACCTGCATGTCCGTTGTCCCCGTTGGTTGGATGGCCCCATGAGACGCCGCGCAGGCGGCGCCTGACGGGACGGAATGTGGCAATTGGCGGGCAATAGGGGCCCAATGACCGTCAAGCCCGCGGTTGGCTTGCCGTTTGCGAGGGGCGATTCCGGGAACCTCGCGTGCACTGGTGCATCCGATGGGGTAACGAAGGAGATTTCTCGTGACCATGAAGCAGACCGTGCATGCCATCGACTATGCCTCGCTGGGCGACCCGGAACTGGTCGCCCTCGCCGGGTCGGGCCAGCGTGGCGCGTTCCGCTACATCATGCAGCGCTGCAACCAGCGCCTGTTCCGCGTTGCCCGCGGCGTGCTCAACGACGACGCCGAGGCCGAGGACGCGGTGCAGGAAGCCTATGTCCGCGCCTTCGAGAACCTGGCCCTGTTTCGCGGCGAAGCCAGCGTGCTGACCTGGCTCACCCGCATCGTGCTCAATGAAGCGTACGGCCGATTGCGCCAGCGCCGCACGCACGTGGACGTCGAACAGATCGATGCGGCCAGCGTGCGTGGTGCCCAGATCGTGCCGTTCCCTTCCCGGTTCGGCCACGAGGATCCCGCCGCAGCGGCGACGCGCGGCCAGATGCGCGAACTGATCGAAGGCGCCGTTGCGCAGCTGCTCGAACCGTTCCGCATCGTCTTCGTCCTGCGCGAAATCGAGGAATGCAGCATCGAGGAAACCGCACGTTGCCTCGATATCCGCCCGGAGACCGTCAAGACGCGCCTGCACCGCGCGCGACGCCTGCTGCGTGCTGCCTTGCAGGACAGCATGGCCGCCGCTCTGGGTGAAGCGTTTCCGTTTCTCGGCCCGCGTTGCGCGCGCATGACATCCAGCGTGCTTGCGCGGCTGGATCGACGCGATGCGGAAGACGACCCGCCCGAACACGCCTAGCCACCAGCGACTTTCACCCCTTCATGCCCGCCAAGGAGTCCACCATGTTGACCTATGCATTGATCGTCTTCGCCATCGCCGCCGTCGGCGGCCTCATCCTCGCTTCGCACGTGCTGCGCGGCAAGCTGGCGCCCTGGGTACTTTCGATCGGCCATGCCCTGCTCGGTGCTACCGGGCTGGTGCTGCTGGTGATGATCGTGTTGCAGGGTGCGCCACCGGCGCGAGTCACGGCTGCGCTGGGAATCCTCATCGTCGCCGCCCTCGGTGGCTTTTACCTCGCCTCGATGCACCTGCGCGGGACCGTCGCCCCGAAGGCCATCGTATTCGTGCACGCCGGCGTTGCCGTCGCCGGTTTCCTGACCCTGCTGAGCGTTGCCCTGGCCTGAATGCCCGTCGCCATGAGACATCCCCTGCACCCGGCCCTTGTGCACTTTCCGATAGCCTGCTGGTCGCTGGCCAGCGCAGCCGACCTGGCCAGCCTGTATTGGGGCGAGCCCGCCTGGCAGCTGGCGGGCATGCTGCTGGTCATCGGCACGATCATGGCCATCGCCGCCATGGGCAGCGGCTTCGTCGAACTGCTCAAGGTGGGTCCGCAATACCCGGCCAATGCCGACCTGAATCGCCACATGCTGCTGGTCATGATCGCCTGGTGCCTCTACGCGACCAGCTTGTACCTGCGCAGCGACGGAATCAGGCTGGTCGCGCCGGATCCCCTTGCAATCTCGCTCTCTATCGTCGCATTCGTCGTTCTGGTTGCCGCGGGATGGTTCGGCGGCCAGCTCGTCTACCGGCATGGCCTGGGACGCAATTGAGCCGCGCACATGGCGCGGCCCTCTCCTCCTGTAACCGCGACCGGCATCGGTCGCGCAAGCGCGGTGAATCACGGCCCAGCCACCTGTTCATGCAGGCAAGAGGGATGCCAGAGGCTATCCTGCGTAGCAGGAGACCGCGCGCGGAAGACCGTGCAGTGGCAACGCGAAGTGGATGGCTGTGAATCGGGCACTGGCATCCGCAAGGCGATTGCAGAGCGGCATTCCGCCTGGAAAACTAGCAACATGTTACGTAGCGAGACCGCCATCGTGGGCACGCGATGTCGTCGAGGGCATGGTCCGCCCGGTTGCATACCAACCATAGGACCTGCCATGCGAGGCCGGCTGGCAGCGGCGTGCAGGGTGCGTCCCGGCGTTCGGGCCCGGCCCGCAGGCATAGACCACCACTGGACAAGGGCGCGAAATGGTGGGCCGTGAAGGATTTGAACCTTCGACCAATGGATTAAAAGTCCACTGCTCTACCGCTGAGCTAACGGCCCCCGCTCCAATCAAATACCGCCGTCGCGCAAAGCGCGACGATCACTCCCCCTCTCCACCCGGGAGAGGGCACGGGGTGAGGGTCCGGGCTGCGACGACATGCATCGAAGCCTGGAATCAATCACCTTTCACGCAACTTCAGGACGCGGCGCCAGTTGCGATGCATTTCCGATTGCGGAAAAGAGCATCGCTGCTGAAGCCGCTTCCTACCAATAGCGACAGAATGCCTCTCGTGCCTGACCCGCTTCCGGTTTTCGACACTGCCGGTCGGGCGCGCTGCACGCGAACCGCGAAGTTTAACGGCATATTCGATTCAACGATAGCGCGTCGGGTCGTCGATTCCGGCGGCGGCGAATCCTTCCGCTCGCAGGCGGCAGGCATCGCAGTGGCCGCAGGCGCGCCCTTCGGCATCGGCCTGGTAGCAGGAGACGGTCGCGGCGAAATCGATGCCGAGCCTGGCGCCCGCGCGCGCGATGTCGGCCTTGCTCATGGCCATGAGCGGCGCGTGCACGCGGATGCCGGCGCCTTCGACGCCGGATTTCGTCGCCAGGTTGGCCAGGCGCTCGAATGCCTCGATGAAGACGGGGCGACAATCCGGATAGCCGGAATAGTCCACTGCATTGACGCCACAGTAAATATCCGAGGCGCCCAGCACCTCCGCCCAGCCGAGGGCAATCGACAGCATGATCGTGTTGCGCGCCGGCACGTAGGTGACCGGAATGCCCGCCCCGCCCTGTTCCGGCACGTCGATGTCGGCAGTCAATGCCGAACCACCGATCAGGCGCATGTCGATGGCCACGGTCTTGTGTGCGACCGCACCCAGCGAGCGCGCGATGGTTGCCGCGGCGGCCAGCTCCGAGGAATGGCGCTGGCCATAGGCGACGCTGAGCGCATGGCAGGCAAAACCGCTTTCGCGCGCGAGTGCGAGGGTGACGGCAGAATCCATGCCACCCGACACCAGGATGACAGCCGGTTTCTTGGATGCTTTATTCATGCCGAGTCGTATGAGTCAAGAATTGCCGACACCGTTCATTTTCAGGAAGCGCCAAACCGTGCGATCGCGCACCAGTAGTGCAGCGGTCGCCGACCGATCGCTTTTTCCACTCCCCATTCTCCACTCCCGATTCCCGGCTTGCCGCTCAATGCCCCGGCGACTCGCCCCAGAGCAGCTTGTGCAACTGCATCTGGAATCGCACAGGCAACCGGTCCTCGATGATCCAGTCGGCCAGATCGCGTGGCGACAGCTTGCCGTGCACGGGCGAAAACAGCACCGGGCAGCGCGCCGCCAGGTCGTGCTCATGCATCCTGGCCACGGCCCAGTCGTAGTCGGCGCGATCGGCGAGCACGAACTTGAGCTGGTCGCGCGCGTTGAGGTGATCGAGGTTGCTCCACAGATTGCGCGCGACTTCGCCGGAACCGGGCGGCTTCAGGTCGACGACGCGGCGCACGCGCGCATCGACCTCGGAAATGTCGAGCGCGCCCGAAGTTTCCAGTGACACCTCGTAACCGGCCTCGCAAAGTTCCGTGAGCAGCACCAGGCAGCGCTTCTGCGCCAGCGGCTCGCCGCCGGTCACGCAGACATGACGCACGCCGAATGCCGCAACGGTCGCCAGGATGTCGTGTATGTCCTGCCATTCGCCGCCATGGAACGAGTATTCGGTATCGCACCAGGTGCAGCGCAGCGGGCAGCCGGTCAGGCGCACGAAGGCGGTCGGCCAGCCGATGCTGTCGGATTCGCCTTGCAGGGAATGGAAGATTTCGGTGACGCGCAGACGCCGGGGTTCGACCGCCGGGCCGGGCGAAACGGGGTTCAGTAGAGCGGCGACCATCGCATCGTTGAATCCGGACCCGGACTCAGCGCCGGTTTTCGAGCTTGAGCGCGCGCAGCCGGCCCTGGGCCAGGCGGGCGACGGTCGTGTTCGGGTAGGTTTCGACCACCGAATTCAAGGTTGCTTCCGCGGCGTCCCACTGCTTCAGTTCGTACTGGCAGTAGCCGGTCTTGAGCAGGGCATCGGGTGCCTTCTGGTTCTGCGGGAAACGCGACAGCAGCGTATTGAAGGTTTCCAGCGCAACCCGGTAATTCTGGGTAACGTAGTACGACTCGCCAAGCCAGTAGTAGGCATTGCCGGTCAGGTCGGTATTCGGGTACTGGTCGATGAACGACTGGAAGCGCCGTGCCGATTCGGCATAGCGGCCATCCTTCAATGCGGAGAAGGCCTCGTCATAGGCCCGTTTTTCGGCTTCCGGATCGGCGGGCGACGCGGGAAGGTCGGCTGCCGATGGCAGGCTCGTCGCCGGACTGCCGATGGCGGACGTGCCAGACGTGTCAGCTTGCGAACGGGCTGAATCGTCCGGCGGCGCCAGGCTGGTGTCTGCCGGGCTCAGCGTGCTCGCATCGGGCGGCGGCGATGCGCCGAGCTCGATGTCGCTGAGGCCGGGATCCTGGCTGGCGCCAGCTGCGGCCGGCGCGACAGCACCAGCGCCACTGCGGCCTTCGATCCGGCCAATGCGTGAATCCAGGTCTATGTACTGATCCTTGGCGCGACCCTGCGCCTCGCCAAGCTGGTGGCGAAGTTCCTCAACCTGTCCCTGCAAGGCCTGCACCTGCGACTGCAGGGCCTGGATCTGGTTGACCAGATCGATGCTGCCCTGCGCGCCGCCGCGCCCTGACGCCTGCTGTTCGAGACGCTCGATGCGCTCGGACAGGCTCAGGCGCTGCTGCGCCTGGGCCGGCGACCCGATAACAGCAGCGGTCACGAGGACCGCTGCTGCCACGGACTTGCACAAGCAGGAACTAAGCCGATTCATCAGTTGGCGCTGGTGTAGACGATCTCGACGCGACGGTTCTTGGCCCAGGCCGACTCGTCATGGCCGCGATCGACCGGTCGCTCTTCCCCGTAGCTGACGACGTTGAGCTGGCCAGCCGAAGCACCGGCAGCCGACAGCGCGCTCTGCACCGCGTTGCCACGACGCTCGCCGAGGCCGAGGTTGTACTCGCGCGTGCCGCGCTCGTCGGCGTTGCCTTCGAGGGTCACGCGGGCGTTCGGGAACTGGCGCAGGTATTCGGCATGGCAAGCGATCTGGGCCTGGAATTCCGGCTTGATCTCGGTGCGATCCAGGTCGAAGTAGACGACGCGCTGGCGCAGGCAGGAATCGGTATCGAGATCACCCACCTTGTAGCGACCGCTGGTGTCGGTCGGCATGGTTTCGGTCGGCGTCGGAGCCGGCGGCGGCGGTGTCGGCTTGACGGCCTTCTTTGCGCAGGCGGCGACGCCGGCGACGAGCATTGCAGCAAACAGGATACGAACGGCATTCTTCATGAGTGTTCCCCTCAATCGATTGTAAAGGTCACGGTTAGGTCAATGGGACAATAGCTCAAACACAGGATCATGCCGGTTTTCCGGCCTTTCTTATCTCTTCTTGGCAAATCAGCGCTGGCGGAACGGGCCCCAGGCTGGCTCGCGGACATCACCATCGGCGAGAACCAGGCGCTGTCTTACCCTTCCATCGGCGGAAACTGCATACAGAACACCGCGAGGACCCTCGGTTGCCGCATACAGCAACATGCTGCCGTTGGGCGCAAAACTCGGCGATTCGTCCACGTTGCCCGGCGATATCTCGGTGTAAGTGCCGGTTGCGCGGTCAAAAACCGTAATACGATACACGTTTCCGTTACCCTGCGCCATGGCGATTTTCTTGCCTTCGCAGCAGATCGTGGCTCGCGCATTGTACTGGCCCTGGAAGGTCAATCGCGAGGCATCGCCACCCGATGCGGACACCTCGTATAACTGCGGTTTACCTGAGCGGTCGGAGGTGAAGACCAGGCTGCGCCCGTCCGGCATCCAGGCCGCCTCCACGTCGATGGCGAAATGGTTGGTCAGCTTGGTCGTCTTGCGGGTGGCCAGATCCATGACATAGATGTCCGGACTGCCACCGTAGGACAGGTTGAGGGCAAGCTTGCTGCCGTCCGGCGAGAAGGCGGGGCCGCCATTGATGCCTTTCTGCGCCGACACCAGCTCGCGCGAGCCGGTGGAAAGATCCTGCAGGTAGACCGACGAATTGCCGCGTTCGAAGGAAACGTAGGCCAGGCGGCGACCGTCCGGCGACCAGGCTGGCGACATCAGCGGCTCGCGGGAGCGCACGACGACCTGCGGATTGAAGCCGTCGGAATCGGCCACCATCAACGCGTACTGGGTGTTCTGGCCGGTACCCACGGAAGTCACATAGGCGATCCGGGTCCAGAAAGCGCCGCGCACGCCGAGGATCTTTTCGTAGATGAGATCGGCGATCTGGTGGGCCACATCGCGCATCGCGGTGCGCTGGCCGCTGATGGCCAGGCCGATCATGCGGCTCTGGCGGGCCACGTCGAACAGTTCGAATTCGACGCGCAGGGCGCCGTCGCCGGCATCGGCGATGCGTCCGACCACCAGGTAGTTCTGCTTGAGCAGGCGCCACGTGCCGAACTTGACCTCGGCCTCGCGGGTCGGGAACTCGACGATGTCTCGCCTGGCCAGGGTGAAGAACTTGCCCGAACGTGCCAGGTCGGCGCGCACGATCTCGGAAACGTCGGTCTCCGGCGGCAGGCCGGCGCCCTCGAAGGCGAACGGCACGACCGCAATCGGATCGGCCGTGCGGCTGCCGTCGGTGATGTCGATGCTCAGGCCCTGCGCAAACGCGCAGTTGCCGATGGCGAGCATGAGGAGCGCCAGTCCGAGGCGAATCAAGTGGCGGTTTTTCATCTGCATTTTATCCTTGCCCGTCGTATTTGAAATTGAAGGTTATCTCTCGGCTGAAGACCTTTTCGTAGCCGCGATATGGCAGTGGTGCAGCGCGCATCACGGCCTGCTCGATCGACATGCGCGCGCCCGGATCGGCATTGCACGGCGAGATCACGTTCGCCGAAATCACGTCGCCGCCCGGAATCTGGACGATTCGCAGGGTGCAGCGCAGTCCCGGCGGAATCGATTCCGGCCGATTCCAGTTCTGCGTTACCGCGGCCTGGATGGCCGCCGCATAGCGCGCCGTCAGGTCGTTGTCCTCGCCGCCGGCGCCGGTCTGCGCCTGTTTCGCCTCCTGGTCCAGAAGCTCCTCGAGTCGCTCCTTTTCGGCATTCTCCTGCTCGGCCAGGCGCTTGTCCTGCAACTGCTTGAGCCGCTCCTTTTCAAGATTCTTCTTTTTCTCGGCCAGGGCAAGCTGCTTGCGCACGTCTTCCAGCTGTTTCTGGCGCTCGGCTTCCTTTTTTTCCTGCTCGAGCAGGATCTGCTCGCGCCGGCGCTTCTCTTCCTGCTCCTTTTTCAGCTCGTCGGCCTTCTGCTCGGCAAGCGCGGCGACGCGCTGCTGTTCGATCAGGTCCTGTTTGGGAGGCTCTGGCGGCGGTACGGTATCGGGTTTCGGCTTCTGCTCCTCTGCTTTCGGCGGTGGCGTGGCCGGCCTGGGTGGGGCCCGGTTCGGCCGGGCCTTGCGCGAACTTGGCCTCCGCGCGCTGGAGGGGCCTACCAGGCTGGCTTCGATCACCGGCCCCGGCATCACCACTACGCGCGACTCCTTCGTCCACCACAGGCCGATGCCGATCAGCGCGATCAGCAGGGCGTGCAGCAGCAACGAATAGAGCACGGCACGTGCCTTGTCCGCGAAGCTCTCCATCATGCCGCTCAGCGCTTCACCGGCGGTGGCGTCGGCTGGCTCATGAGGCCCACTTTCGGCGCCCCGGCCTGCTGCAGCAGCACCATCGCCGCATAAATCCGACCGTAATCAACGCGTTCGTCACCACCAATCATCACCGGCACCTGCGGATTCTGGCGCACGAAAGCTGAAACCTTGTTGACCAGGGTTTCATCGTCGACCGGCTCGCGGCTGCTCGCGCCGATGGTCAGGAAATAAGCGCCGTCCTTGTCGACGCTGACGACGACCGGTTCCTTGTCGTTCTGGATGGCGGTCGCGTTGGACTTCGGCAACTCGATATCGACGCCGAGGTTCATCAGCGGCGCGGTGACCATGAAGATGATCAGCAGCACGAGCATGACGTCGATATACGGGACGACATTGATCTCGGCCTTGAGCTTGCGCCGCTTGCGGTTGCGATAGCTGTGCTGCATCAGGCGACTCCGGTTTCTGGATGCCGCGCCAGGACTGCGCGGACGCCGTCATGCAACGGCGCATTGCGCGGATCGGGGTTAGTCATCGACATGGGCCTGGCGTTGCAGGATCGAGGAAAATTCCTCGAGGAAGGTTTCATAGCGCAGGGCGACGCGTTCGACCCGTGTCGCGAACCGGTTGTATGCCCAGACCGCCGGAATCGCGGCAAACAGGCCCATTGCGGTGGCGATCAGCGCCTCGGAAATGCCGGGGGCGACCATTGCGATGGTCGCTTCCTTGACGTTGGCGAGCCCCTGGAACGCGATCATGATGCCCCAGACCGTGCCGAACAGGCCCACATAGGGGCTGATCGAGCCGACATTGGCGAGGAACTCGAGATTCTGCTCGAGCCGCTCCACTTCGCGCGATTGCGACACGCGCATCGCCCGCTGGGCGCTTTCCAGCAAGGTGCGCGAATCCACGCCACGGCGCTGGCGCTGGCGGGCGAACTCGCGGAAACCGGATTCGAAGATCGCCTCGATGCCGCCGATGCGTTCGCCGCTGGCGTTGACGTCCTTGAACAGCGCGGCGAGGTCCGAACCCGACCAGAAGCGCTCCTCGAAGTCGTTGGCGCTGGAATTGGCCAGGTTGATCATGGCCATCTTGCGGAAAATGATGATCCACGACGCCAGCGAGAACAGCACCAGCGTGACCAGGACGAACTTGACCGGAAGGCTCGCGCCCCAGACAAGGGCGAAGACGTTGAGCTCGTGATTCATGGTTTGGCGATCTCTTGCAGCAGGAATTCGGGAATGGAGCGCGGCCGCCAACGTTGCGCATCGAGGCAGGCGATGCGCACGCGCGCATCGACCAGCAGGGCATCGTCGACCTGCCGACGCAGGAATTGTTCGACCTTGAAACTGGCGCTGCGCACCTCGGTGACGGTCACCGACGCGCCCAGCAGGTCGTCGAGCCGGGCTGGCCGGTTGAAACGGATATCCATTTCGCGGACGACGAAAACCACGCCATGTTCTTCTCGCAAAGCCTCTTGTCCGATACCCGACGCACGCAACCACTCGCTGCGCGCCCGCTCGAAGAAGCGCAGGTAGCCGGCGTGGTAGACGACACCGCCAGCATCGGTATCTTCCCAGTACACACGCAAAGGCCAGATGAACGGCGTGTTCGGGGAGGTCATTTGCGGTCTCCCGGCGAACGCCCGGTGCGGTCGTCGATCACTCCGCCCCCGGTTCGAACAGTTCGCCCGGCGTCGGCACCTGCGGCCGGCGCGGCGGCGTCAGCCCGAGGTGCTGCCAGGACCGGTTCGTCACCATGCGCCCGCGCGCAGTGCGGATCAGGAAGCCCTGCTGGATCAGGTAGGGCTCGATCACATCCTCCAGCGTGCCGCGTTCTTCCGACAGCGCCGCCGCCAGCGACTCCACCCCCACCGGGCCGCCATCGAAGGCGTCGATGATGATGCCCAGCATGCGCCGGTCGAGCTCATCAAAGCCTTCCGGAT
>OEIU01001632.1_pt1 | contig 13922 bp, 10 predicted proteins | sample 1539221 | NCBI WGS metagenome assembly OEIU01 (sample SAMN03792071, study PRJEB22550) | activated sludge metagenome | feature: wastewater treatment plant; material: activated sludge; isolation source: Wastewater treatment plant of a petroleum refinery complex | place: Argentina: Zarate | collected...
AACGCCGAGGCGCGCGGCCGGCTGGCCGCCCTCGCCGCCACCGACCACCTCACCGGCCTGGCCAACCACCGCACCTTCCAGGAGCGCCTGGCGCAGGAGGTGGTGCGCGCGAAGCGCCACGGCCGCCGCTTCTCGCTGGTGCTGCTGGACCTCGACCACTTCAAGCGCGTCAACGACGACCTCGGCCACCAGATGGGCGACGCCGTCCTGCGCGAGGCCGCCCGCCGCCTGGACGGCCTCTCGCGCATGGGCGACCTGGTGGCGCGCGTCGGCGGCGACGAGTTCGCCTGGCTCATGCCCGAGACCAGCGGCACCGAGGCCTGGAAGGCCGCCGACCGGGCACGCGACGCCATCAACGCCGCGCCCTTCGAGGGCGTCGGCCAGCTCACGATCTCGGCCGGCGTCTGCGACCTTGACCAGGCCCGCGAGCAGGGCGAGCTGTTCCTCCTCGCCGACGGCGCCCTCTACTGGGCCAAGCAGCACGGTCGCGACGTGGCGTTCCTCTACTCGCCGAAGGTGGTGGAGGAGCTGTCGGCGCAGGAGCGCGCCGACCGCCTGCAGCGGCTCCAGGCCCTCCAGAGCATCCGGGTGCTGGCGCGCGCGGTGGATGCGAAGGACAGCTCCACCCGGGAGCACTCCGAGCGCGTCGCCGAGCTGGCCGTGGCCATCGGGACCGCGCTGGGCTGGGAGGGCGAGGCGCTGGTGCGGCTCCGCGAGGCGGGGCTCGTGCACGACGTGGGGAAGATCGGCGTGCCCGACCGGATCCTCTTCAAGGAGGGGCGGCTCACCCGCCAGGAGTACGAGGAGATCAAGCAGCACGCCCGGATCGGCGCGGAAATGGTGGTGGACGTGCTGACGCCCGAGCAGGTCGACTGGGTGCGCGGGCACCACGAGCGCTGGGACGGGTCGGGCTACCCCAACGGGCTCACGGGCGACCGCATCCCGCTCGGCGCGCGCATCCTGGCGCTCGCCGACTCATGGGACGTGATGACCTCGGAGCGGCCCTACCGCGCCCCGCTCAGCACCGAGGAGGCGCTGGCGGAGTGCCGGCGCTGCGCCGGCGGGCAGTTCTCGGTCGACGTCGTCGACGCGCTCGAGACGCTGGTCAGGGCCGGCTCGGTCGCCCACTCCTGAGCCCGGGCCTCGCAGGCGGCGACGGAGGTGTCGGGCAGCCGCAGCGCCCGGCGGGCGCGGCGGTAGCCGGCGTAGGCGAGCGGGGCGCCGACGAACGTGGCGGCCTGCGCGGCGGTCGCGAACCCGCCCATGCTGCAGATGGCGCACATCGGCGGGGGGCCCTGGGCGCCGGCGCCCCCCCCCGGGGCGGGGGGGGGCTGAGGGGGCGGTGGGGGGGCGGGGCCCCCCCCCCCCCCCGCGCCGCCGGGGGGATGCCGGCGAGGGCCACGACGCCGCCCGAGGCGCAGAGGGCGGCGCAGATGACCATGCCCGTCGCGAACCCCGCGTCGAAGTCGGCGGGCACGAGGGCGTCGCCGCCCGCGATCCCGGCGACGACGGGGATGACCGCCACCGCCAGGAGCCCCGCGACCCGGGCGACGGCGTTGTTGACGGCAGATGCCACGCCGGCGCGTGCGGCGCCCGCCGCGCCGAGCACCGTCACGTTGAGCGGCGCCACGGTCAGCGACATGCCGAGCGCGAAGACGATGACGCCGGGGAGGACGTCGGTGACGTAGTCGGCGCCCGGCCCGATCCGCAGCATCAGGAGCAGGCCGGCGGAGGCCAGGATGGGCCCGATGCCCATCGGCAGCCGGGGCCCGATGCGCGCGGCGAGCCTCCCGGCCCGCTTCGACAGCAGCAGCATCACCACCGTCATGGGCACGAGCGCCGCGCCCGAGGCGATCGGCGAGAACCCGGCGACGACCTGGAGCTGGATCGGCAGCAGGAAGAAGGCGGCGCCGAGCGCGCCGTACACCAGGAAGGTGAGGCCGTTGGCGACCGAGAACTCGCGCGACCGGAACATGTCGAGGGGCACGAGCGGGTGGCGGCTGCGGCGCTCGGCGGGCACGAACGCGACGAGCGCGGCGACGCCGAGCAGGCCGAGGACGACGACGGCCGGCTCGCCCCAGCCGCCGGAGGGGCCCTCGGTGAGGGCGTAGGTCACGCCCGCCAGCCCCAGCGCCGTGAGCGCCGCGCCGGTCAGGTCGAGCCGCTGCCCCTGCACCGACTCGTCGCGCGACTCGGGGATGGCGCGCGCCGCCCACAGCACCACCGCCGCGATCGGCAGGTTGATCAGGAAGATGAGGCGCCACGACACCGCCTCGACGAGCCACCCGCCCAGGAACGGGCCGATGGCGGTGGTGATGCCGGCCAGGCCCGACCAGGCCCCGATCGCGGCGCCGCGATCGTCGGGGTGGAAGCTCGCCTGCAGGATCGCGAGGCTGCCGGGCGTGAGCAGCGCGGCCCCGACGCCCTGCACCGCCCGTGCGGCGACCAGCAGCTCCACCGTGGGCGCGACCGTGCAGAGCAGGGAGGCGACCGCGAACCAGGCGACGCCGATCACGAAGACGCGGCGCCTGCCGAAGTGGTCGCCCAGCGAGCCGCCGATCAGCAGCAGGCCGGCGAGGGTCAGGGCGTACGCGTTGACCGTCCACTGGAGCCCCGACAGCCCCGCGTCGAGGTCCTCGCCGATCGCGGGGAGCGCCACGTTGACGACCGTCGCGTCGAGGAATGCGATCCCCGACCCGAGCACCGTCGCCAGCAGCACGATGCGCCCGCGCGCCGAGGCGTACCGGAGCCGCCCGGCCGCGTCCCCGTCGCTCGTCACCTGCGGGGGGCTGGTGGTCGGCGCACCGGTCGGTTCTACTCCGCGGGACGACGCGTCGCCACCGGGTCTGCCGCCGGTGGCCGCAGGGAACGTGGGGTGACGTGGGACAGGAGATCGAGAGCGAGCGGTTCCCCGCCGAGGACCGGCGGCGGTTCGCGGAGCGCTGCCGCGAAGGGCTGAGCGCCCTCGGCGCGCTGCTGGACCGGCCGGGGTTCGGGGCGGGCCCGCCGTCGATCGGCGTGGAACTGGAGCTCGGCCTGATCGACGAGGCGGCCCTGCCGGCGCCGGTGAACGACGCCGTGCGGGCGGCGGCGGGCGACCTGGCGGTCGACCTGGAGCTCGACCGCTTCAACCTGGAGCTCAACTCGCCGTCGTATCCCCTCGCCGGCCGGCCGTTCTCGGCGGCGGTCGACGACCTGGCGGCCGGGATCGGGCGGCTCGCGGCCGCGGCCGCGCCGCTGGGGGCGCGGCCCCTCGCGATCGGGATCCTCCCGACGCTGCGCGAGGAGCATCTGGGGCCGGCGGCGATGAGCGACTCGCCCCGGTACCGGGCGCTGGGGGAGGGGCTGCTGGGGCTGCGGGGCGGCCCGTTCGCGATCCGCATCGACGGGCCGGAGCCCCTGGACACCTCGTGGGACGACCTGACGCTGGAGGGCGCCGCGACGGGCCTGCACGTGCACCTGCGGGTGCCGCCGTCGGCCTTCGCCGCGACGTTCAACGCCGCCCAGACGGCGATCGCCCCGATCCTCGCGGCGTCGGTCAACTCCCCGATCCTGCTGGAGCGCCTGCTGTGGCAGGAGACCCGGGTGGCGCTGTTCGCGCAGGCGGTGGACGACCGCGCGCCGGTCAGCGAGGAGTGGCTGCCCTCGCGGGCGGCGTTCGGCCACGGCTGGATCGCGGGGCCGCTGGAGCCGTTCGCGGAGAGCGTGGCGCTGCACGTCCCGCTGCTGCCGGTGCTGAGCGGCGATGACCCCATGGCCGCCGTCGCGGCGGGGGGCGTGCCCGGCCTCGACGAGCTGCGCCTGCACCACGGGACGGTGTGGCGGTGGAACCGGGCGGTGGTCGACCCGGGCGACGATCCACACCTGCGGATCGAGATGCGCGCCCTCCCGGCGGGGCCATCGCTCACGGACATGCGGGCGAACGTCGCGTACCTGGTGGGGCTGACGATGGCCCTGGCGCCGCAGATGGGGTGGATGTGCCGGTCGATGCCGTTCGAGTTCGCGAAGCGGAACTTCACCGCCGCCGCCCGGGACGGGCTGGACGCGGTGCTCCTGTGGCCGTCGGCGGAGGCCCCGTCCCCCCGCCCGTGGCCCGCCGCCGAGCTGGTGACGCGCCTGGCCCCGGCGGCCCGGACGGGCCTCACGGCCTGCGGCGTGAGCCCCGACGAGGCCGACGACCTCCTGGGAGTGGTGGTCGAGCGGGTCCGCCGCGGCGTCACGGGGGCCGGCTGGCAGCGCGCCGCCCTCGCGTCCTTCGAGGCCGCCGGCGCCACCCGCCGGCGCGCCCTGGCGGAGATGACCGAGGCCTACCTCGAGCGCTCATCCGCCGGCGCCCCCGTCCACGAGTGGGAGCCCCCCGCGTAGGTCCGAAACCGGGGCGCACCCCGGGACCCGCTCAGGCGTCGGCGGGGACGCCCTCCTCGGGGGGGACCGGGATGGGGGTGCGGTCGGCCCCCATGGCCACCATGGTGAAGTGGCCCACGACGCACAGCTCGCTGGTGCCGGTGCGGGGGTTCTCCTTGCTCACCTGCACCCGCACCCGCATGCTCGTGCGGCCCACGGCGATCACCCTGGCGTAGACCTCCACCAGGTCGCCCTGGAGGATCGGCACCTGGAAGGCGATGTCCTCGATCGCCCGGGTCACGACGGTGCTGCGCGACCGGCGCATCGCGGCGAAGCCGGCCGCCTTGTCCATCCACGACATCAGGGTGCCGCCGAACAGGTTGCCCTGGGGGTTCGTGTCGGTGGGGAACACCGACTCGAGCAGCCGCGCCTCCATCCCCGTCCTCCGCGTCCGTCCGTTCGACCGTCGACCGGCGGCAGGTTACCCCGGGGGGCCCTCCCGTGGCGCGAGGCCGAAGCGGGCGGCCATCTCCGGGTCGATGTGCTCGGCAAGGGCGCGGGCGACGCGGAGCATCGCCTCCTGGTCGCCGGCCGGCAGCTCCTCCAGCCCCGGCGGGGGCGCCGTGAACGCCGCGCGCAGGCGCGCCTGCGCCGCGATGCCCTCCCGCGTCGGCACCAGCTCCTTCACCCGGCGGTCCGTGGCTGACGTGCGCCGCTCCGCGAACCCCCGCTCCTCCAACCGGTCGGCCAGGGCGGTCGCGTACGACGCGTCGCAGTGCATGTACCGGGCCAGGTCGCCGATCCGGCGCGGCTCGTCGACGCTCAGGGACATGAGGGACATCGCCTGGGGTGGGGTGAGCCCCTCGTCCAGCCCCGCCTGCAGCCAGCGGCCGCGGAGGGACATCGAGACCCCCACCAGCATCGCCCACGCCTCTGCCCCGGGACCGCTCACCACCCCCACATTACTACAGATCGTCATTCGTTGACTTAAATCAATGATCACCTAGTATCAACCATCGTCCGGAGGCGAGCAGGAGGTGGACACCGTGGACGGTGACGGCGCGCCCGCGATCGAGGCCCGCGGCCTCGTGAAGACCTACGGGGAGGTGCGCGCGCTGGACGGCGTCGACCTCTCCGTGCCCGCCGGGACCGTCCTCGGGCTGCTCGGGCCGAACGGCGCGGGGAAGACCACCGCCGTCCGGATCCTCGCGACGGTCCTGACGGCCGACGGCGGCGAGGCCCGCGTACTGGGCGTCGACGTGGCCACGCGGCCCGACGTGGTGCGGACCCGCATCGGCCTGGCCGGGCAGTTCGCCGCGATCGACGGGAACCTGACGGGGCGCGAGAACCTGATCCTGATCGGCGCCCTGACCCACCTGCCCCGCCGGGAGATCCGTCCGCGCGCCGACGAGCTCCTGGAGCGCTTCGACCTGGCCGACGCCGCCGACCGCACCGCTCGCACCTACTCCGGGGGCATGCGGCGCCGGCTCGACCTGGCGGCCGCGCTCGTCCACCGCCCGCCGGTCCTGTTCCTGGACGAGCCCACCACCGGGCTCGACCCGCAGAGCCGCAACGATCTGTGGGACGTCGTCCGGGGGCTCGTGTCGGAGGGCACCACGGTCCTGCTCACCACCCAGTACCTGGAGGAGGCCGACCTGCTGGCGGACCGGATCGTGGTGATCGACCACGGCACCGTCCTGGTGGAGGGCACCTCGGCCGAGCTCAAGCGGCGCCTCGGCGCCACCGTCGTCGAGCTGTCGATGCCCGACGAGGGCCGGGCCGCCGCGGCGGCCGGGGTGCTGGAGGGCCTCGACATCGGCGCCGTGACCCGCGAGGGCCCCGGCGTGCGCCTGAGCGCCGCCGACGGCACCCGCGCGCTGATCGCCGCCGTCCGCGCCCTGGACGGCGCGGGCCTGGAGCCGGCGGCCGTCGCCGTCCGCGAGCCCTCCCTGGACGACGTGTTCCTGACCCTGACCGGCCGCCACGCCCAGCACGAGGGCGCGGAGACCGGCGACGCCCGAGCGGAGGCCACGCGATGACGACCGACGCGATCCCCGCCACGCCGGTCCACGGGGCGCCCGCGCTCGCGCTGGGCGTGCGCGACGTCGCCTACATGACGTGGCGCAACCTGCTCACCATCCGGCGCCTGCCGCAGCTGCTCGTGTTCGCAACGATCCAGCCGCTGCTCTTCGTGCTGATGTTCCGCTACGTCTTCGGCGGCTCGATCCAGGTCCCGGGCGTCGACTACGTCAACTACCTGATGCCCGGGATCTTCGCCCAGGTTGTGGCGTTCGGCGCCGTGCAGACGGCGGTCGGCCTGGCCGAGGACCGCAACAAGGGGCTGGTGGAGCGCCTGCGCTCGCTGCCCATGGCCCGCTACGCCCTGCTCGCCGGCCGGACCCTCGCCGACCTGGTGCGCAACGTGTTCGTGGTGCTGCTGATGCTGGGGGTCGGCTTCGCCGTCGGGTTCCGGGTGCAGACCGACGCCGCCAAGCTGCTGCTCGGCATGGGGGTGCTGCTGCTGTTCGGCTACTCGCTGTCGTGGATCTTCGCGTGGGTGGGGCTCTCGGTGCCGAACGCCGAGACCGCCCAGGCGGCCGCCTTCCCGGTGCTGCTGCCGCTGGTGTTCGCGTCGAGCGCCTTCGTCTCGACCGCGAACATGCCGGACTGGCTCGCCGCGTTCGCCGAGCACCAGCCGGTGACGGCTGCGGTCGACGCGATGCGCTCCCTGGTGCTCGGCGGCCCGTGGGGCGAGAACGTGCTGAAGAGCCTCGCGTGGACCGCGGGCATCCTCGTCGTGTTCGTGCCGCTCTCGATCCGGCGCTACCGCGCGGGGGCCGCGGCGTGAGCCCCGCCTCCCGGGCCGTCGTGTTCGACCTCGACGGGGTGATCGTCTCCACCGAGGAGGTCTGGGACCGCGTCCGCGAGGACCTCTCCCGCGAGCGCGGCGGCCTTTGGGCGGCCGACGCCCACACCACGATGATGGGGATGTCCACCCGGGAGTGGACGGCCTACATGCACGGCGAGCTGAGCGTGCCGATGCCGCCGGACGAGATCGCCGCCGAGGTCGAGCGGCGCCTGGTGGCCCGGTACGAGGCGCACCTGCCCCTGCTGCCCGGCGCGGCGGACGCGGTCCGGGCGCTCGCGGCGGAGCTGCCGCTGGGGCTCGCGAGCTCGTCGACGCCGGGCCTGATCGCCGCGGTGCTCCGCATCGCCGGCCTGACGGACTGCTTCCGGGCGACCGTCTCGTCGCAAGAGGTCGCGCGGGGGAAGCCGGCGCCCGACGTCTATCTGCGGGCGCTCGAGCTGCTGGGCGTGGCCCCCGGCGACGCCGTGGCGGTGGAGGACTCCGGCGCGGGCATCCGCTCGGCGGCGGCCGCAGGCCTGGTCGTGCTGGCGATCCCGAACCCGGCGTACCCACCGCCGGACGCCGACCTGGCGCTCGCCGCCGCGGTGCGCCCGGGCATCGCCGGCCTCTCCCCGGACGGCCTGCCGGGTTGACCGGCCGCGGCCGGGCGCGTAGGAAGCGTCCGTGTCCGTCCACATCCGACCGCTCACCCCGCTCGCCTTCCTGGAGCGCTCGGCCGACGTCTTCGCCGAGCGCGTGGCGGTCGTCGACGGCGACGAGCGCCTGACCCACGCGGAGCTGGCCGGCGAGGCCACCCGGATGGCCCATGCCCTGCGGGCCTCCGGCATCGGCCCCGGCGATCGCGTCGCGTACCTCGCGCCCAACTCGATCGCGATGCTCGTCGCGCACTTCGCGGTGCCCCTTGCGGGCGCCGTCCTGGTGGCCATCAACACGCGCCTCGCGCCGCGGGAGGTCCGCTCGATCCTGCTGCACTCCGGGTCGCGGATGCTGGTGGCCCACGCGTCGCTGGCCGACACGGTGCTGCCGGTCATCGACGACCTGGGCGTCGAAGAGCTGGTGTGGGACGGCGTGGCCGACGGGGACCCGCCGCCCGGGACGCCGTACGCGCAGCTGCGGGCCCGCGGCTCGGACGCGCCGCTGCCGTGGACCGTCGCCGACGAGGACGCGACGATCTCGATCAACTACACGTCGGGCACGACGGGCGACCCGAAGGGCGTGATGTACACGCACCGCGGCGCCTACCTGAACGCCCTCGGCGAGAACATCACGCACCTCCACGGCCCGGACACCGTCTACCTGTGGACGCTCCCGATGTTCCACTGCAACGGCTGGTGCCATCCGTGGGCGATCGTCGGCGCCGGCGGGCGCCAGGTGTGCCTGCGGGCCGTGCGCGGCGACCGCATCTGGGAGCTCATCGACGGCGAGGGCGTGACCCACCTGTGCGGGGCGCCGGCGGTCCTGTCGGTGCTGGTCAACGACCCGGCCGCCCACCCGGTGGAGCATCCGCTCACGGTCACGGTCGCCGCCGCGCCGCCCAGCCCGACCATCGTGGCCCAGACCGAGGCGATCGGCGCCCACGTGATCCACGTCTACGGGCTCACCGAGACGTACGGCCCCCACACCGTGTGCCAGTGGCAGGTCGGGTGGGAGGATCAGGACGCCGACGCGCGGGCGCGCCTGCTGTCGCGCCAGGGCGTGGCGATGGTGATGGCCGACCCGATCCGGGTGGTCGACGAGCAGGGCCGGGACGTCCCCCGCGACGGCGCGACCGTGGGCGAGATCGTCATGTCCGGCAACAACGTGATGAAGGGCTATTTCGCCGATCCCGACGCCACGGCGGCCGCCTTCCGCGGCGGCGTGTTCCACTCGGGCGACCTCGGGGTGCGCCATCCCGACGGCTACGTGGAGCTCCGCGACCGGGCGAAGGACGTGGTGGTCTCCGGCGGCGAGAACATCTCGACCATCGAGGTGGAGCAGGCGATCGTGAGCCACCCCGCGGTGCTCGAGGCGGCCGTCATCGGCATCCCCGACGACAGGTGGGGCGAGCGGCCGAAGGCGTTCGTGGTACCCCGCCCCGGTGTCGCGCCGCCCGCGCCGGAGGACCTGGCCGCCCACGTGCGGGAGCGACTCGCCGGCTACAAGTGCCCCGACCGGTTCGAGCTGCTCGAGGAGCTGCCGCGCACCTCCACCGGCAAGGTGCGCAAGTTCGAGCTGCGCGAGCGCGAATGGGCGGGCCGGGAGTCGCGGATCAACTGAAACCGTCGGAAAGCTTCCGATCGGGCCTAGCCGTCCGGTTGGTTCTCCGGCGTGTGCGGCGATTCGCCGAGGGCGATGACCTATGGTGAACGCGACGCGACCGGAGGAGGTTGGGGTGGGAACGGAGGACGTCCAGCAGCGCCGGGAGATGGCCGCCCGCCAGCGGGCCATGGCCGTCCAACTGGGTCGGGCGGGAGTCGCCCAGGAGGTGATCTCCGCGCGGACGGGGCTGACGAAGTCGGCGATCCGCCGGGCCCTCGCCCGGGAGACCAAGGACGTCTCCTCGCAGGCCGACGAGCGCCTCGCCCTCCACGTCGATGCGCTGATGGAGCTGTGGCGCGCGCTGTACCCCGCGGCGTCCGCAGGCGATCTCGCCTCCATCGATCGCTTCCTCCAGATCGAGCGCCGCGTGGGCGACCTGATCGGACTCGGACGTGGCGGCGACGCGTCGGCCCTGCCGCCCGGCGAGGACGAGGGCCTGCCGTCCGCCGAGCGCCGCTTCGCGAGGACCTCCCCGGGCTGACCCGGGCGCTCCCGCGGGCCCCGCCGGTTACGCTTCCCTCCGGTCCGTAGTCGGGATGGGAGGCGCCCATGAGGAACGCCATGCGGGACTTCAAGGAGTTCGTGCTCAAGGGCGACGTCGTCGCCCTGGCCGTCGCGGTCATCATCGCGACGGCGTTCGGAGCGGTTGTCACGGCGTTCGTCGCCAACATCGTCACGCCGCTGATCGCCGCGATCGGCGGTCAGCCCGACTTCTCCGAGCTGGACTTCACGATCAACGGCAGCCGGTTCCAGTACGGGCTGTTCTTCAACGCGATCATCACGTTCCTCCTGATCGCTCTGATCGTCTTCTTCCTGGTCGTCCGGCCCTACAACCACTTCAAGAAGCGGTTCGAGCGCGGTGAGGACGACACGGTTCCGCCGCCGGAGTACGCCGTCGAGACGGGTGACGCCTCCTCCATCTCGGACGTCCTGAACGCGCGCTCCGCGGACGGCTGGCGGGTCGTGTCGGTGGGCGAGGGCGGCGACGGGCGCCTCTCCGCGGTGCTCGTCAAGGGCGAGTCCTGACGGCTCGACGGCGTTTCCGGTCGTTTCCGCTCGCCATGGTGGGCGACCTGGTGGGATGATCGCCGCCTCGATCCGGGGTGGGACGTGCCATGACGACGACTGAGAGACCCACGCCGGCGGGGTCGCCGGGGGTGCTCCGCACGCGGCTGCTGCCGCCGCGGCTGCCGCCCAATTCCGTGGCCCGGCCGGCGCTGGTCACCCGTGTGCACCGCGGGTTCGGCGGTCGGGTGGTCGCGCTGGTCGCGGGCGCCGGATACGGGAAGACCACCCTGCTGGTGCAGGCGCTCGAGACCTCGCCCACCCCGTGGGTGTGGCTGTCGTGCGACGCGCGTCTGCGCACGCCGGAGATGCTGATCGCGCACGTCGCCGCCGGCATCGCCGAGGCGTTCCCGGGGGTCGCGTCCGCGCTGCCGCCCGGGGGCGCGCCCGAGGACCAGATCGCGGCCCTCGCCAACGAGCTGGTCGCGACGATCCCCGACGACTTCGTGCTGGCGCTCGACGACGTGCATGCGCTGGAGGGGCCGGTGGCCGACGCGCTCGTGCTGCTGGCCGCCGACCTGCCGCCCAACATCCACCTCGCGATGACCGGGCGCCGCGCGCTGGGGTCCGCGCTGGCGCGGTCCGCCGCCGGCGGGGTGACGCAGATCGGCGAGGAGGAGCTGGCGTTCAGCTTCGACGAGGCCGCCGCCCTCCTGGAGGACGCGCCGGGAGGGCTCGCCGAGGACGAGATCGGCGTCATCCACGACCGCACGGAGGGGTGGGTGGCCGGCCTGCTGCTCGCCACGAGGCCGGGTGGCGGCGGGGCCGGCGCGCGACTCGCCGGCGGCGCGCACTTCGACTATCTGGCGGAGGAGGTGCTCGGCGGCCTGCCGCCCGACACCCAGCGCTTCCTGCTCGACACCTCGGTGCTGGAGCGGTTCACGCCCGCGCACGCCGCCGCCGTGTCCGGGCGCGCCGACGCGCGCGACGTGATCCGGGGCCTGGTCGACTCGCACCTGTTCATCGTCCAGGCGGAGGGCGGCTGGCACCGGTACCACCATCTCTTCCACGCGTTCCTCCGGCGGCACCTGGCCGAGCACGAGCCCGGGTCGCTGCCGGGCCTGCATCTGAGGGCGGGGCACGCGTGGGAGGCGTCCGGCGACCACCAGGAGGCGGTGCGCCACTTCCTGGAGGCCGGCGCCGTGGAGGAGGCCGCCGCGGCGCTGGAGCCGGTGGCGGAGTCGATGGTGCCCACCCCGGAGCGCCAGACGCTGGCGCTGTGGCTGGGCCGGATCCCCGAGGACGTGTGGCGGCCGAGACCCCGCATCGCGCTCGCCGGCGCGCTGCTGGCGTATCTGGCGGGCGACGGCCGGGGGGCGTTCGAGGCCTGGGACGACGCGATCGGCCGGCTGGTGGAGGAGGGCGACCTGGAGCGCGCCGCCGGCGCGCTGTACCGCTCCCAGCAGGCGATGCTCACGGCGGGCGTGCCGCCGGCGGCACGCGTCGCGATGGCGGCGCCGTACCTCGACCGGCTGGCGGCGGCCGGGCCGGTGGGGGCGATGGCCACGATGATCGTTGCGGTGGCGCACGCCGTGGGCGTGCAGCCGCAGGAGGCGGAGCGCCTGATGGGCGCGGCGCTGGCATCGGCCGGCCGGCGCGAGCAGGCGCTGCTGGAGCCCTGCGCCGAGATGGCCCGCGGCTTCTACTTCGACTATCCCGGAGGGCGCATCGACCAGGGCCTCGCGCGCATCGACGGCGCCCTGGCGCGGCTGGAGCCGATCGAGGTGGAGGACTCCCGGATGCTCCAGGCCTTCGGCCGCGGCTTCCGGACGGCAATCCTGGTGGACGTGGGACGCTGGCACGCGGGGCTGGAGGAGGCCCGGGCCGTCGTCGAGCTGTCGGCATCGGTCGGCATGCGGTCCGCACCCGGACTCCTCAACCTCTGGTGGAGGTTCACATCCCTCGCGGGGCTGGGGGACTGGGAGGGGATGGCGGCGCTCGAGCCGGAGGCGCGGCGGGTGGTCGCCGCCGGGCCCGGCACGAACGTGGGATACCGCATCACCGCGGGTCTCGCGCGCCTGGCGGCGTCGATCGGCGACACCGGCACCGCCCGGGCGCGGATCGACGCGGCCCGCGCCGCGGTGCACGGCTACGGCGACTCGTACGAGATCCCGACGGTGTTGTGCGAGCTGGTGCTGGCCGCGGTCGACGTGCGCCAGGACGCGCTGGCCCGGGACATCGCGGAGGAGGCGGTCGCCCTGGCCGACCGGTACGGCCTGGACTGGTTCCGGGCGCGCGCGAGCCTGCTGTCGGCGTTCGTCCACGAGGGGACGGAGCTGGGTGACCGCCGCCTCGCCGACGCGCTTGCCCTGAGCGCCCGGCACGACCTGACGGTGCTGTGGGCGCGGCGGGAGCGTCCCCGCGCGGCGGCCCTGCTGGCCCGCGCCGTCGCCGAGGACCTGCCGGGGGCGGACACCGCGGCCGCGCTGGCCGCGCGCGCCGGCCGCGAGGTGCTGCACGACGCCGTGGTCGCCGTCGCCGGCCGGCCGGCGGCGCTCGTCCGCCTGGCCGATGCGGTGGACGAGGACACGGACGTCGACGCCGAGTCGATGCGGCTGCTGCTCGCGGAGGACGACCCCGCCGTGGCCGGGGCCGCGGAGCGCGCGCGGGCGGTGCTGGAGCGCCGGCCGCGCCAGCCGATCCGGGTCGAGACGTTCGGCGGGCTGCGGCTCTACCGGGCGGGTGCGCGGGTGCCGGACACGGCGTTCACGCGCGCCAAGGCGCGCGCCCTGCTGGGCGCGCTGGCGTGCGCGGGCGGCCGGGGCGCCCATCGTGACCGGCTGCTGGAGCACCTGTGGCCGGATCTGGCGCCGGAGCGCGGCGCCCGCGCGCTGGACACGACGCTCCACGAGCTGCGCCGCACCCTCGAGCCGGCGGCGTCGCCCCGGTCCGGGGGGTCGCTGGTCGTGCGCGAGGGCGAGCTGTACCGCCTGGCCCTGGGCGAGCGCGACTCCTGGGACGCGGCCGAGTTCCGGGAGCTGGCCGGCGGTGCGGCCGGCGCAGCCGACGACGTCGCGCTGGGCCGGATGCTGCGCGCCGAGACCCTGTGGCGCGGCGACTTCCTGCCGGACTTCCCGTACGAGCCGTGGGCGGAGGGCATCCGGGGGGAGCTGGAGCACGAGCGGGTGGCGCTGCTGGAGCGCCTGGCGGTCGCCCTCATGGACACCGGCCGCCCTGCCGCCGCGATCGAGCGCCTCCGCCGGCTGCTGGACACCGACCCGGAGCGGGAAGGCTGGCACCGGCAGCTCATGCGTGCGTACGCGCAGGCGGGCGAGCGCTCGCTCGCGGGGACACGAGCCCGCACCTGGCCGGCCCCACTGCGGCGGCGCCAGCGCGGCAAACCTGC